>ERZ1673962.42-NODE-42-length-109327-cov-43.550974_pt1 | contig 109327 bp, 92 predicted proteins | sample MGYA00580188_ERZ1673962 | MGnify/ENA primary metagenome ERZ1673962 (study PRJEB41334, sample SAMN05608104) | rock metagenome | biome: terrestrial subsurface; feature: shale formation; material: shale | place: USA: Pennsylvania ...
GGAAGCACCGGTCACGTATTAGCGAAACGCTCGGTCACGTTCACCGAAATCCGCATAAGACAGCTATGAGAAATTGCGAACCTGGCGCGCTAGCCGAAGCTTTTCAAAAATGGCTCGGCACATTGCCTAATCGCGGCGACCACGTTCGGAGCCTGCTCACACAGTTCAATCGAGCGGGCCAGCACCCGCTCCAGTGCTTGCAACTGCTCGCGAATAATCTCCTCCGGCCGGATCACATCACACGCCTTGGCGAACTCCAGCAGCCCCTGCCGCGACGCAAACAATGACTTGTTGCCAACCAAATCCAGTGCCAATACGTCCTCTGGAATGTAGGCCGTGGTGTTGACGATGTCGTAGGCCGGCGCCAGCCGCGCATCGCGCTGCGTAGGGTCGGAATACAGCAGCCCGAAGTTCTTCAGGTGAGCATCACCATTCCCGACGATGCAACTCAGGCTAACCATGGCAAATAACTGCGCCAGTGAACCCTGCACCTGCTCTGGCGGGCAGAACAGGCGGATGGCCTTGGCAATAGCCGAATAGCTCTTGCTGTATTTCTGCTCCGCAGCCAGTCCCATCAATGCGGCCATATCCTCGAAGCCAATGGGATCGAGGTGCTCGTCCCGGTCGAAGCGGCGCATGACGAACAGCTTGGTGTTATCGGACAGGTAGAACTCCGGCACCGCAATCCCAGCCTCCCTGGCCACGGACATGCAGAGGAACTCATTGATCGCCAACCCCGGAAACTCGTCCCGACCGCTCTTGATAATCAGGTCGGAGGTTTTCGAGGTAAAACGCTGCGACGCGGCATCCTGTTGCTCTGGCACCAGTACCTTGGGCTGCACACCCGATATCCCAGCACGCAAAATGTAGCGATCCACTAGGCCCGCAAAAATGTCCTCGGCACCATCCCATGCCAGGATTTCCTCCAGCTTTTCCCCGGGGAACTGCTGGCGCCGCAAGAGGGCATCGACCTCATGTGAACTCACCGCGACCCGCCCGATAGGCGAACTGCTGCCAGAAAGCGCCAGCAGCAGCATGGGATCGACATTCACCACCTTGGCCAGGCGGTTGCGCAACTGTTCCAGAACATAGCCTTCAGGCAGGTTCATCTGGAAGATCGGGTGCAGCTCCCGATGGCGGTATTCATCCAGGCGCACGGGCATCAGCAAACTGATCGCTGCCTGCGCCTTGGCGTCTTCGTGGTAGCGGAACAGGTAATCCCCGGCGGAGCTGAGGATTCTCCCGCTCTCGCCTTCTGGCGTTGCTACCTGCAGCACGGCTGTCATCAGTCAAATACTCCCTGGATCTCGTCCAACGTGGGCATGGCCGCAGACACCAATGCGAACTCACAGTCCAGCGCTCCCAGCACTCGTGCATAGGCCGTCATACCCACCGTCAAGTCTCCCCTCTCGATGGCGATGACCTTCTGCCGGGTGATGCCCGCCAAGGCAGCTAGCTTGGCCTGGGTCAGGCCGCGATTGAGGCGGCGCTGCCGGATCTGCTCGCCAAGGCGCGTCGTGATAAGGGAATGATCCATGTTCTATATACGTAACATATTAGATTAAATGTAACGTATACCTAACCTACGGAAAAATCAAAGTGGATTAGGCCAGACATACTCGAAGCAGCAAAGCCAGCTTGCACTTGTGCCTCACCGCTCTTCTGGTCCTCGCCATTTCATCAACATGCCAAGCGTATCCACCTTCCCAACAAGATCCCTCGCAATGGCCAGGCGCCCCAGCAACGCCTCCCTCTCCTCGCTCGTTCTCGACAAGGCCTCGTCCTCGGCCTCGCGGAAGAATGCCTGTATCCGCCGCGCGTCATCCCAGGCACGAATGGCCTCAAGCAGCTCTTGCCGGGCTTCTGACCTGGCCTTTTCCTGGCGCTCCCGCTCCCACCGCTCCTCCAATCGCCTCCGCTCTTCTTCCCATTCCTGCCTTCGGATCGCAGCCTGGCGCTCACCCTCCTCGACTAGGCCAGCAATAGTGGTCGCCGCCTTTGCCAGGTAGTCGACTATGTCGTCCAGTTGCCCCCGAAGCTCGCGCGCCTTGGCCTCTGGCCAGCGATGCACCCAATCCGCGACCGGATAAGGACTGAATGCCTGGAGGCACAGACGCCCGGTAGCGAAGTGCTTGTGCGTGGTCCAGCTCCAGCTAGGCATCGGACGACGTCGCTCGGCAGCCGGCAGCTTGCCAAGAGGGATGTACTCCCCGTCGACGTATCGCGCCTCCAACTGCTCGGTCATCTCGAAAAGAGTCAGGCCGATGGCGACGGAGCCCACGAAGACAACAGTCGCCTTGGAGGGATGCCAAAGGCTCGGATAACGATTGTTGGCCGTCTTCCCAGGTTTCTCCCTTTCCTCCACGGAAGCGCGGGAATAGGTACGATCGCTCGGCGCCAGCATGACCCGGTAACCAGCAGCTTCCAGCCTGAGGAACAGAGCATTAGCCGTATCCAGCGCATCGTCGAGCATCGACTCCGACACCACTACATCCACCAGGCGCCTCTGCGACGGCTTCAGGTAGCCACTGTCGATCACCTTTCCCTTGGTAAAAAGGTCTCGTACGCCGCTGACCAGGGGATGGCGGGCTGAGCGAGAAATACGTGGCCGCGGACGGGCAACCTGGCGCTCCGGCGGTTTGGGAAGCGGATACCTGGCCGGCCCTGGGGTATCGCCTCTTCGCCATATCAAATGGTCTCCCGGGCGTGCGTCAGGCAAGGGTACCTGGGGACTTGGCTTGCCATGCTCGAGCTTGGCCCACTGGCCGCGCGGCGGGCGCGGCACGTTCATGGAGGTGCACACCCTCGCCATGAAGCTCGACGAAACCCCATAGCGCTCGGCCACCCTGAGCATCGGATGACGCCACACCTCATCGTAGAGTGCCTCCCGGGACACCTGCCCAGGCGGATCATCACGATCCGTGGCATCTAGCAGAACTGAATTCACCCACCACCCTCCTGTCGCTCAACATCAAGATATTGTCAACTCCCGCGCCGCCTGACCGATCGCGGCTGCACCTATGCCTGGACATGCAGCAACCCGCCACAGCGGGTTGCCCCTTCATCTGGTCTGTCTCGAACATGACACCCTCATGCCAGGAGGCAGATGCCATGTCAGACGCCAGCAGGAAACCCCTGCCCAACCGGCTTTCTTGCCCACCACGCGTTATTCGGGCCGGGGCGGCGCCCGCTTATCTCGGGATGTGCCGGGATGAATTCAACAAGACCGTACGTCCCTATGTCCGCGAATTTCGCATAGGCCGGCAAGGCATCGGCTTTGATCGCGAGGAGCTGGACGCCTGGGCAGACAACTACATCGAACGAGCGGTTATTGAAAAGAACGGTGCCCAGGGACAAGATCGATTCCGCAGCGAGCGCCAAGGAGAAAAACCATGGCGCGAAAAACCATCACTGGCCTCTACGAGAGAAACGGAATCTGGCATGTCGACAAGGTCGTCAGAGGTCAGCGACTTCAAGAAAGCACTGGCACAAGCAACCGGGAGGAAGCAGAACAGTACCTGATACACCGGCTCGAGAAGCTGCGAGAGGAGAAGGTCTACGGTATTCGCCGGATCAGGAGCTGGCGCGAAGCCGCGACCCGCTACCTGATGGAGTACAAGGACATGCCGTCGATCGGCCTGGCCGCCATCTACCTCGAGCAGCTGGATCCCTACATCGGCGACCTACCGCTCACGCACGTCGATGACGAGTCGCTTACCCCGTACATCAAGGACAAGCTGAAGCCGGGCAGGACATCGACCGGCAAGGTGAAGCCTGGTGTAACACCAAGGACGGTAAACATTGCCCTGGAGAAGGTCATCCGTATTCTCAACCTGTGCGCCCGGAAATGGCGTGATGAAGAGAAACGGCCCTGGCTGGACACGGTACCGATGATCAGCAAGCTGGACGAGAAGCGATCGAGGCGAACGCCCTACCCGCTTTCGTGGGAAGAGCAATCGCTGCTGTTCTCAGAACTGCCGGACCACCTGCGCCGGATGGCGCTCTACAAGGTCAACTGCGGCTCTCGGGAGCAGGAAGTGGTCAAGCTGAAGTGGGACTGGGAGATCCCGGTACCGGAGCTCGACACCAGCGTGTTCCTGATTCCTTCGGATTTTGGAGGCAGAGACAAGGGATCGGGTGTGAAGAACGGAGAGGAACGGCTGGTCGTGCTGAACACCGTGGCCAAATCGGTCATCGAGGGGCAGCGCGGCCTGGATCCAGTCTGGGTATTCCCGTATGGGATGCCCGACAGGAACGGCAAGGCGACACCGGTTCATCGGATGAACGACTCCGCCTGGAAGAAGGCCCGGATCCGGGCAGCGAAGAAATACCAGGAACGCTTCCTGCGACCGGCACCGAAGGGATTCGCCTCGATCCGCATTCACGACCTGAAACACACCTTCGGGAGAAGGCTCCGGGCAGCCGGTGTAACCGAGGAAGACAGGCGGGCCCTGCTGGGCCACAAGAACGGCAGCATCACCAGTCACTACTCGGCGGCAGAGCTGGGAAAACTGATCGATGAGGCCAACAAGATATCGGCGACGGACTCGCGAGGGCCCGCGCTGACGATACTGAGGAGGAAGGCAGGATGAAAAGTCCCGCAAAAGCCCCTGAAACGAAAAAGGCCAGCTCATCTCTGAACTGGCCTAAGTCGTGGAGTTATTTGGTCGGGACGGAGTGATTCGAACACTCGACCCCTTGCACCCCATGCAAGTGCGCTACCAGGCTGCGCTACGCCCCGACATACACGCCTCTTTTTTAAGAAGCGTGAGCACTATACTCTAACCGACTGAAATTTGAAAGCTTTTCCGCCCCTCACTTCAAAAGAACTTGCCTGACCTCTTCCAATTCGACAATCATCTGCCGAATCAACTGCTTGTACTGGGTAAGGTCGTCACGCGCCTCGTCACTCGATAGGCGTTGCCGGGCACCACCGATGGTGAAGCCCTGCTCGTAGAGAAGCGCGCGAATTTGCCTGATCATGAGCACGTCCTGCCGTTGGTAATAGCGGCGATTACCTCGTCGCTTCACCGGGCTCAGCTGGGGAAATTCCTGTTCCCAGTAGCGCAACACGTGTGGCTTGACCGCACAGAGCTCGCTCACTTCACCGATGGTGAAGTAACGTTTGCCTGGAATTGGCGGTAATTCGTCGTTATGGCTTGGTTCCAGCATAGGCTTCGACTCTGGCTTTGAGTTTCTGGCCGGGGCGGAATGTGACGACTCGGCGAGCAGTGATGGGGATTTCCTCGCCGGTCTTCGGATTGCGGCCGGGACGCTGGCGCTTGTCTCGCAAGTCGAAATTGCCGAACCCCGACAATTTGACTTGCTCGTTATGCTCCAGCGCCTGGCGTATCTCTTCGAAAAAGAGTTCGACCAGCTCCTTGGCCTCGCGCTTATTCAGGCCTAGCTCTTCATATAGACGTTCGGCCATTTCAGCTTTCGTCAGAGCCCCCATACGCTACTTCCTTAACGTGGCGTTGAACCTTTCTTCCAGAGTGGTGATGATCCGCTCCATTGCAGCGGCCACCTCGTCGTCGTTTAGAGTGCGCGCGGAATGCTGCCAGGTCAAGCCGACTGCCATACTTTTGCTAAGCGGATCAATACCTTTACCTTGGTAAACGTCAAACAACCTGAGCTCGCGAAGCGTCTCGCCCGCACAATCCCGAACGCAAGAAAGGATCTCATCGGCCGCAATGTCTCTAGCTACGACAATCGCGAGATCCCGACGTACCTCAGGGAAACGCGAGAGCTCCTGAAACTTTGGCAACCTGCCTTCGCGAATCTCGGCGAGTGAAACTTCGAAAAGATACACGCGCTGCTCGATACCGAGTGCCCGAGCGACCTTTGGGTGCAGCGCCCCCAGGTATCCAACCAGACGACCATTCCGCTCGATCCGGGCAGTCTGACCTGGATGGAGCACAGCCTGCTCATCACGCACGAAGCGGAAATCACGCCCAGCGCCGGCTGCGCCGAGCAAGGCTTCGACGTCCGCCTTCACATCGAAGAAATCTACCTCGACCTGCTCGTTAGCCCATCCCTCAGGATGCCGACTGCCGCAGACGACTCCGGCGAGCATGTTTTCCTGACGCAGTTCGCCCAACTGTCCGACAAAGCGTAATCCTGCCTCAAAGAGGCGAACCCGAGCCTGCTGGCGGTTGAGGTTGTATTGCAACGCTTTGACCAGGCCCGGCCACAGCGACGCCCGCATTGCGGACATATCGGCGGATATCGGATTGGCCAGCTCGAGCGGAGCCACACCCGGTGTGAACAGCTCGAACAACTTGGGATCAATGAAGCTGTAGGTGATGGCCTCTTGATAGCCACGATCGACCAGCACCTGGCGCAAGGCTGCTAGGTCAGCCTGCGCTTCCTGGCTGGACTCTGGGGCCAGACGAGCCTGCGGATAACGAGTCGGAAGTTTGTCGTAGCCGTACAGCCGCCCCAGCTCCTCAATGAGATCGACCTCCAGCGTGACATCAAATCGATGACTGGGTACATCGACCTGCCAACTGTCCTCCGCGCATTCGGAAACGCCGAAACCCAAGGACGCCAACATCGATTCGACCTGAGCTCGATCCATCTCCAGCCCAAGCATCTGATCGATTCGCTCGCCACGCAGTGTAATCGGGGCAGGCTTGGGCAAATGGGCCTCGCTAGCCACCTCGACGACGGGGCCAGCAGCTCCGCCTACGACGTCTAGCAACAGCTCGGTTGCTCGCTCCATCGCCCGCCTGGCGAGCTCCGGATCCACGCCTCGCTCGTAACGATGCGAGGCATCAGTGTGCAACCCGTATGAGCGCGCCTTGCCGGCCAGGGCAATCGGATCGAAAAAAGCGCATTCGAGGAAAAGGTCCTTCGTGTCCGCTGCGATACCGCTGTCTTCGCCGCCCATGATGCCAGCGATGGCCAACGGGCGCCGATGGTCCGCGATCACCAGCGTATCGGGCCGCAACGACACCTTCTGTCCGTCGAGCAGTACCAGGGGCTCACCTTCGGTGGCCATGCGTACGCGGATTCCGCCTTCGATCTGCTTCAAATCAAAGGCGTGGAGGGGCTGCCCCAACTCGAGCATCACGTAGTTGGTAATGTCCACCACAGCATCGATGCTGCGAATACCGGACCGGCGCAGGCGCTCGACCATCCACAAAGGCGTCAGGCGGCTGACGTCGACGTCGCGCAAAACGCGCCCCAGATACCGGGGGCACGCATGAGGCGCCGACACTTCAACTGGGCGGAGATCGTCTATTGCAACAGGGTTTTGCCCGATCGCCGGCTCACAGACGGACGTGCCGTAAATGGCGCCGACCTCACGAGCAAGGCCGGCAATGGACAGGCAATCGCCGCGATTGGGCGTCAACCCAATTTCGATGCTTACATCATCGAGCCCGAGATAAGCACGCAGATCCTGCCCGGCAGGCGCGTTGTCGGCCAGCTCCATGAGCCCGCCATGATCATCGCTGATCTTCAACTCGGCTTCCGAACAGAGCATGCCATGCGACTCGACACCGCGCAGCTTCGCCTTCTTGATCTTGAAGTCACCCGACAACACGGCGCCGACTTGGGCGAAGGGGACTTTAAGTCCGGACCGCACGTTCGGAGCGCCACAAACCACCTGGAACGTCTCTCGACCATTGCTGACCTGACAAACACGCAGTTTGTCGGCATCAGGATGAGGTTCGGTAGAAACGACCTCACCGACCACAACCCCACTGAAGCTGCCGGCTACAGCCTCAACGGCATCGACTTCGAGACCGACCATCGATAGCCGAGCCACCAGCTCTTCACGAGAAACTTCAGGGTTGACCCAGGTACGCAACCACTGCTCACTGAACTTCATTCTGTTCTCCCAAAATTACGGACGTGACTCGGCACTAGCGAAATTGCGCAAGAAACCGCAGGTCGTTATCGAAGAACAGACGCAAGTCATTGACGCCATAGCGCAACATGGCGAGCCGTTCGGCCCCCATGCCAAAAGCAAAGCCTTGATATTTCTCCGGATCGATCCCTGACATGCGCAGCACGTTCGGATGGACCATGCCGCAGCCCATCACTTCGAGCCAACCGGTCTGTTTGCATACGCGACAGCCCTTCCCGCTGCACATCACGCACTGCATATCCACTTCGGCCGACGGCTCAGTAAAGGGAAAGAATGATGGCCGAAAGCGTACGCCCAGAGGTTTCTCGAAAAATACCCGAAGAAACTGCTCGATCGTCCCTTTCAGGTCCGCGAAGCTGATGCCCTCATCGACCAGCAAGCCCTCGACCTGATGGAACATCGGGGAATGCGTGATATCCGAATCGCAGCGATACACGCGGCCAGGACAAACGATGCGAATCGGCGGCTGCTGCGACTCCATCGTGCGCACCTGGACGGGCGAGGTATGGGTGCGCAGCAACATGTTCGCATTGAAGTAGAACGTATCGTGCATCGCCCGGGCCGGATGATGCCCCGGAATGTTCAGTGCCTCGAAGTTATGATAGTCGTCCTCGACTTCAGGCCCCTCCGCAACACGATATCCGATACGCGTGAAGAACTGCTCGATCCGCTCCAGCGTGCGGGTTACAGGGTGCAGGCCTCCGGATTGCTGCCCTCGACCCGGCAAGGTCACGTCGATACATTCGGCGGCCAGTTGCGCACTCAAGGCGGCCCGCTCAAGCTCAACCTTTCGCTCAGAGAGGGCATCCTGGACCTGGCCTTTGGCCGCATTGATCAATGCGCCAGCCTTCGGTCTCTCTTCGGCAGACAGTTTGCCGAGCGATTGCATCAGCTGAGTCAGTTCGCCTTTCTTGCCCAGGTATTGCACCCGGACCTGCTCCAGAGTATTGACGTCTACGCACTGCTGCACGGCATCGAGCGCTTGCGAGACCAGTGCCTCCAGGTTTTCCATGTACAACCTCCCGAGGTTCTTGCAGAACCGCACCGGCCCCACCGGGTTTCCCGTGCACTTTTGCAAAAGCCTCCTTAGATACGAAATAGGGGAAGAGCACAGGCTCTTCCCCTATCGAGTGACATCCGCGACGAATCCGTGGGGACTCGTGATCGTCGGAGCTTAGGCCAGAGAGGCTTTGGCTTTTTCGACAATCGCAGCGAATGCCGCTTTTTCGTTCACTGCCAGATCGGCCAGAACCTTACGGTCGATCTCGATGGCTGCTTTTTTCAGACCGGCGATGAAACGGCTGTAGGACAGACCGTTAACACGCGCACCAGCATTGATACGAGCAATCCACAGAGCACGGAACTGACGCTTGCGCTGACGGCGGTCACGGTAGGCGTACTGGCCAGCCTTGATCACCGCCTGCTTGGCAACGCGGAACACACGCGAGCGCGCACCGTAGTAGCCTTTGGCGAGTTTCAGAATTTTCTTGTGACGGCGACGAGCGATGACGCCACGCTTAACACGAGCCATGAGTTATTTCTCCAGGTCTTGACCGAATCAACGAACGCGCAGCATGCGCTCCACTTTTGCAACGTCAGACGGATGCACTTGCGAGCAACCGCGCAGCTGACGCTTACGCTTGGTGGACATTTTGGTCAGGATGTGGCTCTTGAAGGCGTGCTTGTGCTTGAAGCCGTTTGCAGTCTTCTTGAAGCGCTTTGCAGCACCACTTTTGGTTTTCATCTTTGGCATGTTCGTACTCCGCATTCAATAACAACAGTCAACCATCAGGCCTGCCAGTGCCCGGTAGGTTACTTACGCTTCTTGGGAGCGATGACCATCATCAGCTGGCGTCCTTCCAGCTTAGGATGCTGTTCGACGGTACCAAGCTCAGCGAGGTCTGCTTCGACCCGCTTGAGCAACTCCATCCCCAGTTCCTGGTGAGCCATCTCACGGCCGCGGAATCGCAAGGAAACCTTGGCCTTGTCCCCCTCTTCAAGGAAACGTACCAGGTTGCGTAGCTTTACCTGGTAATCCCCTTCTTCCGTCCCTGGACGAAACTTCACTTCTTTGATCTGAACCTGTTTCTGGTTCTTCTTTGCCGCTGCGGCCTGCTTCTTCTTTTCGAAAAGGTGCTTGCCGTAATCCATGATTCGGCAGACCGGAGGAGTCGCATCCGCAGAAATCTCCACCAGGTCAAGCTTGGCCTCTTCGGCGACACGCAACGCTTCATCAATCGAGACGATGCCAATTTGCTCCCCATCGGAGCCGATCAAACGCACTTCGCGTGCGGTAATGTTCTCGTTGATCGGGGCCTTGGGTTGAGCTCTTCTATCTTGTCTCATTTCACGCTTAATAGTGATTACTCCGATTCTTGGCGACCACGCCGGGAAACCGCCTGTGCCAGCAACTGGGCGAACTGCTCGAGGGGCATGGAGCCCATGTCGACGCCTTCGCGGGTGCGCACAGCAACGGATCGTGTTTCGACTTCCCGATCCCCAATAACCAAGAGATAGGGAGTCTTGAGCAAAGTATGCTCGCGGATTTTAAAGCCGATCTTCTCGTTTCTCAAGTCGGCCTTGACACGGAAGCCGCTCTGAGCGAGCACCCTCTCAGCCTCGAGCGCAAAATCAGCCTGCTTGTCGGTGATGTTCATGATCACCGCCTGGGTCGGCGCAAGCCAAGCCGGGAAGGCCCCAGCATAATGCTCGATCAGCATTCCGATGAAACGCTCGAAGGACCCCAGGATCGCGCGATGCAGCATCACTGGGCGCTTGCGCTGGTTATCTTCAGCAATGTAGCTGGCATCCAGTCGCTCAGGCAGGTTCGGATCGTATTGCAGCGTACCGCACTGCCAGTTCCGCCCCAGACAGTCGCGCAGGGTAAATTCGATTTTCGGCCCGTAGAAAGCGCCCTCACCCGGCTGGTAATCCCAGGCCAGACCAGACTCATTCAGCGCATCGGCCAGCGCACCCTCAGCGCGATCCCAGAGCTCTTCCGAGCCGACCCGCTTGGCCGGCCGAGTGGAAAGCTTCATGGCAATGTCGCTGAAGCCGAAGTCTGCGTAGACCTTGAGAGTCAGCCTGATGAAATCGGCCGCCTCTTTCTTGACCTGCTCTTCGGTACAGAAGATGTGCGCGTCGTCTTGAGTGAACGCACGCACGCGCATAATGCCGTGCAGCGCACCGGAAGGCTCATTGCGATGGCAAGCGCCGAACTCCGCCATGCGCAAAGGCAGCTCACGGTACGACTTCAGACCCTGGTTGAAGATCTGCACATGACACGGGCAGTTCATCGGCTTCACCGCATAGTCGCGGCTTTCCGATTCCGTCGTGAACATGTTCTCGGCGTAATTGGACCAATGGCCTGACTTCTCCCACAGGATGCGATCAACGACCTGCGGGGTGCGAACCTCGACATAACCGTTCTCACGCTGCACTTGGCGCATGTACTGCTCGAGCACCTGATACAGGGTCCAGCCATTGGGATGCCAGAAAACCATACCCGGCGCTTCTTCCTGGGTATGAAACAGATCCAACTGCTTGCCGATGCGACGATGATCGCGCTTTTCAGCTTCTTCGATGCGCTGGATATACGCTGCCAGCTGCTTCTTGTCAGCCCAGGCGGTGCCATAGATGCGCTGCAACTGCTCGTTCTTGGCATCACCACGCCAGTAGGCACCGGACAGCTTGGTCAGCTTGAATGCCTTGAGGAAGCGCGTGTTGGGCACATGCGGACCACGACACATGTCGACATATTCTTCGTGGTAGTACAGCCCCATGGCCTTCTCGTCCGGCATATCCTCGACCAGCCGCAACTTGTAGTCTTCACCACGGGACTTGAATACTTCGATCACCTGAGCACGAGGCGTCATCTTTTTGATGACATCGTAATCCTTGTCGATCAGCTCTTTCATGCGCTGCTCGATAGCCGCCAGGTCTTCCGGCGTGAAAGGGCGCTCATAGGAGATATCGTAAAAGAAGCCCTCATCGATAACCGGACCAATGACCATCTTCGCCGATGGATAGAGCTGCTTGACAGCGTGCCCGACGAGGTGCGCACAGGAATGACGGATGATCTCCAGCCCTTCCTCATCCTTCGGCGTGATGATTTGCAACGTGGCGTCATGATCGATCACGTCACAGGCATCTACGAGACGGCCATCAACTTTGCCAGCGAGCGTCGCCTTGGCGAGCCCCGCCCCGATGGACTGCGCCACCTCGGCAACACTTACCGGATGATCGAATGCACGCTGACTGCCGTCAGGAAGAGTAATGATGGGCATGGCGCCTCCTTTCCTAGTGGTGACCCCTACCAAAGGCCACATGGGGTGGGATGAGCCAGGAAAGCGATCCACCGGGCCAACCCACCGCACACTGGTGGGAGCATTGAGAGCCTGGCGAACCGAAGTCACTGGAAAAAAGAGCCCGGCATGCTTTCAGAAAGCAGGCCACAGGGCAAGCAGACCAAAAAAAAGGGTCGCTTTCGCGACCCTTTTCGATTTGGTAGGCACAATTGGACTCGAACCAACGACCCCCACCATGTCAAGGTGGTGCTCTAACCAACTGAGCTATGTGCCTTCGTTGGGTGCGCATTCTATAGATTCGAAGAATAGCGTCAAGCGTTTTTTCGCTAACCTACTGAAAATTTTTTGTTTTTCGTCTTTCGGCAAGCGGGTTCGGCCAGTGGCTGACAGCGCCCTTGGTGTCCAGCTAGTATCGCGTCAAATATTCAAAACAGGTTGAGCGAAATGGCGCACATCGACTATCCAGCCTCGTATTATGCAGCCTCGGCCAACAAAGCCCCTGCCCGCCCGCGACTACAGGAGGCAGTAGAAACCGATGTTTGTATCATCGGCGCGGGTTATACAGGCCTTTCCACGGCTTTGTCCTTGCTTGAGCAGGGATACCGAGTGGTCGTATTGGAGGCTGCAGGCGTCGGCTTCGGTGCGTCCGGGCGCAACGGTGGCCAGATCGTCAACAGCTATAGCCGGGACATCGACACGATCGAGCGAACCGCTGGCGCGCACGAAGCGGCGCTGATAGGAGCAATGGCATTTGAAGGGGCCCGGATCATCCGCGAACGCATCAGGCAGTACGACATCGACTGCGACCTCAAGGACGGCGGGATTTTTGCTGCCCTCAGCACGAAACAGATGCGACACCTGGAGGGCCAGAAAGCCCTCTGGGAGCGCTACGGTTACCAGCACCTCGAAATGCTGGATGGCCAGGACATTCGGAGCGAGGTTGCCAGCGACCGATACGTTGGCGGCATGCTGGATCGACAAGGCGGCCATATACATCCGCTCAACCTCGCACTGGGCGAGGCCCTGGCGGTCGAACATCTAGGCGGCAGGATCTTCGAGCAATCCCCCGCGATCAAGATCGAGCGAGGGCAACGTCCAATGGTTCGAACCCCAGAAGGCCAGGTAAGCGCACGGTTCGTCGTGGTCGCCGGCAACGCATACCTGGGAAATCTGGTCCCGGAACTTGCCGCGAAGTCGATGCCCTGCGGCACCCAAGTCATCGCGACGGAGCCACTTGCTGCCGAAATCGCTAGCAGCCTCTTGCCGCACGATTACTGTGTCGAGGATTGCAATTACCTGCTGGACTATTACCGGCTATCTGCCGACCGCCGCCTGATCTATGGAGGAGGCGTCGTATACGGAGCTCGAGACCCGGCAGATGTAATATCCATCATCCGACCGAAGATGCTGGCGACGTTTCCGCAGTTACGCGAGGCGAAGATCGAATTTGCCTGGACGGGCAATTTCCTCCTCACTCTTTCGCGCCTGCCGCAGGTCGGTCGGCTGGGCGATAACATCTACTACTCACAGGGCTGCAGCGGGCACGGGGTGACCTATACGCATCTTGCCGGCCGGATCATTGCCGAAGCCATCAAAGGCCAAGCCGAGCGCTTCGATGCTTTCGCCAGCCTGCGCCACTATCCGTTCCCCGGCGGGCAGCGGTTTGGCGCCCCTATCAGCGCACTGGGTGCACTCTACTACTCGCTGCGTGATCGCCTCGGCTTTTAACGTTACGACTATGGGCAGCGAGGCGGCGCGCCACAGGCATGAGCGGGCCGCGAGGAGGCCTCGACATCACCGGACTGCGCCCCCACCTGTGAGGCGCACCGACGAGCCACCACTGCACCCGCTGTACACCCGCGCTCCGCTAACAGCTGGGCCAGGTTGTTCCAGGCGGGTGCGAAGTGACCGTCGGCGATGATCGCCTGGCGAAACGCTCGCTCCGCCTCTCCAAATTGCCTGCCCGCGTATTGACTATTGCCCAGCGCGAACCAGGACAGTGCACTTCCCCACCGTTCGACAGCCGTGCGGTAGGCCACACTGGCCTGCTGCACTCCTTGCGTTTGCTCCAAATCGCTGGCCGCCTGAAGCCAGCGCAGCTCTTGCGCCGTTGCTGGCAGGCGGCTGGGAGGCAACGTCAGGATCGCCCAGCGCCCCCCCTTGGCCCAGCTCCGCTCAAACTGCGCAAAGCTCCCAACCCATCGGCGCGTAGTACCCGAGCGCAGGATGATTTGCTGCTGTGCCAGGTCGTAACCCACGACGACCGCGAAGTGCCACTGCGGCCATCGATCAAACGCCAGATTCTGCAATACCAGCACGGGGTTTCCTGCCGCAACCTCGGTCAGAACCGTCTCCAGTCGAGGTTGCAACGGATAGACCAGCAAGCCCGCAGCCCGGGACGCTGCCACCAGTTCGACCTGCAAGCTGCCTTTTCGGGATGGCAGATAGACCTGCCCGACCAGATCCTCCGGAGTCACAGCAATATTGCGCTGGGCAAGCATGGTCGCCAGGGCAGCAGGCCCACACTGATAGTCCTGCTGGGGAAAAAAGGGCACCTCGGTCAACTCGATCCTTGGCGGCAGCCCTTTCCCTTCGATGGCGACCCGATGCTGTGCGCAGCCGCCCAGCGCAAGCGCTACGCACAGCGCAACGAGCAGTCGGATCAACGGTTGATGCAATTGACGAAGTTGAAGATGTTGGTCGCACAGAGCATGTCAGTGATGATGAAAATCACCAGAAACAGGACGATGATGCCGACGACACCGGCGCCAGCGGGAGCGTTATCCAACTGCTGATTGAACTGCGCCAGTTCCGCCGGCGTCAGACTGTTGATGCGCTTTTCGACCTGCTGCCGCTCGACTCCCATTGACTCGAGCTTTTTCTGTACGTCCTGGTCGTCGAGCATGCCGAGCAATTGCTGGCGATCGACCTGCTGCTGATGTTCCGACAGGATTTCCGGCGTACCGATCATGGCCGCCTGAGCCTGAGGAACCTGAACAACAAGCAGCGCGTGCATCATCAACACCACTGCAGCGATACGCCGTAGAAAAGACGAAGTGAACATAGCGAAACCCCTTTTTGGTTGTTTTATCCACACCGCACAACTCACCGAACTGAGACGGCCCGGCGTCGTTTCGGTTCCTTTCCACAATCTCAAGCAAAGCATAAGGAATGAAGGTCTATGCATGTTTCAGCAAAGCACCTCTGGGCGATTCTTGCAGTGTCGTCTCTCGGCGCTTGCAGTTCGCCGCCTCCAGCCACCCACTCTCCGAGCCTCCAGGGATGCAATGCCGAAGCCGTTCATTCAATGATCGGCAAGACAGCGACCCCGGCCCTGCTCGAAAAGGCCCGAGAGCTTGCGGACGCTCAGCGCGCACGCGTACTGCGTCCTAATGACGTGGTGACATTGGAATACGACTCACAGCGGCTGAACCTGCATACCGATGAAGAACTGACCATCGAGCGCATTCACTGCGGATAGAAATAACGGGCCGGCCTCGACGGAGCACCGGCCCGCCAGCTCCGACTACTGAGCCACCGCCTTGCGCATATGCAGATTGGTTGCCGAAACAGGCCTTGGAGGCGTCAACAGGAAGCTCAGATTGAAGCGCGTAATGACCCACTGCGCAGCCAGCGGCGCCAGCAAGCCAACCAACGTGCCGACGACCAGATGCAGAGGAATCGAGTCGATGCCCATGAACTTGCTGAGAATCACCCTCGCCCCGCTACCGGCCAGGATGTGCATCAGATAGATCGTCATGGACGACGCCCCGATGAACAACAGCCAGTCGACACGGAACTGCCCGAGCCACATCGATAGGGCCGCCATGAAAAAGATCGACACGGTCGCCAACGCAAGCACTGGCAGCCCGCCCACGGTGTAATTCAGGCCATAGGTCACATGGAACAGGTATTGGCCGACGACGAACAAGACACCGAAGAAAGCGCTCAACTGGGCGCAACGAGCCATGAAGAAAGCCTTCACTTCGTTGAACCAGACCCCGAGGGCAAAGAACACCGTATTACCCAGAATGAAACGAAGCGGCCCCTCGGTGGCAATGTCCTTTTGAAAAACAAAAAGCAAACCGAACAGCACTACGAGTGGCAGAAAGTAGCGACGGTCCGCCCGGCTGTAGGTGAAAGCGCAAACCACGAAAACCAGGAACAGGGCATACAAGAACCAGAACTGCGCCCGAGGCATCCACAACAGCGACAGCACCTCTGTCACGGTTACCTGGCCATTGGTGTATCTGGACAGCACGACCTCGATGAAGCCCTGCAAAAGAGACCAGACGATAAACGGGTAGACGATCGTGTCGACCTTGTTGATGATCAGGCCACCCTTCCCGCGCTTGACCAGCGAATCGTAGAAGAACAGCCCCGACAGAAAGAAAAACAGCGGCATGTGGAAGCTGTAGATAATGCTGTCGACCAGCGTGTACCGGGCTTCATCCATCGGCAGCCCGGCATTGAAGACGCCGCGTGCTACATGCCCGTATACCACCAGAATGATCCCGATCGCTTTGGCGTAGTCGACCCAGACGTTTCTCTCTTTCATCGTTCTATTCTCCTTGTTTTCGTGGGCGAAACGAAGACGGCCCCCGCCAGCGAGGCAGGTGGTGGAGATAGACAACCCAATGCCGGCTTTGTTTAACCTTGCACCTGCCGACCATCGGCTCAGCTCCCACCTGCGCCTCAGGCATGCCCTCCCAACCGTCAAGGACCTACGATGGAAACAGATGCTCGCAGCGCAACGTCCGTACTGATTCTCGCCGGCGGTCGCGGCCAGCGCATGGGCGGCCGGGACAAGGGCCTGATCAGTTGGTGCGGCAAACCCCTAATTCAATGGCTATGTGACGCTGCGCGCCCGGTAACCGACGACTTGCTGATCTCCTGCAATCGCAATCACGACGCCTATGCCGAACACGCAGACCGGCTGGTATGCGATGACGACGACACATTTCCGGGCCCATTGGCAGGCATTCGCGCCGGATTGGCGGCTGCGCGCCACGCTCGCTTGCTCGTACTGCCATGCGATACCCCACTGATAGATAGCAGCCTGCTCTGGGCCATGCTCCACAAGGCGCTCGAAAGACCCGACCAGCCACTCATGCTGCGCCAGCGTGGCCAACTGGAGCCGCTGTTCTGCGTCATTCCAAAACGCCTGGCGGCGACATTTGAGCGATCCTGGCAACAGGGCTTGCGCAGCCCCCGCCAAGTACTCCTGGCTCAATCCTGCGCGCTCCTGGACCTGGACGACACGGATCCACGTCTGACCAACCTCAACGACCCCGCTCTACTCCGACAAACGCTCCCAGACGGAACTTGACCCGGCTTGGCGCCATCACAGGATGCAAAGAAGTCAATCCAAGAAGGAAATCCGTATGCGCCCAATTCTTCCGACCTGCGTGATTGCCGCCGGCTTTGCATTGTTGACCGGTTGCGCGAACCCGAGCGTCATAACGCTGAACGATGGCCGGGAAATCCAGACCATGGATACCCCCGAGTACGACGACGAGTCTGGCTTCTATGAATACGAGCAACTCGATGGCAAGCCAGGCAAAGTGAACAAGGACCGTGTCCGCACAGTACGTGAGCTGTAAGCGCTCCCTACACGCCAAGCCAGCCAATCGGCCTGGCTTGGCCCCCAAGCAAAAAATTTCGCTTAACCTCTTGTCGAGCAAAACTTTTTCTGTAGAATGCGCGCCATCTTTCGGAGCGTAGCGCAGCTTGGTAGCGCGTCTCGTTCGGGACGAGAAGGTCGCTGGTTCGAATCCAGTCGCTCCGACCATATCCCGCTGTTCAGCTAGCTGCTTAGCTGAACAAAAAACCGGCAAACATGCCGGTTTTTTTATGCCTGTAATTTGTTCAACATCACGTCGAACCCTGAAGAAAACTCACCACCTGCTCTGCCTCGAACGGCCAGTTCAATTCGGAACCGGTGTCGACGCGACGAAGCACCGGGATTCGCAAACCATAATCCTCGACCCAATCAGGGCGCTCAGCGATATCGATCAACTCGACCAGCAGCCCATATTCGACCAAAGGCATGAGCACTTCCTCGGCCTGCTCGCATAGATGGCAGCCCGAGGTCCCGAACAGTTGGCATTCCGGTAACATCTGACGTTCTCGCAATGTTATGTGCTCGAATTCTAGCAAGCGTTATTCGGCGCGCCATTGATAAATGACTTCGGTCGGCAGACGCACCTGCAACAAAAATGTGAATTCAGCCTCACTCATCAGGCGATTATGCGATGGCCATTCGACTCTGCCCGAGCAAAACGCTAGGATGCTGCCACCCGCGGCGACGCAGATTGCCCGGCACACCCTTTAGTCTTTAACCGCCAGGCCGTTGTCTTGTGCAACTTTACGGGTCGTACGCGAATATCGCGCACTTGCACGATATGCCTGCGACCGTCTAGCACGTTGACTTGCGGGACTTGGCGACTAAAGTCTAAAGGTTGAAAAACCTCTGTAATGTTTTATTGCATGGCGCCGTAAAGAGCGACTTCAGAGCATCATCCAACGAGGAGAAATAAGAAATGCTCAAGACCCCCATCGCCCGGGGCGTGGCCCTGGCCACTCTGGGAGCAACACTGGTAATCCCAACCCTGGCCCAGGCTGCCTTTATCGAAGACACCAAAGCCAACCTTGAACTGCGTAACTTCTATTTCAACCGTGACTTCCGTCAGGAAGGCGCCTCTCAGTCAAAACAGGAAGAGTGGGCTCAGGGCTTCCTGCTGCGCGTTGAATCCGGCTATACCGAAGGTACCGTAGGCTTTGGCGTTGACGCACTTGGCTTGCTGGGCGTCAAGCTGGATTCTGGCGCTGGCCGCGCCGGTGGTGGCAGCCAGCTTCTCCCGGGTGACGGCGACAGCGCTGCAGATGATTTCTCCGAAGTCGGCTTGACTGCAAAAGCCAAACTTTCCAATAGCGTCCTGAAGGTGGGCACACTTCAGCCGAAAAACATGGCTATTGCCACCAGCGACAGCCGCCTGCTGCCGGCCGTGACCCGCGGCGCTCAACTGGTTTCGAACGAAATCGACGGCTTGACGCTGGACTTCGGTTACCTCGACGAAATCAACAATCGTGCTTCGAGCGATTATGAAGACCTGAGCGTTAACACCTCTGGCAAGAGCATTACCGGCGCAGCCGAAGCTGACAGCTTCGTATTCCTTGGTGGCCAGTACAAGCTGACCAAGGATCTGACGGCTGGTTACTACTACAGCAATCTGGAAGATAACTACAAGCAGCACGCCGTGAACTTGATTCATGTGCTGCCGATCGCTGAAGGACAATCGCTGAAGACCGATCTGCGCTATCAGCGTTCGACCGATGACGGCAATACCAACGTCGATAACAAGGCGTTCGGCGCGATGGTCACCTACTCTCTGAGCGGCCACAGCTTTGGCGTCGGCTATCAGAAGATGAGCGGCGATACCGGCTTTGCCTATGTTGGCGGCAATATCGATCCTTACCTGGTCAACTACGTACAGATTGGCGACTTCGCCCAAGCAGACGAGAAATCCTGGCAAGCTCGCTATGATTTCAACTTTGCAGCTGTTGGTATCCCGGGTCTGACTCTGATGACTCGGTATATCACTGGCGACAACTTTGACCGTGCTGGAGTTTCCGAAGGCAAAGAGTGGGAACGCGATACCGATCTCGCTTACACCTTCCAAACCGGCGCCCTGAAGAACCTGAACGTAAAATGGCGTAACGCCACTTTCCGCAGCAACGGAACTGCTAACGATCTGGACGAAAACCGCCTGATCGTCAGCTACACCATCCCGCTGATGTAATTCATCCGGCGTGAACAAGAAAACCCGCTTCGGCGGGTTTTCTTGTTTTGCGCATTTAAATTATCCGCCAAACGTAGCTGAACCATCTCCCTGCGACCTTTTGCCAGCCTTTATCCGGCACGACAGCGGAACGGGAACCTTGCGCCACGACTATGCTCGAAGCTTACACACCCGCGGCACAGCCCAATCGTTCAGGAGCGGAAGATGACTATCGAATCAACCAATGGCAGCCCGATTGACCAAAGCCTGACCGACAATCCGGCCTCCCGCCCGGTAATCGATAAGGAAGCTCACCGGCGCAACCTACAGACAGCGCAGAATGCTCTGATCGAAGAGTTCCACACACTCATCGCCGACACAGAGCGCTTGCTCAAGCACACCCAGGAGTCGGCAGGAGGCCAGACCGAGGAGCTGCGCAGCAAGATCAACGCCAACCTTGCACGTGCCCGCCAGGCGCTGAAAGAGCGCGAGGGAGATCTGCGCGAGCAGGGACAGGCTGCCATGCAATGCACCGAAGAGTACGTTCAGACCCATCCCTGGCAATCAATCGGTATTGCGGCGGGTGTGGGCTTTCTCCTCGGCCTGGTGACTCGTCGGTAAACGGAGGCAGTAATGCAGCCGTCCCCTGACGCAAAAGCACCGAAGCCATCGATCAAAAAGCTCGGCGGCGCATTCGTCGACCTTTTGCATGGCCACCTCGAATTACTCGGCATCGAGTTTCAGGAAGAAAAGGCTCGGACGTTCCGCTTGTTCCTGCTCGCAGGAATCAGCCTGATATTTGGATTGCTGGTGCTGGTAGGTCTGTCCGCCGCGGTCGTCATCGCGTTCTGGGAAACGCATCGTATGGCCGCGATTCTCTCGCTATGCCTGATCTACGCAGTGCTCATGGCGCTGTGCATCGGGCGAGCGATCCGGCTGGCCAAAGAGTGCGCAACGCCATTCCAGGCAACCCTCGAAGAGATTGCCCGCGACCGGGAGCGACTTCTGCCATGAGTACACCACTGACCAGCTCTGCAGACCTCAAGATGAGAAAGGACCTTGTTCGTCTGCGCCTGGAAATGCACCGCCAGCAACTGCGCTACCATGCTCGCCCCCTGGCCTCTCCGCTGCATTACGCGCAGGGGCTGTTCGGGCGCCACAAACCAGCCGACGACGCTCAAGGTTCCGGCAAGAGTCCCGCGCTGACGATCGCTACCGTGGTGCTTTTTCTGTTCGGCCGCAGGCTTGGCCGGGTTGGCAAATGGGCTCGAATCGGCATCACGCTGTACCCCCTGTTCAAAGGCCAGCGCGCGATTCGGCGAAAGCTCGATTCACCATGATTTTCGTCCTTGCACTTCCCGCCAGAGATCGGCGCCTCGTCATATAGGCGCAGCCAGGAGGAAGAACACCTGGAGTGTGTTAGCGTTGCCGCACCGCCGGAGCGAATGGAGAGACTCCTTGGATTGGAATACCCTGCTGACCCGCGAACGGCTCGGAAAACCGACGCAAGGCACTGACGAGCTGGGCCGCAGCCCGTTTCACAAGGACCACGACAGGATCATCTTTTCAGGCGCCTTTCGCCGGCTCGGGCGCAAGACGCAGGTTCATCCGGTCTCCAGCAATGACCATATCCATACACGCCTGACGCATTCGCTAGAGGTCAGTTGTGTCGGTCGATCCCTCGGCATGCGCGTCGGTGAAGTGCTGCGCGATGCGCTCCCGGAATGGTGCAGCCCAGCCGACCTCGGCATGATCGTGCAGTCGGCGTGCCTCGCACACGACATCGGCAACCCGCCTTTCGGGCATTCGGGCGAAGATGCGATTCGCTACTGGTTCCAGCAGGCAGCGGCGCGCGGCTGGCTGGACGACATGAGCGACGCCGAGCGCTCCGACTTCCTGAACTTCGAAGGCAATGCGCAGGGCTTTCGTGTGCTGACGCAGCTGGAATACCACCAGTTCGACGGCGGCATGCGCCTGACCTACGCCACGCTGGGCGCCTATCTGAAGTATCCCTGGACGTCGCGGCATGCCGAGGCGCTCGGCTACAAAAAGCATAAATTCGGCTGCTATCAGAACGAACAGCAGCTTCTCGAGCAGATCACCACCAAACTCGGCCTGCCCTGCATAGACAACCAGCGCTGGGCCCGTCATCCACTGGTCTACCTGATGGAGGCGGCGGATGACATCTGCTATGGCCTGATCGATCTCGAGGATGGCCTGGAGATGGAGCTGCTCGACTATGCGGAAGTCGAGGCGCTGCTGCTTGATCTGGTGGGCGATGATGTACCTGAGACCTACCGCCAGCTGGGCCCACGCGATTCAAGGCGGCGCAAGCTCGCCATACTGCGTGGCAAGGCCATCGAACACCTGACCAACGCTGCTGCTGGTGCCTTCGTCGAGCAACAGCAGAGCCTGCTGGCCGGTACCTTGCCGGGCGATCTCGTCGAGCACATGCACGGCCCGGCCAAGCGTTGCGTCCTGCAGGCCAAGACGCTGGCGCGGCAGAAGATTTTCCAGGACAAGCGCAAGACGCTGCATGAGATCGGCGCGTACACGACGCTCGAGATCCTTCTCAACGCCTTCTGCGGAGCGGCTTTGGAACAGCATCGCGGTGGCAGTCTATCGTTCAAGAATCAGCGCATTCTGGACCTGCTGGGACGCGGCGCGCCGGATCCAGCGCTGTCGTTGTACCAGTCCTTCCTGCGCATGATCGATTTCATCGCCGGCATGACCGACAGCTATGCCACCGAAATGGCTGGAGAGATGACCGGCCGCTCCAGCCCGGTCTGAAACCATGAAGCGCCTGTTCAACCAGACAGTCCAGTGGACACCCGGCCGCCCCGCCTGGGGCGCGGCTGCGGTCGCCGGGTTTGGCTGCTCGTTGCCCTTGCTGCTGGGCTTGTTCAGTGGGCACCCGGGTTTTCTCTGGGCAACGGTGGGCGCCTTCCAGGCGGCCAAGGCTAATCCGCTGCATCGCTTCGGCATGCTAAGGATGCTCTTGTTGATCGCGCTGGGCGCGTGCTCGGCGGGCCTTGGCTTCTGGTCGGCTACACACCCGCTGATCAGCCTCGGCCTATTTGCCTTCTATGCCCTGCTCCTGGCCTGGCTGCAGCGATATGGCGCCGAAGCCGGCAAGCTCGGTATCGGCCTGGCGATCTGTCTCTGCCTGGGACAGGGCCAGCATGGCGTCGCCGACTTCAACAACCCGGCAGCGATCGCCATGCTGTTCGCTCTGGGTGGGCTCTGGGTCACGCTGTTGGCCTTCGGCCTGCGCGGCCTGCATGGTCTGCGCATGTGGCCGTACATGCCCCGGCTAGGCCGTCTGTTCAAGGTCCTGCATCGCCACGCCAGGCGCACCCCCATCCGCCAATGGCGTGTCCACGCATTGTCGTATGTCATCGCCTGCGCGCTGGGCGGCTTGATCGTCAACCTAGCGCAACTACCACGCGGGTACTGGCTGACGCTTGCGGTGTTCACCAGCTTGCAGATGGATGTCGAGCGCAGCGTCGTGCGCGCGGTGCAGGCGTGCCTGGCGATCCTCCTGGCCGCCGCGATCCTGATCTACATGGGCCACAGCCTGGCCGATCCGCCGATGATGGTGATGGTATTGCTGCCGCTGGTGGTGCTGGGACGGGCGTTCCAGGCTCACCATTATGGCCTGTTCGTGCTGCAGACCACGCTGGGCTTCCTGCTGCTTGCCGAGACATTGGCGCAGGATTGGAACCTGCCACAGGTGCGCCTGATCAACGCCTCCATCGGGGTAGGCCTGGCCTTGCTGGTGACCTTGACGATGCACGGTCTGCGGCGCTGGATGTTCAGTTCCCGCCGGTCCCAGGCACCGACAAACGTCGAGCCTGCGACCGACAAGGGATCGGACGTCACGCGTTGATCGGATTTTCCGGATACCAGACGTCCATCAGCGGGCTGACCTGGAACTCGGCGAGTTCGGTGCGCGCCTTGAGCCAGCTTTCCACCTGCTGACGCTGCTCTTCGGATACCGAGCCGCGCTTGGATAGACATACGAAACCGTAATCTTCCCCGCCGACATAACCCAGCCCATTGGCTTCGATGGCATCGCGCAGAAACGCTTCGAGAAAGGCGTCGACCGCCTTGGCATCGGCACCTTGCGCATAGGTGAGGTTCACTTCGAAGCCGAGCTCCTGGAACTCATCGACACAGAGTTTCTTGCGCAGGCGGCGCGAACGATTGGTAGCCATGGTTGATCCCTTGCTTGAGTAGTGACGGCGCGCACTCTAGCAGCATCGCTCCGGCGACGCGATGACAGCTGCACGAGCCTTTGCAGATACCCCACAGGGCCAGCTACGCTTATCGGAGCGCCGCCTCTGGCAGCGCAGGCCATAGCATAATGCCCGCACCTTTCCCTTGGAGCAGTGGGAAACATGTCCCGAACAGTAGCTCATCGCGTGCGGCCGTCCGGCGCACGCCGCAAGAATCTCCTCAGCCGCACCCTTGCCGCCCTGGTGCTGGCGGTGCCGCTTGCCAGCACGTCGCTCGCCGCGCCGGTGAACCAGGCACTGCCACCGAGCGTTGCCAAGGCTCTGCAAGCGAACAAGATCGACAGCAACGCGCTCTCGGTCGTGATGCTGCCGCTCAACGGCAACGGCGTGCCGACCTATTTCAATGCCGACGTGTCGGTCAATCCGGCCTCGACCATGAAGCTGGTCACCACCTACGCCGCGCTGGAACTGCTCGGTCCGAACCATCAGTGGAAGACCGAGTTCTATTCCGATGGTCCGCTGGTAGACGGAACGCTCAAGGGCAACCTCTACCTGAAGGGCGGCGGCGACCCCAAGCTGAACATGGAGAAGCTCTGGCTGCTGATGCGTGACTTGCGCGCCAACGGCGTGCGTACGGTCACCGGCGACCTGGTGCTCGATCGCAGCCATTTCGTGCAGCCTGACCTTCCCGAGTTCGACGATGACGGCGGCGATGACAACAAGCCCTTCCTGGTCGAGCCCGACTCGCTGCTGGTCAACCTGAAGGCACTGCGCTTCGTGGTCCGCAACGATGGCGGCAAGGTCAACGTCACCGTCGAACCGCCGATTGCCAGCATCCAGATCGACAACCGGGTCAAGCCTTTGCCGGCCGCGAAGTGCCCCGGCTGGCCGGATGTGCTGTTCAATCCGGTCGAGCAGAACGGCAACATGACCGTCGTGGTCAGCGGCAAACTCGCTGCCGGCTGCAAGACGCAGACCTACCTCTCGCTGCTGGACCACCAGCGCTACGCCGCCGGTGCGGTAAGGGCCATCTGGCAGGAACTGGGAGGCAACATCCTCGGCCATGACCGCGTCGCCCAGGTCCCAAAGGACGCCAAGCTGATTGCCCGCGCGTTCTCGCCCGATCTGGTCGAAGTGATTCGGGACGTGAACAAGTACAGCAACAACACCATGGCCAAACAGCTGTTCCTCAGCCTCGGCGCGGAGTTTCGCAACGAGGCCGATACGGACGACGCCAAGGCTGCGCAACGGGTGATACGCCAATGGCTGGCGAAGAAGAAGCTGATTTCGCCGCATCTGGTGATCGAGAACGGCTCCGGTCTATCGCGTGACGAGCGCGTCAGCGCGCGCGAGATGGCAGGCCTCCTGCAGGCAGCCTGGAACAGCCCCTACGCGCCCGAGTTCATTTCCTCGATGCCGCTGGCGGCCATCGACGGCACCATGCGCAAGCGCCTACGCGGCACTGCTGTAGCAGGCAAGGCCCACATCAAGACCGGCACGCTGAACACCGTGCGCGCCATCGCCGGCTACAGCCGCGACAGCGACGGCCACACCTGGGCCGTCGTGGCCATTCTCAATCACCCCCGTCCGTGGGGCGCGTCATCGATCCTCGACCAGGTCCTGGTCAGCCTCTACAACAACAACGGCAACCGTACCGCTCAGCGCTGAGCCGAGGTCTTCACCGTGCCTGGAACTTCCAGGCACGGTGAATGCGCGGGTTGCGGCGAAAATCTTCGTCGATCGTGCTGGCGCTGATTTCCTCTACCCGATAGCGCACCGCCAGCCCTTCGTCGAGAACGAACTTGCGGAAGTTGTTGGAAAAGTACAGTGTCCCGCCGCGCGCCAAGCGTGCCATTGCCAGATCGAGCAGCGCGACGTGGTCACGCTGCACATCGAACACACCCTCCATGCGCTTGGAGTTGGAGAACGTCGGCGGGTCGATGAAGATCAGGTCGTACTCGCCTCGATCCTCCGCGAGCCAAGCCATCACATCGCCCTGCGCGAGACGCTGGCGCTCCGAGAAGCCGTTGAGCGCAAGATTGCGTCGCGCCCAATCGAGATAGGTCTTCGACAGATCGACGCTGGTCGTACTGCGCGCGCCGCCCTTGGCCGCATGGACGGTGGCGGTCGCCGTGTAGCAGAACAGGTTCAGGAAGCGCTTTCCGGCGGCCTCCCGCTGAATCTGCAGGCGCAACGGGCGATGGTCGAGAAACAAACCCGTATCCAGATAGTCGGTGAGGTTGACCAGCAGCTTCACGCCTCCCTCGGCCACCTCGAGAAACTGTCCTTGGCTAGCCTGACGTTCGTACTGGCGAGTGCCGCTCTGCCGCTCGCGGCGCTTGACCACGACCCGCTCGCGCGGCAGCTGCAGCGCCTGCGGAATCGCGGCCAGCGCATCGAGCAGCCTCTCCTGCGCCTTCTGCGGGTCGATCGAACGCGGCGGCGCGTATTCCTGCACGTGCACCCAATCACGATAGAGGTCGACGGCCAGCGCATATTCAGGCATGTCGGCATCATAGAGCCGGTAGCACTCTATCCCCTCGCGTCTGGCCCATTTGCCGAGCTGCTTGAGATTCTTCTGCAGGCGGTTGGCGAACATCTGCCCGCCTTCGCTCAGCCTGACCTGCTCCGTTCCCTCGCCAGACGCCGCGCGCGCCGCAGGCTGCTGCGCCACGACGAACTGGTCCGGTTGTACGTGCATCAGCAACAACTTGCACGGCAATGCGCCGTTCCACAGGGCGTACTGCTTGTAGCTACGGATGCCCATGCGCTTGCCGAGTTCGGGCGTCGCGGTGAAGATCCCCGCCTCCCAGCCCTCGCAACACTGGCGTAGGCGCTGCCCCAGGCTCTGATAGAGATACAGCAGGCTGGCCTCGTCGCCCAGCCGCTCTCCGTACGGCGGGTTGCAGATCACCAGGCCCTTCTGACTCTGGTCCGGGCGCGGGGCGAAGGTAGCGACCTCGCCCTGGTAGATCTTCACCCACTCGGCCAACCCGGCGCGCTCGATGTTGTTGCGTGCAGGCTGAATCAGCCGCGGGTCGGCCTCGTAGCCACGAATCCACAACGGCGGCCGCGCCAACCCGGCGGCGGCCCGCGCTCGGGCCTCGTCGAGCAGGCGGGTCCAGATCGCCGGCACATGGCCGAGCCAGGCGCTGAAGCCCCAGCGCTCACGGCGCAGGTTCGGCGCGATATCGGCGGCCATCAGCGCGCCTTCGACGAGAAAAGTGCCGACCCCGCACATCGGGTCGGTCAGCGCCCCGCCCTCGGCAGCGATGCGCGGCCAGCCGGCGCGCATCAGAATGGCCGCGGCCAGGTTCTCCTTCAACGGCGCTGCGCCCTGCTGCAGGCGATAACCTCGCTGGTGCAGGCTGTGCCCGGAGAGGTCCAGCGAAAGCACCGCCTGCCCCTTGTCCAGCCGCAAATGCACCCGTACGTCAGGGTTCAGCTTGTCGATCCCCGGGCGCGTGCCGTCCGGCCGGCGGAGCCGATCGACGATTGCATCCTTGACCTTCAAGGCGCCGAAGTGGGTGTTGTCGATACCCGCGCCGCGGCCGGAGAACTCAACGGCCAGGGTGCCGTCAGCGGCCAGATGGTCGCTCCAGTCCACCGCCTTCACGCCGTCGTAGAGCGCCTGTGCGTCAGTCACGGGGAATCTGGCCAGCACCTGCAACACGCGGTTGGCCAGGCGGGACCAGAGGCAAAGGCGATAGGCGACTGCGAGGTCCCCCAGGCCACGCACGGCCGCGGTCTGTTCACGGGTCTCCTCCAACCCAAGGCCCTGCGCTTCTTCGCGCAGCAGGCTTTCGAGGCCCTTGGGGCACGTGAGGACGAGTTCGTGAGATGTAGTCATGAAGGTTCCAGTGAAATTAGCGACGGCACCCGCAGGGCAGGCAAACGCCCGTCGGGAAGCGATGGTGTTCCGGGCCTGCCAAGGGGCGCTGTATCGCTACGCTGATCAGGCTTATGGGCAGAACCATAGATTCGTTACCTACTTATGACAAAACGATCATTCCCGGCCCGTGGCCCTTGGGTTAGAACTCCCCTCAGGTCGGCTTCGCAACGGAGTCGACGAGGCTCGCCACGCCGGCAGCGGGCCTCACCGGCAGCCTGTCTGCCCGGTCTCGCCGAGAGACCACCAGGAACACCAGTCAACCACTGAGGGCAACACCCAATGAGAAGACTCAAGCGTGATCCGATGGAACGAGCTTTCTTGCGCGGTTATCAACACGGTATCCATGGTAAGTCCCGCGAGCTATGTCCCTTTACTCATCCGAATACTCGGCAAGCCTGGATGAACGGCTGGCGGGAGGGCCGTGGCGACAACTGGGATGGCATGATCGGCACGGCCGGTCTGCATCGTATGAATCAATTCCACGCGGTCGGCTGATTCGACCTGGTAAACACTTTTTTCAGGCACGCCCCACCCGGGCGGCGGGCTAGACGCCCAGGGGCTCCAGCAGGAGCCCCTTCCAGGGCCAGGCCTCACTCCTTCGACGAACGCAGCGCCGCGATGGCATCCACCGATTCGCGAATCAGCGCAGGCCCCTTATAGATAAAGCCCGAATAGAGCTGAACCAGGCTGGCGCCGGCCTTGATCTTTTCCGCCGCATGTCGCCCTTCGGTGATGCCGCCCACCGCGATGATCGGCAAACGTCCTCCAAGCGTCTCGGCCAGGACCTTGACCGTATGGGTGCTCTTGTCACGAACCGGCGCGCCGGACAGCCCACCGGCCTCGTCGGCATGCGCCAACCCGGCGACGCCTTCGCGCCCGAGTGTGGTGTTGGTGGCGATAACCGCGTCCATACCAGCCTGGAAAACCGCCTCGCCGACCAACGCCGTTTCCTCGTCACTCATGTCCGGGGCGATCTTGATGGCCAACGGCACGCGCTTGCCATGCTCGATCTCCAGATCCTCGCGGCGCAACCGCAGCGCATCGAGCAAGTGCTTGAGCGAATCGCCGAACTGCAGGCTGCGCAGGCCCGGCGTGTTGGGCGAACTGACATTCACCGTGACATAGCTGGCATGGTGATAGACCTTGTCCAGACAGAGCAGGTAGTCGTCCTCGGCCCGCTCGACCGGCGTGTCGAAATTCTTGCCGATGTTGATACCCAGGACGCCATCGAATCGGGCAGCATCGATCCGGGCGAGCAAGGCGTCCACACCGTTGTTGTTGAAGCCCATCCGATTGATGATCGCCTCGGCCTCGGGCAGGCGAAAGATGCGTGGCTTCGGATTGCCCGGCTGAGGCCGGGGCGTGACCGTGCCAACCTCGATGAAGCCGAACCCCAGCTGGGAAAGCCCGCAGATGGCCTCGCCGTTCTTGTCCAACCCGGCGGCCAGGCCGACCGGATTCGGGAAATCCAGCCCCATCACGCGAACCGGCAGGCTGGCTGGCGCCTTGCACAGCAGGCGGTTGACGCCCAACCGGCCGCCTGCTCCGATCAGATCGAGCGACAGTTCGTGGGACGTCTCGGGGGAAAGCTTGAACAGCAGCTGGCGGGCCAGGTTGTACATACGCAGCCTAATATCCTGGGAGAGGAACGATGGGCGCGAAGTATAGCAGCCGGCATCGGATTTAAGCCGATCGCCCCATCACCGGCAGCGCTCAATCCAGCCGCCGCAGACCCAGCAACTGGCCCTGCTCGGCGAAATGCAGCTCGAAGGAACCAAACACGCCCTCGCGAGTCAGAAACGGGCGCAAATGCTGGGCCGGCAGGCTGACTCGCTTGCCCTCCCGGCTACGCACCAGGATTCGATTGGCTTGCCCCTGGTAGACGGCCAACAACCTCTCGGCGGGCAAGGCGATATCCAGCACAAGAGTCGGCATGGAGGCTCCTCAGTGTCAGTCGCGATCATATTGCCACAGCCCCGCCCGGTGGCCGGCGCCTTCAGCCGTGCGTCCGGCAGACGTAGCCCTTCCACGACGCGCAAAGCGGATGCAGATTACCGGCAGCTCTGCCACACTTCGAACGCGACCGTGCGAGCTCGCGCATCATGATCAGCCTGTCGGAAACCATGCCCTCACTGACCGCTCATATCGCTCGAATGGCCCAGCGTCTGGGATTCGGCCCCTCGTCCTCGCGTGGCGTACAAGAGCGTGCCGGCTCGCTGAGTCTGCCCTTTACCCCTCTTGCCGAACCCGAGCCGAGCATTTTCTGGGAGGACGGGCCCTGCCTGCATCGTCTGGTCGAACTTCCGCGCGGCGCGCTTTCCGGCCCGGTGCAAGAAGACAAGGCCCGCGCGCATGCAGCGCTGTGCCGCTTGATTCGCAAGGATAGCGAAGCGCTTTCAGCGTTGGATCTGCGCCAGGTCGACGGCGTATGCGCGAGGTCAAGTGAGGGTGGCGAACGCTACCCCAGCTTCGAGGCTTTCGCTGCCAGCGGTGGCGCGCGACGGATACGCATCATCAGCTACAAGGATTTCCTGCGGGTAATCGGCACTGCCATTCCCGGTTATCCGGCCGGCGCGCCCGTCGAGCTGCGCCAGGCGAGCTGGCTGGGCGAGCGCCTGTACTGGAGCAGTGATCATCACGCCGATGCCTTTGCCTGCGCAATCGCCTATGCCCGGCTGCGCGGTCTCGAAGTCTCCGCGCCCGTGATGCTGACCGATTATCGGCTGGAGCGTACTGGCGTCCGCGCCCTGGACGAGGAATACCACGCCCTCGCCATGCCGGCGCAGGCCTGGAGCGACAAGGCGTTCATGGCGATGTTGCTGGACAGCCAGGTGCCCTATGCGCGCCTCTCGCTGCTGCGCCAGGCCGGCAACTCCGAACTGCTGCTACTCGAACGTCGACAGCCGACCGCCAATGCGCTGGGTGAGGGCCTGAAGGCAGCCGGCGCACCCGACTTCATCCGCTACCTGAAAGGGCTGCCGCAGATCACCCGCTTCAAGCGCGGCGAACCGCTTCCAGAAGTCTGACCGGGCTGACCGACCGGGCGACGCCCGATCGGTCAGCGCCTCTCACAGTCGCTCGCGCATTGGTGCAGCCTGCGCCAGGTCCTGCAGTTCGCGGCTGGCCACGGCGTACATCGCGTAGTCGGTTGCCGCCCCACCGCGCAGCTCGCCGAGCATGCCGCGCCAGCGTTCGACTTGCCCCTGCCGCTGGGCCAACCAGCTGTCGAGGCGCTCATGCAGGCCGCCCTCGCCTACATCCGGCTGCAGCACCGAGACCGTCATCGCCCGCTGCTGGCTGTCGAGATCGTCGCGGAAGGCCTCGCGCGCGAGCGCCTGCCAGTTGTTCTCCACCGGCAGGGCCGACAGCTGCTGCCCATACCAGGGCAGCTCCAGCGCGTCGCCCACGGCGAAATAGGCGGCCGCGACATCGGCGGGTGCCTGCCCGGTCTCATCCGCCGCCTCGAGTACCGGCAACAAGGTGTAGAGGTGGCTGGTGCCGGCGACCAGGCGCGCGAGCAATTCCGGCACACCGGCTTCGACGTACTGCTGGTAACGCGCTTCCCAGAACTGCCGCGTCGAGCCCTGCAACAGCTCATTGAGCTTGAGCCCCAGCGCCGCCACGCGGGGTCCGAAATGGCCCACATCTCGCGCTGCGTCGAGCTCGCCGCGCCGGTTGCGCAGGAACCAGCGGGTGGCGCGCCGGCCGAGGCGGACGAGCTCTTCCATCAGTTTGAGCTGCAGCTCGGCGGGAATCCGATAGTCCAGTGCCTCGATCTGGCGGAACCAGTGCGGCAGGTGAAAGATGTCGCGCACGATCACATAGGCGCCGGCCACGTTCGCCGCGCTCATGCCGGTCGCCTCTTTCAGGCGCTGCACAAAGGCGATGCCCATGTTGTTGACCAGGTCGTTGGCGATCTGCGTGCTGACGATTTCACGCTTGAGCCGATGCTGGCGCATGGCATCGCGATAGCGCTCGCCAAGGAGGGTGGGAAACGCCGTTTCCATCTCCCGGGCCAGGTAGTCGTCGTCGGGCACGCGCGAGTGCAGCAGCGCGTCCTTGAGCTGGATCTTGCTGTAGGAAATCAGCACCGACAGCTCGGGGCGGGTCAGCCCCTTGCCGAGGTTGCTCCGCTCGGCCAGCGCTTCGTCGCTCGGCAGGTATTCCAGGCCGCGATCGAGCAGGCCATCGGCCTCCAGCGCGGCGATCAGGCGCACATACTCCCCGCCCCGCTCGCCGGCTCGGTACTGAGCCTGGGAAAGTGCCTGCGTCTGCTTGTAGTTGTTGTGCAGCACCAACTCGGCAACCGCCTCGGTCATGTCGGCCAACAGCTGGTTGCGCTGCTTGCCGGTCATGTCGCCGGCACGCACCAGCTCGTTGAGCAGGATCTTGATATTGACCTCGTGGTCCGAACAGTCCACGCCGCCCGCGTTGTCGATGAAATCGGTATTGCTCGCCCCGCCGTGCAGGGCGTACTCGACGCGCCCGAGCTGGGTCATGCCGAGATTGCCGCCCTCGCCCACGACGCGGGCGCGCAGCTCGTTGCCGTTGACCCGCACCGCATCGTTGGCCTTGTCACCGACATCGGCATGGCTCTCGGCGCTGCTCTTGACATAGGTGCCGATGCCACCGTTCCACAACAGATCGACCGGAGCCTTGAGCAGCGCGTGAATGAGCTCGGCCGGGGTCAGCTGATCGGCGTCGATGGCGAAGCGCGCCTTCATCTGCGGGGTGATGAGGATACGTTTGGCCGAGCGGGGAAACACCCCGCCCCCGGCGGAGATCAGGCTGGCATCGTAGTCGGCCCATGACGAGCGCGGCATTTCGAACAGGCGTTGGCGCTCGGCGAAGCTCACCGCCGGATCGGGGTCCGGATCGATGAAGATATGCAGATGGTTGAACGCGGCCACCAGCTGCAGTGTCCGCGACATCAGCAGACCATTGCCGAACACGTCGCCCGCCATGTCGCCAATGCCGATGACGGTGATCGGATCGGTCTGTACGTTGATGCCACGCTCGCGGAAGTGTCGCTGCACCGATACCCAGGCGCCGCGCGCGGTGATGCCCATCTTCTTGTGGTCGTAACCGGCCGAGCCACCGGAGGCAAAGGCGTCGCCCAGCCAGAAGTCGTAGTCGGCCGCAATGCCGTTGGCGATGTCGGAAAAGGTCGCGGTGCCCTTGTCGGCGGCCACGACCAGATACGGATCGTCCTCGTCGTAGCGCACCACGCCGGCAGGCGGCACCACCTGCCCCTCTTTCAGGTTGTCGGTCAGGTCCAGCAGGCCGCTGATGAAGATGCGATAACAGGCGATGGCCTCGGCCTGAATCTCGTCGCGCGTGCCGCCAATTGGCAGCCGTCGCGGAACGAAGCCACCCTTGGCTCCGCCCGGCACGATTACGGCGTTCTTGACCTGCTGCGCCTTGACCAGCCCGAGCACCTCGGTGCGGTAGTCCTCCTCCCGGTCAGACCAGCGCAGCCCGCCGCGGGCGACCTTACCGCCGCGCAGGTGCACGCCTTCGACGCGCGGCGAGTAGACGAAGATCTCGAACATCGGCGCCGGCCGCGGCATCTCCGGGATCGCGCGCGGGTCGAACTTGAAGCTGAAGTAGTCCTTGGCCTTGCCCCCGGCATCAGGCTGATAGAAGTTGGTGCGCAGCGTCGCTTTGATCAGCGCGAGATAACGCATCAGGATGCGATCCTCGTTGAGCACCGCGACCTCGTCCAACGCACCGAGCACCGCCTGCTCGAGCCGCTGCTGCTTGTCGCTCAGGTCTTCCTCGCTCATCTTGCGCGCCAGGTAGAAACGCATCTTGAACAAGCGCACCAGCTCGCGCGCGATCTCGGTGTGGTTGAGCAGCGCGCTGGCGATGTAGCCCAGATCGAAGCCCATGCGAATCTGCTTGAGGTAGCGCGCGTAGGCACGCAGTAGCGCGACCTCCCGCCAGGTCAGCCCGGCAGCGAGCACCAGCCGGTTGAACCCATCGTTCTCGGCATCGCCGCGGCTGATATGGATGAAGGCATCCTGCAGCGGCTCGTTGATTTCCAGCAGATCGATTTCCAGGCCTTCGGAGTAGGTAAAGGCGAAGTCGTGGATCCAGTATTCGCGGCCAGTGCGATCGAGCATGCGATAGGGAAACTCGCCGAGCACCCGCAGGCCGAGGTTTTCCATGATCGGCAGCACATCGGACAGCGGCAGCGGCGTGTCGATGTGGTAGAGCTTGCAATGCAGGGTGCGCTCGTCGGCACTGATCGGCTGATAGAAGCTCATCACCAGCGGCCGCTCGGCGCTCAGGCTCTCGATATGCTGCATGTCGACCACCGCCGACTGCGGCGTGAAGCGCTCGCGGTAGCCGGCCGGGAAGCCTTTGGGGAATTCGTCGAGCAGGGTCGTGCCCCGCGCCTCGCCGAACCGCTCGACCATCAGGCCGGCGTAGTCGGCCTGCCAGCTGCGACAGGCCTGAATCACCTCTTGCTCCAGACGCTGCGGGTCCACCGCTACCGGCCGGTTCGGGTCCAGGCGCAGAATGAACTGCACCCGGGTTAGCACCGACTCGGAAAAATAGGTGGAGAACTCGCAGCCGCTGGCATCGAGCCGGTCGACCAGTACCTGCTGGATCTTCAGGCGCGTTTCGGTCGAGTAGCTGTCGCGCGGCACATAGACCAGGCAGTAGCAGAAGCGCCGGTAGGGATCGAAACGCAGGAACAGGCGCAAGCGGTTGCGTTCCTGGATCTGCACGATGGCGACGGCGTTGTCGAACAGCTCGTCGGTCGAGGCCTGGAACAGCTCGTCGCGCGGCAGCACCTCGAGGACCTGCGCCAGCTCCTTGTTCAGATGGGTCGAACCGCCGAAATCGGCGCGGGCCAGCACCGCGTCCACCTTGCGCCGGATGAACGGGATACGCCGCACGCTTTGCGTATAGACCGACGAGGTAAACAGGCCCATGAAGCGGCATTCGCGCACGACCTGGCCGGACTCGTCGAACTCGCGCACCGACACATAATCGGGATAGGCCGGGCGATGCACCCGGCTTTGCGTGGAGGCCTTGGCGAACGACAACAACAGCGGCTCGCGCAGGTAGGCGACCGATTGGGGCATCAGCCGCTGGTCGTCCTCGCTCAGGTTGGTTCGCAGCGTACGGGACAAGCCGAGCAGCGAGGCCTCGTCATACTGGATGTGGCCGACACCCTCCTGCTCGACGACGCTGAATTCCTCATAGCCGAGAAAGGTGAAATGGTCGTCGGCGAGCCAGCGCAGGAAATCGCGGATCTCCTGCAGCTCATCGGCATCCACCGGCAGATTGGCCAGCTCCAGCCGCGCCTGGGCTTCGTCCGCCCTCGCCTTCATCAAGGCGAAGTCGCCCACCACCTGGCGCACGTCGCCGAGTACCGCCTGCAGCGCCTGCTCCAGCTCGCGCAGTTCGGCGGTGCTGGCACAACGGTCGATCTCGACGAAGATCAGCGACTCCAGGCCACCGTCCGCCGGCGCGGCGTCGCGCGGCAGCAAGGCCTGCAGCACACCATCGGCATCGCGGCGCACGTTCAGCACGCTGTTCTGCAGGGTGTGGATGCTCAGCCCTCGCCGCGTCAGTTCCATGCGTACCGAATCGACCAGAAACGGCATGTCCGGGTGCAGCACCTCAACCACGGTGTGCGTCGATTGCCAGCCATGCTTCTCGAAATCCGGGTTGAATACGCGGACCTCCGGCTGGGCCGGATCGAAGCGCTCCAGCAGGCGCCAGCTGGCCAGGGTCGAGCCGACCAGGTCGGCCATGCGCCGTTCGGTCAGCTCGCTGAGAGAGACGATGCCGAAGAACTGCTCGGCGAACAGGCCCAGTTGGGCAAGGAGAGGATCATCGACATGCTGTGCCAGGGCCGCGCGCAATTGCTGCTGGAAATCGGCCTTGCTGGCGGCGGTGAAAAACGCCATGTAGGGCTCCGCTGCTGGTGCAAGAAAAGGAAGGGTCGGCGTAGTGACTGACGCCACAGGGCCAAGGTTCAAGGTTAGTCTAGCCAGGCATAAATGCAGTAAAGTGACGCCCCCTGGCCCCCGACTCCTGCGTCACGACCGCCGCCTGCAATGCACGCGCGCGATCGAGCGCAGCCGTGCCGGCGCCGTTTGCGGAAGTATCGAAACGATGGATCACCGTGAAGCGATCGTCGCTCTGCGACAGTTTCTTTCCAGCCAGATTCTTGGTCAGGACCGCCTGATCGAACGCCTGCTGATCGCCCTGCTCGCCGATGGTCACATGCTCGTCGAGGGCGCGCCCGGCCTGGCCAAGACGCGTGCGATCAAGGAGCTGGCCGAAGGTCTGGAAGCCGAGTTCCACCGCATCCAGTTCACCCCCGACCTGCTGCCTGCCGACATCACCGGCACCGAAATCTATCGCCCGGAAACCGGCAGCTTCGTTTTCCAGCAGGGGCCGATCTTCCACAACCTGGTCCTGGCTGACGAAATCAACCGCGCCCCGGCGAAGGTTCAGTCGGCGCTGCTCGAGGCGATGGCCGAACGCCAGGTCAGCGTCGGCCGCAGCACCTATGACCTGCCGCCGCTGTTCCTGGTGATGGCCACGCAGAACCCGATCGAACAGGAAGGCACCTATCCGCTGCCCGAAGCGCAGCTCGACCGCTTCCTCCTGCACGTGAAGATCGGCTTTCCGGACGCCTCGGTCGAGCGGCGCATCCTTCAGCAGGCGCGCGGCGAAGCCATTCACGGCGAGGCCGCGCCCGAACAGCGGATCAGCCAGCAGGTGATCTTCGCCGCACGCAAGGAGATCCTCGGCCTGTACATGGCCGATGCGGTGGAGGAATACCTGGTCCAGCTGATCATGGCGACGCGCACCCCGGCCAAGTACGACGCCGAGCTCGCCGAGTGGATCGCCTACGGCGCCAGCCCGCGCGGCTCCATCGCGCTGGACCGCTGCGCCCGTGCGCACGCCTGGCTGGCAGGCCGCGACTTCGTCAGCCCCGAGGACATCCAGGCGATGCTCTTCGATACCCTGCGCCATCGCCTGATCCTGTCCTTCGAGGCCGAAGCCGCCGGCATCGACCAGGACCGCGTACTGCAGCGTATCCTCGACGTGGTGGCGGTTGCCTGACATGCACACCCCGGCCGCAGCAGCATCGCCGGCCGGCAGTGGCCTGCGCGTCGACCTTGCCGAACTCATCGAGTGGCGCCACCGCGTGCGCGAAGTCCCCTTGTTCTCCACGCCGCATCGCCGCAGCCCGCTGATCGGCCTGCATCATTCCAAGCTTCGCGGCCGCGGGGTCGACTTCGACCAGGTGCGCATCTACCAGGCCGGTGACGATGTGCGCACCATCGACTGGCGGGTCACGGCCCGCACCCAGGAGCCGCACACCAAGCTCTTCCATGAAGAGCGCGAGCGACCAATCTTTCTCGTCGTGGAGCAGAGCCGCCGCCTGTTCTTCGGCAGCGGCCGGGTGTTCAAGTCGGTGCTCGCCGCGCAGGCCGCCAGCCTGGTCGGTTGGGCCGCGCTGCACCACAACGACCGTGTCGGCGGCCTGGTCTTCGGCGCCAGCGAGCATCACGAAATCAAGCCGCGACGCAACAAGCAGAGCCTGCTGCAGTTGCTCGACCGCCTGGTGCGCGCGAACCGGGCGCTCGACTGCGACACGCCCGAACAGCCGGAAGCCTTCTCGCTTGCCCTGCGCCGCGCCCGCGAGGTGCTGCGCCCCGGCAGCCTGGCGGTGGTCCTCTGCGACGAGCGCACCCTGGGCGACGCCGCCGAACAGCAGCTGAGCCTGCTGGCGCGCCACGTCGACCTGCTTCTGCTGCCACTGTTCGACCCCCTCGACCACGCCCTGCCGGCCGCCGGCCTGTTGCGCTTCGCCCAGGGCGCGGCACGCCTGGAGCTCGATACGCTGGACGCCCCGTTGCGCCAGGCCTATCACCGCCAGGGCGAGGCGCGCCAGGCGCGTTGGCAGCGCCTGGCCGACCGCTTGCGCGTTCCGCTGATGCCGCTGGACACGCAGAGCGACCTGGTCGAACAGCTGCGCAGTCATCTGAGCCTTCGCCCGAGCGCCCTGGCATGAACCCGCTGGAGCAGCTGGCCCCGCCGATCCTGCCACCGGCCGTGAGCTGGTGGCCGCCTGCACCTGGCTGGTGGTTGCTCGCCTTGCTGCTGGTGGCTGCGCTGCTCGGCCTATGGCGTCTGCGCAGCCGGTTGCATCGACCGCGCCCGCAGACGGCCGCCCCGGCACCGCTCGAGCCGAGCCGTCAGGCGGCTCTGGACGAATTGGCTCGACTGAGCAAACCCTACGGCCAGCAACCCGCCAACGAATGGCTGCAACAGCTCAACGGCCTGCTCAAGCGCCTGTGCCGGGCGCGCTATCCAGACGACCATCCGCACACGCTGAGCGGCCGTGCCTGGCTCGCCTTTCTCGACAGCCGCTGCCCGGCCGCCGGCCTGACCCGCTGGATGGTGCTGGTCGAAGGCGCCTACCGCCCGCAGTGCCGGCTCGACGATAAAGCCATCGATGGCCTCGAGCAGGCCGTCGACATCTGGATCCGCAAGCATGTTTGATCTCGCCTGGCCCTGGGCCTTTGCCCTACTGCCCTTGCCCTGGCTGCTGCGCTGGCTGCTACCGGCGGCCGACAACGGCGAGGCCGCGCTGAAGATCAGCTTTCTGCCCGAGCTCGAGTCGCTATCCGGCCGCCGGGCGCGCATCGCCCTGCCCGGCTGGCGCCAGCAGTTGCCCTATCTCACCGTCTGGTTGCTGCTGCTGTTCGCTGCGGCTAGGCCGCAATGGCTCGGCGAACCCCTGCCGTTACCCACCAGCGGTCGCGACTTGCTGTTGGCCGTCGATGTGTCCGGCTCGATGGACTACCCCGACATGCGCTGGGAGGACGAGGACATCACCCGCCTGGAGCTGGTCAAGCGCCTGCTCGGCGACTTCATCGAAGCCCGCGAGGGCGATCGGGTCGGCCTGATCCTGTTCGGCAGCAAGGCCTACTTGCAGGCGCCGCTGACCTTTGACCGGCGAACGGTGCGCACCTGGCTCGACGAAGCGATCGTCGGCATTGCCGGCAGCAACACCGCACTCGGCGACGCCATCGGCCTGGCGGTCAAGCGCCTGCGCGAACGGCCGGCCAAGAGCCGCGTGCTGGTGCTGGTCACCGACGGCGCCAACAACGGCGGCGAGGTCGACCCGTTGGTCGCCGCTCGATTGGCCGCCGAACAGGGTGTGAAGATACACACCATCGGTATCGGTGCCGCACCGGAGGAAACCGGTGTACTGAGCCGCTTCGGTTTCAACCCGGGGCTGGAGCTCGACGAGCCGACGCTGCGTGCCATCGCCGAGGCCACCGGCGGTGCCTACTTCCGCGCCCGCAGTCGGGAAGAGCTGCAGGCCATCGGTGAAACGCTGGACCACCTCGAACCCGCCGCCCAGGCGCCCACCCGCGCTCGCCTAGCCGAGCCGCTGCATGCCTGGCCACTGGCTGCGGCGCTCGCCATCAGCGTGCTGCTGGCCGTGGCGCAGCTCTGGCAGGCGCCGCTGGCACGCTGGCTGGCGCGCCGGGAGCCCGGCGAATGAACGCGCTCATGCCATATCTGTTGCGCCCCTGGTGGCTGCTCGCCGTGCCCGTACTCGCCTGGCTGCTCTGGCGACTGTGGCATCGGCAGCGCCAGGTCGGCCGCTGGCAACGCCTGATTCCTGCCGCATTTCAAGCGGTCCTGCTGACCCAGGGCCGCCAACGCACCAGCCGTCTGCCCTGGGCCCTGCTGGCACTGGGCTGGGCGCTCGGCATGCTCGTGCTGCTTGGGCCGAGCTGGCAGCGGCTGGAGCAACCAAGCCTCAAACGCGCCGACCCGCTGGTGGTCCTGCTGGAAATGACGCCGGCCATGCTCGCCGGCGATGTCCCGCCGACCCGGCTGGAACAGGCGCGCCGCAAGCTGCTCGATCTGCTCCTCGCGCGCGCCGATGCGCACACTGCGGTGGTCGTCTACGCCGGCAGTGCGCACACGCTGGTGCCGCTATCCGACGACCTGGCGACCACCGCCAATCTACTGCAGGCGATCAAGCCCTCGCTGATGCCCGAGAGCGGCCAGCGGGTGGATCTGGCAGTCGAACAGGGGCTGGCCCTGCTCGAGCAGGGCGCGCAAGGGCGCGGCCGACTGCTGTTGATCGGCACCGGTATCCCCGCCGAACAGCAACAGGCGATTGGCCAGCAGTTGGGCGACGACGGCGAGCGGCTGCTGATTCTGGGTGTCGGCACACCCGAAGGCGCCCCGATCGCGCGCGCCGAGGGCGGCTTCGTCAAGGATGCCGATGGCGCCATCCTGATTCCGCGCCTGGACGACAACGGCCTGCGCCGCTTCGCCACGCAACTGGGCGGTCGTTACCAGCAGGCGCGCCTCGACGCGGCCGACCTCGATAGCCTCGGCCTGCTCGACCGCACGGGCGCCATCGTCCGGCAGCCCGAACGTCTGCGCCTCGATGCCTGGCTCGACCAGGGCTACTGGCTGCTGTTACCGCTGCTGCTGGTTGCCGCCTGTGCAGCCCGTCGCGGCTGGCTGTTCGGTCTCGCCCTGCTGCTCGTGCAACCCGCTCCGGCCGAGGCCTTCGAGCTGCGCGATCTCTGGCTGCGCCCCGATCAGCAAGGCCAGCGCCTGCTCGACGAGGGACGCCCGGGCGAGGCAGCCGAGCGCTTCGCCGACCGCCGCTGGCAAGGCATCGCCCGTTACCTGGCCGGTGACTACGCGGCGGCCATTAGCCGCTTCGCCGAAGGCGACAGCGCGGCCGATCACTACAACCGAGGCAACGCCCTGGCGCGCTCCGGCGACCTCGAGGCGGCGCGGGAAGCCTACGAACAGGCGCTGGACATGCAGCCAGGGCTCGAGCCCGCGCTGCAGAACAAGGCCCTGGTCGAAGAACTGCTGCGCCAGCGCGACGAAGCGGCCCAGGCCGCCGAAGCGCCGGAGCCGGGCGAGCAAGGCCGGCAGGCAGAGGACGGCGGCCAGCCTTCGGCTGCATCGCCGGAGCAGGGCAACACGCAAACCGCGCAGCGCCCGGCCGACCAGGCCAGCGCTTCGGACACCGAACAGATCGCCCAGGCGCCCGCCGAAACCGATAGCGCCGCGTCGGCCCGCAGCGATGCGCCGCGCCCGATCAGCGAGCGGTACCAGGCCGCCGAGCAGTGGCTCCGACAGATCCCGGACGATCCGGGCGAGCTGCTGCGCCGCAAATTTCTCTACGAACAGCGCAAGCGTCAGGAAGCGTCCCAATGATCCGCCTATTGTTTGCCCTGGTCCTCGCCTGCGCCGCGCTGAGTGCCCAAGCCGCAGGGCTCGCCGCCAGCGTCGACCGCACTCGCCTGAGCCTCGACGAAACCCTGGAACTGACGCTCGAGGCGCGCGACGCCGCGGTATTCGGGCGGCCCGATCTGCAACCGCTGAACGAGCTGTTCGAGGTCTACGACACGCGTCAGCTCAACAGCCTGTCCAACGTCGGCGGCGAAGCGCAGGCGGTCACTCGCTGGCTGACCACGCTGCGCCCGCGCCGTACCGGCTACCTGATCATTCCGTCGCTGCAGCTGGGCGACTGGCACAGCGACCCCATCACCGTGTTCGTGCAGGAGGCGCGCGGCAATCACGACAGCGCCCTGCTGGCACCGGTGTTCATCGACGCCAGCGTTGACCGCGAGAGCGTCTACGTTCAGGCACAGATCATCCTGACGCTGCGTATCTATCACTCCGTGTCGCTGTACGACGACAGCACGCTCTCACCGCTGCAGATGCCCGATGCGCTGGTCAAGCGGCTGGGCGAGCCACGCACCTACGAAAAGGACATCAATGGCGTCCGCCACGGCGTGATCGAGGTGCGCTACGCGCTGTTTCCGCAGAAGAGCGGGCGGCTGCAGATTCCCAGCCAGCTGTTCAGCGCCACGACGGTGGCCAGCGGCAACGACTATTCGATCCTCGGCCCGCGCCCGGGGCGCTCGACCCAGGTCAAGTCACCGACCATCCCGGTCGAGGTCAAGCCCAAGCCGCGGGACTACCCGACCGACGCCCCCTGGCTGCCGGCCACGTCGCTGACGCTGGTCGAGGCCTGGAGCGGCGACCCGGGCAAGGCACAGGTTGGCGACTCGCTGACCCGCAGCCTGCTGATCAAGGCCGAAGGGCTTACCAGTGCGCAGTTGCCCCCGCTCGGCAGCGCGCCTGGCGACGGGCTGCGGCGCTACCCCGATCAGCCGGGGCTGGCTGACGAGACCGGGCCGAACGGCGTGGTCGGCAGCCGCGAGGATCGCGAAGCGCTGGTGCCGACTCGTGCCGGAGAGGTCGAGCTGCCGGCGCTGGAGGTCGTCTGGTGGAACGTCGAGCAGGATCGGCTCGAGCGCACCAACCTGGCCGCACGCCAGCTCAGCATCGCGGAAAACCCGCAGCTCGAAGAGGCGCCGCTGAGCGGCCCGGCCGAGCCCCGCCGCGCCGCTGCCAAGCCGCTCTGGCCCTGGCAGCTGAGTACCGCCCTGCTCGGCCTGACCACGCTGCTGGGTTTCGGGCTCTGGTGGCGGGCTCGTCGACAGCCGCCGGTGGTGCAGCGCAGCGCTGCCAGCGGGCCGACCCCGCGCAGCCTGCTCGACGATCTCCGGCGGGCCTGCCAGGCCAACGATACCCAGGCCACCCGCCAGGCGCTGGACGCCTGGGCGCGGCAACAGCCGGAAACCCTCGCCGAGATGGCCGCTCGCTTCGTACCGCTGTCCGAAGCACTGGACGGCCTCAATGGTGCGCTCTACAGCGAGACCGGGCAGCGCTGGCAGGGTGAGGCGCTGTGGCAGGCGATCCGCTCGCTGCCACCGCTGGAAACCCCCACTGCCGAACAGGACTCGGGCGCGCTGCCGCCGCTCTATCCGCGCTGAGTCCGGGCACCCTGGCATATCGCTTGCTACGCACCGGCAGGACCCGCCTGCCGCGCGCAGCAAACGACAAGGCCGCTTTCATGACCGATATTCCTTCTGCCCGCCCGGACGCCCTCGCCTGGGTCAACGGCAGCGACGCCCCCGAAAAGAACAGCCTCAACCTCGGGTTCATGGCGCTCACCGATGCAGCCTCGCTCATCGTCGCCGCCACCCAGGGCTTTGCCCAGCCCTACGGACTTACCCTCAACCTGCACCGCCAGCACTCCTGGTCGGCGCTGCGCGATCGCCTCATCGATGGCGAGCTCGATGCCGCCCAGGGCCTCTACGGCCTGATCTACGGCGTTCACCTCGGCATCGGCGGCAGCGCGCCGGTCGATATGGCGGTGCTGATGGGGCTGTCGCAGAACGGCCAGAGCATCAACCTGTCGTCCTCGCTGATGGAAGCTGGCGTGACCGACGCCGAGGCATTGCGCCACTGCGTGCGCCAAAGCGGTGCACGCCTGACCTTCGCGCAGACCTTTCCGACCGGCACCCACGCGTTGTGGCTGTATTACTGGCTGGCGGCCCACGGCATCCATCCGCTGGAGGATGTGCGCACGCTGGTCGTGCCGCCAGCGCAAATGGTCGGCCATCTGCGCAGCGGGCGTATCGATGGCTTCTGCGCCGGCGAGCCCTGGGGTGCGCAAGCGGTTGCCGAAGGCTCCGGTTTCACCCTGGCCACCAGCCAGTCGATCTGGCCGGATCATCCGGAAAAGGTGCTTGGCTGTACCCGTGCCTTCGTCGAGCAGTACCCGAACACCGCGCGCGCGCTGATCATGGCGGTCCTGGCCGCCAGCCGGTTCATCGACCAGAGCGACGAGAACCGCCGCAGCACCGCTCAGCTGCTCGCCGCAGCGGAATACGTCGGCGCCCCGCTCGAGGCGATCGCACCCCGATTCCTCGGCCAGTACGCCGACGGCCTCGGCCACACCTGGCAGGATGCGCACGCCCTGCGCTTCTTTGGCGAGGGCGAGGTGAACATGCCGTACCACTCCGATGGCCTCTGGTTCATGACCCAGCTGCGCCGCTGGGGGCTGCTGCGCCAGGACCCGGACTACCTCGCCGTGGCGCGCAGCGTCCAGCAGACCGCGCTCTACCGGGACGCCGCCAGCGCGCTGGGCATTGCCGTGCCCGAATCGCTGATGCGCACTAGCCGCCTGATGGACGGCAGCCACTGGGACGGCAGCGATCCGGCCGGCTATGCACGCGGCTTCGCGCTGCATGCCCTGAGCGATCTGCCGATCGCCAATCTGTCCTGAGGAGACCTGCATGTTGCGCATCCTCCTGATCGACGACACCCCGAAGAAGGTCGGCCGGCTACGCTGCGCCCTGATCGACGCCGGCTTCGACGTCATCGACGACCACGGGTCGATCATCGACCTGCCCGAGCGCGTCGAGGCCATCCGCCCCGATGTGGTGCTGATCGATACCGATTCGCCCAGCCGCGACGTCATGGAGCAGGTGGTGATGGTCAGCCGTGATCGCCCGCGCCCGATCGTGCTGTTCACCGAGGACGACCGCCCCGATGTGATGCGCCAGGCGATCCGCGCCGGGGTCAGCGCCTATATCGTCGAGGGCATCCAGGCGCAGCGGCTCAAGCCGATCCTCGAGGTGGCGATGGCCCGCTTCGAAAGCGATCAGGCGATCCGCGCACAGCTGCAGGCGCGCGACCAGCAGCTGGCCGATCGCAAGCGCATCGAGCAGGCCAAGGGCCTGCTGATGAAGATGCGCCACTGCAACGAGGAAGAGGCCTACACCCTGATGCGTCGTCAGGCGATGAGCCGTCAGCAGAAGCTGATCCAGGTCGCCGAGCAGATCATCGCCATGCACGAGCTGCTCGGGCAGTAGGCCATCGCGAGCTGGCACGCTTTCTGCTGTAACCACTCCATCGGCGGCCAACGGCGGCTACCGATCAAGACAAAGGCGTCGTACCACCCTGCTCCGGCAGGCGTGTTGCGGCGCCTTTTTCGTTTGCCCCGATGCCGGGGCCGCGTTGATCGATGTGCCACCCGCAGAGGCAGCGACTGGCTGCACTGCCCCAATCTGGAACTGAACGATGAACACGAGCTTCTGGAAAGCCGGCCATACGCCGACCCTGTTTTGCGCCTTTCTCTATTTCGACCTGAGCTTCATGGTCTGGTACGTCCTCGGTCCGCTGGGCGTGCAGATCGCCGCGGATCTGGGCCTGACCACCCAGGAGCGGGCCATGATGGTCGCCACGCCAATCCTCTCCGGGGCGGTCCTGCGCCTGGTGCTGGGGATGCTGGCCGACCGCACGTCGCCAAAGACCGCCGGGCTGTTCGGCCAGGCCGTGGTGATCGCCGCGCTGTTCGTCGCCTGGTACGCCGGCGTGCACAGCTACGGCCAGGCGCTGCTGCTCGGTCTGTTCCTCGGCATGGCGGGGGCATCCTTCGCCGTGGCACTGCCGCTGGCCTCGCAGTGGTACCCGGCGGAACACCAGGGCAAGGCCATGGGCATTGCTGGCGCCGGCAACTCCGGCACGGTGCTGGCAGCGCTGTTCGCGCCGGTACTGGCCTCGGCCTTCGGCTGGAACAACGTCTTCGGCCTGGCGCTGATTCCGCTGACGCTGACCTTCGCGATCTTCGCCCTGGCGGCAAGAAACGCACCGAACCGGCCGGCCCCCAAGTCCGTGGCGGATTACCTGAAAGCGCTCGGCGACCGCGACAGCTGGTGGTTCATGTTCTTCTACAGCGTGACCTTCGGCGGCTTTCTCGGCCTGGCCAGCACCCTGCCCGGTTACTTCCACGATCAGTACGGGTTCGACCCGGTCAAGGCCGGCTACTACACGGCCGCCTGCGTGTTCGCCGGCAGCCTGCTACGCCCGCTGGGCGGCGCGCTGGCCGATCGCATCGGCGGCATTCGTGCCCTGCTGGTGATGTACACCGTGGCGGCCATCTGCATCGCGGCGGTCGGCTTCAACCTGCCCAGCGCGACCGCTGCGCTGGCGCTGTTCGTGGTCGCCATGCTCAGCCTCGGCGCCGGTAACGGCGCGGTGTTCCAGCTCGTGCCGCAGCGCTTTTTCAAGGAGATCGGGGTGATGACCGGCCTGGTCGGCATGGCCGGCGGCATCGGCGGCTTCCTGCTTACCGCCGGGCTCGGCGCGGTCAAGCAGTCCACCGGCGATTACCAGCTCGGCCTCTGGCTGTTCGCGGCCCTCGGCGTGCTGGCCTGGTTCGGCCTGCATGGCGTCAAGCGTCGCTGGCGCACCACCTGGGGCTCGGCGGCCGTCACCGCGGCGCGGGTCTAGCCGCCTGCGCGAGCCGAGGGTGCGCACTGCGCACCCTCGATCCTTCCCGACCTGACGGAACCTTTCCATGCCCCTGCAGCTGAGCATTGGCGAAGCCACCGCCACCGGACCACGCCACGAAAACCAGGACGCCATGCGCATCGTCACTCCGGCACCGCCCCAGGCGGTCGCCAAGGGGTGTCTGTTTGCCCTGGCCGACGGCGTCAGCCAGTGCCTTGATGGTGGGCTGGCAGCCCATGCGACGTTGCAGGCACTGGCTCAGGATTACTACGCCACGCCCGATACCTGGGCGGTGGCGCATTCGCTCGATCGTATCCTGGTCGCGCAGAACCGCTGGCTGCAAGCCAACGGCAGCGGAGGGCCACTGCTCACCACACTCACGGCGCTGGTCCTGCGCGGCCGGCGCTTCACCCTCGCGCACGTCGGCGACTGCCGGGCCTATCGCTGGGATGGCCAACGGCTGGAGCGACTCAGCGAAGACCATGTCTGGGAACAGCCAGACATGCAGCACGTGCTCAAACGCGCGCTGGGGCTCGATCAGCATCTGGTGGTCGACTACCGGGACGGCGACCTCGCCGCCGGCGATTGTTTCGCACTGCTCAGCGATGGCGTCTGGGCCAGCCTGGCCGAGACCGACATCGCCCACCTGTTGCGTGACCAGCCGGATCTGTCGCGCGCCGCTGCGGCACTGGTCAACCTGGCGCACAGCCGGGGTAGCCAGGACAACGCCAGCGCCTTGCTGGTGCGCATCGAGTCGCTGCCCGAGGCGGCACTCGCCGACGCCCTGGCGCGCCTCGTTCAGTGGCCGTTACCGCCCTTACTGAAACCGGGGCAGCCATTCGAGGGTTGGCGGGTCGAGCGGCTGCTCGCCGAGTCGCGCCAGTCGCTGCTGTACCGGGTTCGGGACGCGGCCGGGCAGCCGTGGCTGCTCAAGACGCTGCCACCCAGCCGCCACGACGAAGCGGAAGCCGGCCCGGCCCTGCTGCAGGAGGAATGGTTTCTGCGCCGCGTGGCCGGGCGCAGCGTGCCGGAGCTGCACAGCCTGCCCCAACGCCAGCACCTGTACTACGTGCAGCGCGAATATGCGGGTGCCACGCTGGAACAGCGGCTACTCGAAGGCCCCTTGCCGCTGGCCGACTGGCTGGCTCTGGCGCCGCGTCTGATCAGCGCCGTCGGGCTGCTGCACCGGCGCAACATCCTGCACCGCGACATCAAGCCGGAGAATCTGCACCTGGGCGACGACGGCGAGCTGCGCCTGCTCGATTTCGGCCTGGCCTACAGCCCCGGATTGTCGACCGATCCGCCCAACGCTCTGCCCGGCACCCCGAGCTACCTGCCGCCGGAAGCCTTTTCCGGCGCAGCTCCGACCACTGCGCGCGATCTCTATGCCACGGGCGTGACCCTGTACCGCCTGCTGACCGGCCATTACCCCTATGGCGAGGTCGAGCCATTCCAGCGCCCGCGCTTCGGCCAACCCGTACCGGCCAGCCGCTACCGCCCCGACCTGCCCGGCTGGCTCGACGAATGGCTCGCCAGGTCGGTCGCAAGCGACCCGGGCGCACGCTTCGAAACCGCCGAGCAAGGGCTGCTGGAACTCGAGCAGGGGGAGCGCAAGGCGCTGAGCAACCGGCCACGACCGTTGCTCGAGCGGGAGCCGTTGAAGGTCTGGCGCACGCTGGCCCTGCTATCGCTGCTGGGTAACCTGGCACTGCTGATCCTTCTTGCCGGGCGCGTCTGAAGGCCACGCACCAGCTCGGCTCAACGGGCCTCAAAAGAGTGCGCGCCAGGCGTAAAAAATGCGCAGCGGTCGGCGCAAAGGCCTGATTTGCGGCGCTTTGGCCAACTGGCACAGGTTCTGCTTGGTCAGAGCAGACAGACATCGCGCCGCGCTTCAACGGTGAAGCATGGCACCCCCTTCGACGGGGACGGACAAAGGCGTCCTACCGGGAAACCGGTGGGGCGCCTTTTTGTTTTTCGCCTTCGCAGGCACGGGCTTACGGAGAACGGCATGAACAGACCCAGACTCGTGGTGATCGGCAACGGCATGGCCGGTGTGCGCACCCTCGAAGAGCTGCTCGCCCTGGCACCGCAGCTGTACGACATCACCGTGTTCGGTGCCGAGCCGCACCCGAACTACAACCGCATCCTGCTCTCGCCGGTACTGGCCGGCGAGCAGGGCTTCAACGACATCGTGCTCAATGACCTGGACTGGTATCGCCATCACGGCATCGACCTGCGCCTGGGCCGGCGTGTCATCCGGATCGACCGCGCGCGGCGCCGCGTCATCGCCGACGATGGCAGCGAAGCCGCTTACGACCGGCTGCTGATCGCCACCGGCTCGAGCCCCTTCATCCTGCCGATCCCGGGCAACACGCTGGCCGGGGTCATCGGTTACCGCGACATCGCCGACACCCAGGCGATGCTCGACGCCGCGCGCACCGGCCGCCACGCGGTCGTTATCGGCGGCGGCCTGCTGGGCTTGGAGGCGGCCAATGGCCTGGCGCAGCGCGGCATGCAGGTGACCGTGGTGCATCTGGGCGATTGGCTGCTGGAACGCCAGCTCGACCGCACCGCCGGCGAGTTGCTCCGGCAGTCGCTCGAGGCCCGCGGCCTGCGCTTTCGTCTCGCTGCGCAGACCGAGGCGCTGCTGGACGATGGCAACGGCCAGGTCACCGCGGTACGCCTGGGCGATGGCGAGCAACTGCCGGCCGATCTGGTGGTGATGGCCGCGGGCATCCGGCCGAACAGCGCGCTCGCCGAAAGCGCCGGCCTGCCCTGCTCGCGCGGAGTCCTGGTCGATGACACGCTGCAGACCTTCGATCCGCGCATCTATGCCGTCGGCGAGTGCGCCAGCCATCGCGGGGTGGCCTATGGCCTGGTGGCGCCGCTCTACGAGCAGGCGCGCGTCTGCGCCAACCACCTGGCACGCCTCGGCCATGTTCGCTACGCAGGCTCGGTGACGGCCACCCGGCTCAAGGTCACCGGCATCGAACTGTTCTCTGCAGGCGACTTCATGGGGGCGGAGGGTACCGAGACGATCAGCCTGAGCGACCCGTTCGAGGGCATCTACAAGAAGCTCGTGCTCAAGGATGACGTGCTGGTCGGCGCCTGCCTGTATGGCGACACCGCCGACAGCGCCTGGTACCTGGACCAGTTGCGCGAGGGCCGCCGCCTCGGCCAGTTGCGCGACGTGCTCGCGTTCGGCGAGCAGGCGGTCGCGGCCCTCGGCGTGCCTTCCAACTGCCATGGCGAGGCCTGCGCATGAGTTCGAGCACCCAGACGACGGCCTCGACCTGCTGTTACTGCGGCGTCGGTTGCGGCGTGCTGATCGAGCACGACGGCCAGCGCATCCACGGCGTCGCTGGCGACCCGGCACATCCGGCCAACTTCGGTCGTTTGTGCAGCAAGGGTTCGACCCTGCACCTGACCGGCGACCGGGACGCCCGCGCGCTATACCCCGAGTTGCGCCTGGGCAAGGGCCTCGGGCGCAACCGCACCGGCTGGGACAACGCACTGGAGCACGCCGCCGCAGTCTTCGCCAGCACCCTGGCCGAGCATGGGCCGGACAGCGTGGCGTTCTACGTCTCCGGCCAGCTGCTGACCGAGGACTACTACGCGTTCAACAAGCTGGCCCGGGCACTGGTGGGCACCCACAACATCGACTCCAATTCACGGCTGTGCATGTCCTCGGCAGTGGTCGGCTACAAGCGCAGCCTCGGCGCCGACGCCCCACCCTGCTCTTACGAGGACATCGAGCAGGCCGACGTGCTGCTGATCGCCGGCAGCAACATGGCCTATGCCCACCCGGTGCTGTTCCGTCGCCTGGAGGCAGCGAAGGCCGCACGGCCGGAGATGCGCGTCATCGTCGTCGATCCACGCCGCACCGACACCGCCGAGCTGGCCGACCTGCACCTGAGCATTCGCCCGGGCTCCGACGTGGCCCTGTTTCATGGCCTGCTGTACCTGCTGCTGCGCGAAGGCTGGATCGACAGCGCCTTCATCGCGGCGCACACCGAGGGCTTCGGATCGCTTGCCGCCCTGGTACACGACTACCCTCCGGCCCGCGTCGCCGAGCTGTGCGGTATCACGCCTGAGCAATTGTTCGATTGCGCCAGGATGATCGGCCTGGCACCGAGCTTTCTCTCGCTGTGGTGCATGGGGCTGAACCAGTCCACCGCCGGTAGCGCGAAGAACAGTGCGCTGATCAACCTGCACCTGGCCACCGGACAGATCGGCCGCCCCGGCTGCGGCCCCTTCTCGCTCACCGGCCAGCCGAACGCCATGGGCGGACGCGAGACCGGAACCCTGGCCAACCTGTTGCCCGGTCATCGCGATGCGGCCAACCCCAAGCACCGCGCCGAGGTTGCGGCGTACTGGGGAATCGAGCGCCTGCCGGAGGCGCCCGGCCTGCCTGCCGTCGAGCTGTTCGATGCGGTCCGCAGCGGGCGAATCAAGGCCCTGTGGATCGTCTGTACCAACCCTGCGCAGTCGCTGCCGGACCAGCACGCCGTCCATCAGGCGCTGGCCACGTGCCCTTTCGTCGTGGTGCAGGAAGCCTTCGCCACCACCGAAACCTGTCGCTATGCCGATCTGCTGCTGCCGGCGGCGAGCTGGGGCGAGAAGGCAGGCACCGTGACCAATTCCGAGCGCCGCATCAGCCCAGTGCGTGCAGCCGTCAGCGCACCCGGCGAGGCGCGCCCGGACTGGGCCATCGCCTGCGATTTCGCCCGCCGCCTGGAGCGGCACCTGCGCCCGGGTCGGCCGAGCCTGTTCGCCTTCGAACGTGCCGAGCAGCTCTACGACGAGTATCGCCAGCTGACCGCCGGGCGCGATCTGGACTACAGCGGCCTGTCGCGGGCCCAGCTCGAGCGCCTCGGCCCGCAGCAATGGCCGTTTCCCGCCGGTGCCGAACGCGGTACGCCACGCCTGTACGCCGACGGCCGCTTCCCCACCGAGTCGGGGCGCGCGCGCTTCGTGGCCGACCCCTTCGTGTCGGCGGCCGAAGGCGCCGATTCGGCCTTTCCGCTGGTGCTCAATACCGGCCGACTGCGCGATCAATGGCACGGCATGAGCCGGACCGGCACCGCAGCGCAGCTGTTCGGCCACGTTGAACAGGCCTTGCTTGGCCTGCATCCCGACGATCTGGCCCGGGCGGGCCTGGCCGAGGGCGATCTGGTCCGCGTACGCAGCCGACGCGCCAGCCTGGTGCTGCCAGTACAGGTGGACGCCAGCCTGCAGCCAGGCCAGGCCTTTGTGCCGATGCACTGGGGCGATCGTTTTCTCGAGGGCCTGGGCGTCAATGCCTTGAGTTCGGCGGCCTGCGATCCGCTGTCGCGCCAGCCGGAACTCAAGCACGCCGCGGTCGCGGTCGAGCCGATCGCCCTGCCCTGGGCATTCTTCGCCTTGGTCGAGGGCGACGTGCAGCGGCGCCTGGAGGCATTGCGCCCGCTGTTCAGAGGGCTGGCCTACGCCAGCTTCAGCCTGGCTGGCCGTGAACGCCCGGCGCTGGTGATCCGCGCCGCGGCCGAAGCGGCTCCAGCGGCAGCCCTGCTCGCCGCGATCGACCAGCAGTTGGGCCTGGTCGACGACCCGGTGCTGGTATACGAGGATCCGCAACGCGGCGTCGGCAAGCGTCTGCGTCTGAGCGACGGGCGTCTGGTGGCGCTGCGCCTGGCCGGCGAGACCGCTGCGCGCGACTGGCTCAAGGCGCTGTGGGCGCGCGGCAGCATCGAGCCCGGTCTGCGTCGCTGGCTGCTCGCTCCGCTCAGCACTCCGCCCGGCGTACTGCCCGAGCGCGATCCGACGATCTGCAATTGCCTGAACATCGGACGACGCAGCATCTGCGACGGCATTGCCCGTGGCCTCGATCTGCCCGAGCTGCAGCGCAGCCTGGGCTGCGGTACCCGCTGCGGCTCCTGCGTACCGGAAATCAAGCGCCTGCTGGCGCAACTACCCCTGGCCGAGAGCGCCTGAACGACACAGTGCCCGGATGGCCGGGCAAGAGAGGCAGAAATGAACAGTGCAAAAGTCTGGCTGGTCGGCGCCGGCCCGGGCGATCCGGAACTGCTGACGCTCAAGGCGGTACGCGCGCTCGCCGAGGCGCAGGTGGTGCTGATCGACGATCTGGTCAACCCGGCGGTGCTGGCGCACTGCCCGCAGGCACGGGTGATTCCGGTCGGCAAGCGCGGCGGCTGTCGTTCGACGCCCCAGGCGTTCATCCACCGTCTGATGCTGCGCTACGCGCGCCAGGGTCGCTGCGTGGCACGCCTGAAGGGCGGCGACCCCTGCATTTTCGGGCGTGGCGGCGAGGAAGCCCAGTGGCTGGAAGCACACGGCATCGAGGTCGAAGTGGTCAACGGCATCACCGCCGGACTGGCCGGCGCCACCCGTTGCGGCATTGCGCTGACCCACCGCGGCGTAGCCCGCGGCGTCACGCTGGTCACCGCGCATACCCAGGACGACAGCGAGCTGCATTGGCAGGCGTTGGCGCAGAGCGGCACCACCCTGGTCGTCTACATGGGCGTCGCGCGCCTGCAGCAGATCCGCAGCGGCCTGCTGGCCGGCGGCCTGGCGCCAGACACACCGGTGGCGATGATCGAGAATGCCTCGCTGCCGCAGCAGCGCGAGGTGCGCTCGACCCTCGTGCGGATGCACGAGGACGCCTTGGCATCGTCGCTCAAGAGCCCGGCCGTGCTGGTCATCGGCGAGGTCGCGGCCCTCAGCGATGCGACTGGCGCCTCGCTGGCGACGCGCGCGGCTTCCTGAGGTCGCGCTCAGCCACCATGGAACAGGCGCTCGACGTCTTCGCGCAAGCACAGCTGCGTGCCCGGTCGCATCACCGTGGCCGCACCGGCCGCCACGCCGTAGCGCACTGCATCGCCCAGCTCGCGCCCCTGCGCCAGGGCGAGTACGACGGCGCCGAGCATGCTGTCGCCGGCTCCCACAGCGCTGACCATGGGCACCGCGGGAGCAGCGATCCGCTCCAGCCGGTCGCCGGAGGCATACAGCGCGCCGGCGGCGCCCAGGGAAAGCACGATGACCTCGGCGGCCCCGGCGGCGATCAGCTCGTGCAACGCCCCCTCCTGCTCGCGCTCACTCTCGGGCATTCGCCCGATGAGCGAGGCCAGCTCGTTCAGGCTGGGCTTGATCAGGTAGGCGCCACCCCGTCGCGCGGCATACGCCAGCGGCTCGCCGGAGAGATCGACGACCAGGCGGGCGCCGACCTGCCCGGCCAGGGCCAGTAACTCGTCGAAGAAAGACGGCTCGATGCCCGGCGTGAAACTGCCGCTGACCACCAGATAGGCCGGCGCCGGATGCAGCCCACGCAAGGCGGCCAGACAACCGAGCCGTTCCTGCTCGCTCAGGCGCGGCCCGGGCAGCACGAAGCGGTACTGCAGCCCGCTCGCCTGCTCATCGACGGTAAAGCTCTCGCGCGTGTCGCCGCTGATCGCCACCGGAAGGTGCGCCAGGCCAATGGCGTCCAGCGCTCGGCGCAACATCTCCCCGAATGGGCCACCGGCCGGGTAAACGGCGAGCGCGTCGCCGCCCAGCGTGCTCACCACCCGCGCGACGTTGATCCCACCACCGCCGGGATCGTGTCGGGGCGCGGAACAGCGCAGCTTCTCGGTCGCGACGACCCGCGGCGTACGCACCGCCAGGTCCATGGCCGGATTTAACGTCAAGGTTGCGATGCGCGTCATCGAGCGCTCCATTGGCTGGCGGCGATAGGCTCAAGCCTATCAGCTCGATCAGCGCAGGGCCCCTCAGCGACGCGTGATCAGGCCTTGCCGTGCGATGCGGGTCAGGTCGCGTATGCATTCCTCCAGGCGCTCGGCCGAAGGCGCCTGGACCACCGCCAGGTCGAAACTGTCATCAGCAAAACGGGCAAGCGATTCGTCGGCACCGGCAAACTGGATGAGCAGCGCACGGGAGCGACTGTTGCGCCGCGGCCAGCCATCCAGATAGCGCAGTAGCGAAGGCTGGTGCGAGCCGCCGAGAAGAACCTTGGGATTGCTGCGAACGAGCCCGCTGGTGATGGGGGCCAGACGAAGTTGTGCGTGTGATGCATTCATGCTGAAGAAATTCCGCCTCACCTGTTCCGCTGGACAGCGGTGGGAGGCTTCACCGGAACCAGCGCTTTAGCGGTATTTCGGAACCGGTCGGTCCCTGGCGCCCCGCAAGTAGCTGACTAAATCGGCGCAAGGCGGAACTTTAGGCAGCCGCCACGGCGGCTGTCAACGGCCGGCTGCCACCTGCCGAGCCTGGCCGACGCTCCGTTCGTCCGGAGGATAGGCGCTACTACTTTCGGGTTGCCATGGGCCGACTACGCTTGCCGCATCGGAGCGGGCAAACCCGCGCCCGGCCTGCTACCGGCGCGCTAAAGCGCCTCAAGAACCGTTTAGGCCTTATTGCTTAAATCAATCAGCCGATAAAAATAGTTCAATAAGATTCATACAGAAACATGTACTTACTTTTTGTCTGCGCATAGAATGCCCGCCCATCAAAGAGTTGCGACGCATAGCCGCAGTCGCGAACTGGACATATATAAGCCGTTCCTTTAAGGAGCCCGGCATGCCTGATGTATCCCTGGCCCATCATTGGGGCTTTGCAGTCTTTCTCCTCGGCGTCTTCGGTCTCTGCGCCTTCATGCTCGGCGTCTCCAGCCTGCTCGGCAGCAAGGCCTGGGGTCGCAGCAAGAACGAACCTTTCGAATCCGGCATCGTCCCCACGGGCGGTGCGCGCCTGCGCCTGTCGGCGAAGTTCTACCTGGTCGCCATGCTCTTCGTGATCTTCGACGTCGAAGCGCTCTACCTTTTTGCCTGGGCTGTCTCGGTACGCGAAAGCGGCTGGGCGGGCCTCATTGAAGCAACCGTATTCATAGCAATTCTGTTGGCGGGTCTTGTCTACCTGTGGCGGATCGGCGCGCTCGATTGGGCGCCGGCGAGCCGTCGTGCGCGGCAGGCGAAGCTAAAACAATGAGGCTCTTCACATGCAATACAAACTCACCCGGATCGATCCGGATGCGGTCGTCGACCGCTATCCGATCGGCCAGCAGGAGACTGTTGCCGACCCGCTAGAAGGACAAGTCCATCGCAACATCTACATGGGCAAGCTCGAGGACGTGCTGAGCGATGCGGTCAACTGGGGACGCAAGAACTCCCTGTGGCCGTACAACTTCGGCCTGTCGTGCTGCTACGTGGAGATGACGACTGCCTTCACTGCGCCCCATGACATCGCCCGCTTCGGCGCCGAAGTGATTCGTGCCTCGCCGCGTCAGGCCGACTTCATGGTCATTGCCGGTACCTGCTTCATCAAGATGGCGCCGATCATCCAGCGCCTCTACGAACAAATGCTCGAGCCCAAGTGGGTCATTTCCATGGGTTCGTGCGCCAACTCCGGTGGTATGTACGACATCTACTCGGTCGTTCAGGGGGTCGACAAGTTCCTCCCCGTGGACGTGTACATACCGGGCTGTCCGCCCCGTCCCGAGGCGTTCCTGCAAGGCTTGCAGCTCTTGCAGGAATCCATCGGCAAGGAGCGGCGACCGCTGTCCTGGGTCGTCGGCGATCAAGGCATCTATCGTGCCGAGATGCCCTCGCAGAAGGAACAGCGACGCGAACAGCGCATCCAGGTTACCAACCTGCGCAGCCCCGACGACGTGTGAACCCCACCGGCCTGCCCGCAAGGCAAGGCCGGCTCGCACCCCGACGTTGACCCATAGCGACCGAGACCATGACTGCAGACCGTGCTCTGTACATCCCGCCTTACAAGGCTGACGACCAGGATATCGTCGTCGAACTGAACGCGCGCTTCGGCGCCGAGACCTTCACCCTGCAGCCGTCGCTGACCGGCATGCCGGTGCTCTGGGTGCCGCGCGAGCGCTTGCTCGAAGTGCTCGCGTTCCTGCGCCAGGTGGCCAAGCCCTATGTGATGCTCTACGACCTGCATGGCGTCGATGAGCGCCTGCGTACGCACCGCCAGGGCCTGCCCGACGCCGACTTCAGCGTGTTCTACCACCTGATGTCGCTGGAACGTAACAGCGACGTGATGATCAAGGTGGCACTGAAGGAAAGCGACCTCAGCCTGCCGACTGCCACGTCCGTCTGGCCCAACGCCAACTGGTACGAGCGCGAAGTCTGGGACATGTACGGCATCGACTTCCGCGGCCATCCGCACCTGGCGCGCATGCTGATGCCGCCGACCTGGGAAGGCCACCCGCTGCGCAAGGATTACCCGGCGCGCGCCACCGAGTTCGACCCCTACGCGCTGAACGCCGCCAAGCAGGACCTGGAGCAGGAAGCCCTGCGCTTCAAGCCCGAGGACTGGGGCATGAAGCGCGGCAGCGAGCATGAGGACTACATGTTCCTCAACCTCGGCCCGAACCATCCTTCGGCGCACGGGGCCTTCCGCATCATCCTGCAGCTCGACGGCGAGGAAATCGTCGATTGCGTGCCGGAGATCGGCTACCACCACCGCGGCGCCGAGAAGATGGCCGAGCGGCAGAGCTGGCACAGCTTCATCCCCTATACCGACCGCATCGACTACCTCGGCGGGGTGATGAACAACCTGCCCTACGTGCTCGCGGTGGAAAAGCTCGCCGGTATCAAGGTGCCGGCGCGCGTCGATTTCATCCGCGTGATGATGGCCGAGTTCTTCCGCATCCAGAACCACCTGCTGTACCTGGGTACCTACATCCAGGACGTCGGCGCCATGACGCCGGTGTTCTTCACCTTTACCGACCGCCAGCGCGCCTACAAGGTGATCGAGGCGATCACCGGCTTTCGCATGCACCCGGCCTGGTATCGCATCGGCGGCGTCGCCCACGACCTGCCGCGCGGCTGGGACCGCCTGGTGCGCGAGTTCCTCGACTGGATGCCCAAGCGCCTGGCCGAGTACGAAAAGGCGGCGCTGAAGAACAGCATCCTGCGCGGGCGCACCATCGGCGTGGCCGCATACAACACCAGGGAAGCGCTGGAATGGGGCGTCACCGGCGCCGGCCTGCGCGCCACCGGCCTGGATTTCGACCTGCGCAAGGCGCGGCCGTATTCGGGCTACGAGCACTTCGAGTTCGAGGTACCGCTGGCCGCCAATGGCGATGCCTACGACCGCTGCATGGTGAAGATGGGCGAGATGCGCGAAAGCCTCAGGATCATCGAGCAGTGCCTCAAGCACATGCCTGAGGGGCCGTACAAGGCGGACCATCCGCTGACCACGCCGCCGCCGAAGGAGCGCACGCTGCAGCACATCGAGACCATGATCACCCACTTTCTGCAGGTCTCCTGGGGCCCGGTAATGCCGGCCAACGAAAGCCTGCAGATGATCGAAGCGACCAAGGGCATCAACAGCTACTACCTGACCAGCGACGGCAGCACCATGAGCTACCGCACGCGCATCCGCACGCCCAGTTTCCCGCACCTGCAACAGATTCCCTCGGTGATCCGCGGCAGCATGGTCGCGGATCTGATCGCCTACCTGGGCAGCATCGATTTCGTCATGGCCGACGTGGACCGCTGATATGAGCACGCTTATCAAGACCGACCGTTTCGTTCTCAGCGACGCCGAGCGCACGGCCATCGAGCACGAGATGCACCACTACGAAGACCCGCGCGCGGCCAGCATCGAAGCGCTGAAGATCGTGCAGAAGCAGCGCGGCTGGGTGCCCGATGGCGCCGCCGATGCCATCGGCGAGCTGCTCGGCATTCCGGCGAGCGACGTCGAGGGCGTGGCCACCTTCTATAGCCAGATCTTCCGCGTGCCGGTCGGGCGCCACATCATCCGCGTCTGCGACAGCATGACCTGCTACATCGGCGGCCACGAATCGATCCTCGGCGCCATCGAGCAGCAGCTCGGCATCGCGCCGGGCCAGACCACCGCCGACAACCGCTTCACCCTCATCCCGGTGTGCTGCCTGGGCAACTGCGACAAGGCCCCGGCGCTGATGATCGACGACGACACCTACGGCGACGTCAGCGCCGCCGGCGTCGCCGCCCTGCTGGAGGCCTACCCATGACCCGAGCGCTCGCCTCCCTCGGCCCGGCCAACCGCGCCGCCCGCCACGAGGAAACCCATCCGCTGACCTGGCGTCTGCGCGACGACGGCCAGCCGGTCTGGCTCGAGGAATACCAGCAGAAGAACGGCTACGCCGCCGCACGCAAGGCGCTGGCGGAAATGGCTCAGGCCGACATCGTCCAGCAGGTCAAGGAATCCGGCCTCAAGGGTCGCGGCGGCGCGGGGTTCCCCACCGGCGTGAAGTGGGGCCTGATGCCCGCCGACGAATCGCTGAACATCCGCTACCTCTTGTGCAATGCCGACGAGATGGAGCCCAACACCTGGAAGGACCGGTTGCTCATGGAGCAGCTGCCGCACCTCCTGGTCGAGGGCATGCTGATCAGCGCCCGCGCGCTGAAGGCCTACCGCGGCTACATCTTCCTGCGTGGCGAGTACGTCGACGCGGCGCGCAACCTCAACCGCGCCATCGAGGAAGCCAAGGCCGCCGGCCTGCTCGGCAAGAACATCCTCGGCAGCGGCTTCGATTTCGAGCTGTTCGTGCACACCGGTGCCGGGCGCTACATCTGCGGTGAAGAAACCGCACTGATCAATTCGCTCGAAGGCCGCCGCGCCAACCCGCGCGCCAAGCCGCCCTTCCCCGCCGCCGTCGGCGTCTGGGGCAAGCCGACCTGCGTGAACAACGTCGAGACGCTATGCAACGTGCCGGCGATCATCGGCCACGGCGTCGACTGGTACAAATCGCTCGCCCGCCCCGGCAGCGAAGACATGGGCACCAAGCTCATGGGCTTCTCCGGCAAGGTGAAGACCCCCGGCATCTGGGAAGTACCGTTCGGCATCAGCGCCCGCGAGCTGTTCGAGGACTACGCCGGCGGCATGCGCGACGGCTATACGCTCAAGTGCTGGCAACCCGGCGGCGCCGGTACCGGCTTCCTGCTGCCCGAGCACCTCGAGGCGCAGATGTACGCCGGCGGTATCGGCAAGGTCGGCACGCGCATGGGCACCGGCCTGGCGCTGGCGGTCGACCAGACCGTGAACATGGTGTCGCTGCTGCGCAACATGGAGGAGTTCTTTGCCCGCGAGTCTTGCGGCTGGTGCACCCCTTGCCGCGACGGCCTGCCCTGGAGCGTAAAGATCCTGCGTGCGCTCGAGCGCGGCCAGGGCAGCGAACAGGACATCGCCACGCTCCTGCAACTGGTCGACTTCCTCGGCCCGGGGCGCACCTTCTGCGCCCACGCACCGGGTGCCGTCGAGCCGCTGGGCAGCGCGGTGAAGTATTTCCGGGACGAGTTCGAGGCCGGCGTCGCCAGACAGGCGAGCGCCCGCCCCGAGCCGGCCCTCGGTAGCTGAGATCGATCCGGTGAGCGCACGCATCGGCGAGAAGTTGGCCCAGGCCATTGCCTCGCCTGCCGGCGCCACCGGCCAAGCCTTTCCCATTAGCCTGGCCCGCCTTGCGGGTAAGAAGAAGATCCAATGGCCACCATCCACGTAGACGGCAAAGCCTACGAGGTCGACGGGGCGGACAACCTGCTGCAGGCCTGTCTGTCGCTCGGTCTCGACATTCCCTATTTCTGCTGGCACCCGGCGCTCGGCAGCGTCGGCGCCTGCCGACAGTGTGCGGTCAAGCAGTACCAGGACGAAAACGACACCCGCGGTCGCCTCGTCATGTCCTGCATGACCCCCGCGACCGACAAGACCTGGATCAGCATCGACGACGAGGAAGCCAAGGCCTTCCGCGCCAGCGTCGTCGAGTGGCTGATGATCAACCATCCGCATGACTGCCCGGTGTGCGAGGAAGGCGGCCACTGTCACCTGCAGGACATGACGGTGATGACCGGCCACAACAAGCGCCGCTACCGCTTCACCAAACGCACACATCAGAACCAGGAGCTCGGCCCGTTCATCGCCCACGAGATGAACCGCTGCATCGCCTGCTACCGCTGCGTGCGCTACTACAAGGATTACGCCGGGGGCACCGATCTCGGCGTGTTCGGCGCGCATGACAACGTCTATTTCGGCCGCGTCGAGGATGGCGTGCTGGAAAGCGAGTTCGCCGGCAACCTCACCGAGGTCTGCCCGACCGGCGTGTTTACCGACAAGACCCACTCCGAGCGCTACACCCGCAAGTGGGACATGCAGTTCGCGCCGAGCATCTGCCAGCAGTGCGCGGCCGGCTGCAACATCAGCCCCGGCGAGCGTTACGGCGAGATCCGCCGCATCGAAAACCGCTTCAACGGCGAGGTCAACCACTACTTCCTTTGCGACCGCGGCCGCTTCGGCTATGGCTACGTCAACCGCAAGGACCGTCCGCGCCAGCCGCTGCTGGTCAAGGAGAACCAGGTGCTGGGCGTAGACGCCGCCCTGGACAAGGCCGCCGACCTGCTGGCCCGCCACCGTCTGATCGGCATCGGTTCGCCGCGCGCCAGCCTGGAGAGCAACCATGCCCTGCGCGAGCTGGTTGGCGCTGAGCACTTTTATTCCGGCATCGCCGCCGCCGAGCTGGAGAACCTGCTGCTGATCCGCGACGTCCTGCGCGACGGCCCGCTGCCGACGCCGTCGATGCGTGAAATCGAGGAGCACGATGCCGTGTTCGTCCTCGGCGAAGACCTGACCCAGACCGCCGCGCGCCTGGCGCTGGCCCTGCGCCAGGCCGTCAAGGGCAAGGCCACCGAAATCGCCGCCCAGGCGAAGATCCCCGAGTGGCATCAGGCGGCGGTACAGAACGTCGCCCAGCACGCGCTGAGCCCGCTGTTCATCGCCAGCGTCAGCGAAACGCGGCTGGACGATGTGGCTTGCGAGACGGTCCAGGCCGCCCCCGACGATCTGGCCCGTCTGGGCTTTGCCGTTGCCCATGCCATTGACCCCAGCGCCCCGGCCGTCGCCGGGCTCGACGAGGAGGCACGGCAACTGGCCGGGCGCATCGCCGAAGCCCTGCTCGCGGCCAAGCGCCCGCTGGTGGTCTCCGGCGCTTCGCTCGGTTCGCGCGCATTGATCGAAGCCGCGGCGAACATCGCCCAGGCCCTGGCCAACCGCGCGAAGGCCGGCTCGCTCAGCCTGGTAGTGCCCGAGGCCAACAGCCTGGGCCTGGCCTTGATGCTCGAAGGCGACAGCACCGATCGCTCGCTCGACGCCGCACTGCGCGCGCTCGTCGGCGGCCAGGCCGCCGCTGTACTGGTACTGGAAAACGACCTCTACCGCCGCGCGGATCGCGCTGCCGTCGATGCCGCGCTGAATGCGGCCCAGGTGGTCATCGTCGCCGACCACCAGCAGACCGAGACCGCCGCGCGCGCCGACCTGCTGCTGCCGGTGGCCAGCTTCGCCGAGGGCGACGGCACCCTGGTCAGCCAGGAGGGTCGCGCGCAGCGCTTCTTCCAGGTCTATGAGCCGAGCTACTACAACGCCGACATCCGCGTGCGCGAAGGCTGGCGCTGGCTGCATGCGCTGCACACGACTCGCCAGCACCGCCCGGTGGACTGGACGCAGCTCGACCAGGTCACCGAGGCCTGCGCCGCCGCCCATCCGCAGCTGGCCGGCATCCGCAACGCCGCGCCAAAGGCGGACTTCCGCATCAAGGGCCTGAAGCTCGCCCGCGAGCCGCATCGCTACAGCGGCCGTACGGCGATGCGGGCCAACATCAGCGTGCACGAGCCGCGCCAGCCGCAGGACCCGGATTCGGCCTTCGCCTTTTCCATGGAAGGCTACGCCGGCAGCGCCGAGGACCGGCAGCAGATTCCCTTCGCCTGGTCCCCGGGCTGGAATTCGCCCCAGGCCTGGAACAAGTTCCAGGACGAGGTCGGCGGCCACCTGCGCGCCGGTGATCCCGGCGTGCGCCTGATTCCCGCCGGCAGTGGCCGCCTGGGCTGGTTTGCGGTCAACGCGCCCTTCGCCCCGGCTCGCGGCCAATGGCAGGCGGTCGCCCTCCATCATCTGTTCGGCAGCGACGAAACCTCGGCCCTGGCCGCGCCGATCCAGGCGCGCATGCCCAAGCCCTATGTGGCCCTGAACGGCGCCGAGGCCGCACGCCTGGGCGTGAACGAGGGCGCGCTGCTCAGCTTCGAGTTGCGCAGCCAGCGCCTGCGTCTGCCGCTGCGCGTCCTCGACGACCTGCCGCTCGGCCTGGTCGGCCTGCCCGTCGGCCTGCCGGGCGTTCCCGCGGCCTTTGCCGGCGCGACCGTCACCGCACTCGAGGAGGCTGCCCAATGAGCTGGCTCACGCCCGAACTCATCGCCGTGATCGTCCAGGTGCTCAAGGCCATCGTCATCCTTCTGGTGGTGGTGGTCGCCGGCGCACTGCTCAGCTTCGTCGAGCGCCGCCTGCTGGGCCTCTGGCAGGACCGCTACGGCCCGAACCGGGTCGGCCCGTTCGGCCTGTTCCAGCTCGCTGCGGACATGCTGAAGATGTTCTTCAAGGAAGACTGGACGCCACCTTTCGTCGACAAGCCGATCTTCACCCTGGCGCCGGTGGTGGCGATGAGTTCGCTGCTGATCGCCTTCGCCGTGGTGCCGGTGACGCCGACCTGGGGCGTGGCGGACCTGAACATCGGCCTGCTGTTCTTCTTCGCCATGGCCGGGTTGACGGTGTATGCGGTGCTCTTCGCCGGCTGGTCGAGCAACAACAAGTTCGCCCTGCTCGGCAGCCTGCGCGCCTCGGCGCAGACGGTGTCCTACGAGGTGTTCCTCGGCCTGTCGCTGATGGGCATCGTCGCCCAGGTCGGCTCGTTCAACATGCGCGACATCGTCGAGTACCAGCAGCAGCACCTGTGGTTCATCATCCCGCAGTTCCTCGGCTTCGCGACCTTCTTCATCGCCGGTGTCGCGGTGACCCACCGCCACCCGTTCGACCAGCCCGAGGCCGAGCAGGAGCTCGCCGACGGCTATCACATCGAATACGCGGGCATGAAGTGGGGCATGTTCTTCGTCGGCGAGTACATCGGCATCGTGCTGGTCTCGGCGCTGTTGACCACGCTGTTCTTCGGCGGCTGGCACGGCCCGTTCCTTGAGACGCTGCCCTGGCTGTCGTTCTTCTGGTTCGCGCTCAAGACCGGCTTCTTCATCATGGTCTTCATCCTCTTGCGCGCCTCGATCCCGCGGCCGCGCTACGACCAAGTGATGGCCTTCAGCTGGAAATTCTGCCTGCCGCTGACCCTGATCAACCTGCTGGTGACCGGCGCGCTCGTGCTGGCCGCGCAGTAAGGAGAGGACGCAATGTTCAAGTACATCGGCGAGGTGCTGCACGGCACCTACACCCAATTGCGCAGCCTGGTAATGGTCTTCGGCCATGCCTTCCGCAAGCGCGACACCCTGCAATACCCCGAAGAACCGGTCTACCTGCCGCCACGCTACCGCGGTCGCATCGTGCTGACCCGCGACCCAGACGGCGAGGAGCGCTGCGTGGCCTGCAACCTCTGCGCGGTGGCGTGCCCGGTCGGCTGTATCTCGCTGCAGAAGGCCGAGACCGAGGACGGCCGCTGGTACCCGGAATTCTTCCGCATCAACTTCTCGCGCTGCATCTTCTGCGGCCTGTGCGAGGAGGCCTGCCCGACCACCGCGATCCAGCTGACCCCGGACTTCGAGATGGGCGAGTACAAGCGTCAGGACCTGGTCTACGAAAAGGAAGACCTGCTGATCTCCGGCCCCGGCAAGAACCCGGACTACAACTTCTACCGCGTCGCCGGCATGGCCATCGCCGGCAAGCCCAAGGGCGCGGCCCAGGCCGAGGCCGAGCCGATCAACGTCAAGGGGTTGCTGCCATGACCCCGTGCCGTATCGCTTGCCTGCTCCGCTCCGTCAGGCGCCCCGCACCGGGTGCGCCTGTGGCCTTCGCGTCGAGGACCTGACCCATGGAATTCGCCTTCTACTTCGCCTCCGGCGCGGCGGTGGTGGCCACCCTTCGGGTGATCAGCGCCAGCAACCCGGTGCATGCCCTGCTCTATCTGGTCATCTCGCTGCTGGCGGTGGCCATGTGCTTCTTCTCCCTCGGCGCGCCCTTTGCCGGCGCGCTGGAGATCATCGTCTACGCCGGCGCCATCATGGTGCTGTTCGTCTTCGTCGTGATGATGCTCAACCTCGGTCCGGCGGTGGCGCAGCAGGAACGCGCCTGGCTGACGCCAAAGGTCTGGCTGGGACCTTCGTTGCTGTCCGCCGTTCTGCTCGCGCAACTGCTCTATGTGCTGTTCAGCGAGCCGAGCAACGCCACCCTGGCCGCAACCAGCATCGGGCCCAAGCAGGTTGGCGTCGCCCTGTTCGGCCCCTACCTGCTGGCCGTCGAACTGGCCTCGCTGCTGCTGCTCGGCGCGCTGGTCGCCGCCTATCACCTGGGCCGTCACGAGGCGAAGGAGTAACGCATGCAAGCCATACCGCTCGAACACGGCCTGGCCGTCGCCGCCGTGCTGTTCTGCCTGGGCCTGGTGGGCCTGATGGTGCGCCGCAACATCCTGTTCATGCTGATGAGCCTGGAAATCATGATGAACGCCGCGGGCCTGGCGTTCGTCGTGGCCGGTAGCCGTTGGGGCCAGCCGGATGGGCAGATCATGTTCATCCTGGTAATCACCCTGGCCGCGGCCGAGGCGGCCATCGGCCTGGCGATCCTGCTGCAGCTGTACCGCCGCTTCAACACCCTCGACGTCGACGCCGCAAGCGAGATGCACGGATGAACCTACTACCCCTGACCTTCGCGTTCCCGCTGCTGGGCTACTTTCTGCTCGCCTTCTCGCGCGGGCGGCTGTCGGAAAACCTCGCGGCGATCATCGGCGTCGGCTCGGTGGGCCTCTCGGCCCTGACCAGCGCCTGGATCATCTGGCAGTTCAATGTCGCGCCGCCCGCCGCTGGCGTGCATACCCAGCTGCTCTGGCAATGGCTCGATGTCGCCGGCTTTCGCGCCGACATCGGCCTGCACCTGGACGGCCTGTCGCTGACCATGCTCGGCGTGGTCACCGGCGTCGGCTTTCTGATCCACCTGTTCGCCAGCTGGTACATGCGCGGCGAGGAAGGCTATTCGCGCTTCTTCGCCTACACCAACCTGTTCATCTTCAGCATGTTGCTGCTGGTTCTCGGCGACAACCTGCTGCTGCTGTACTTCGGCTGGGAAGGCGTGGGCCTGTGCTCGTACCTGCTGATCGGCTTCTACTTCAAGGAACGCAAGAACGGCAACGCGGCGATGAAGGCCTTCATCGTCACCCGCGTCGGTGACGTGTTCATGGCCTTCGGCCTGTTCATCCTCTTCGTCCAGCTCGGCACGCTGAACATCCAGGAGCTGCTGACGCTGGCGCCGCAGCGCTTCGCCGAAGGCGACCTGTGGATCACCCTAGCGACCCTCGCGCTGCTCGGCGGTGCGGTGGGCAAGTCCGCCCAGCTGCCGCTGCAGACCTGGCTGGCCGACGCCATGGCCGGCCCGACACCAGTCTCGGCGCTGATCCACGCGGCAACCATGGTGACCGCCGGCGTATACCTGATCGCCCGTACCCACGGCCTGTTCCTGCTGGCGCCCGAAGTGCTCGAACTGGTCGGCCTGGTCGGCGCGGTGACGCTGGTGCTGGCCGGCTTCGCCGCGCTGGTGCAGACTGACATCAAGCGCATCCTCGCCTACTCGACCATGAGCCAGCTGGGCTACATGTTCCTCGCCCTTGGCGTGCAGGCCTGGGACGCGGCGATCTTCCACCTGATGACCCACGCATTCTTCAAGGCGCTGCTGTTCCTCGCCTCGGGTGCGGTGATCCACGCCTGCCACCACGAGCAGAACATCTTCAACATGGGCGGGCTGTGGAAGAAGCTGCCGCTGGCCTACGCCAGCTTTGTCGTCGGCGGCTGCGCACTGGCCGCGCTGCCGCTGGTCACCGCCGGCTTCTATTCGAAGGACGAGATTCTCTGGGAGGCCTTCGCCAGCGGCCACCAGGGCTTGCTGTATGCGGGCTTCGCCGGCGCCTTCCTGACCTCGCTGTACACCTTCCGGCTGATCTTCACCGCCTTCCACGGCGAGGCGAAGACCCAGGCGCATGCCGGCCATGGCCTGGCCCACAACCTGCCGCTGGCGGTGCTGATCGTGCTGTCGACCTTCGTCGGTGCCTGGATCGCGCCACCACTGGCCGGCGTGCTGCCGGAGAGCATCGGCCACGCCGGTGGCGAGGCCAAGCACAGCCTGGAGATCGCCTCCGGCGCCATTGCCCTGGCCGGCATCGTCCTGGCGGCGCTGCTGTTCCTCGGCCGGCGCAGCCTGGTCAACGCCGTCGCGCAGAGTGCCCCCGGCCGTCTGCTGGGTGCCTGGTGGTACGCCGCCTGGGGCTTCGACTGGCTTTACGACAAGCTCTTCGTGCAGCCCTACCTGCTGCTCTGCCGGCTGCTGGCGCGCGACCCGATCGACGCCACCATCGGCCTGGTTCCGCGCACCGCGCAAGGCAGCCACACGCTGCTCAGCCGCAGCGAAACCGGCCGGCTGCGCTGGTATGCGGTGTCCCTCGTCGGCGGAGCAGTGCTACTGCTCGGCATCGTTCTGCTCTGACTTGCCCAAGGACCATCAATCGTGATTCTGCCCTGGCTAATCCTGATTCCCTTCATCGGTGGCCTGCTCTGCTGGCTGGTCGAGCGCTTCGACCAGACCCTGCCGCGCTGGATCGCCCTGTTCACCATGGCCCTGCTGTTCGGCCTGGGCCTCTGGCTTTGGGGCTCGGGTGACTACAGCTTCGCCCCGCGCCCGGACGCCGCCGCCAGCTGGCCGCTGGAGTTCAAGCACGTCTGGATCGAGCGTTTCGGCATCAACCTGCACCTGGCGCTGGACGGCCTGTCGCTGTTGATGATCCTGCTCACCGGCGTGCTCGGCGTGCTCTCGGTGCTCTGTTCGTGGAAGGAGATCCAGCGCCACGTCGGCTTCTTCCACCTCAACCTGATGTGGATCCTCGGCGGCGTGGTCGGCGTGTTCCTCGCGCTCGACCTGTTCCTGTTCTTCTTCTTCTGGGAAATGATGCTGGTGCCGATGTACTTCCTCATCGCGCTCTGGGGTCATAGCTCCAACGAGAACAAGCGTTCGCGGATCAACGCGGCGACCAAGTTCTTCATCTATACCCAGGCCAGCGGCCTGATCATGCTGGTCGCCATCCTCGGCCTGGTGCTGGTCAACTACAGCAACACCGGGGTACTGACCTTCGACTACGCACTGCTGCTCAAGGCTCAGCTCGACCCGGCGATCGAGTACCTGCTGATGCTCGGCTTCTTCATCGCCTTTGCGGTGAAGTTTCCCATCGTCCCGCTGCACGCCTGGCTGCCCGACGCCCACGCCCAGGCGCCGACCGCAGGCTCCGTCGACCTGGCCGGCATCCTGCTCAAGACCGCCGCCTACGGCATGATCCGCTTCGCCCTGCCGCTGTTCCCCAATGCCTCGGTGGAGTTCGCCCCGATCGCCATGGCGCTGGGCCTGATCGGCATCTTCTATGGCGCCCTGCTGTCGTTCGCGCAAAGCGACATCAAGCGCCTGGTGGCCTACTCGAGCATTTCGCACATGGGCTTCGTGCTCATTGGCATCTACTCGGGCAGCGAGCTGGCGCTGCAGGGCGCGGTCGTACTGATGATCGCCCACGGTCTGTCGGCCGCCGCGCTGTTCATTCTCTGCGGCCAGCTCTACGAGCGCCTGCATACGCGCGACTTGCGCGAGATGGGCGGCCTCTGGTCTCGGCTGCCGTGGCTGCCGGCGCTGAGCCTGTTCTTCGCCGCCGCCTCGCTCGGCCTGCCGGGCACCGGCAACTTCGTCGGCGAGTTCGTCGTGCTGTTCGGTGCCTTCGCCCAGGCGCCCTGGGTGGTGGTAATGGCGACGTTCGGCGTGGTACTCGCCTCGATCTACTCGCTGGCGATGGTTCATCGCGCACATTTCGGCCCGGCCCGTAGCGACGCCGCACTGGCCGGCCTGGACGCCCGCGAGGTCGGCATGATCCTGCTGCTCGCCGCGCTGCTGGTGCTGCTCGGCGTCTATCCGCAGCCGGTCTTCGATACCTCGCTGGCGACCATGAACGGTGTGCAGCAGTGGATCGGATCCGCCCTCTCCCCTCTCGTTTCGGCCCGGTAGTCGCGCTATGGAATTCACTGCACAACACTTCATCGCCCTGCTGCCGTTGCTGGTCGTCAGCGCCACCCTGGTGGTGGTGATGCTGGCGATCGCCTGGCGGCGCAACCATGGCCTGAGCTTCGTGCTCAGTGCCGCTGGCCTGGTACTCGCGCTGCTCTCGATCCCCGTCGCTCATCAGCCGGTGGCGCTGCAGGTCACCAGCCTGTTGCAGTTCGACAGCTTCGCCTACTTCTACATGGCGCTGATCCTGCTGGCGACGCTTGCCTGCGTGACCCTGGCGCACGCCTACCTGGGCGAGAAGCCCGGTGCCGAGGGTTTTCCCGGCAACCGCGAGGAGCTCTATCTGCTGATGCTGCTGTCGGCGGCCGGCGGCCTGGTACTGGTCTGCGCACGGCACCTGGCGGGCCTGTTCATCGGCCTGGAGCTGCTTTCGGTGCCGGTCTACGGGCTCGTCGCCTATGCCTTCTTCAACAGGCGCTCGCTGGAGGCCGGCATCAAATACATGGTGCTGTCGGCCGCCGGCAGTGCGTTCCTGCTGTTCGGCATGGCGCTGCTGTATGCCGAATCCGGCAGTCTGGCGTTCGTCGAGATCGGCACCAGCCTTGCCGCGCAGGGCGCCTCGCCGCTGGTCCAGGCCGGTATCGGCCTGATGCTGATCGGCCTCGGCTTCAAGCTCTCGCTGGTGCCCTTCCACCTGTGGACGCCGGACGTCTACGAGGGCGCGCCGGCGCCGGTCTCGGCATTCCTGGCCACGGCCAGCAAGGTCGCGGTGTTCGCCGTGCTGCTGCGCCTGTATCAGCTCTCACCGGCCACCAGCGGCGGCTGGCTGAACGATGCCCTGAGCCTCATCGCCATTGCCTCGATCCTCGGCGGTAACCTGCTGGCGCTGAACCAGAGCAACCTCAAGCGTCTGCTCGGCTACTCCTCCATCGCCCACTTCGGTTACCTGCTGGTGGCGCTGATCGCCAGCGATGGCCTGGCGGTGGAGGCCATCGGCGTCTACCTGGCCACCTATGTGCTTACCAGCCTCGGAGCCTTTGGTGTGATCACCCTGATGTCCAGCCCGTTCAAGGGCCGCGACGCCGATGCCCTGTACGAATACCGCGGGCTGTTCTGGCGCCGCCCTTACCTGACCGCAGTGCTCACGGTGATGATGCTGTCCTTGGCCGGTATTCCGCTGACGGCTGGCTTCATCGGCAAGTTCTACGTGGTGGCCACCGGTGTCGAGTCGCGCCAGTGGTGGCTGATCGGTGCGCTCATCGCCGGCAGCGCCATCGGCCTGTATTACTACCTGCGGGTGATGGTCACGCTGTTTCTCGTCGAGCCGGGGCTGCGCCGTCACGATGCGCCGTTCGACTGGGGCCAGCGTGCCGGTGGCGTGATGCTGCTGGCCATCGCACTGCTGGCGTTCTTCCTCGGCGTCTATCCCCAGCCGTTGCTGGAACTGGTGCAGCAGGCGGGTCTCGCGGCCCTCTGATTCACCCGCGCAGCAGCCAGAACGCCCCGCCCGTCGGGGCGTTCTGCTTTACACATCAGCCCCGCTGCCGTTACCCCGTCATCCTGCCACCAGGTGAAGCGCAGGCGGCTCGCCCGGCGTCCCTTGTTTCAACGAGGCAATGCCGTCACGCATTTACCGCTTGGACCGACGCGCCACACAGCCAGACAGCACTGTGCTGATCGGCCAGCATTCGACGCACAGCGCTTTGCCCCCTCCTCCGTTCAGGTAGCAGCGTCGGACCGTGCCCTTTGACCCTCTTGTGCCTTACAAAGCAAAGAGGCCCGCATCTTCCGATGCGGGCCTCTGCGTGCAGCGGCTGCGATCAGCCCGCCAGTGCGGGGTCGCCCACCTTACCGGCGAGCTTCTCCGGCTTGATCAGGAAGCGCGCCAGCGCCGGCAGCAGCCAGATGGCGCCGACCATGTTCCAGAGGAACATGAAGGTCAGCATCAGGCCCATGTCCGCCTGGAACTTGATCGCCGAGAACACCCAGGTGACCACGCCGATGGCCAGGCAGATGCCGGTGAACACCACCGCCTTGCCGGTCGACTTCAGCGTCTGATAGTAGGCCTCCTGCAGCGTCATGCCCTGGCGCAGGTAGCTCTCCAGACGACTGTAGATGTAGATGCCGTAGTCGACGCCGATACCGACACCCAGGGCGATGACCGGCAGGGTCGCGACTTTCACGCCGATCCCCATGAAGGCCATCAGCGCATTACCGAGGATCGAGGTCAGCACCAGCGGCAGGATCACGCACAAGGTCGCCGCGACGGAACGGAACGTCAGCAGGCACATGAAGCTGACCGCCGCATACACCGCGATCAGCATGGTGATCTCGGACTCGGCGATCACCTCGTTGGTCGCCGCCTCGATCCCGGCATTACCGGCAGCCAGCACGAACTCCAGCCCTTCGCGGTTGTTTTCCTCGGCGAACTCCTTGGCCACCGCAACCACATGCTGCAGCGTCTCGGCCTTGTGATCATTGAGGAACACCAGCACCGGCGCCAGTGAGCAGTCGCTGTTGTACATGCCCTCGGCACGGGCGATGGAATTGTTCAGCACGAAGGGGTTGCGCGACAGGGTTTCCCACTTGAGGCTGCCCTCGTTCATGCCCTTGATGCCCTGCCGCGCGACCGTGACCATCGAGACTGCCGACTGCACGCCTTCGGTGTTCTCCATGCGCCACATCAGCTCATCCATCGCCGACAGCGTGTCGTAATGCGCGCAGCCTTCGGGCGCGGTCTTGACCATCACGACCAGGACGTCAGAGCTCGTCGAGTAGTTGCGGATGACGAAGTCGTTGTCCAGGTTGTAGCGCGAATCGGGATGCAGCTCCGGCGCGCCCTGATCGAGGTCGCCGATCTTCAGGTTCTGCCCGTACCAGAGTCCACCGGCCAGCGCGAGCACGGCGATGCAGATCGAAATCGGTGCGACCGTCGGATTGGCGAAGTTCGACAGCAGACGCCAGAACGGATGATCCTTGGCGGCTTCCTCGCGGCTCTGCTTGATCGCCTTCTGGCTGATGCCCAGGTAGGAAATGGTCACCGGCAGCAGGATCAGGTTGGTCAGGATGATCACCGCCACACCCAGCGAGGCGCCGATGGCCAGCTCGCGGATCACCCCGATATCGATCAGCAGCAGCGTCACGAAGCCCACCGCATCGGAGAGCAGCGCGACCATGCCCGGCACGAACAGCTGGCGGAACGCCATGCGAGCTGCGGCCAGCGGATCGGTGGTCTGCCCCGAGGCGATGGCGATGCCGTTGATCTTCTGCACGCCGTGGGAAATACCGATGGCAAATACCAGAAACGGCACCAGCATCGAATAGGGATCGAGCCCGAAGCCCAGGGTGTGCAGCAGGCCCAACTGCCAGACCACCGCGATCAGCGTGGTGACCAGTACGGCGACCGTGCTCTTCACGCAGCGGGTGAACCACAGCAAGAGGAAGAAGGTGACGCCGATGGCGACGATGAAGAACAGCGCCACGTCGACCAGGCCGTCGATCAGGTCACCCACCTTCTTGGCGAAACCGATGATGTGCACCTGCACATTCGGGTTCTGCGTCTGGTACTTGTCGCGGATCTTCTGCTCGAGTTCGTGGGAAAACTGCTGGTAGTCCAGCTTGATCTGCCGTGCGGGGTTCTCCGGGTCCGGGTAGGACTCCATCAGCGGCACATCGACAATGCTGGATTTGAAGTTGTTCGCCACCAGGCGACCGATCTGGCCCGAGCGCAACACGTTGTCGCGCAGATCATCGAGGCTTTCCGGCGAACCGTCATAGGTCTGCGGTATCACCTCGCCACCGGCGAAGCCCTCTTCCGTCACCGCGGTCCAGCGGACGCTCGGGCTCCACAGTGATTTGAGGTTGGAGCGATCGACCCCGCGGATGTAAAACACCTCGTCATGGATCTGCCGCAGCGTCTCCATGTACTCCTTGGTAAAGATGTCACCGTCGACCGCTTCGACGGAAATACGCACCGTGTTGCCGAGGTTGGCCAGGTCGTTGCGGTGTTCGAGCATCTTCTGGATGTACGGATGGCCCAGCGGAATCATCTTTTCGAAGCTGGTTTCCGGACGCACCTGAGCGGCCTGGTAGAACAGCACGATGCTGATCAGCAGGCAGATGAAGATGACCGCCGGTCGATTGTTGAACACCAGGCGCTCGAGAAAGGACGCCGGTCGTTGCTGATGTTGGCTCATGCGTAGATAACTCCCGGCTTACTTATTGTTTTGTGCCAGATCCGCGCCGGTCGGCGAGGCGAGATGGACGCCGCCTTGCCCGACGAGAACGAGGTTGCCGCCGTTGTCGGCCGCGACGCCGGCGAGCGACAGGCGATCGGGACGCGCGTGGTAGGAGAATGTCCGCCCCTGGTCGGCGCTGGTCAGTACGCTGCCGCCATGCCCGACGACCACGACACGCCCGTCCGGCAGCCGTGCGCCATCGGCCAGGCCGGCCTCCAAGACGTTGCCGCCGCCGTTCTGCAGGCGGATCTGCTGCCAGCTGTCACCGAAGTCGGTCGAGCGGAACAAGTGGCCGCGCAAGCCGTAAGCGAGGACGACTTCCGGGTCGTTGCCGCCGAGCACGCCAAAGAAGGAACCGTCATAGGGGGATTCGACACGTTCCCAGGACTGGCCAAGATCACGCGAGCGGAAAATGCCGCCCATCTCGCCGACGATGAACAGGCCGCGGTCGCCGACCTGGGCAATGGCGTTCAGGTGATAGCCGTCTTCGTTGTCCAGCCGGTCGCTGACATCGTTCCAGTGCTGGCCACCGTCGGTGGTTTCCAGCAGGGCACCGTAGGCACCAACCGCGATGCCGTGCTGCGCATCGCCAAACCAGACGTCCAGCAGGGGGGCCTCGCGCTCGCGCTCCTCGTACTGCACGGTCCAGGTCTGCCCCGCGTCGGCGGTAGCGAGGATCAGCGCATCGTGGCCAACCGCCCAGCCATGCTGCTCGTCGGCAAAATAGACGGCCGTGAGCATCTGCCGGGTCGGCACCTTGGCCTGGGTCCAGCTGCGACCTTCGTCATCGGAATAGAGGATGTGCCCGCGATCACCGGCGGCCACCAGGCGCTTGCCGGCACGCACGACGTCGAGCAACAGGCTGGAAACGGCCTTGGGCGATTCGATGGAATAGCGCACCTGCGGATCGGCAACCGCCTGCGCCTGGGCGATCGAGGCTGCCCCCAGCAGCGAGAACGAAATGACGCCACACAGCGACAGCACGCCTATCGCCGGGCCCCGAGGAACCGCATGGCGAGCGATAGCCAGAGCGCGGCCGGACAAAGCGCGCCGCGAAACGGGCTCACGCATACATACCCCCTTTATTCTTATTTAGTAAGGCCCGGTTTTTACCAGGCAGCATCATCTAGCCAGCTTTCAGGAAGCCTTACAATTGGCGGGACGTTATGTTTTGTTAACTCTGACGTGGCGATTGGCGGACCATCAGGGCCGGTTATGCAGGGCCCGCCGTGCGGGGCTTTGCACGGGCCAGCGCGCCGGCCGGCCGCGTTGCACGACCGGCCGGTGACGGTGATTCAGGCCAGGCTCTTGCTGACCACTTCGTACACGTCGCTGGAGAGCTCGCCGGACGCGAGGATTCGCTCGAGCTGCCCCTTCATCAACAGCTGGCGAGCGGAATCGTACTTGCGCCAGCGGGTCAGCGGCGCCAGCAGCCGGGAAGCGATCTGCGGATTCATCGCGTTGAGCGTGATCGCTTGGTCGGCCAGGAAGGCGTACCCGGCGCCGTCGGCCCGGTGGAAATTGACCAGGTTCTGGTTGGCGAACGCACCGATCAGGGCGCGGACCTTGTTCGGGTTCTTCAAGGTGAAGGCCGGGTGGTTCATCAGCTGCTGAACGCGCTCCAGGCCGCCCGGCAACGGGCTGCCGGCCTGCACGCTGAACCACTGATCCATGACCAGCGGGTTGTCCTTGAAGTGCTCGGCAAATGCCTGCAGCGCCTTGTCGCGCTCGGCCTCGAACGGAGAGTTGACCAGCACGGCCAGCGCCGTGAGTCGCTCGGTCATGTTGTCGGCCTGCTCGAACTGCTCGAGGCAGGCCTCGAGTACCTCGGCTTTCTCGCTCAGCATGAGGTAGGACAACGCGATGTTCTGCAGCGCGCGACGAGCGAAATGCTTGGCCGTGGCAACATAGGGCGTCTCCCGCGAAACCACGCGATTGGCCTGATAACGCTGCCAGAGCGGCTCGAACAGGGCTTCGGCGATACGCTTGCGGGCGAACTCGCGGGCCGCATGGATGGCATCGACGTCGGCCACTTCAGCGATCTCGGTAAGGTAGGCCTCGCCGGGCAGCGAGAGCATCTCGGCAACCATCGCAGGATCGAGTCGTTCGTTGCCCAACAGGGTGCGCAGCGCCTCGACCAAACGCTCGTCCATTGCCAGCGCCTCGCCACGCTGCTGCTGGCCGATCAGCTCCTGCAGCACCTGTACCGCCAGCTGTTGCCCGGCCTCCCAGCGGTTGAAACCATCGGAATCGTGCTGCATGAGGAACATCAGCTGGTCGCGGTCATAGGCGAATTCCAGCTTCACCGGTGCGGAAAACCCGCGCAGCAACGACGGCAGCGGACGCTCGGCGACATCGACGAAGGTAAAGCACTGCTCGGCCTCGCTCACCGCGAGCACCCGGCTGGTGCCCCTGGCCGACGCCTCGCCCTCCAGGCGCAGCGGTATGTCGGCACCATCCGCGGCGAGCAGCCCCAGCTCCACCGGGATCACGAAGGGCTCCTTGGTCGCTTGGCCGGGCGTCGGCGGGCAGCTCTGGCGGAAGGTCAGGGTATAGGTCTGCGCAGCCGCGTCGTACTCCTCGCTGACGGCCAGACGCGGTGTGCCGGCCTGGCTATACCAGCGCTTGAACTGGCTGAGGTCGGCCGCGTTGGCATCCTCCATCGCCTTGACGAAGTCATCGACGGTCACCGCCTGGCCGTCGTGGCGCTCGAAGTACAGGTCGCTGCCCTTGCGAAAGCCCTCCTTGCCCAGCAGCGTCTGGATCATGCGTACCACTTCGGCACCCTTCTCGTAGACCGTCAGGGTGTAGAAGTTGGAGATTTCGATGAAGGATTCCGGGCGCACCGAATGGGCCATGGGACCGGCATCCTCGGCGAACTGATGGGTGCGCAGATAAGCCACGTCCTCGATGCGCTTGACCGTCGGCGAGTTCATGTCGGCGGAGAACTGCGAGTCGCGGAACACGGTGAAGCCTTCCTTGAGCGACAGCTGGAACCAGTCGCGGCAGGTCACGCGGTTGCCGGACCAGTTGTGGAAATACTCGTGGGCGACGATCGCCTCGACGCGCTGGTGCGCCGCGTCAGTGGCGGTTTCGGCACGTGCCAGCACCGCGCTGGAGTTGAAGATGTTGAGCCCCTTGTTCTCCATGGCGCCCATGTTGAAATCGTTCACCGCGACGATCATGAAGATGTCCAGATCGTATTCGCGGCCATAGGCCTCTTCGTCCCACTTCATCGACTTCTTCAGGCTGTCCATGGCGTGCTGGCACTTGTCGATGTTTTCCGGCTCGACATAGATGCGCAGCGCCACCTCGCGTCCGCTCATGGTGGTGAAGCTGTCCTCGACGCACCAGAGGTCGCCCGCCACAAGGGCGAACAGATAGGCCGGCTTCTTGAACGGGTCCTCCCAGGTCGCCCAGTGCCGGCCATCGTCCTCTTCGCCGCTGGCGATCGGGTTACCGTTGGAAAGCAGGATCGGATAGCGCTGCTTTTCCGCGCTGACCGTCGTGGTGAACCGGCTCATCACATCCGGCCGATCCAGGTAATAGGTGATCTTGCGGAAGCCTTCGGCCTCACACTGGGTGCAGAACATCTTGCCGGACTTGTACAGCCCCTCGAGTGCCGTGTTGCTCTCGGGATGGATCACCACCGTGCTGTCGATGACGAACTGTTCGGCCTGCGGCTGCAGCGTCAGGCTGTCAGCACTGACCTGGTAATCGCCCAGACCGAGCTCCCGATCATCGAGCGCGAGCGACAACAGCTCCAGGTCCTGGCCGTGCAGCTCCAGCGGCGGCAGCGCGCCGGCCGCCTGCGCGGGGTTGCGCCGCATCACCAGCTGCGCGTGCACCAGGGTGCGGTCCTCATGCAGCTCGAAGGTCAGATGGGTCTCGTCGATCAGGTACTCGGGTGCCTGGTAATCCTTGAGATGAATGACTTTCGGTTGTTCGGTGCGCATGGAAACCTCGTCGGCTGAGCTTCAAGCGGCAAGCTTCAAGCAGGAAAGTAGCGATGGCGCCAGCCCTGGGGCCGCGCCGCAATGCCTCGAGCTTAACGCCTGTCGCGGGGGACTTGTAGGGTGGAAAACGGCGAAGCCTTTTCCACGCGGCTGCTCCGCCCCGCTCACCCCGAGCCTGGCGCTGGCGCTGGCGACGGCTTGGGCCCGGCGTCGGCAGCAGCCTGGGCTTGACGCTGGCAGCCGGCGTCAGGCGGTGGTGGACAAGCGCTTCGCGCGTTTTCCACCCTACGCCACGCTGCTGGCGGCTACCTGGTAGGCGGTGAACTTGCGGATGTTGATCACGCCGGTATCGAGGATCAGGTATTGACCCTTGATGCCCTTGAGCGTGCCTTCCACCACCGGCGTCTTGTCCAGATCGAGGCTGACCACCTTGGTTGGATAGGCCTCGACCGGATAGCGGATCTCTACCACCTCGGCGCTGGGCAAAAGCTGCAGGGCCTGCAGGCCGAAGCGCTGCTGCAGGTAATCGAGGCCCTCGGCACAGGCATCGAAGATGCGCTCGCGCACGGCGGGCAGGTCCAGCGGTTCCGCGTCGCCCTTGAGCAACGCACGCCAGTTGGTGCGGTCGGCCACCTGGCTGCGCAGCAGGTCCTCGACCAGCCCGGACTGCTGCCGGGTGGCGACGCGCATGATCGGCAGGGCCTGGCTGGCCCCCTGATCGAGCCAGCGTGTGGGCAACTGGGTCGCGCGGGTGATACCGACCTTGATGCCGGACGAGTTGGCGAGATAGACCACGTGGTCGGTCATGCAGAACTGCGTGCCCCAGTCCGGATCGCGGCAGGTGCCGAGCTCGTGGTGGCATTTTTCCGGGCTGACAATGCAGGTGTCGCACTGGGGCAGCTTCTTGAAGCAGGGATAGCAGTAACCCTGGCTGAAACTCTTGTTGGTCTTGCGCCCGCAGTGCGTGCAGTGGATCGCGCCCAGATACTCGAGCTTCAGCCGCTTGCCGATCAGCGGATTCACCGGCACCCGGCTGTCGCCAAGGCGGAAGTGATACTGAGCCGTGGCGCCCAGTTCGACGGCCATCTTGTCCAGGGCGCCGCGTCCGAGCTCCTGCATCAGTGGCGGGTCCCCGATGCCGGGGCGAACAGGCTGGTGTCGACCGGGGCCTCGGCCTTCTTGCTCTTGGAGCCGCATTCCTGACCGCCCATGAAGCCGGTGCGCTCTTCTTCGGGCAGGTTTTTCATTTCCCAGGCGATCATCGCCGCCAGGCAGGTTTCCTTCTGCTCCTGAGTGAGCTTGCGCCCATCGCCCCATTTGCCGAGTTCAACGGCCTGCTTGAGGTTCTCGTAGATTTCAGGGGTGATGTTTTCGATGGCTTCGATAAAGGATGACATGGCCGACTCCCGGAGAAACGAGCGGCCATTCTAGCGGAATTGCGTCGCGATGCTCGAAGCCGTTGCGCTACCGCTCCGACCGAACGCTTCGGCGCGCCAGCCAGCCGCCCAGCACCCCGGTCAGGCAGCCGCTGACGAGTCCGCCGACATGAGCGGCGTTGGCGATGGCCAGGGCTCCGAAGCTGAGCACTTCGACCACGCCGGTCAGGCAGATCACCAGCCAGACCAGCATCAGCACGACGACGCCCGGCGGCAAGCGGTAGGCGGCGTTCGGCGCGAGCTTCTGGAACAGCCAGCAATGCCCGAGCAGCCCGTAGAGCACGCCAGACAGCCCACCGAAGATGCCGGGACCACCAAACAGGTACTGCGCGAGATTGGAAACCAGTGCGAAGAGCAGGGTCAGCCCCAGCAGCATGAGCCCGCCCTGCCGGCTTTCGATGCGCCGCCCCAGCTCCCAGTACCACATGCCGTTCATGGCCAGGTGCAGGATGCCGAAATGCACCAGCATGGGCGTCAGCAGGCGCCACCACTGACCGGCGTCGATCATCTGCGGCAAGGTGGCGAAATAGATGTAGTCGCCGTCGATTCGGAAATCGACGAAGTTCAGCCAACGGATGACGGCAAAGTTCTCGCCGAGCTGGGTCAGCGCCGCGGCCATCAGCGTCAGCACCAGCACTGCAGCGGTCAGAGGGCAGGCTCGCAGTGCCCGGAGGAAGCCGCCCTTGGCAGCCTGCCGCGGCTCGGGCGCCGCTTCGTCGCCCTGGGGATAGCGCTGGTAAAGATCGCGCACCTGCTCGACCAGATCGGCCGGCACACGCAGGACCTGCTCGCCGGCCTCTTCGCTCACCCGAAAGGGCACGCCGAGCCGGCGCAACAGGGCGACGAACCCGCTCAGATCCTGCGACAGCGGCAGGCGCAATGCTTCTACAGCCAACGGACTCTCCTAGCGCTCGACATCGACCCAGACGAACTTGCCCGGGTCCAGGCGGTTTTCCGCATCCAGCCGGTAAGCCACGAGCTTGCCACTCTTAACCGCGCTGTAATCCAGGCAGGCAAGATTGTGCCGGATCGGCTTAGGCCGACCGCGCCGCCAGTAATGACCGATGAACAGCAGCGGCTCGTCGGGACCATAGAGGAACAACCGATTTTTCTGCTGCTCGGTAAGCAGGCGGCGAGCGGCCTCCTCCGGCAGCGCATCGGGCTGGAAGACCACATCGGCGTAGGTGCGCGGGTTTTCCTCCCAGAACTTGGTGCGGAAGAACGTGCGCACGAAGCCTTCCTCGCTGGTGAGCGTCAGCCCATCGGGCAGCGGCATGTTGGTACCGCGCAGCAGCCGGTCGATGGCGCGACCGGTAAAGCCCTTCTCGTTACCGGCCTCACGCAGCAGCTGCGGGTCGATGCAGCCCTCTTGCAGGCGCGGTCGCAGCTGTTCGATCACCTCCGTGTCCCAGCAGGCGTGGACGACACGGAAGCGCTCGCTCTCGAGGAACAGGGGCAACTCATAGAACCAGTCGCGGAAGGCTCGCCATTCATCCTGATGCTGCTCGAACTGGCGAAACGTCTCGCCCAGCAGCATCGCATAGCGCGGCGAGTGATCCCGCACGAACTGTCTGCCGCTCTCCGGCGGCGCGGGCATGTACCAGCCCAACGCGCTGAACTCGTGATTGCCCATGATGCACAGGGCCTGGTCGCGTTCGACCATGTCGTGCACCAGGTGCAGGGCCTCGCGGATGTGCGGGCCGCGATCGATGATGTCACCGAGAAAGATCACCTGCCGCCATGGGTGTCGCCAGATCCCGCCCTGGCGCCGATAGCCCAACCCTTCGAGCAGACGAGCCAGCGCATGCGCACAGCCATGCACGTCGCCGATCAGGTCGTAACTTCGCCCGGGATCAATCTGCATGATGCTCGCCCATTGCGCTCAGTCCCCGCCGCCGAGGCGGCTGCCCCAGCCGAGTTTGGTGCGGCAGACCTCGTAATAGTTGTGGTCGAGCGGATGAATCAGGTGCAGCTTGTGCGGTTTCTTGCGCACCGTGACGATGTCGCCCGGCGCACAGGTGAAGTGGTTCTGACCGTCGCAGGAAACCTGCGGGTAGATCTGCATGTTCGGCGAAACCACGATCTTCAGCTCGCTGTTGCCGTCGACCACGATCGGCCGACTTGACAGCGTATGTGGGTACATCGGCACGATCACGATCGCGTCCAGCCGCGGATGCATGATCGGGCCGCCGGCCGACAGCGCGTATGCGGTCGAGCCGGTGGGCGTTGCGACGATCAGGCCATCGGCCTTCTGCGAGCAGACGAACTGGCCGTCGATGTACAACTCGAACTCGATCATGCGGGTGGACTTGCCCGGGTGCAGCACCACGTCGTTCAGCGCGTCCCCTGCCCCGATCGGCTCTTCGTTGCGTCGCGCATGCGCTTCGAGGAGGAAGCGGTTCTCCAGCGTGTACTGGCCGTTGAGGACCTCGGCGACCTTTTCCTCCAACTCGTCCGGCCGAATATCGGTCAGAAAGCCCAGGCTGCCGCGGTTGATCCCCAGCACCGGCACACGGTGCTTGGCCATGGCACGCGCCGCACCGAGCAGGCTGCCGTCGCCGCCGACCACGATGACCAGGTCGCAGGTTTCACCGAGACGCTGGCGTGACGACGTCTGCATGCCGTGGCCTGGCAACACCTCGGCAATGTTCTCTTCGAGGATGACGTGCAGGTGGCGCTCGACGAGGAACCGCTTCAGCCGGCGGATGGTGTCCAGCACCTGGGAGCTGCCCAGGCGACCGATGATGCCGATATTGCGGAATTGCTCCATTGAAATTCCCTGTTTACATGGCGGCGGCAGGGCCTGAGGTCAGTTCGGCGCGCAGCGCGCACAGGCAACGACGCTGGCAAGGGCTCTGGACGTTAGACGCGCCGATCGCGGCAGATTTCCGCAGGGTCCGGCGATTATGGGCGAAACGCCAAACCAGCGGCAAACGGCGCGGCCGGCTATGCTTCTGGCATGACTCTGAGCCTGGACGAAATCAACGCCGCGCTGACCCAGCAACCGGTCCGCGATCTGGCCTGGGTATTGCTCTCGCCGCCCTTGCTGGATGAAGGCTGGCAGCAGCGGCATCCCTTGAGCGCCAGCGCCTGGTGGGCCTCGCCAGATCTGCTGGCCGACTGGCTGCGCCAACTGGATCGTCAACCGGCACCTTTGCAGGACTGGCTGGCGCGGCACAGCATTCGCCGGCTGGGCCTGTACTACGAGCGGCTCTGGCAGTTCGCTCTGCTCAATGCACCGGGCGTCGAACTGCTGGCCGCCAATCTACCCGTGCGCCAGGCAGGCCATACGCTTGGCGAACTCGATCTGCTGCTGCGCGATGCCGAGGGCGTGTTCCACCTGGAACTGGCGGTCAAGTTCTACCTCGGGCTGGCCGGAGATGGCCAGGCGCATGACCGTTGGCTCGGCCCCGACAGCCAGGATCGGCTCGATCTCAAGATTGCCCATCTGTGCCAGCACCAGTTGCCGCTGGGCAGTGCCGCACCGACCCGTGAACTGCTGGCCGAAATCACCCGCGAGGAGGTGCACAGCCGTTTCTGGCTCGGCGGCTACCTGTTTCGCCCCTGGCCCGACGGCGGGCCAGGCCCTCGGGGCGCACATCCCGGACACCTGGCCGGCCGCTGGCTTCACCGCAGCGCCTGGCCGCGCTTCTGCGAGCAGCAGCCGTCGTCGCTCTGGCGGCCGCTGCCGCGCGCCAATTGGCTCGCACCTGCGCGCCTGACCGCCGAGGAGCTGCTACCCGAGCGCGAAGCGGAAGCCTGGCTCCACGACCCCGAGTCGCACGCACGGATGCTCGTGCGTCTTGCGCCGGATAGCCAGGGTGCCTGGCGCGAACAGGAGCGCCTGTTCCTGGTCGCCGACGATTGGCCGGGTTGAGCTCGCGGTCTTTATCCTGTCATCGCTGCAGACTAACCTGACCCGCCACCGGCAAGACTATGGAAGAGGCATGTCGACGCAGCTCGGTGCCCGGGAAACGCCCTGGCAGGTATTCATCATCTTTCTGCGCCTCGGCCTGACCTCCTTTGGCGGCCCGATCGCCCACCTGGGGTTCTTCCGTCAGGAGTTCGTGGAACGACGGCGCTGGCTCGACGAACGCGCCTATGCCGACCTGGTTGCCCTCTGCCAGTTCCTGCCGGGGCCGGCAAGCAGTCAGGTGGGCCTGGCCATCGGCTTGCTGCGCGCTGGCTATCGTGGTTCGCTCGCGGCATGGCTGGGTTTCACCCTGCCCTCGGCGCTGCTGTTGGCTCTGCTCGCGATCGGCCTTGATGCCTGGCCGGGCGCCCTGCCACAAGGGCTGCTGCATGGCATGAAAATCGTCGCCCTGGCGGTGGTTACCCAGGCCGTCTGGGGGATGGGCCGCAACCTTTGCGCAGGCCTTCCGAAGGCGCTCATTGCGGTGGCCGCGGCCGGCCTGGTTCTGCTGTTGCCAGGCCCCGGCTATCAGGTCGCGGTCATCCTCGCCGGAGGCCTGCTGGGCCTGCTGCTGTTCCGCCCGGCCGAAGCTATCTCGCCATCTCCCCTGGCGCTCCGAACCGGGATACATACCGCACTCGCCTGCCTGGCGTTGTTCGGCGCTCTGCTGATCGTGCTTCCCTTGATCTCAGCCGGGACCGAGGCTTCCTGGCTCAAGGTGTTCAACGGCTTCTACCGAGCCGGAGCGCTGGTCTTCGGTGGTGGCCATGTCGTGCTGCCGCTGCTGGAGGCCGAGGTCGTCGGCAATGGCTGGCTCGATGCCGATCGTTTCCTTGCCGGTTACGGTGCCGCGCAGGCCGTGCCTGGCCCGCTGTTTACCTTTGCCGCCTTTCTCGGCGCCGCGCTTGACGTCGAGCCCAGTGGCTGGACGGGAGCCGCCGTCGCACTGGTGGCGATCTTTCTACCGTCGTTTCTCCTGGTCTATGCCGCGCTGCCCTTCTGGACCCGGCTGCGAGCCAGCCGCTGGGCCGCCGGCGCCCTCGCCGGCATCAACTGCGCAGTTGTCGGTCTGTTGCTTGCCGCACTCTACGATCCGGTCTTCACGCGTGCAGTCGCGGGCCCTTGGGACGTGCTTGCTGCCCTGCTCGCGCTCATCGCACTGATTCGTTGGCAATTAGCCCCGTGGCTGGTGGTGGCGGTTGGCGCCGCCGCGGGCCTGTTACTGTCGGGGCTTGGCTAGCCCTGCCTGCGACTCGCCGCGGGCCGCTTCTCTTGCCCGGTTTCAGCGGCACACCGGGCCAGGCTCCGCTTGCAGGACGGCGTCCAGATTTGCGCCTCGTAGCCCCTGCAATCCTCCGGTATGAACGAATACCAGACGCGAACCAGGCGCAAAGAAACCCGCCCGGACTTGTTCGCGTAGCGCCATCAGGGCTTTTGCCGTGTAGACCGGTTCGAGCGGCATGCCGCCCTCGCGTTCCGCATCACGCATGAAGCGCACCAGCTCGGGGTCGAAGCGACCGAAGCCGCGGCGACTGGCGTCGAACAGTCGATAGCCGGTGTCGTCCCGTCCCGCCTGCTGCAACAGCGTGGCGACTGTCGCCGCCACGGCATGCTCACCGGGGCCAGCTAGCGCACCATAGACCGGGTGCCGGCCAGCTTCGCCAAGCACCAGGCCAGCCAAGGTCGTGCCGGTGCCGGCGGCCAGCCAGCAGCCGTGGTAATCGCCCCAGCCAAATGCCTCGAGTGGCTGCCGAAGCTCTGCGACCAGTTCGGCACACCCGAGCGCGCCGAGCAGGCCGCCGCCACCTTCGGGAACACAGTGAAAGCCGGGGTAGCGGGCTTGCCAGGGTGCCCAGAACTCCGGCTGATAACGCTCCCGGTAGCCGCCATAGCCGAGCCAGTGCAGCGCCATGCCGCAGTCGAGCAAATCCTGCACGGTCGGTGTGTCTTGCGGGTGCCCGCGCAGCAAGCCGACCGTACGCAACCCGAAGCGGCGCCCGGCTGCGGCCAGCGCGTGCAGGTGGTTGGAATGAGGCCCGCCCAAACTGATCAGCCCCTCAGCCCCGGCCGCCGCAGCCGCCTCCAGGTGATGCAGTAGCTTGAACCACTTGTTGCCCGAGAGCTCCGGATCGACCTGATCCAGGCGCAGCGCGGCGAGCTCGATCGCGTGGCCGTCCAGCCAGGTGAAAGACAGCGGCTGCAACCGGATGGGCGCGCCCGGCAAATACGGCGAAGGAGGCGCCATCAACTACCGGTTCGCTGGGCGGCCTGGCGATGCCGTGCACAGCAGTTGGACTGCCCGACGACGAACCGTGCCGGCGAGTCGACCTTGTCCAGCGGAATTGCGCAGCGCTCGCCACTGGGCAGCGTCGCTACGCACACTGGCGCCTGGTAGTGCTGCAGCCACTGCCGGTATTGTTCCTCGGCGACGTTACAGCGCGCGGCGACAAAGGCGATCGGATTTTCGTGGTAGCGCAGGATATCCGTCGGCGCGAGCGTCAGGTGCCCCACGCCCGGATGGTAGGCGGTGAACGCGACGCCCTGCTGCGACAGCTTTTCGAGCAGCTGCAGGCCATCAATGCGGCTGGCCAGCTCATCGCGCTCGCGGGTCAGGCGAGCGATCTCCTCCTCGAGCTGGGCATCGAGCTCGTTGCGATAGGCCAGCTCCACATCACGGATGGCGACCTGCTCCTTGAGCTCGGCCACCGCCGCGGCGATTCGCGCCTCCGCCTCGCGCTCAAGACGCTCGCGCAGGGCTCCGGCCTCCTGCTGGCCGCTGGCCTCGAGTGCGCGCAGCTGCGCGCCCATCTCTTCACGGGCCTTCTGGAAGTGCTCGGCCTCGGCCGCCAGTTGGCCATGCAGGCTGGTATTGAGCGCCTCCTGTTCCTGCAGCTTGCGTTGCAGGTCGAGAACCTGCGCGCGCGCCTCGGCCTGCTGGGCCTCGGCCACCTGCCGCAGACGAGAGACCTCTTCCTCGCGCAGGCGCTCCAGATTGGCGATGCGCTGGCGCTGTTGCTTGATCAGCAACGCAGCCTTCTGCCGCTGCTCCTGATCGCTGAGCTTGGCACCTCCGGCCGGCTTCTGCCGCGACTGTTCGGCGTACCAGGCATCCTCGGCCACCACCTGCAAGCGCTCGGTCGGCACCGGCGGCACGATGTCTTCGTCGATCAACAGCCCGAGCGGATTGCCGGCGATTCGATCACGTAGCTGGATCAGTTCACTGTCTGCACCGGTGAGCTTGGGGTCCCAGAGGTGCATCTGATGCCAGGACACCGGGCACTGGCTGCGGCAGGCCAGACGGATCGGCCCGGCGCCCAGGTCAGGCCCGCGGCCGGTACGTTCGGCCAGATGACGCAGCGGGATGTTCCAGCCGCGGTCGGCCGAGCCGTCTTCATCGAAATCGATGCAGAAGAACACGGCCGCACGGATCAACAGCCGTGGGCTGATCAGGACGTAGGCGGCACGGATCTGCTGATCGGCGAACTCCTGCAGGTTGACCACCCCATCGAGCACCGCCTCGAACTCGGGAAACAGCATTTCCTTGCAGATACCGGGGCCCCTGAAGAACACGACTGCCTCGACCATCTGCGGTTTGTTCTGCATGCTCGGCATCCTTGGCCACCCGCGGTAGGAGTGGCTTTCTCTGCGGCTGCCGTCAGGATTCGGGCAGCGACTGTTGGGAGCGCCAAGTTTAGGAGAAAAGCCGAAACGGGCAATGTGATTAGGTTGGCAGCGGTCCGCCGCATCTGCCGCGTTGGTCGGGCGGTCATCGGAAATGCGATCGGCTTGGCTAAAGCGCGCCAGCCAGCGCGGCAGACGGCGCCCCTCTGCAGCCGGAGGGAGACCAGTGAACGCAGCGCACCCGGACAAGAAGCGCAGCCAGCGGGGTCACTGCGCATTCCTGGCCGGGTTGTCAGGCCCCGTCCGCCCGCTCGTCAACGGCCGGCCGGAACTCAGAGCTGAGCGGCGAGCCGGCAGCCCTGATCGATCGCCCGCTTGGCATCGAGCTCGGCGGCGACATCGGCGCCACCGATCAGGTGCACCTGGGCACCGCCTTCGAGCAGGGCCGCCTGCAGCTCGCGCAGCGGCTCCTGCCCGGCACAGAGGATCACCGTGTCGACTGGCAGCACCTGTGGCGCGCCGTCGGCGATGCGGATGTGCAGCCCCTCGTCATCGACCTTCAGATACTCGACCGCGCTGACCATCTGCACATGCTTGTTCTTCAACCCGGTGCGGTGAATCCAGCCCGTGGTCTTGCCCAGACCGCTGCCCACCTTGGATTTCTTGCGCTGCAGCAGATAGACCTGCCGCTTGGCCGCATGCGGTGCCGGCTGAATGCCGGCGATCCCGCCACGCGCCTCGAGACCGAGGTCGATGCCCCACTCCTTCCAGAAGGCTTCGCGATCGAGGCTGGTCGACTCGCCGTCGTGGGTGATGTATTCCGAAACGTCGAAGCCGATCCCGCCAGCGCCGATAACCGCCACCCGCTGGCCGACCGGCTTGCGCTCGAGCAGCGCATCCAGGTAGCTGATGACCTTGGGATGATCGATACCCGGGATATCCGGCACGCGAGGCACGATCCCGGTGGCCAGGATGACCTCGTCGTAGCCGCCTTCGAGCAACTCGCGCGCGGTGATGCGCGTGTTCAGGCGCACCTGCACGCCGGTCTCCTCGATACGCTTGCGGAAATAGCGCAACGTTTCGTGGAACTCCTCTTTGCCGGGGATTCGCTTGGCCACGTTGAACTGGCCACCGACTTCGGCCGCCGCATCGAACAGCGTGACCTGGTGGCCCCGCTCGGCCGCCACGGTGGCGGCCGCCAGGCCGGCCGGCCCGGCACCGACCACCGCGATGCGCTTCACCTGGGTGGTCGGGATGTAGTTCAACTCGGTTTCGTGGCAAGCGCGCGGGTTGACCAGGCAGCTGGTCAGCTTGCCGCTGAAGGTGTGGTCCAGGCACGCCTGGTTACAGGCGATGCAGGTATTGATCGCGTCGCTGCGACCGGCTGCGGCCTTGTTGACGAATTCCGGGTCGGCCAGGAAGGGCCGCGCCATCGAGACCATGTCCGCGTCGCCCTCGGCCAGCACCTGCTCGGCCACCTCCGGCATGTTGATGCGATTGGTGGTGATCAGCGGCACCCCGACCTCGCCGCGCAGCTTGGCGGTGACCTTGGTGAAGGCCGCGCGCGGCACCTTGGTGGCGATGGTGGGGATGCGCGCCTCGTGCCAGCCGATGCCGGTATTGATCAGCGTCGCCCCGGCCGCCTCGATCGCCTTGGCCAGCGTCACGACCTCCTCCCAGGTGCTGCCACCCTCGATCAGGTCGAGCATCGACAGGCGATAGATGATGATGAACTGCGCGCCGACCGCCTCGCGTACACGGCGCACGATCTCCACCGGCAGGCGCATGCGATTCTCGTAGCTGCCGCCCCAGCGATCGTTACGGTGGTTGGTATGAGCGACGAGGAACTGGTTGATGAAATAGCCTTCGGACCCCATGATCTCGACGCCGTCATAGCCGGCACGCTGCGCCAGCGAGGCGCAATTGACGAAGTCGTCGATCTGCTTCTGGATGCCCGCTTCGTCCAGCTCGCGCGGAGTGAAGGGGTTGATCGGCGCCTGAATGGCACTCGGTGCGACCAGCTTCGGACTGTAGGCATATCGCCCGGCATGCAGGATCTGCAGGCAGATCTTGCCGCCCGCTTCGTGCACCGCCTGGGTCACGACCTTGTGCTCCTCCGCTTCCTCGGGCGTGGACAGCTTGGCGGCACCCGCGCGCACCGAGCCTTCCTCGTTCGGCCCGACACCACCGGTAACGATCAGGCCGACCCCGCCGCGCGCGCGCTCGGCGAAAAACGCCGCCATGCGCTCGAAGCCATTGGGCATTTCCTCCAGCCCGGTGTGCATGGACCCCATCAGCGTGCGGTTGCGTAGCGTGGTGAAACCCAGGTCCAGCGGGGCCAACAGGTGCGGGAAGGCGGTCATGATCATTCCTCTTCGGCTAGGCGCGTCTCTGCGGACGCGATCGATAGAACGGGACGATAGCGGGGCCGCCGCACTCGCTCAATGATCCAAACACACAACTTTATGACTCTACTGCGCGCAGCGCTTGGCAAGCCAGCAGCCATTGCCTAGGCTTGGCCCACCTATCGCTTCGCTGTCGGCCGCCGATGCAAACCCGTCTCAAACTGCTCCTGCTCGTACCGGTGGCGCTCGTTGCCCTGGTGATCTATCTGGACTGGACCGGCGACCGGCGTAGCGGCCCGCTGCTCTCCGACCTGCGCACCCTGCCTATCGAGAGCCTCGGTGTAGCAAGTGGCCGCGGAAACCTCATCGGTATCGAGACTCGCCTGCAGCCCGCCGATTACCAGAGCCGCGAACGACTCAAGCTCAAGTTCGCCACCTACCTGGCTCAGGCACGCGACGCCGGCCTGCTCACGGACAAGACCATTGTCGTCCTGCCCGAGCATGTCGGCACCGGCCTGTTTGCCCTGGGTGAAAAGCCCGAGGTGCAGCAGGCGCGCACGCTGCGCGATGCGATGCAGTGGATGGCACTGAGCAACCCCTGGCAGTACCTGCGCGCACTGAGCGGCGGCAATCCGCGCGACGACCGCCGAACCGAAGCCGTCCTGCTGCTCAAGGCCGAGCGCATGGCCGCCGATTACCAGGCGATCTTCGGCGAGTTGGCGCGCGAGTTCGGCGTGACGCTGGTAGCCGGCTCGATCGTACTGCCGGAGCCACGCCTCGAGGCGGGTCGCCTGCGCCTGGACGATGGTCCGCTGCGGCAGGTCAGCCTGACCTTCGACCCGCAGGGTCGCCCGCTCGCGCCACTGCAGTACAAGCAGCACCTGGGTCGCTACGAACGGCGCTACAGCGTCGCCCCGCAGAACTATCGCCCGACGCTGCTGCCGACACCCGCCGGTGCACTCGCCGTCCTGCTCGGCTGCGATGCCTACCGCCAGCCAGTCCCACCGGGGGCCGACATGCTCGCCGTGCCGGGTGCGCCCGACGAACTCGCCGCCGGGTGCCCCGATGGCGTGCGCCCGGCGCTGCCACATGTCGCCGTTCGCACGCTCGGCATGCCTTGGAACCTGCTCGGTTCACCGCGACGCCCGGCGAGCACAACGCACAGCGAGCCGGTACGCATCACCAATCACTGGCTGCCGGAGCGTCCATGAAACATCAGCCGGTGCGCCTGGGCGACCTGTCGGTCGGCTTCGTGCACAGCCTGGCGGAGGCGCTGGCCGAGCGCGCTATCGACCCGCTGCCACTGCTTGCCGCCTATGGCCTGGATAGCGCGCGGTTGGCCGAGCCGCTCGGCCGGCTGTCCATCCCTCGCTACATGCGTCTCGGCCATGCGGCGATTCAGTTGGCCGGCGACCCTGCGCTCGGTCTGGACATGGCGCGTCTGCGCAAGGCAGCCCATCTCGGGCTGGCCGGGCTTACCGCAATGCAGGCACCGAATGTGCGAGAAGCGGCGCGTGCGCTGATTCGCTTCGAACCGCTGTATGCGTCCAATTACCGTGGCCATTCCAGTTTCCACGAAGACACGACGGGCGCATGGCTGCGCTTCTATTCGATCAGCCCCTACAACGCCTACAACCGTTTCGTCGTCGATACCGTCCTGGCAGGCTGGGTGGCCCAGCTCCGTCACCTGACCGGCACGGCGCTTTCACCCGGCGTCGTGCACATCGAATTCGCCGCGCCGGAATACGCCGAGCGCTACGAGCCGCTGCTGGGCCAGCACATCGGCTTCGCGGCCGAAGCCAACGAGCTGCATCTGGATCACGCGACGCTGGCGCTGCGCAACCCGGAGCACTGCCCGAGCACCTGGCGTCACCTGCTGCAACTCTGCGAGGGCGAACTGGAGCGGCTGACGCGCACCCGCAGCCTGCGCGAACGCGTCACCCAGCTGCTCGGCCCGATGCTCAAGGGGCAGGAGCCCGCCCTGGCGCAGATCGCCGCCCGCCTGCAGATGCCGGCCTGGACGCTGCGCCGCAAGCTGGACGAAGAAGGCACCAGCTATCGAGCCATTCTCAACGACACCCGCCGCGACCTGGCGATGGCCTATATCCGTGATACCGATTCGGCCTTTGGCGAAATCGCCTGGCTGCTCGGCTTCTCCTCTGCCGAGGCCTTCCAGCGCGCGTTTCGCCGCTGGAGCGGGCAGACGCCCGGGGACTACCGGCGCGCCCAGCGTCGCGCGGGCTGACCGGCCAGCCCTTCGACGGGCCTACAGTTCGAAGGCATCCTCGGCGGCATCGGTAAAGTCCTGCTCCGCGGCGTGCTGCTCGAGCAGTTCGTCCTGATAGTCTTCCATTGTTCTTTCCCCTCATGGTGGCGGCGCCGTCGCCGCTCGCTGGCTTCGTGTTCCAAGGTCCGTGCCAGCTTAAAGGGGATGTCTTACCGATAAATGACGAGGATCATGCTGCCTGCTGGTGCAGGCCGGCCTGCAGACGGGCGCGGGCGGTGCGCTCAGACCGTCAGGCCGGCCGCGGTCATGGCCTGGCGCAGCAGCCAGGCGACGACCGAGAGCGCCAGCACGCTGGCACTCCAGATCGCAACCAGCCAGGCCATGCGTTGCCAGAGCGGGCGTTGCTGCGGCCCCGGATCGCGATCATGCATAAGCGTGCTCCCTGATTCAGTGATAGCCATCCTCGGCGCTGACCTTGCCGCGGAACACCCAATAGCTCCAGGCCGAATACATCATGATCATCGGCAGGATCAGCAGCGCGCCGACCAGCGCGAAGCCCTGGCTCTGCGGGGGCGCGGCGGCGGCCCAGATATCCACCTGATGCGGAATGATGTTCGGCCACAGGCTGATGCCCAGCCCGCTGTAGCCGAGAAAGATCAGCGCCAGCGTGAGCAGGAAGGGCTGGTAGTTGGCGTAGCGTTTGATCGCACGCAGCAGGCCCAGCGTGCAGAGCACCACCAGAATCGGCACCGGCATGAACCAGAACAGGTTCGGCAGGCTGAACCAGCGTTCGGCGATGTCCGGATGCGCCAGCGGCGTCCACAGGCTGACGATGCCGATCACCAGCAATGTCGCCCAGACCAGCGGCACGCCCAGGTCATGCATGCGTTTTTGCAACTCGCCGCCGGTACGCATCATCAGCCAGGTGCTGCCGAGCAAGGCATAGCCGACTACCAGCGCCACGCCGCAGAACAGCGAGAACGGCGTCAGCCAGTCCAGCGGGCCGCCGGCGTAGGACCGTCCCTCGACCGGCAGGCCGTTGATGAAGGCGCCGAGTACTACGCCCTGAAAGAAGGTTGCTGCGAGCGAACCACCGATGAACGCCTTATCCCAGATGTGCTGGCGCTGCTTGCTGGCCTTGAAGCGGAACTCGAAGGCCACGCCACGAAAGATCAGCCCCATCAGCATGAAGATGATCGGCAGGTAGAGCGCCGACAACACCACCGAGTAGGCCAGCGGAAACGCCGCGAACAGCCCGGCGCCGCCAAGCACCAGCCAGGTTTCGTTGCCGTCCCAGACCGGCGCTACCGTGTTCATCATCACGTCGCGGTGAGAGCTGTCGTTGACGAACGGATAAAGGATGCCGATGCCGAGATCGAAGCCGTCCATGACCACGTACATCATGATCCCGAAGATGATGATGACGGCCCAGATCAGTGAAAGATCGATACCCATGCTCAGTTCCTCTCGCCCAGATGGTCGCCCTGCTCGTGTTCGAGGTTCTCGTCCGCCGCCGAGATCGGTCGCAGCGGGGTGCGCTGCTGGCCATAGCCGCCGACGCCAGTGGAACGCCCCTCGAAGGGCACCGGCCCCTTGGCCACCAGGCGCAACACGTAGAGCATGCCGACGCCGAACACCGCGAAGTACACCAGCACGAACATCGCCAACGTCAGGCCGAGCTGCCCGGCGCCGTGATCGGAGACTGCGTCGGCGGTGCGCATGACGCCATACACCACCCAGGGCTGACGGCCGATTTCGGTGGTGAACCAGCCGGCGAGGATGGCGAGCAGCCCGGAAGGCCCCATCAGTACGGCAAGCCGCAGGAAGGGCCGCGACTGATAGAGGCGGTCGCCACGACGCAGCACCAGGCTCCACAACCCCGTAGCGATCATCAGCAGGCCGAGCCCGACCATGATGCGAAACGACCAGAACACGATGGTCGAGTTGGGCCGGTCCTCGGGCGGGAAGTCCTTCAGCGCCGGGATCGGCTCGCTCAGGCTGTGCTTGAGGATCAGGCTGCCCAGGTAGGGAATTTCGAGCTTGTAGCGCGTCTGCTCGGCTTCCATGTCCGGCCAGCCGAACAGCAGCAATGGCGTCGGCTCGCCCGACGAATTGTCCCAGTGCCCCTCGATGGCGGCGATCTTTGCCGGCTGGTGCTCCAGCGTGTTCAGCCCGTGGAAGTCGCCGATCACCGCCTGCACCGGCGCCACCAGCAGCGCCATCCACATCGCCATCGAGAGCATCTTGCGAATGCCGGGGTTGTCGTTGCCGCGCAGCAGGTGCCAGGCCGCCGAGGCGCCGACGAAGAAAGCCGTGGCAAGAAAGGCCGCGACCGCCATGTGCGCCAGGCGATAGGGAAACGAGGGATTGAAGATGATCGCCAGCCAGTCCACCGGCACCACCACGCCATCGATGATCTCGTGGCCCTGGGGTGTGTGCATCCAGCTGTTGGAGGCGAGGATCCAAAACGTTGAGATCAACGTGCCCAGCGCCACCATCAGCGTGGCGAAGAAGTGCAGGCCCGGCCCCACGCGGTTCCAGCCGAACAGCATGACGCCGAGAAAACCCGCCTCGAGAAAGAAGGCGGTAAGCACCTCGTAGGTCAGCAATGGCCCGGTGACGCTACCGGCGAACTCGGAATAGGCGCTCCAGTTGGTGCCGAACTGGTACGCCATGACTATGCCCGAGACCACCCCCATGCCGAAATTGACCGCGAAGATCTTCAGCCAGAAGTGATAGAGGTCGCGGTAGACCTCACGGCGGGTCTTGAGCCAGAGCCCTTCGAGCACCGCCAGGTAGCTGGCCAGGCCGATGGTGATGGCGGGAAAAATGATGTGAAAGGAAATCGTGAAGGCGAATTGGATTCGCGCGAGTTCCAGAGCTTCCAATCCGAACATGAAGCCAATCCTCGTCAGCTGCTCGCTCCCTGCGGTTAACCTGCGTTCCAGCACAACTGACAGCGCAGACGCGCGAGGGTGCAGTCGCCTGGCCCGCGAACCGCTGAACCCTTGCCCCAGCCCGTCACTCGTAAGAACAGGCAAATCACGCAGGAGACGCACGATGACGAGCGCCGATACCCAGGTCCGTCGCAACGACGAAGCCCAATGCTACGAACTCATCGTCAACGGGCAGCCTTGCGGCACAGCGCGCTATCAGGAGGAAGGCGACTGCACGATCTTCACGCATACCGACGTCGATCCGAGCCTGTCCGGGCAGGGGCTCGGCAGCCGCCTGGCCAGTGGCGCCCTGGAAGACGTCCGCGCCCGGAACCGGCGGGTGGTCGCCCGCTGCAGCTTCATCGCCGAGTACATCGCGCGGCACCCGCAATGGCAGGATCTGCTGCCCGACGCCTGAACCACCCGCGCCCGCACCGGGCCGGCTAATCCAGCGATGCCGTCAGCCATCGGCGCACCTGACGGCGCTCCCTGCGCGAGGTCAGCTGGTGCGTGTAGGGGCTTTCCGGAACCAGGCGGCACTCGGGGTTGGCCATGTCCAGCAGACGAAAGCGGCGAATGACGCCCAGCGGATGGCGCTCCGGGCCATAGAACGCCACCGCGCGCACCTCCAGATGATGAAACGCGACGTCGCCGACGGGACGGTCGCCCTCGAGTTCGATGCCGTTGCATTCGGCCACCCGGCGCAACATCCCGCGGAAAGTGCCGATGTGGATGCAGTCACCGCTGCGCAGCGGGCCCTGGTGCGTGGTCTGGTGGACCGCCAGATCCGGCGTGGCGTCGTCGCCGACGCTCTGGCGAATGTCGGTGACATCGACATCCAGCGGGCCGCGCGAGCTGTCGATCGAGACCACCAGCTGATTGATGAACATGGGTTCGGCACTCATGTTCGAGATCAGGCAGAGCGCGCCGATACCCTTTCCCGCCCCGCGGTTGATGATCAGGCTCGGCTTGCGCTGGCGCTGGAAGCTGCGCAGCAGCAGCTGGGCGTAGAACACCCAGACCAGCAGGGTGCTGAGTGAAATGCCCAGAGAGATGAGCGGCTGGTGCTCCTTGATCCAATCCAACATGAACGACCTCGACACACGGTTTGTCGCTGTGACAGCGCCGGTGTCGGGTCGTGCCGGGAATCGGACAGCCGCGCCTGGCAGCCTCAGGCCAGCGTGAAGCGCCCCACCAGTTGCTGTTGTTGCTCGGACAGCCGTGCCAGTTCCAGGCTCGTTGCAGCCGTCTGCTCGGCGCCTGCGCTGACCTGGATCGCGACGTCGTTGATCTGCATGACGTTGCGATTGATGTCTTCGGCGACCAGGCTCTGCTCCTCGGTGGCCGAAGCGATCTGCATGTTGCGATCGCTGATGCCGGTCACGCCCTCGGCGATCCGTGCCAGCAGCTCGCCGGCGCGCACCACGTTGCTCGCGCCGGTCTGCACCGTACCCAGGGTGTCCTGCATGGAGCGGGCAGCACGATCGGAGCCCGCCTGCAGGTTGGCGATCATCTGCTGGATGTCGCCGGTCGACTCCTGAGTCTTCTGCGCCAGCACCCTGACTTCCGACGCCACCACCGCGAAGCCGCGCCCGTGATCGCCGGCACGGGCCGCTTCGATCGCGGCGTTCAGCGCCAGCAGGTTGGTCTGCTCGGCAATGCCGCGAATCACATCGAGCACCGAGGAGATCGAGTCGGTCTCGCTCTTCAGGTCGGCTATGATCCCGGCGGTCTGCTCCGCCTGCGTCGACAATCGACGGATGAGTTCGATGGTCCCGTCGATCTCGGCCTTGCCCTGCAAGGTGCTGGCGCTGACCTGCTGCGACAGCTCCGCCGCGTCACTGGTGCTGCGCGCGACCTCGCGTACCGTGGCACTCATCTGGTTGATCGCGGTCACGACCTGCTCGGTGCCCTCGCGCTGTTGCTCGACGCTCTGGCTGGTCTGCGTGGTGACCGCCGAGCATTCCTCGGCAGCGGTAGCCAGCTGGCCGGTGGCGCTGCCGATCTGTTCGACGATCTGCGCGAGCTCGCCGGCCATGGCGTTGAGGTTGGCGGCGATCACACCGAACTCGTCGCTGCCCTGGTAGCGCGCCCGCGCCGTGAGGTTGCGCCCGGATAGCGCGAGCAGCGCTCGGTTCACCTCGCCCACGGCGAGGTTGATGTTGCGGATGATCAGGTAGGACAGCAGCGAGACCAGCGCCAGTGCGACGACGATAGCCGCCAGGGCCGTCCACAAGGCCAGGCGCGCACGGTCGCGCGCCTGCGCGGCCAGCTCACCGACGTGCCGGCCCAACGCCTCCTCGACTTCGTTGAGCAGGTCGATCCGCTGGGTTGCCAGCTCGAACCAGGCCTCTGGCTTGACATCCAGCGCCTCGCCCAGCGGCACCTCGAAGGCCAGCCGCTGCAGCCGTGCCACTTCCTGCGCACTGGGACGTTGCAGTCGCTCGTCGAGCTGACGGACGAAGTCATCCGATGCGGCACGCCGGAAGTTCTCCTGGTAGGCGGAAAACTCGCCAAGGTTGCGACTGAATGTCGACACCAGGCCGGCATCGAAATGGCCCTGGTTGAAAACCACTCCAAGTACGGCACGCTCGCGCCCTGCCCGCTCCTTCATCTCGATGAACTGGTTCAGCGAGTTGAGCGCCTGGAACAGGCGGACGTCGTCGACGCTGAGTTCCAGTTCATAGGTGAAACCGATGAGCGCCTGGATCAGCTCGGTGTAGCGGGCGCCCGAGTCGCGGCCGCTGATGGCCAGGGCGTCCACCTGGCTGCGGGTGGCCTGCAAACCGCCCAGCGCCGCAATCGCCTTGCCGACCCGCGCGTCGCCAGCGGCGGCAAGCGCCTGCACGGCCCGGGTCGCCTCATCGGTGTCGGCACGAAGACGCGGCAGACGGTCCTTCATTACGCGGCCCTGGCTGCCCAGGTAGACGCCACTGGCGCCGCGTTCGCGCTGCAGCGTGGTGATCAGCCGGCTGACCTGGTGTGCAGCGGCGCTGGCCGAGACGGTCTTTTCCATCGCCCGCAGCGTCTCGTAGCTGCCCACGACGAATTGCCCGGCCAACCAGAGAAAACCGAGCAGGGGAAGCAGGAGAATCATCGCCAGCTTCAGTCGCAGTGGCACATTCCTAAGCATTGATCTGACCTCGTTGTGCGGCTCCGGTCGGCATGTCCCGGAGCCACTCATCCTCTGCCGCGGTCGTTCAGCGACCGGCAAAGGGCATACGCATGCCCGCCATGGCATGCGTATCGACGGTGACCGGGCTTTGTTGAAGCGACACGCGGCGCTGGCGACAAGCGGTAGAACCGGCACACGGAGCGCACCAAAAGAGGACAGGCCGAGGGCGTTCAGGCGAGCCAGTCGAGCGTCAGCAACAGCCGGCGCTCGCCGGCTGCAACGGGAGGCGAGCGATGCAGCAGCCCCCTGCCCTCGTTACCGGCCCATCGCTCGCCCTTGAGCAGCGCGACATCGCCGCAGCTCAGCGCGTGCACCGACGTCCCCGTCGCCTCGGGCCGGCCATCGCACCACTGACTGCCTGGGCCGAAATAGGTGGTGACGAGCCGCAGCGGAACCTGGTCGACGTGAAAACGCGGGCACATGGCGCATTCGAGCAGGCGCAAACGCAAGCCGATACGCCTGGCACCCAGCAGGCAACCGTAGGCGCTCACCAGCCAGGCGACATCGGCGATGAACTCGGCGTAACCCTCCCGCGCCGCATGGCCGGCGAGCAGGTGGCTCAAGTCGGGCGCGGCATCCTCTGCGCCACAGTGCAGCGCGATGCTCTCGGCCAGCGGGCCCGGCTGAGCGGCCAGTTGTGCCACGAACGCCTGTACCGCGCCGGGCAGTTGCCGACGCCAGACGGCAAGGTTCGTTTCCTCGCGCAGGGCCTCGGCGAGGACCTCGGGCGTCGAGCCCAGTACCTGCCGCGGCGAAGCCCGGTTCGGTTCTGCCGGCATCAGGCTTCGTCCTCCTGCCAGGGATCGAACGGGTCGTGCAGGCGCTGCCAGGCGTCCGCGCCGGCGGCCATCTCCCGATCATCCAGCAGGCAGGCATCGAGTTCGGCTCGCAACTGCGGAAAGTCGATGTTCTGGCCGATGAAAACCAGCTCCTGGCGGCAATCGCCGGTCGCCGGCGTCCACTGGCCGAGAATCCTCTGCAGGCTTTCGTCATCCTGCGGCCAATGCCGTCGATCCACGAAACGCCACCAGCGCCCTGCAAAGCCGTGACGCATCAGCCCGCCGGCCTGCGACCAGCTGCCGGCGTCGCGATAACGGCTGGCCAGCCAGAAATAGCCCTTCGAACGCAGCAGCCGGCCATTGCTCCACGGGCGGCTGAGAAACGCATGAAAGCGCTGCGGATGAAAGGGTCGCCGGGCCCGATAGGCAGTCGACGCGATACCGTACTCCTCGCTCTCGGGCAGGTGTTCACCGCGCATTTCCTTCAGCCAGCCAGGTGCCTGGGCAGCACGCTCGAAGTCGAAACGGCCGGTGTCGAGTATGTCTGCAAGCGCCACCTGGCCCATGGTCATCGGCAGAATCCGCGCGTGCGTATTGAGCCCCCGCAGGATGGCCGTGAGTTCGTCGCGCTCGGCCCGGGCGATCAGGTCGATCTTGCTGATCAGAATGACGTCGGCGAATTCGACCTGCTCGATCAGCAAGTCGGTGATCGAGCGCTCGTCGTCCTCGTCTGCGCCAAGCTCTGCCAGCGTCTGCGCCGCATGGAAATCGCGCAGGAAGTTCGCCCCGTCGACCACCGTGACCAGGGTGTCCAGGCGTGCGAGATCCGAAAGGCTGCGCCCGCCTTCGTCGCGAAAGGTAAAGGTCTCGGCGACCGGTAGCGGCTCGGAAATGCCGGTCGATTCGATCAGCAGGTAGTCGAAGCGGCCTTCGCGTGCCAGCTCGCTGACCACCTCGAGCAGGTCTTCGCGCAACGTGCAGCAGATACAACCGTTGCTCATCTCCACCAGGCGCTCCTCGGCGCGGTTGAGACTCACCTCGCGCTGCACTTCGCCGGCATCGATGTTGATCTCGCTCATGTCGTTGACGATGACGGCGACCTTGCGATGCTCACGGTTCTTCAGCACATGGTTGAGTAGCGTGCTCTTGCCAGCTCCGAGAAAGCCGGACAGCACGGTGACAGGCAGGCGTGACGCAGCCATTGGCAAATTCCTTGACGAGAAGAGGTTATCGATCGGCCTGTTGCGGGGCCGGGCAACCGGGCCCATGCCTGCCGAGCCATGCAGCTCGGCCACTCGGCCCGATGGCAAATGTTATGTTATAACTTGTTTTTCGTATTGGCCAGCCGCTCGAGTGGCAACGCTGCGCGGCGCCGCGGCAGAACGTGGCGGGACTCAGCGATGCGGTGGCATCGAACGGAAACGCCGAAAGCCGGCCGGGCCGGCTGGCGTGGGAAAGACGTCTCAGCGCTGGCGGCCCAGCCGCCAACGATGCAGGCGCTGGGCCCACTTCAGCGTGCGGGCCGGGCGCCGCCGCTGTTGCCAGGCTTCGGCCACCAGCCGACTGGCTTCACCCAGGGTGGCATCGAGTTGGACGATATCGGCCAGCTTGTTCATACCCAGCTTGTGCTTCATCGCCACCACGAAACCGGACAGGGTTTCACTGGCCTGCTCGCCAACGATGGTGACGCCGACGATGCGATCGCTGCCGTGCTCGGTCAGCACCTTGACGAACCCCGCATCGGCACCGCCAAGCGCGCCCGGCAAGGTGGCGAGTTCGAGCCGCGATATCTCCAGCTCGAAGCCCTGCGCCCTGGCCTCGGCTTCGGTCAGCCCCACCGTGGCGATCTCGGGAGCGGTGAACACCGCCCGCGGCAGCACGCGCTCACTCACCGCGAATCGCTTGAAGTCGCCGAACAAGGCATTCACCGCGGCGTACCAGGCCTGATGCTCGGCCACATGGGGCGCGCCCTGGGGGCCGGCAACGCTGCCCACCGCATAGATGTTCGGATAGCGGGTCGAGAGGTATTCGTCGACCTCCAGGCTGCCATCCTCCGCGCACTGCAGCCCAAGCGCCTCGAGGCCCAGACCGGCGACATCGGCGCTCTGCCCCAGCGCCAGCAGAATGCGCTCGAAGGGCAGCGCCTGCTCGGCCTCGTCACCGGCCCGGCAGATCAACCTGCGCTCGCCGTCAGCGACTTCGACACGTTGCGCGACCAGGCCAAGGCGCAGCTCGACACCATCTTCGCGCAGTGCCGCGGTCACCGCCTCGACGGCCTCCGGGTCTTCCTGTTCGAGCAACGCCTCCCGCTCGCTGACCAAGGTGACGCGGCAGCCCAGGCGCCGGAACGATTGCGCAAATTCGCAAGCACCCGCACCGCTGCCGTACACCAGCAGATGGGCGGGCCGTTCGCGAAGTTCGCAGAGGTTGTCGCACGTCAGCGGCTCGACCGACTCGAGACCGGGAATCGAGGGCAGTCGCGGGCGGCTTCCCACGGCGATGACGATGGCGCGCGCGGTCAGGATGCGCCCCTGCACCTCCACCGACCAGGGCGAACGCAGCCTGGCTTCGCCGCTGATCACCTCGACACCGAGCCGTTCGAGTTCCGCCACCGATGCCCCCTTGCGCGCGCTGCTGGCCTGGCGCTGCACACGGCCCATCACCTCGGCAAAGTCGAGCGCGTCGGCCGCACGGTCGACGCCCGCCTGCCGCGCGGCCCTGGCGAAAGCCGCCGAGCGCGCCAACGCACGGGCCAACACACCCCCCTCATGCATCGTCGTGCCACCCAGGCGGCCACGCTCGACCAGACTGACCTGCGCTTTCAACGAGGCGGCGATACGCGCCGTCGCCAGGCCCCCGGTGCCACCGCCGATCACCACCAGGTTGCGCTCGAAGCGCTTGGGCCTGTCCCAGCCGCGGTAGGCCCGCCGCGCCTTGTAGGAAGTCAGCAGGCGCGTGGCCACCAGCGGGAATACCGCCAGCAGAACCAGCGTGCCGATCATGGCCGGGGAAAGAATGCCGGACAGCGAGTCGATCCTGACCAGTTGCAGGCCGGCATTCACGTAGATCGCATGCCCCGGCAGCATGCCCAGCTGCGTCGTCCACCAGAAGGTCCAGAAGCCGACCCGCGTCAACCCGAGCGCGGGATTCAACAGCACGAAAGGAATCAAGGGAATCAGCCGCAACGAGACGAGGTAAAGGCTGCCGTCGCGCGCCAGCCCCTTGTTGATCCCGGTGATCTGCCTCCCGAAGCGGCGCTGGATCCAGCCACGCAGCATGAACCGGCTGATCAGCATCGCCACGACGGCGCCGACGTTCGAGGCGAACGACACCAGCACGGTGCCTTCGACCAAGCCGAACAGGGCACCGGCCAGCAGCGTCAGCACCACGGTACCGGGGAACGACAGCGCGGTGAGCAGCGCGTAGCCGGCAAAGAACAGGCCGCGCGCCCACCAAGGGTGCGCCTGAACCTGCGCATGCAGCGCGCCGCTGTTGGCCTTGATCGATTCCAGGGTGAGGTATTGGCCGAGGTCGAAGGCGAAGAAAGCGGCCACCGCCGCCGCCAGAATCGCCAGAAGCAGAAGCCGCGACGAGCTCATCGCGCGCACTCCCGGGCCATGGCAGCGCCGGCTCCGGCATTTGTGCGCCCGTCGTCGGGCAGGAGGTCGCGGATACGGAACGGATGACGCGCGGCGGGAGGTCGGGACATCGGACGCTGCTCTGTGGGCTTCTCGGCTTTTGAGCCGCCCGCTTCGCCTACGTTCCCGGGCGCCTGGGATGGCGCAGGTGTGCCAGTGCGCTCGCACGAGCGGAAACTATGTCTCCCGTCGCGGAGCCAAAGACCGTAGCCACATGACCTGCACTCGCCCTGACAAGGATTACCGATGAAGCAACCCAGGCTTATCCACCATGGTGCCCGCGAAGGCGTTACCGGCTCCTGCCATCAGCTGTGGATGGACGAAGACAGCAGCGTGCTCATCGACTGCGGACAGTTCCAGGGAGCGGATGCGCCGGACGACGACGAGCTGGCGCTGGACTTCGCCATCGATGGCATCAAGGCCCTGATCATCACCCACGTGCATATCGACCACGTCGGGCGCATTCCCAACCTGCTGGCCGCCGGTTTCGAAGGCCCGATTCTGTGCAGCGAGCCCTCGGCCCGGCTACTGCCGATCGTGCTCGAAGATGCGTTCCGCCTGACCATAAGCCGCGATCAGGCCTATCTCGAGCGGTACCTGAAGATCGTCGAGCAACGCATCATCGCGCTGCCCTATGACCACTGGTTCAGCCTCCACGACACCGACACGGCCGGGTGCAAGGTGCGCCTGCAGCCGGCCGGGCACGTGCTGGGCTCGGCGTACGTGGAGTTCGACTTGCAGACGCCGGCGCGGGACAGCAGGCGAATCGTCTTCAGCGGCGATCTCGGCGCGCCCCATTCGCCCCTCCTGCCGGACCTGGCACCACCGGAGCGGGCCGACCTGCTGGTGCTGGAGAGTACCTATGGCGATCGCCGCCATGAAGATCGCGCCCACCGGCGCGAGCGCCTGCAAGCCGCGATCGAACGTGCGCTGGCCGACCAGGGCAGCGTGCTCATTCCGTCTTTCAGCATCGGCCGAACCCAGGAACTGCTCTACGAACTGGAGGAGATCCTCTTCGAACATAGCCAGTCCGACGATGACTCCGGCTCGTCGAGCAATGACCCGGTCGACTGGCCCGAGCTGCCCATCATTCTCGACTCACCGCTGGCCAGCCGGTTCACCCGTACCTACAAGGACCTGCAGGTATTCTGGGATGACGACGCGCGACGTCGCCTGGAGGAAGGTCGCAAGCCGCTATCGTTCCGCCAGCTGGTGACCGTGGACAGTCATGACGAGCACCTGCGTGTCGTCGAACACCTGGCCGCCACGGCGCGCCCGGCGATCGTCATCGCAGGCAACGGCATGTGTTCCGGAGGGCGCATCGTCAACTATCTCAAGGCCATGCTGGGTGACCCGCGCCACCATGTGCTGTTCGTGGGCTATCAGGGCAAGGGCACGCCGGGCCGGGACATTCAGACTTACGGCCCGGAAGGCGGGTACGTCGACCTCGACGGCGAGCGCATCGACATCCGCGCCAGCATCGATACGGTTGGTGGCTACTCGGCGCACGCGGACCAGGCCGACCTGGTCGGCTTCGTCACGCGGATGAAGCAGTGGCCAGGCGAGATTCGCCTGATTCACGGAGAGCCCCAGGCCAAGCAGCGCCTCGCCGAGCTGCTGCGGGCACGCTATCGCGAGGCCGGCCAGCCAGGCGAGGTAACGATTCCCTGAGCAACGGCCGGGCCGATGGCTGTGCCCATAAGAAGCCAATGCGGGTCCACCCGCTCTGAGCCGACAGTTCCAGCTCGGCAGCGCGTGGATTTCGCACTTGCGTATGGAGCAGCTTGAGAGCACTGCGCTCGGTATCGGCCGCTGTCCCGCGAGGCGGCGTAGCCCTGGAGCGCCCCGTCCAGCGCTACGCCGCGATGCGCTGCCGTTTTATATCGCGTCGAATGCCGCTTGCAGCTCGTCCTGCTCCGTTTTCCCGTCTTGCAGAAGCAGCATGAGCAGAATGCGCGCCTTCTGTGGGCTGAGATCCCCTGCCATGACGGCGCCGGCATCTGCGGTGGTTTTGCCACCGCCTTCGAAGCCGTAGTTGGCCATGACCCGACCGTTATGGACGCGCGTCGAGATCACCACGGGGATCTGTTTGCCCAGCGCGTACTTGACGGCCTCGAACATCGGCTGGTTCATGTTGCCCATGCCCAGCGCCTGGACCACGATTCCTTTCGCCCCCTGGTCGACCGCGCTGCGCAGCAAGGCACCATCGGCACCGCCGTACATGGCAACGATCTCGACCTTTGGCATGGCGTCGCTTTTGATCGCGATATGCTGCCGACGCAGCGGCTCCCGCGCGAAGATCACGCGATCGGGATAGACCTCTCCGAGCAGCCCGTAATCACCCGACTGAAAGGTCTCCACGTTCGCCGTATGGGTCTTGGTCACGTGACGTGCGGCGTTGATCTGGTTGTTCATGGCCAACAGGACGCCCTTGTCCTTCGCCTGCTCATCGACGGCAATACGCACCGCGTTGAGCAGGTTGCGCGGGCCATCGAAGTCCGACGAGGAGGCGTTGCGCTGTGCGCCGATGACCACGACCGGCTTTTCGGACTCGACAGTCAGGTCAAGCCAGAAAGCGGTTTCCTCCAGCGTATCGGTGCCGTGCGAGACGATGACGCCTGACACCTCCGGGCGCTGCAGCGCAGCGTTGACCGCCTTGGACAGTTCGATCCAGCGCGGTGGATCCATGTAGTCCGAAGGCACGTTCGACAGGTTGTCGACCTCGATCTTCGCGTATTCGGCCACCTCCGGCACCGTGGCGAGCAGGTCATCTCCGGAAATGGCAGGCACGGGCGCCTTCTTGATCGGGTCGATCTTCATGGCGATCGTGCCGCCCGTGGCAATGAACTGGACGGTCGGCTTCTCTTGCGCGTTGGCGCTGCCGATCAGGGCCGCACAAAGCCCGGCCAGCAAAAGTGTTTTTTTCTTCTTCATGTCAGTTCCTTGCCAATCAATTTTTATGGGGCAAGGGAACTGACAGCCGGTCGGCCGTTTCGTTGAAGTTGCAGCCAGCAAGCCGAGGTGTTCGGCGTCCGCTGGTTATGCCCACTGAACCTCATCGAACAAGGCCATCGCGACCCCGGCTAGCGGAAGCTGCCTGCCATCGGCCTCAACGAGCAGCACGCGTGCCCGCTCGAGCGAGCCTGGTCCAATGCTGCGGAAGCAGCCGACGGCGTGCCCTTCGGGTGCGCAGCGCTAGGGCAGCTGTTGCCGAGCCGATCTGCTTCAGCCTCGGTGGAGTGCCTGCAGAACGAAGTCAGTGCGGTCGGCAACACTGGCCCTTGGGAGTATCCGGACGTCGTATCCGAGGGTTTTGTACGTGGCTTCCAGGTGAGTGTATTCGGCCACGGCCTCGGCGAAACCATGCCGTCGCTGCTCGTCGACACGATAGATGTCCGGCCAGGGCGGGGTCAGAAAGACGAGCCGCCCGTAAGGCTGGAGGTCGCCCAGGGTGTATGACATCGACAGTCCGCAGAGCCGCTGAAGGGCAGCCGCGGCATCTATGAGCCCGCGGTCGAAGAACACCGGCCCGCTGGCCGATGCCACGCGCTCGAGGTCCAGCCTGGCGACGCGCAGCGCCTCGTGGAGGAACGCGGCCATATCTACCCAAGGCAAGCCATCGCCAGCATTTCGACTCTGCTCGGCAATGACCCGCCGGCCGGGTTCCTTGACCACGGCATACCCGCGCCGGCGTAGCGCCTCGAGCAAGGTCGACTTGCCGCCGCCGGAGCACCCGGAGATGACCACCAATTGCTGCACTCGCATCAGCTCATCCTGCTGCGTAGCCCTACCCGACCGCACCGGACACCGCAATGGCCGGCCAGGTGCTCACTTACCATGGCGCGCCGGCCGCAAGCACGCGTTGCCCAGCGAGCCAGGGCGTGCGACCGGCTTCCGGCCCGCTGGCCGACCATCAGTCAAACGTCAGCTTCGCCCCCGCATAAATCGTCCGCCCGGGCGCGGGCTCGTAGTAGCGGCCGAAGTTATCGTTGATGCGCAGGTTGTCGTAGTAGTCGCGGTCCAGCAGGTTGTCGATGCCGACATAGGGCTCCCACCGTTGATCACCCCACGCCATTCGCCAGCCCAGGCGGGCGTTGGTGACCGCGTAGCCGGCCACGCGGTCGAGGTTGGCGTTGTCCGCGTACTGGTGGCCGTAGGCGTTGACGTTGATCCGCGCATACCAGTCGTCACGGTCATAGCTGACCTCGGCGAACAGGCTCTGCCGCGGAATCCCCGGGATGCGGTTGCCGTCGTAGCCCTCGAACTGGTCGAAACGGTAGCGGTTGTAGCTCCAGGCCCCGGTCAGTCGCCAAAAGCGCCCCACCAGCCAGTCGCCGCTGAGCTCGACGCCGTCGCGACTGGAGCGGCCGGCGTTGGTGTAGAAGGTGCGTCCGTCGACTTCCGGGACCAGCTCGTCCTCGATGCGCATGCTGTAGAGCACCGCTTCGTAGCGCAATCCCGGGTACTCGCCTTTAAAACCAATCTCGCGATTGACCGACTGCGCCGGACCGAGCGAGGGATTGAAGCCGCCCCCGTTCGGGTTGGCCATTTCGTTGATCGTCGGCGTCTCGAACGAGGTCGCGTAACGCATGTACGCCACATGATGGGCGTCCAGTTGCCGGCTCAGCCCCAGGCTGTAGTTCCAGTCCTCCAGGTTGCGCTCGCCCGAGGCATCGCCGTCACTCAGGTAACGGTCCTTGGCCTCGAGCCGCACGCTGTCGTAGCGTACGCCGGCGGTGAGCAGCCAGGCACCGCCGAGGCTCAGCTGATCCTCGACGAACACACCCCGGCTGTCCGCCGTTTCGCGCTGGCGCTGCGTCAGGGCGCCGGTGATGCCGCCGGGCAGGTTGTCGTTGCGCGAGCGCTCGTCGCGCTGGCTTTCCAGGTCCATGCCGACCGTTAACTGATGCGGCAGGCCCGCCAGTTCACGGTGAAAAGTGCGCTGCGCGCCCAGCCCGGCAAACCAGCGGTCATAGGCTGTCTGGCCGTTGTTCTGCAACGGGAGGCGGTTGCTGAACTCGCGCTGGCCGTAATAGCTGCGCAACTGGTACGTATCGTCGCCGGCGGCCTGTCCATCCCAGACCAGCGAGAGGCGCTGCTGCTCGACCGTCTCGTCGGAATCGAACTGCAGGCTCTGCGGCCGCGCCTGGGAACGGTCCGCCCGGACCTGATCCAGGGTCAGGCCACCGGGATCTTCGGCGCGGTTGTCGATTGCATGGAGGGTGAGCCCGAGCGTGCCGCCCTCTCCCTGCCAGCGCAGCTTGCCGGTGAGGTGGTTGGTTTCCGCCGTCCCGTGCGTGCGGTAGCCGTCGAGCTGTGTGGCATTGACCGCCAGCAAGGCGCCCAGCGAGCCGACGCTGCCACTGGTTTCCGCGCGCATGCGGCGATAGCCCAGTTCGCCGCCGGTCACCTCGACCTGCGTGAACGGCGTGTCGCCCGGTTCTCGCGTCTGGATCGCCAGGACGCCACCGGCGGCATTCCCGTAGATGGTGGACGACGGGCCGCGAATGACCTCGATGCGCTCGACCAGCGCGGTATCCAGCCCATCCATCTCGGTCTGCCCGTCAGGCATGGTCAGCGGGACCCCATCGACCAGCACCCGCACACCGCGAACGCCAAAACTGGAGCGGGAACCAAAGCCGCGAATGGACAAGCGCATGCCCTGCGCCAGGTTGTAGCGACTCTGCGAAAGCGCGCCCGGCACAGGCCCGAGCAGGCTGTCGAGGGTGAGCAACTGCTCGCCCGGCTGGTCCTGCGCCGACACGGCGGACACTGCCATGGGCAAGGTAAACCAGTCGGATTCTGCCCGGGGTGAGCTCACCAACAAGGGGTCGAGCGTGAGCGGTTCGCTCGTCTGGGCGAGCAAGGGTGCGGTCGCCAACGAGAGCGATCCGGCAAGAAACAGTCGATACATGGTTGAGCCTTGTTGTTATGGAGTCACGTTGCTGTCGCCGACCTCTGTGAAAAAAGCCTGACCAGAAGAACGCGATTGGGCCGCCTTGGAGCCCAGCGCTCCGGCACACCCGTTGCAAACTACAGAAACGACCTGAAGCGGGAAATCCTCCCTTAGCGTCATCAAGGCAACGCACATGTGAAGCCACTCTTGAGCCACCACCGACTGCGGTTCGCGTATTCGACATGACCCAACGGCCACCGGTCCTGCTGACGTGGGCATGTCGTTCTTGATCGTCGGTTCTGCAACCAGCCTGCGGGAAGCGGGTCCGGAGTCGCCGCGTCCCGTTGTAGCGACGCGACAGCTGTCGCAGCCGTGAACGGTCCGGTTGCGACACGTCGCTTCAACCTCGACGCCCATGGACCGTGCAACGCCGCGCCATCGCGGGCGTAGCAACCCAATCGCAACGGCGACACCCCGAATCGAGCCCGCCGTAGCCCTGTGATCGGTCCGCAGTTAGACCCGCGATTAGCGCTGAGCGAGCCATCGTGCCGGCCTATTGACCTCAAGTTCACTTGAAGTCCTAGAGTCGCTCGCCTGCCCTTCCCTGCTTGCGGATCAGGATCAAAGCGCCGATGTGCGATTTAAATGAGATATTCCTGGATACCGGCGACCTGTCGCCCGCGCCCTCCATTGTCCCGCCAGCCTCCATGCCAGATGGCGGTATGAGGGTCCGCCGGGCGGCGTGTCGCGATCTGCTCGCCTTGTTCGCGATTCACCGGGCGCTGTTCTTGCCGCACATCGCCCGGCTCTGGGGCTGGGATGAACGTTGGCAGCGCGCCAATTTTCTAGAGCAGGTGGCCACGGCCAGCACCTGGGTCGTGGAGAGCGATTCGGGCATCGCCGGCTATCTACAGTTCGAGGAACAGGCCCGGCGAATCTACCTGCGCAATATCGCACTGGTACCGGCGTACCAACGGCGGGGAGTCGGTACCCGGCTGGTGGAGGCCCTCAAGACGAAGGCGTCAGCACGCCGCATACCCCTGACGCTCAGCGTGTTCAGGACGAACCTGGCAGCCAGGCGGTTCTATGAGCGCCAGGGGTTCACCGCTACGCACGAGGCGCGCACCCATATCGACATGCGCTGGGTGCGCCCCGGCGCAAGCGATCAATGCCCGGGCAGCGGTACTGGCCGGGTCGATTCGATGATGACTGTGCATGGATCGCAGTCAGTCGATGGCTGAGACTTCCTGGCTCATGGCTGTCAGTCGAAAGCCCGTCGTTTCCGGTCGACCGCACCCGGAGGAACCCATGCCCTCGGAAACCCTGCTTGCCTTTGTGACCTATGCCTTCGTGACCTCAATCACCCCCGGCCCGAACAACACCATGCTGCTGGCGTCCGGTTTGAACTACGGTTTCGTCCGCAGCTTGCCGCACGTCCTGGGCATCAGTATCGGCTTTGCGGTACTGGTGATGGGCGTGGGCGCAGGCCTGGGGCGCCTCTTCGAGGCCTTCCCTGCGCTGTACGCTCTGCTGCGGATCGTTGGCGCGGCCTACTTGCTATATCTGGCCTGGCAGATCGCGACGGCCGCGCCGATGCAGGATGCTTCGGCGCCGGGGCGTCCTTTCGGCTTCTGGAAAGCGGCGGGCTTCCAATGGGTCAATCCCAAGGCCTGGATCATGGCTATCGGAGCCATCACGGCCTATCTGCCGGCCGGTGGCGGCGTGCAGGCGGTCGTGGTGCTCGCGCTGCTCTTTGCCCTCGTCAACGCGCCCAGCGTGGTGGTTTGGGTCACCTTTGGCACCACGCTACGCCGCTGGCTGACCGATACGCGCCATTTACGGCTCTTCAATATCGCGATGGCCTTGCTGCTCGTACTGTCGCTGCACCCACTGCTGCTCGGGTAAGGGCGTATCGGTCGGTTCATGCGGCTGCCTGCCCATGGCGGAACCACCAATCAGCGTCTTTGGATCCGACTTGGGAGGACCAAGCGATGGCCGGGAGAGCGTCCCACAAGGACCCTTTGCTACCGATTGGCGAAATCAGCAAACGCAGCGGAGTTGCCGCCTCGGCCCTGCGCTATTACGAATCGCTCGGCTTGATCAGCTCGTCCCGCCAGGGCACCAGCCGGCGCTATTTCCCGCGTTCGACGCTGCGCCGCGTGGCGTTCATCATCTTTGCCCAGAAGATCGGCTACTCGCTCGAGGCAATCGGTCAACAGCTGGCTTGCCTGCCCACCGACAAGCTGCCGACGAATAGGGATTGGCAGGCGCTATCTCGCGGCTGGAAGCAGCAGGTTGCCCAGCGCATCAGGGAATTGCAGCGACGCGATATGGATCTCGATCACTGCATCGGCTGCGGCTGTCTCTCGCTGCAGCGCTGCAAGCTGGCCAACCCCAACGACTTGGCCGGCAACTATGGGTCCGGCCCTCTGCGATGGCTCGCGGACGAGATGCCCGAGCACGAGTAAAAGCGCATCAATTTCAGTTCCCGATCCGGAGCTACTGATCGACGTCCATGCTGGGCGCGATTTGTTTTGCCCGTCAGAAAGCCACCACCCTCGCCTCGTAACCGTTTCCCTTGCCATTGCCCAGATCCGTTGGGAACTCTGGTGGTAGCCAGCCCCCGCACCCTGTCCCCACTATGGGCAGGACACAGGCTCCAGCGCGGCGTGGTTTCGAACATCCAGGCAAGGGTGGTCAGCGGAACAAGTAGGCACAAGCCGACGTCGAGGTGTAGTCCAGATCCAGCGCGCCCCCGTGACGTTTGTCGACCGATGCGAAACCTGTTGCCGGGTAGCGAGCGCTTCGAACTGGTGACCCATATGCTGCGTGAGCGT
>ERZ1673962.43-NODE-43-length-108499-cov-149.064817_pt1 | contig 108499 bp, 105 predicted proteins | sample MGYA00580188_ERZ1673962 | MGnify/ENA primary metagenome ERZ1673962 (study PRJEB41334, sample SAMN05608104) | rock metagenome | biome: terrestrial subsurface; feature: shale formation; material: shale | place: USA: Pennsylvania ...
CCAGGATCAAAACCTGGTGCCTTACCGCTTGGCGACGCCCCTGTATCGTACAACCGAATGCTAGGCATTCACTTCCTGCGCCAGTTTTTCGAGCGTGCGGTGCAACATCGAAATGTTGCGCCCCTGAGCTACGAAGCCGGGCATGTCAGCTGGAAGCTGGCGGCAGACTTTATCAGCCTCGCTCTGGTTTGGAAAGCTTCCAAACACACAGGCTCCAGTGCCGGTCATTCTTGCTGGAACAAATTTATCCAACAACTTCAAAGCGTTACGCACTTGCGGATAGCGCTTTTCAACAACCGGCTGACAGTCATTATGACCGCCCCCTGCAAGAAGGCTGCGAACTGTAATGGCCGGGGTATTACGTGTCAACTCCGGGTCGGAAAATATTTCCGCTGTACTAACAGAGACTTGCGGAGTGATCACCAGATACCACGGCTCGTTCAGTTCGACCGGCTGCAGACGCTCGCCAATGCCCTCGGCAAAGGCCGCGTGGCCCCTGACGAAGACGGGGACGTCAGCTCCCAGAGTCAGCCCGATCTGTGCCAGGCAATCTTCGCTCTGTCGCGCCTGCCAGAGATGATTGAGTCCTAGCAGGGTCGTCGCAGCATCGGAGCTCCCCCCGCCGATTCCACCGCCCATGGGCAGGCGTTTGAGCAATTGGATATCGGCGCCCTGGTTGCAGCCGCTCCGCGATTGCAGCAGGCGTGCAGCACGTACGATCAGGTTGTTGTCGTGATCCACGCCGGGCAGGGCGGTATGTAGATGGATCTCTCCATCGGCGCGGGACGTGAAGGTCAGTTCGTCGCCATAGTCGAGAAACTGGAAAAGCGTTTGCAGCTCGTGATAGCCATCGGCACGCCGGCCAGTGATGTGCAGCATCAGGTTGAGTTTGGCCGGGGCGGGCAAGGTGAGTCTTGACATCAGTAACCAAGCTGGCGCGGTTGCCAGTCCTTGATGACCAGGGTGATCTGCAGGTTTCGGCCTTTCAGTTTGATGCGGGACGGCAGGACGAGGCCGTTCTCTTCCTCGTAATTGAGGTACTGAATGTCCCAGTCGTCCTGCTGGAGTGTGGCCAGTCGCCCGTTGCCGTCGAGGGTGATGCGGCTGCGACTGTCAGGTGCGGGCAGGCCGCGAATCCACCAGAGCAGATGGGATACCGGGAGTTGCCAGCCGAGCTGGCTTTCGACCAGCGCCTCTGGTGATTGCGCTTCGAAGCGCCCCTGTCCGGCCACTTCCAGTGTCACGGCGTCAGGGCGACCGGTAAGGCGGGTGGCGCCGCGACCCAGAGGGCCGGAGAGGCGGATGTCGAAATAGTCCTGGCGCTGCAGCCAGAAAAGAGTGCCGCTGCCAGAGTCCAGCGGCGCGCGAATACCTATCTTGCCGCTGATCTGCCAGCCGTCGATATGGCTGATTCGCGCTTTGTGGGCTTGCCAGGCTTCGGCATTGCCGGGGCCTTCGAGCGACTCTTGCGGGCCGAAACCGGCGCAACCGGCGAGCAGTAGGGCAAGCAACGGGATCAACAGGTTTCGCATCGGCTTCATGGGTCAGGGGGTCTCCGAGCCGGTCAGGCGTTTCATGGTTTCACGCAAAATCGGGCTATCCGGTTGCTGCTTTAGAGCCTCCGCCCAAATGGAGCGTGCTTCGCGCCGTTTACCGGCAACCCAGAGGACCTCGCCCAGATGGGCGGCAACTTCGTGGTCGGGGAAGCGTTCGTGCGCCTGTCGCAGTTGGGCTTCGGCCTGATCCAGATTGCCCAGGCGGAAATTCACCCAGCCGAGGCTGTCGAGAATGGCCGGGTCGTCGGGGTTGAGCTGGTAGGCCTGCTCGATAAGTTCCAGCGCTTCGCGATGGCGATCGGTTCGGTCGGCCAAGGTGTAGCCCAGCGCATTGAGTGCCATGGCATTGTCCGGTTCGCGTTCGATGATAAAGCGCAGATCCTGTTCGAGTTGTTTCAGATCACCCCGCTTCTCAGCAACCATGGCGCGGGTATAGAGCAGGCTCAGATCCTCGGGAAACTGGTCCAGCGCCTGTTTGATCAGCTGCCAGGCCTGCTCGGTCTCCTGTTGCCCCGAGAGCGCTTCGATTTCGATGAGATACAACTGGATGGCGTAATCGGGCTGTTGCTCACGAGCGCGGCCCAGCAGTTGCGAAGCCTCCTGATGGCGTCCCTGGGAAAACAGCAGCTCGGCCTGCATCAACTGAGCTGGCAGGTACTCGTTACCAGGGCCGACGCTTGCAAAGGAGGACAGGGCCAGCTGCTGCTCGCCCAGTTCGCGCCAGGCGCGGCCAAGGTTGAAGTGGGCTGCATCCACATGGCTGCCGCGGTCGATCAGTTCCTGCAGGTAGACGACAGCCTCGCGCCAGGCCTGGGCCTCGAGACAGACCAGCGCCATCGAGAAGCGCAGATCGTCGTCGCCGGGGTACTGCTGGACCAGCGTGGCGAACTCGCCCATCGCTTCTTCGAGACGGTCCTGCTCCACCAGCAGGCGCGCATAGGTGAGGCGCAGACGTTTGTCTTCGGGATGTCGTCGCAGGCTTTTTTCCAGCACGGGAAGGGCTTCATCGCCGCGCTCGAGAGTTTGCAGCAAGCGTGCCTGTAACAGCGTCGAGGGTATCTGCTGCTGGCTTGCGGGCTGTTCTTCGAGTAGCGCCAGAGCCTCTTCGGGGCGCTCGTCCTGCTGCAGCAGTACCGCCTTGCCAAATGTCAGTTGAGGGTTGTTGGGATGTTTGATCAGCAACTGATCAAAGCTATTCAACAGGCCGGCGCGCGTATCCGGGTCAGTCTGGGCCGCTGACAGGGCGAGGAAGTCGAAGTGAGTATCGCCCTGGCCGCGCAGCACCTTTTCCATGAACGCCAGGGATTCTTCATAGCGTCCGGCGCGTGCAAGCTGTACAGCGGCGGCCCGTTGCGCATCAAGGTTGTCCGGGGCGTTGCCGGCCCAGATCAATGCGGTATCAAGCGCTTCCTGCTCGGCACCCAGGTATTCGGCAATGCGAAAGCCGCGCTCAGCGACGCCTGCATCCTGGGTCGCGTTGGCCTGGCGGACATAATTGTTCAGCGCAATGTCGAAGCGATTGCGTTGCCCGGCCAGCTCAGCTACCAGCAGGGAATACAGTGTATCCCTGCTGAATGACGCATATTCGTCAGGGCCGATTGTCGCAGGCTCGGGCGTCGTCTCCTCGACCGGCGGGCTGCTTTCGGGAGTGCTTTGCAAAATGCTTTGGCAACCGCCGAGTAACAGGGCGGCGCTGAGGACGAGGAGCTTTTTCATAGGGAATACAGGGCTGATCTGCGGTCGCGGCATGATGACACAAGCCGTCAGGCAAGCACATGGGGTGGCTCACGAGGCAATTTGGTTGAGCCATTGTTGTACAGACAATGAAGGTCAACGGTTGTTCTGGAGCAGGCGAAGTAGGAGAATCCCGCGTTCTGTTTTGGAATCAGCGATCCCGCATGGCTTTCATCGCGCTTGGCATTAATCACAAGACCGCATCGGTAGATGTGCGCGAGCGTGTGGCGTTCACGCCCGAGCAGATGGTCGAAGCACTGCAGCAATTGTGTCGGGTGACCCCAACTCGCGAAGCCGCCATTCTTTCGACCTGCAATCGCAGCGAGCTGTATCTGCAACAGGATCAGGTCGAAGCCGACCAGGTACTCGCCTGGCTGGCCGGTTATCACCGGCTGAATCTCGACGATCTAAAGGCCTGTGCTTACGTGCACGTCGATGATCAGGCGGTGCGGCACATGATGCGAGTCGCCTCAGGGCTCGACTCAATGGTGCTTGGCGAGCCGCAGATTCTTGGCCAGATGAAATCCGCCTATGCCGTGGCCCGCGAGGCAGGCAGTCTTGGGCCTTTGCTGGGGCGTCTGTTTCAGGCCACGTTCAGTACCGCAAAGACCGTGCGTACCGATACCGCCATTGGCGAAAATCCGGTATCGGTTGCCTTTGCCGCTGTCAGTCTGGCCAAGCAAATCTTCGCCAATCTGGATCGCAGCCAGGCCTTGCTTATCGGTGCAGGCGAAACCATCACCCTGGTGGCGCGTCACCTGCACGAGCAGGGCGTGAAGAAAATCGTCGTGGCGAACCGTACGCTCGAACGTGCCAGTGCGCTGGCCGAGCAGTTCGGGGCTCATGCCATCCTGCTCGCCGATATCCCCCAGGAGCTTTACAACAGCGACATCGTCATCAGCTCCACTGCCAGTCAGCTGCCCATCCTCGGCAAGGGTGCCGTTGAACAGGCGCTGAAAAAGCGCAAGCACAAGCCGATGTTCATGGTCGATATCGCGGTGCCGCGGGATATCGAGCCGCAAGTGGGTGAGCTGGAGGACGTCTATCTCTACACCGTCGATGACTTGCATGAAGTGGTGGCCGAGAACCTCAAGAGTCGTCAGGGTGCGGCCATGGCCGCCGAGGAACTGGTTGCCGCCGGTACTGATGACTTCATGCTGCGGCTGCGCGAGCTGGCTGCGGTGGATGTGCTCAAGGCCTATCGGCAGCAGGCAGAGCGAATTCGTGATGATGAGCTGAGCAAGGCGCAGCGGTTGTTAGCCAACGGCAGCGGCGCCGACGAAGTGCTGGTTCAGCTGGCGCGCGGCCTGACCAACAAACTGCTTCACGCGCCCAGCGTGCAGCTGAAAAAACTTTCAGCCGAAGGGCGAGTGGAAGCACTGGGCATCGTTCAGGAGCTATTCGCCCTGCAAGACCACACGGACAAATCATGAAAGCGTCGCTGCTTAACAAACTCGACATCCTGCAGGACCGCTTCGAAGAACTGACCGCGCTACTGGGTGACGCCGAGGTGATCAGTGATCAGACCCGCTTCCGAGCCTATTCCCGGGAATACGCCGAGGTTGAGCCGGTCATCGGCGCCTATCGCGAATTCCTCAAGCTGCAATCGGACCTTGAAGGCGCTCAGGCACTGCTCAAGGACAATGACCCCGATGTGCGCGAGATGGCGGCGGAAGAGGTCGAGCAAGCCCGTGGCCAGTTGAATGAAATCGAGGCACGGCTGCAGCGCATGTTGCTACCAAAGGACCCCAAGGACGGTCGCAATGTCTTCCTGGAAATTCGTGCCGGCACTGGCGGCGACGAGGCGGCGATCTTTTCCGGCGACCTGTTTCGTATGTATTCGCGTTATGCCGAACGGCAGGGTTGGCGGGTCGAGATCCTGTCGGAAAACCCCGGCGAACACGGTGGCTACAAGGAAGTGATCTCGCGGGTCGAAGGCGACAACGTCTATGCCAAGCTGAAGTTCGAGTCCGGGGCTCACCGCGTTCAGCGCGTACCTGAAACCGAGTCCCAGGGTCGCATCCATACCTCGGCCTGTACGGTAGCGGTGCTGCCGGAACCGGACGAACAGATCGCCATCGAGATCAACCCTGCTGATTTGCGAGTGGATACGTATCGCGCCTCCGGTGCCGGCGGCCAGCACATCAACAAGACCGACTCGGCCGTGCGTATCACCCACTTGCCCAGCGGTATCGTCGTCGAATGCCAGGAAGAGCGCTCGCAGCACAAGAACCGTGCGCGCGCCATGTCCTGGCTGGCAGCCAAGCTGCAGGACGTACAGGACAGCGCCGCGCACAAGGAAATTTCCGATACGCGCAAACTGCTGGTCGGCTCCGGTGATCGTTCCGAGCGCATACGCACCTACAATTTCCCCCAGGGTCGTGTGACCGATCACCGAATCAATCTGACCCTGTACTCGCTCGCTGAAGTTGTCGGTGGCGCGGTCGAGCAGGTTATCGAGCCGCTCTTGCAGGAATACCAGGCCGACCAGCTGGCGGCCCTGGGCGACTAGCCCGTAGGGTGGATGACGCTTTTTTCATCCACCGGAAAGCCCGCATGGTGGATGGCCACCCCCGTGGATCGGTGAAACGTGATCCACCCGAGAGAAACATGCCTACCATCGAATCCCTGCTGAACGACAGCGATCTGCCCGACTCGCCGAGCGCCCGGCTGGATGCCGAGCTGCTGCTTGCTCATGCACTGAACAAGTCGCGCAGCTATTTGCACACTTGGCCGGAGCGGGAGCCCAGCGCCGAGCAGCTTCAGGCCTTCGCTCAGTACCTGGAGCGAAGGCGCCGTGGCGAGCCGGTGGCCTATATTCTTGGGCGTCAGGGATTCTGGAGCCTGGATCTGGAGGTCACACCGCACACGCTGATCCCCCGAGCCGATACAGAATTGCTGGTTGAAACGACCTTACAATTGCTTCCAGCAACTGTCGCCCAGGTACTGGATTTGGGCACGGGTACCGGCGCGATAGCCCTCGCGTTGGCCAGTGAGCGTCCAGCGTGGCAGGTGATGGGTGTGGATCGCGTTGCCGAGGCCGTGGCCCTGGCCACGCGCAATGCCCGGCAGTTGCGGCTGGGCAATGTGCGTTTCCATGAAAGCCACTGGTTTTCCGCACTGGCGGGGCAGCGCTATGAGCTGATCCTCAGCAACCCACCCTATATCCCAGTCGGCGATCCGCACCTGTCTCAGGGCGACGTACGCTTCGAGCCGGGCAGCGCCCTGGTGGCTGGCGAGGATGGTCTGGATGATATTCGTCAGATCATCACCCAGGCGCCGGATTACTTGCGGAATGCCGGCTGGCTGCTGCTGGAGCATGGCTACGACCAGGCCGAGGCGGTGCGGGGACTGCTCTCCGAAGGCGGCTTCGTTGCCGTGGAAAGCCGTCGCGACTACGGTGGTCACGAGCGCATCAGTCTGGGGCGACTGGAGTGATCCATTGCAACTGCACACGGGAGGAGTCGCATGTTAAGCGATGACGAGCTGCTGCGTTACAGCCGCCAAATACTGTTGAAGCAGGTCGATATCGACGGCCAGCTGAAGCTCAAGCAGAGCCGCGTGCTGATCGTCGGGCTGGGCGGGCTGGGTTCGCCCGTGGCGCTGTATCTGGCTGCCGCCGGTGTGGGCGAATTGCATCTGGCCGATTTCGATAGCCTCGACCTGACCAACCTGCAACGGCAGATCGTGCACGAAACGGCCTCGGTTGACCTGCCTAAGGTGGACTCCGCCATCGCGCGGCTATCGGCGCTCAACCCTCTGGTGAGGCTGGTGCCGCATCGTGTTGCGCTGGATGCCGACTGTATCGGTGAGGTCGTCGACAAGGTCGATCTGGTCCTGGACTGCACCGACAACTTCAACATTCGTGAGGTGCTCAACGCCGCCTGTGTGGCAGCGAAAAAGCCGCTGGTCAGTGGCGCCGCCATCCGCCTGGAAGGGCAGTTGTCGGTCTTCGATCCGCGCGTCGAGAGCAGCCCGTGCTACCACTGCCTGTATGGGCATGGCAGTGAAGCCGAGCTGACCTGCAGCGAGGCCGGAGTGCTGGGGCCGGTGGTTGGCGTGATCGGTAGCCTGCAGGCGCTTGAAGCCCTGAAGCTGCTGGCCGGCTTCGGTGAGCCGCTGGTGGGCCGGCTGCTGCTGGTTGATGCGCTGGGCAGTCGCTTCCGCGAACTGAAGGTCAGGCGTGATCCGGCTTGCGCAGTCTGTGGGCCGCAGCATGGCTGACAATGCGCCGATTGGTGTCTTCGATTCAGGTGTCGGCGGGCTTTCGGTACTGCGCGAAATTCGCCTGCGCCTGCCGCGCGAATCACTGCTTTATCTGGCCGACAGCGGGCATGTGCCCTACGGCGAGAAAAGCCCCGAGTTCATCCGCGAGCGTTGCCGCTCGATTGCCGCCTTTCTGCTGGGGCAGGGCGCCAAGGCGCTGGTGCTGGCTTGCAATACTGCAACCGCCGCTGGTATTGCCGAGTTGCGCGAACGCTATCCGCAGATTCCGCTGGTTGGAATGGAGCCGGCCGTCAAGCCGGCAGCAAGGGCGACCCGTAGCGGCGTGGTGGGTGTTCTGGCTACGACCGGCACTCTGAAAAGCGCACGCTTTGCGGCGCTGCTTGATCGTTTTGCCAGCGATGTACGGGTCATAACCCAGCCATGTCCCGGTCTGGTCGAGTGCATAGAAGCCGGTGAGCTGAGTTCGCCGAAAACCCGTGCCTTGCTTGCGACTTTCGTCCAGCCATTGCTCGATCAGGGCTGCGATACACTGATTCTCGGCTGCACGCATTACCCGTTTATCAAACCGCTGCTGGCAGAGATGGTGCCGCCTGCGGTTACCTTGGTGGACACCGGGGCTGCGGTGGCGCGCCAGCTCGAAACAATACTCATGGAGCGCAATCAGCTGGCTGGCAGTGAGCCAGGCACGCGCTTCTGGAGTAGCGGCGAACCCCGTCGATTGGCTCAAGTATTACCGTTACTTTGGGGGGAAGACGCGACAGTTTCCTACTATCCTGATTAGGAACTCCCCGCTGCGCCTGTTTTCTGTATTTGAGTGACATCCAATAAACAACAAAAGTGATGCCTATTTTTGATAAGGAAAATCTGATGAAGAAGCTGATCTCCCTTGCTGCGGTTGCAGCTGTTTCGCTGGGTCAGGTGGCTGCCGTTCACGCGTTGGATCTTACCGCTGCCGTTGGTCGCACTGGCGAGTCGACGACGACCTATCGGCTCGGTGCGCAGTTCGACTTCAACCGAAGCTGGTTCCAGAGCAGCGTGGGGCGGCTCACCGGTTACTGGGATGCCGGCTACACCTATTGGGAAGGTGACAAAACCTCAAGTAACCACAGCATATCGCTGACCCCGGTGTTCGTTTACGAATTCGCTGGCGACTCGGTGAAGCCGTATGTGGAGCTGGGCATTGGTGTCGCAGCGTTCGAGAATACCGAGGTGGAAAACAACGACCTCGGCTCCTCATTCCAGTTCGAGGACCGGATTGGCGCGGGTCTGCGTTTTGCGGGTGGGCATGAAGTGGGCGTGCGTGCGATCCACTATTCCAATGCCGGCATCAAGAACCCCAACGACGGTATCGAGAGCTATTCGCTGCATTACCGGATGTCGTTCTGACAGTCCGAATTCCCGATATTCGCGGCTGAAGCCGCTCCCACGGGTTCAGTGTTGTGGGAGCGGCGCCAACCGCGAAACTTCTGCTTGAATACAGGCCGAATCAGGCTTCAGCGATTTTCCCGATAGGCCGAAGCAGAGCCCTTGCGCTCTTCCAGGCAATCTTCCGACCCCAGCGCGAATTCCCGACAGATCAGCGGACGTCGTTCGTAGATGGTGCAGCGCATGCTGTCCCGATCGAGCGCGGCGCACCAGCCATCGTCCAGGCGCCGCATGACCTGGCCACCCCAGGCGTCTTCATCGATGAAGCGCTCCGGCACGCCGGTATCAGTGATTAGCAGCACTTCGAGCCGGCAGCAGCAGGCTGCGCATGAGGTGCAGCTGATACTGGAGGAGGGCAGTTGTTGGTGGGGGATAAAACTTTCGGACATGCGGCCAGTGCAAAACCTGTGGGAGCGGATTTATCCGCGAATGCAATGCATCAGGCACTGCGGTTGTGTGGCGTTGGCTGAAAAGCTTCGGGCTGAAGCCGTTCCCACGGATTAGGCGTGCCCCGACCTATTCGCTGTTCTCTTCGATCTGTTTGTTCTTCCAGCCTTCACCGCCAGGCAAGAGCAGGTTGAGAACCAGCGCGATGATGGCGCACAGCGAGATGCCCGACAGGCTGAACTCGCCATAGCCGATCACCATGCCGCCGATGCCGAACACCAGCGTCACCGAGACGATGATGAGGTTGCGGGCTTCGGACAGGTCCACCTGATGGCGGATCAGGGTGCTCAGGCCGACCACGGCAATCGAGCCGAACAGCAGGCAGAGAATGCCGCCCATCACCGGTACCGGAATGCTTAACAGTGCCGCGCCGAACTTGCCGATGAAGGCCAGGACGATGGCGAAACCAGCGGCCCAGGTCATGATCTTCGGATTGTAGTTTTTCGTCAGCATCACCGCGCCAGTGACTTCCGCGTAGGTGGTGTTGGGCGGCCCGCCGAACAGGCCTGCCGCTGAGGTGGCCAGGCCATCGCCCAGCAGCGTGCGGTGCAGGCCCGGCTTCTTGATGAAGTTCTTGCCCGTCACGCCGCCAATTGCCACCACGCCGCCGATGTGTTCGATGGCAGGAGCCAAGGCTACCGGGACCATGAACAGAATGGCGCCCCAGTGAAACTCCGGAGCGACGAAGTTCGGTATTGCCAGCCAGGGTGCGGCAGCGATGCCACTGGTGTCCACGACACCGAAAGCGAAGCAAAGGCCGTAACCCACCGCAACACCCGCAAGGATCGGCACCAGACGGAACAGTCCGCGGCCCAGCACGGCGACCAGCAGCGTAGTCAGCAGGGCCGGCATCGAGATCAGCATGGCCGTTTCGTAAGGGATCAGCTGTGCACTGCCATCACCGGCCTTGCCCATCGCCATGTTCACCGCAACCGGCGAAAGCGCCAGGCCAATGGAAATGATGACCGGGGCGATGACCACCGGGGGCAGCAGGCGGTCGATAAAGCCAGGGCCTTTCAACTGCACCGCAAAACCGAGAAGGATATAGACGATGCCTGCCGCAACCACCCCACCGAGTACAGCGGGCAGGCCGAAATCGGCTTTGGCGGCGATGATCGGTGCGATAAAGGCGAAACTCGATGCCAGGAAAACCGGCACCTGGCGCTTGGTGACGAGTTGAAACAGCAGGGTGCCGATCCCGGCGGTAAACAGCGCCACGTTGGGGTCCATCCCGGTGATCAGTGGCATCAATACCAGTGCGCCAAAGGCGACAAATAGCATTTGCGCGCCGGCCAGCACTTGCCGGCCGAGGGGCTCTTCCATGGCTTGCGACATGCTCAGATGTCCTTCTGCTTGGTGCCGAAAAGTTTATCGCCGGCATCACCAAGGCCGGGCACGATGTAACCGTGTTCGTCCAGGCGTTCATCTATCGAGGCGGTGTAGATGATGACGTCCGGATGAGCCTGCTCCACGGCCCGGATGCCTTCGGGCGCGGCGACCAGCACCAGTGCGCGGATTTCCTTGCAGCCGGCTTTCTTCAGCATGTCGATGGTTGCCACCATGGACCCGCCAGTAGCCAGCATCGGGTCGATGATCATCGCCAGGCGTTGGTCGAGATCGTCCACCAGACGCTCCAGATAGGTATGCGCCTGCAGGGTTTCTTCATTGCGTGCAATACCGACAGCACTGACCTTGGCGCCGGGGATCAGGCTGAGTACACCGTCGAGCATGCCGATGCCAGCACGTAGAATGGGCACCACGGTGATCTTCTTGCCGGAAATTTTCTCTACCTGAACCGGACCACACCAGCCATCAATGCTGTAGTTTTCCAGCGGCAGGTCGCGGGTGGCCTCGTACGTCAGGATCGACCCGACCTCCTGCGCCAGTTCGCGGAAGTTCTTGGTGCTGATACCGGCTCGGCGCATCAGCCCAAGTTTGTGGCGAATAAGCGGGTGGCGAATTTCTCGAATGGGCATGGCTGACTCCGGCAGGCGAATAAACCGGCGTAGATTAATGCATCACAGGGGTAGCCGCTATTTATAGGGCCGTTTAAAACGCAGGTGGTTTTTCAACAGCCTGTTTTGTGTCGAACGGCACTTGCTCTGCCTGCATTGGCATCGGTATCGTCGCGCCCCTTGAAGGCGCAGCCGACTGGGCTGCTCCGCTCACTACCGTTCTGGAGCATCGCTATGTCCGTCGATCTTGCACATATCCGCCAAGTCATGGCTGAAGCTGATTGCCTGCATGCCGAATCCGAGGTTGAAGCGGCCATCGAGGCAGTCGCGAGCAGAATCAATGCTGACCTGGCCGAGCGTAACCCTGTGGTGTTCTGCGTGATGAATGGCGGCCTGATCTTTTCCGGCAAGCTGCTGACCAGGCTCAATTTCCCCTTGGAGTTGTCCTACCTGCACGCCACGCGCTATCGCAATGAGACCAGTGGCGGTGAGCTGTTCTGGAAGGCCAAGCCGGAAATTTCCTTTATCGACCGTGATGTGCTGATCATCGATGACATCCTCGACGAGGGGCATACCCTGGGTGCGATCATCGACTTCTGCCGCCATGCCGGTGCTTCCGCCGTGCATACCGCCGTGCTGGTGGATAAGGATCACCAGCGCAAGGCCCGTCCGGATTTGAAGGCGGATTACGTGGGGCTGAACTGTGCGGATCGCTACGTGTTCGGTTACGGCATGGACTACAAGGGCTATTGGCGCAACGCGCCCGGCATTTATGCGGTGAAAGGGTTGTAACCCGCAAATGCTTGCGGCTGAGCCGCTATTGGGGAAGGAGTAGGCTGGATTAGCCGAAGGCGTAATCCGGGGCGGCAGGTGCAGTCGCCATCTACCTGCCAGGCGCTTAGCCCTTCGCGGTTAACGACGGAAGCGCCTGCGGCGATTCCATCCTACGGTTGTTTCCTTTCATCTCAAGTGCCGCGCCGGGGTAACGTTTCGGTGCGCGAGCACTTGCGACCAAAGTCGTGCCTGGCAGGCCCCGCTTACTGCCATAACGCCGCTTGGATGTTTGGGCAGGCTTACCAAACCACCGTTATCCGGTTTTTCCCTTGAATGGTGCCGCAATGGCTCTGTATCGGGACTTGCACGGGCGCTGCGGGCGACTAATCTCTCGGATAGCCTGACGGCGGGGAATACGGCACTGTCCTGTCAAACACCCTTCAAGCCCTTTGCTGGTAAGGCTATTAGCACTAAAGGATTACAAAGCAAATCAAACCTTAGTGCGCTTAACCCCTTGCCGCCGTCTGGTTAGGGTGGAGCGTACTTCGAACCAACCAGGAGCGCCTCATGACAAAAACAACAAGGCAAGGATTCTTCCAGCCCAAGACACTGGCCCTTGCCGTTGCGCTGGGCACTGCTGCACCGGCTTACGCAGTCAATTTCAATATCGGGGAAATCGAGGGGCAGTTCGATTCTTCCATGTCCGTGGGTGCCAGCTGGTCCATGGCTGATCGTGATATGGATCTGGTGGGTATCAATAATGGCGGAACCGGTTATACCCAAACTGGGGATGACGGTCGTTTGAACTTCAAGAAAGGCGAAACCTTCTCCAAGATCTTCAAGGGTGTGCATGACCTTGAACTGCGTTACCGCGACAGCGGCGCCTTTATCCGCGGCAAGTACTGGTATGACTTTGAGCTGAAGGACGAAAGCCGTCTTTTCAAAGACATCAGCGACAGCAATCGCAAAGAGGCTGCGCAATCCTCTGGCGCGCAGATTCTCGACGCTTTCCTTTACCACAACTACTCGCTGGGTGACCTGCCGGGCACGGTGCGGGTTGGTCGTCAGGTGGTGAGCTGGGGTGAGAGCACCTTTATCGGCAACTCGATCAACTCGATCAACCCCCTCGATGCTGCTGCGTTTCGCCGTCCTGGAGCAGAAATCAAGGAAGGTCTGATTCCGGTCAATATGCTTTATGTGTCTCAGAGTCTGAGTGACCGCTTGAGTTTCGAAGCGTTCTATCAGTTGGAGTGGGATCAGAGCGTCGTTGATAACTGCGGTACTTTCTTTGCCGTCGATGTCGCTCAGGATGGCTGTGACAATAACTACCATGCCGGTAGCGGCGCTATTGCTCCTTTGCAGCCGATAGCTGCAGGCTTTGGCCAGGGTTTTGACGTCACGTCGGAGGGAGTTGTGCTGCCCCGCGCGGGCGATCGCGATGCTCGTGACTCGGGGCAGTTCGGTTTGGCGCTGCGCTGGCTGGGTGATATGACCGAGTATGGGGCGTATTTCATGAACTATCACAGTCGTACGCCCATTGTTAGCACGCAAACGGCCAGCGGTATTCTTGGAATGGCCACGAATCCTGCTTTTGGGACGGTTCTAGGTGGCGCGGTGGCGGTGCCTGGCGGACCTTGTGATCCCGCTATTTTTGGAGCTGCGACACCTGCGTGTGTGACAGGCGTAGGCAGTGGTCTTCTTCAGTCGGCAGCTCTGGGTAATGGTCGCTACTACTTGGAATACCCTGAAGATATTCAATTGTATGGTCTCAGCTTCTCAACCACATTACCTACAGGGACTGCCTGGTCTGGCGAGATCAGCTATCGTCCAAACGCGCCCGTGCAGATTAATGCTCAGGATATGACACGTGCGTTGCTTAACCCGCTGTCTTTGGGGCTTACCGGCGCAGCAGCTTCTCCTGTAGCAACTGCCGAGGGTGCTGATAACAGAGGTTATAACCGTAAGGAAATCACCCAGATCCAAACGACTTTCACCCATTTCATCGATCAGGTGCTGGGAGCTGGCCGCGTGACTCTGGTTGGTGAGGTTGGTTACGCCCACGTTGGCGGCTTGGAAAGCACAAATGAACTGCGTTATGGCCGAGACGTTATCTACGGTTCGGTCGATGATCCGGCGGCGCTTGCCGATTATGGTCGCCACGGCTTCGTAACCGCCAACTCTTGGGGCTACCGCTTGCGCGCTTTGGCTGACTACAACAACGTCTTCGCTGGTGTAAACCTGACGCCCAACATCTCCTTCTCCCATGACGTCGACGGTTATGGGCCCAACGGGCTGTTCAACGAGGGTTCAAAGGCCGTCAGTATCGGTCTGGATGCCGTCTACCAGAACACCTACACCGCCAGCCTGTCCTACACCGACTTCTTTGGTGGTGATTACAACACGCTGGTTGACCGTGACTTCCTCGCCTTCAGCGTCGGCGTGAACTTCTAAGGAGCCTTTGCTATCCCTGCCGATGTGCCACTAACGGCGCATCGGCAGATGCAGGTATAAGCAAGGCTGCGGCCAAACAAGATCTAGAGGAACTGGAAATCTATGAAAACAACAAGAAAGCTGTTCAGCGCCCTGGCCTTTTCGCTGCTGGCAAGCAGTGTGATGGCTGCCGTTTCACCGGAGGAAGTCGCCAAGCTGGGCGCTTCGCTGACGCCGCTGGGCGCCGAAATGGCGGGTAACGCCGATGGCACTATCCCCGCGTGGACCGGCGGTCTGAGCACCGATGCAGCGCCGCTCAAGAACGGCCATCTGACCAACCCTTTCAAGGATGAGCAGCCGAAGTTCGTCATCACTGCGCAGAACGCCGAGCAGTACAAAGACAAGCTCACCGCAGGCCAGATGGCGATGTTCCAGCGCTATCCGGATAGCTACAAGATTCGTGTATTCCCGACCCATCGCACTTCGGCGGTACCTGACGCGGTTTACGAGGCAGCCAGAAAGAGCGCGGCAAACACCGAGCTGGTCGAGGGTGGCAATGGTGTGAGCAATTTCACCGACAGCCGTTACTACGCCTTCCCGATTCCGCAGAACGGTCTTGAAGTGATGTGGAACCACATCACCCGCTACCGCGGCGGCAACGTGCGCCGCAACATCACCCAGGCCACACCGCAAACCAATGGCAGCTACACCATGGTGCACTTCGAGGATGAGGTGGCTTTTCCGTCGGAGATGACCGACCTGGATCCCGAGCGCGCGAAGAACGCATTGCTGTTTTTCAAGCAGCGCGTGACCGCACCGTCGCGTCTGGCGGGTAACGTGCTGCTGGTTCATGACTCGTTGGATCAGGTGAGGGAGCCGCGCCAGGCGTGGATCTACAACGCCGGTCAGCGCCGCGTCCGCCGCGCGCCGCAGGTGGCGTACGACGGTCCGGGTACCGCCTCCGACGGCATGCGTACCACCGACAACTTCGACATGTTCAGCGGTGCGCCGGATCGTTACGACTGGAAGTTGATTGGCAAGAAGGAAATGTACATTCCGTACAACAGCTACGAGATTGCCTCCAGCGATATCAAGTACAGCGACATCATCAAGGCAGGTCACGTCAACCAGGACCTGGCGCGTTACGAGCTGCATCGCGTTTGGGAAGTTGAAGCAACGCTCAAGAGCGGCGAGCGCAACATCTACGCCAAGCGTCGCTTCTTCATCGATGAGGACAGCTGGACCATCGTTCAGTCGGAACTCTATGACGGCCGCGGCCAGCTGTGGCGTGTAGGCGAGGCCCATATGCTGCAGTACTACCAGCACAAGGCCCAGGCATACGCCTTTGAAGCGCTGTACGACATCATTTCCGGACGCTATATCGCAATCGGTATGGCCAACGAAGAGAAGCCGTGGGCATACGGCCATCGTGCTACAGCGCGGGACTTCACACCCGCCGCATTGCGTAACGCCGGGGTGCGTTGATCAAGAAACATCCTGAGGTGAAGGAAGGCGGCCAGATGGCCGCCTTTTTTATTTCGCCGATATAAGGATGTTATTTGGCCAATAAACAGGGCGGACAAGCTTGCATCGCCACTGCGAGTCGACAAAAGGTACGGAATCGTGCAGCGTTGTGAGCGCAATGGCGCGACGACAGGGCGAGATCCCGACGGCTGCGCTCTTGCTTTCTCATGGATAGATACGAACAAGAGAGCCTCACCATGTCCGTCCGCTTCAATCTCGGCGCGATCAGCACGGAAGCCGCTGCGCAGGTTCAGGTCGCGACTGTTCCACGCCTGCCTCCCGTGCATGTTCCAAGGTCCCGTTTGGTAGATGCCTTGCTGGAGGCCCGTTGCCGGCTGCGCCTGATCTGCGCGCCAGCGGGTTTTGGCAAGAGTGTGCTGCTGAGCGAGTGTGCCCGCCGGGTGCCGACCGATACACATTTGGTCTGGCTTGATCTGGGTGGTCGCCCATTTTCTGCCGAGGCGCTTTACTCGCAGCTCAGTCGGAACATGGGTGGTTTGCCAGCGGCGACCGAGGATATTCAGCAGGACCTGCTCGGTCTGCTGAATGCATCCCGGAAACCCTTGTGGATCATGCTTGATGACTATCCAAGGCAGGTGGCTCCGGCATTCGATGCCTGCCTGGATATGTTGCTTGAGCAAGGCCCCGAAACGGTCAGCTGGTGGGTCAGCAGCCGGCGAAAGCCCGTGTGGAAGCTGCCCAGGCTGTTGCTGCAAGGTGATTTGTTTGAGCTGGAGGGTGAGGCGCTGGCGCTGACAGCCGGCGAGCTCAGGCACGTATTGAAGGCGCATCGCCTGGACCTCACAGAAGATACTTTCAAGCAGTTGATGGCGGGTAGCGAAGGCTGGCTGGCTGGGGTCAGCCTGCTGCTGTTCAATGCCGACGAACAGGCCGTGCGCGAGCGTCTGCAGGCCGGCACGCCGTTGCTCAGGGATTATGTCCAGCGCGAGGTTCTGGAGGGGCAGAGCGACGAGATTTGTCAGGCAATGTATGCGTTGGCGCGCTTGCCGCGATTTTCACCGCAGCTGTGCGAACATGTGCTTGATGGGGCTGGCAGCAACATTCTCGACGCGTTGAAAACCTCTCAGCTGTTCATCCGCCAGATCGACAACTGCGGTGAATGGTTTCGCCTGTGGCGACCGCTGGCGCTGATGCTGCAGCGCATGTCGGAATCGCTCTCGCCGACCCAGACCCATTTGCGTGCCTGCCAGTGGTTCGCCAATCGCGGCGAGATGCGTGAGGCGGTCGAGCACGCCCTGTGGGCGGGACAGCCGGAGGTGGCGGCCAATTTCCTGCAGCGCTATGGGCAGGAGCAACTGCTCATCGGCGACAATGTTTCGCATTTCCTGAAGTGGCGCAGCGAGTTGCCGCAGGACCTGTTTGCCAGCACCACACGGCTGATCGTGCTGCAGGGCTGGGCCCTGATCGTTTCAGCCAGGCTTGACGAAGTGGACGATTGCCTGGCCGATCTCGCGAAGTTTTTTCCGCAGCCTGATGCGCGGCGCCAGGCTCAGTTGCTGGCGCAGTGGCAGGCGCTGCGAGGCTTTCTGGCGCGGCTGCGCGGGGAGCCAGAGGCTCGGGGTTACTGTCTACAGGCGCTGGAAGTCTTGTCGGATCATGCCTGGGCGCAACGTGTCCTGTGCTATCAGGCGCTCTGCCAGCAGGCAATGGCCGAGGGTCAGCTTGAGCTGGCGCAGCAGTACAACAGTGAAGGCATGAAACTCGCCCGGCTCAAGGGCAGTGTGTTGTACGAGATGATGCTTAGCGTTGATCGCATACAGCTTCTGGAGCTTACCGGCGAGTTCGAGCGCGCCGTGGGTGTACTCGATGAATCACTCATGGTGCTGCGCGACAGCGTTGGGCACAGCCCGATCATTGGCCGGTTGAAGTTGTTGCAAGGGCATCTGCTGGCCTATCAGGGGCTGGACGAGCCAGCCCGGGAAGCTTTTCAGCAAGGTCGGATCGAGACCGAGACCTGTGGCGATTCCTACATGTTCTTCGGTTATGCGGGACTGGCCGAGCTGGCTGCGCGCAATCAGGAATTTCCCAGCGCCTATCACTGGCTGCGCGAGGCAGAGCGGCTGACACAGTGGCGGCACGTACCGGAAGCACGCTTTCGCGGGATTCTGCCGATGATCACCGGGGTGACCTGGCTGCATCAGGGGCAATTGCGAAAGGCCCGTACGGTACTGAATCAGGTGCTGGAGCTTTATGAGGGGCACTCCTACATTGCCCCTTCCGGCTTCTACGAACTGCTGCCGCGCGTCCAGCGTTATATGGCGCTGATCGATATGCTGGCTGGCCGCTGCTCGCTGGCGATCGAGACATTGCGCGAACTGATCGAGCAGAACCTTCGTCTGCAGCGGCTGGGGCTTGCCTGTGAATGTCGCTTTACCCTTGCCGAAGCGCTTCAACTCGATGGCCGGCATGACGAGGCGGAGCTGGAGTTGCGCAGGGCGCTTGGTGAGGCGGCCCGGCAGCAGCTGGTCAAGCCCCTGTACGAACTCCAGCATCGCCAGCCGCAATGGCTTGCCAGAATATTGCCTGCCGGCAAGGGCGAGCGTCTGCGCGACAGGCTTCTTCAGTTCGAGCGCGAGCCGGAAGACTCCCTGACCGTGGGTGACGAGGTGATGTTGAGCAATCGTGAACTCACCGTGTTGCGCCTCATTGCTCAGGGCTGCTCGAATCAGGAAATTGCCGAGCAACTGTTCATTTCACTGCACACGGTCAAGACCCATGCACGGCGCATCAACACCAAGTTGGGCGTGGCACGCCGCACTCAGGCGGTCGCGAGGGCCAAGGCGCTGGGCTGGCTTTGATCTTTCAAGCATGGCAGCAGGCGCTTTAACACTGCTCAGGTCCCACTTTCGGGGGAGGGAAGTTCCGCCAATGCCTCTGGGTTGTTCCTGAACGCCTTGGCGAACAGCTCCCGATGCCTGGCCATGAAGATGCCGATGTCTTCAGCCTGCTGTTCGCTCAGCGAGGGCGACGCCTGTTGCAGAACGGTCGCCAGTGTTTCGGCGAGTTCTAGCATCTTGTCGTGACGGTCGGCTTCTGCTTTATCCATGAACAAACGCTCCAGATCCCGGCTGCTGCGGTACACCACTTCAACGGCCATCCACTACCTCGGCTTAATGTATTGATACTGGTTTTTTATACAGCTTAAAGCGCTTGTGCAGAGATGGAAAGCATTTGCGCAGCCAATGGCGAAACGGCGCAGCCATGGAGATCAGTTGGCGAAGTGCCCCTGCAGTCGTTCGGCACGGAATTCCAGGGTGCTGGCGCGGTATCCCGCGCGCAGCATGGGCAGTGGCACGCAGGACTGCCAGCGCGCTCCAGGCTGCAGGTCGTCTGGTCCGCCGTACTGGGGTGCATCGTAAGTCGAGCTGACCAGGTTCAGCGTGGAGCCGGATGCATGGGCGCTGATGTTCCAACGCAGGCTGCGAAGGGGCTTGGGGCTGTGGTTGTCGAGGGTGACCTGCAAGGGGCGGGCAGCCGGGCAGGCGTCAGGTGCGTAGACCAAGCGCAGTTCGAGTTGATCCAGTAACGCCGCTTCTTGCTGTTCCTGCCATATGACCCAGGCGGCGACCAGGCCGAGGCCCAGCAGCGCGCCAAGTGAAATCGGCAGCGCGCGCAGGGGGTAGCGGATCAGCAGGATCAGCCAGGTAATGATGAGCAGCGCGCCGATCAGCATCCTGAGATGCCTGTCATGTCGAGCATCGTGACCTCGTTCTTCGATGAGTCAGTGGACATCCTACCGCTGGCATCGTTGAGTTGCGAATCAGTGCGCGGCAGCAAAGCGGGTCCGAGATGTTTGTCTCAGTCGTCTTCGGCGGGCCGTGCGTGGCTGGCGAGCCGTTCGAGGGCAGCTTTCAGTTTGGGGTCCCTGATGCCGCGGGCGGTTTCCTGGATATTGTCTGCCGCCCGGGTGGACAACTCAGGGGCGGGGCCGGGTTTGTGTCGGGGAGTCTCGGGAGGTTGTACCCTGAACAGGATGCGGTTCAGGCCGCTGAACTCTGCCACACCCTGTAATTGGCGTTGCAGCCGGCGCTCCTGATAGCGCAGGCGGGTCGCCCAATGCCCGTCGGTGACGATAAGCAACAGTGTGCCCTCGCGCCAGGAGGCGACATGGCAGTGCTCGCGCGCAGCGGGTTGCAGCTGCTGTTCAACCAGATGCTGCAGGCGATCGAGCCGTCTTGCCTCGCTGAACAAGGCTTTCAGCGGCTTTGCTTCGCGCAGCAGCGCAGCGGGCGCTCGGGCTGGCGGGGGGCGCAGCGACATGGTGGTGATCCGGCGGTGGCATTGGCGGGCCACAAGCTTAGCAGAAGCCCTGTGGCATTCAGCGTCCAAGCAGTACGGGTTGACTGCCGGGTCGATTGCTTTGCAGTATGACGGGCTTTCGCCGGTGCGTAGCGGGCACCTTTTCTCACCGGCATTTGCGAGTAGAATGCTCCCTTTGCACGTTATCGTGGTGGCCCCGCGTGCGTGTCTCCATCCCCAGCATGGAAGTCCTTGTCGATATGTTTGCGCCTTTAATGAAGAAACTCTTTGGAAGCAAGAATGAGCGTGAGGTCAAGCGCATGCTCAAGGCGGTTCAGTCCGTCAATGCACTCGAAGAGCAGATGCTGTCGCTGTCCGACGAGCAGCTGCGAAGCAAGACCGAAGAGTTCAAGGCCCGTATCGCTCAAGGCGAGTCGCTCGACAGGGTTCTTCCCGAAGCCTTCGCTGTCTGCCGTGAAGCGGGCAAACGTGTCATGGGCATGCGCCACTTCGATGTACAGCTGATCGGCGGCATGACCCTGCACGAAGGCAAGATTGCCGAGATGCGCACCGGTGAAGGCAAGACCCTGGTCGCGACCCTGGCGGTCTACCTCAATGCGCTGGAAGGTAAAGGCGTCCACGTGGTGACCGTCAACGACTACCTGGCCCGTCGTGATGCCAACTGGATGCGTCCACTGTACGAGTTCCTGGGGATGTCGGTCGGCATCGTCACGCCGTTCCAGCCGCCGGAAGAAAAGCGCGCTGCCTACGCGGCGGACATCACCTACGGCACCAACAACGAATTCGGCTTCGATTACCTGCGCGACAACATGGCGTTCAGCCTCGAAGACAAGAACCAGCGTGAACTGAATTTTGCCGTGATCGATGAGGTGGACTCCATCCTCATCGACGAGGCGCGTACGCCGCTGATCATTTCCGGCCAGGCCGAGGACAGCTCCAAGCTTTATCAGCAGATCAACCAGCTTATCCCGACGCTCAAGCAGCACATCGAGGAAGAAGAGGGCGTCGTTACCCAGGAAGGGCATTACAGCATTGATGAGAAGACTCGCCAGGTCGAGCTGAACGAGCTGGGCCACCAGTTCGTCGAGGAAATGCTGACGCAGGCCGGACTGCTCGCCGAAGGCGAAACCCTCTACTCGGCGCACAATCTGGGGCTTCTGACTCACGTCTATTCCAGCCTGCGTGCGCACAAGCTGTTCCATCGCAACGTCGAATACATCGTGCAGAACGACCAGGTGCTGCTGATCGACGAGCATACGGGCCGCACCATGCCCGGACGTCGACTGTCTGAAGGTCTGCACCAGGCCATCGAAGCGAAAGAGGGGCTGCCGATTCAGCCGGAAAGCCAGACGCTGGCTTCGACCACCTTCCAGAACTACTTCCGCCTGTACAAGAAGCTTTCCGGGATGACCGGCACTGCCGACACCGAAGCCTTTGAATTCATGCAGATCTACAGCCTGCCGGTGATGGTCATCCCGACCAACAAGCCGCTGGCGCGCAAGGATTACAACGATCTTGTCTACCTGACCCAGGAAGAGAAGTACGCTGCGATCATCGCCGATATCAAGGATTGCCAGAACAATGGCCGTCCGGTGCTGGTCGGTACCGCGACCATCGAAAGCTCTGAATACGTGTCGCGACTGCTGGAGAAGGAAGGCATCGAACACAAGGTGCTCAACGCCAAGCACCATGACAAGGAAGCCGAGATCATCGCCCAGGCCGGTCGTCCAGGCGCGGTCACTATTGCCACCAACATGGCCGGTCGCGGAACCGACATCCTGCTGGGCGGCAATTGGGAAGTTGAAGTCGCGGTGATGGATAACCCTACCGAGGAGCAGGTCGCGCAGATCAAGGCCGACTGGCAGAAGCGCCATCAGGCCGTACTCGAGGCCGGCGGTTTGCATGTGATCGCCTCCGAACGCCATGAATCGCGGCGCATCGACAACCAGTTGAGGGGGCGTGCCGGTCGTCAGGGCGACGCTGGTTCCAGCCGTTTCTATCTGTCGCTGGAAGACAGCCTGATGCGCATTTTCGCCTCTGACCGGGTGAAGAACTTCATGAAGGCGCTGGGCATGGAAGCCGGCGAAGCCATCGAGCACCGCATGGTTACCAACGCCATCGAGAAGGCACAGCGCAAGGTTGAGGGACGCAACTTCGACATGCGTAAGCAACTGCTCGAATACGACGACGTGGCCAATGAGCAGCGCAAGGTCATCTACCACATGCGCAACAGCCTGCTGGCTGCCGACGAGATCGGCGAGACCGTTGCCGAGTTCCGCCGCGAAGCGCTCGACAATGCCATCAGTCAGCACATTCCGCCGCAGTCTCTGCCGGAACAGTGGGATATCGCCGGCCTGGAAGAAGTACTTTACAGCGATTTCGGAACCCGTCTGCCGGTCCAGCAGTGGCTCGACGAGGATGACAAGTTTCATGAGGAAGCGCTGCGTGAGCGCATCCTGCAGGCCCTGATCGAAGCGTACCGCGAGAAGGAAGATATGGCTGGCGCCGAAGCGCTGCGCACCTTCGAGAAGCAGATCGTGCTGCGTGTGCTGGACGACCTGTGGAAGGACCACCTGTCGACCATGGATCACCTGCGCCACGGCATTCACTTGCGTGGTTATGCGCAGAAGAATCCCAAGCAGGAATACAAGCGTGAATCCTTCGCCCTGTTCAAGGACCTGCTCGAATCCATCAAACGCGATGCAATTCGTGTGCTCTCCCATGTGCAGGTACGTCGTGAGGACCCGGTCGAGGAAGAGGCGCGTCTGCGTCGCGAAGCCGAGCAACTGGCGCAGCGCATGCAATTCCAGCATGACGAGGTGTCCGCGCTTGCAGAGCCGGAAGAGTCCGAGGCCGAGGGCGCGGCTGCACCTGTGATGACGCCGGTGCGCACCGAGCCTAAGGTCGGGCGCAACGAGCCATGCCCCTGCGGCTCGGGGAAGAAGTACAAGCATTGCCATGGGCAGATTCAATAACAGACCACTGGAAAACTACCTGCGTTGGCAATACTGCGTTAAAAACAGGCTCGGAATGCTCATTTAGAACACCTAAACTCCGCTTCCTCACCTGTTTTTGCCTTGTCTTGCCTGCCTCGCCTACGTTTTCCAGCGGCCTGACGAGCGGCTATCTCTGCTAAATCACGCCGCGACCGGTCCTGCCGCTCGCGGCGTTTTTATCCCTGTTTTCGCTGCGGCCTGCGGGCCGTCACTTTTGAAGGAGCGTATCCATGGCTGTCGGTCTTGGTCCTTTACCTGTACTGCACCCGGTTCCCGGTTTCGAGCTTGGTATCGCTTCGGCGGGAATCAAGCGACCAGGCCGCAAGGATGTGGTGGTGATGCGTTGCGCTGAAGGCTCCCGTGTGGCCGGTGTGACCACCACCAATGCCTTCTGCGCAGCGCCGGTGCTCGTCACTCGGGAGCGCATGCAGGGCGAGGTGCGCTATCTGCTGACCAACACCGGCAATGCCAACGCCGGCACCGGGGAACCCGGTATGCAGGCGGCGCTTCGCACCTGTGCGAGCCTGGCGAAACGGGTGGGTGTTGCAGACAGTGCGGTGCTGCCGTTTTCCACTGGCGTGATCGGCGAGCCGCTGCCTGTGGAGAAGATCGAAGCTGCGTTGCAGGCTGCTCTCGATGATTTGTCCGTGGATCACTGGGCTGAAGCCGCTACCGGCATCATGACCACCGATACCCTGCCCAAGGGCGCCAGCCGGCAGTTCGAGCATGACGGCGTCACCGTCACCGTGACCGGGATTTCCAAGGGCGCGGGCATGATCCGTCCGAACATGGCGACCATGCTGGGCTATATCGCCACCGACGCCAAAGTGTCGCGCGATGTCTTGCAGGATCTGGTGCGTGATGCGGCAAACAAGTCCTTCAATCGCATTACCATCGATGGCGATACCTCGACCAACGACTGCTGCATGCTGATCGCCACCGGGCAGGCGAGCCTGCCGGAAATCACCGAGGCCAGCGGCGAGTTGTTTACCAAGCTGAAGCAGGCAGTGTTCGAGGTGTTCATGGAGGTTGCCCAGGCCATCGTGCGCGATGGTGAAGGCGCCACCAAATTCGTTACGGTCATGGTCAATGGCGGCATGACTCACCAGGAATGTCTGGACGTGGGTTATGCCGTTGCCCATTCGCCGCTGATCAAGACGGCGCTGTTCGCCTCCGACCCGAACTGGGGGCGCATCCTCGCCGCCGTGGGCTACGCCGGCGTGCCGAACCTTGATGTCAGCAAGATTGACGTGTTCCTCGGGGAGGTCTGCATTGCCAGTCAGGGCGGGCGTTCGGCCAGCTACACCGAAGAGCAGGGCGCAGCGGTGATGGCGCGTGAAGAAATCACCATTCGCATTGAACTGGGGCGCGGCAACTGCAGTGAGACCATCTGGACCACCGATCTCTCCCATGAGTACGTGCGTATCAACGCCGAATACCGGACTTGATAAAGCGGCGCAGCGGCGTGCGGGATGCTTGGGTAGGAGCGGGCCATGCCCGCGACGACTCTGCGTGGCCAGGTTCGCAAGCATGGCTTGCGCCTGCCAGAATGCAAATCTGCCTGCCACGGGCGGGCCAGTGAAGACGCCTGAACGATGAAGCGAATCCATGTTGCCGCTGCAGTCATTCGGGCTGTGGATGGCCGGGTCCTGATCGCCAAACGCCCGCTGGACAAGCATCAGGGCGGACTGTGGGAGTTTCCCGGTGGCAAGGTCGAGGCCGGCGAGTCGGTCGAGGCTGCGCTGGCTCGCGAACTGGCCGAGGAGCTGGGCATCACGGTGACGGCTGCGCAGCCGCTGATCCAGGTTCGCCATGATTACCCGGACAAGCAGGTGCTGCTGGATGTCTGGCAGGTGTTGGCCTTTTCCGGTGAGCCCCATGGCGCAGAGGGCCAGCCACTGGCCTGGGTGGAGCCGGCCCAATTGCCGGGCTACAGCTTTCCGGGGGCGAACAGGCCGATAGTTGCTGCAGCGCGTCTGCCGGATCGCTACCTGATAACGCCCGATGGCTCGCCGGAGCAACTGCTGAACGGGATGGTGCGGGCGCTAGATGCCGGTATTCGGCTGGTCCAGCTGCGTGCCCCATCCTTGTCGCATTCCGATTACCGGACGCTGGCGGTTGAGGCCACGGCTCTTTGTGCCGGGCGTGCCCAACTGATGCTTAAAGGCCCGGTGGAATGGGCAACTGAATTTCCGACAACCGGCTGGCATCTGACCGCTGAACAGCTCAGGCAGCATGCTGGACAAGGCAGACCGGTTTCATCCGGGCAATGGCTGGCGGTGTCCTGCCATGATGCTCATGAGCTGGACTTGGCTACGGCGATGGGGGTAGATTTCATCACCCTCTCGCCGGTGCTTCGTACGGCTACGCACCCCGAAGCGCAGGCTCTGGGATGGTCCCTCGCCGCTCAGTGGCTGTCAGCCTTCAGCCAGCCCGCATACCTCTTGGGTGGCCTCGGTTCCGGCGATGTGGCGAAGGCGTTGCGTGCTGGTGCTCAGGGCGTCGCGGCGATTCGGGCTTTCTGGCCACAGGCGTGAAACATTTGCAGTCCAGTGTTCTGCCTGTAGAACCGACTGCGCATACGCGAATTGCCAGCCAATGCCGTGGTCGTAGTCGATGCGGTGACATGCAGGGCATAAGGCGATAGTAAAAATGCATCGTCATTATTCCCTTAATCAATTAACCATATGCGGTGGACTGCGTTATCGTAGGCCCCGTTAAAGTTTCTGAACCCCGAAGGAGTTAGCAGATGTCTCTGATCAACACCCAAGTCCAACCGTTCAAAGTCAACGCTTTCCACAATGGCAAGTTCATCGAAGTCACCGAAGAGTCCCTCAAGGGCAAGTGGTCGGTGATGATCTTCATGCCGGCGGCCTTTACCTTCAACTGCCCCACCGAGATCGAAGACGCTGCCAACAGCTACGCCGAATTCCAGAAGGCCGGTACCGAGGTGTACATCGTCACCACCGATACTCACTTCTCCCACAAAGTCTGGCACGAGACTTCCCCGGCTGTCGGCAAGGCTCAGTTCCCGCTGATCGGCGACCCGACTCATCAGCTGACCAACGCTTTCGGCGTACACATTGCTGAAGAAGGTCTGGCCCTGCGCGGTACCTTCCTGATCAACCCGGAAGGCGTGATCAAGACCGTGGAAATCCACTCCAACGAAATCGCCCGTGACGTCAGCGAAACCCTGCGCAAGCTGAAAGCTGCCCAGTACACCGCTGCCCATCCGGGTGAAGTCTGCCCGGCCAAGTGGAAAGAGGGCGAGAAGACCCTGGCTCCTTCGCTGGACCTGGTCGGCAAGATCTAAGACCCTGACTACGATCTGCTGCGCGTCGGCCCTGCGGCGTTAAAAACAGGCTCGGAATGCTCATTTACAGCAGTAAATTCCGCTTCCTCGCCTGTTTTTGCCTAGCAGGGCTCTAGCTCGCAAGATCGTAGAGCAGGCTCTGGGTTCGCCCATTTGCCTTGCATGCATGAGGGGCTGCCAGCCAGCCCCGATTGCCAGACGCCTGGATGCGGTTTATCCAGGCGTTTTATTTTCTGAATTTTTTGGGAGGCGCCGCTGCTCATGTTGGACACCAATCTCAAGACCCAGTTGAAAACCTATCTGGAAAAGGTCACTCAGCCGTTCGAGATCGTCGCGTCCCTCGATGACGGCGAGAAGTCCCAGGAAATGCTGAGCATGCTGCAGGACATCGCCAGCCTCTGCGACAAGATCACCCTCAAGACCGACGGCCAGGACGCACGCAAGCCGTCGTTCTCGCTCAACCGCATCGGCGGCGACATCAGCCTGCGCTTCGCCGGTCTGCCCATGGGCCACGAGTTCACCTCGCTGGTGCTGGCGTTGCTGCAGGTGGGTGGCCATCCGTCGAAGACGGCGCCGGAGGTCATCGAGCAGATCAAAGGTATCGAAGGCGAATACAACTTCGAGACCTACTTCTCGCTGTCCTGTCAGAACTGCCCGGACGTGGTCCAGGCACTGAACCTGATGGCCGTGCTCAACCCCAACATCCGCCACGTCGCCATCGACGGTGCGCTGTTCCAGGACGAAGTCGAAGCGCGCCAGGTCATGTCGGTGCCGAGCATCTACCTCAACGGCGAACTGTTTGGCCAGGGCCGCATGGGCGAAGAGGAAATCCTCGCCAAGCTCGACACCGGCGCCGCCTCACGTGATGCCGAGAAGATGAACGCCAAGGCTGCCTTCGACGTGCTGGTCATCGGCGGTGGCCCGGCTGGTGCCGCGGCTGCCGTCTACGCCGCGCGCAAGGGCATCCGTACCGGCGTCGCTGCCGAACGCTTCGGCGGCCAGGTGCTGGACACCATGGCCATCGAGAACTTCATTTCGGTGAAGGCCACCGAAGGCCCGCAACTGGCCCGAGCCCTGGAAGAGCACGTGCGCGAGTACGAGGTCGACATCATGAACCTGCAGCGTGCCAGCAAGCTGATCCCGGCGGGTCCGGAAGGTCTGCACACCGTCGAGTTCGAGAACGGCGCGCGGCTGCAGTCCAAGACCCTGATCCTCTCCACCGGCGCACGCTGGCGCGAAATGAACGTGCCCGGCGAGCAGGAATACCGTGGCCGTGGCGTCGCCTACTGCCCGCACTGCGACGGCCCGCTGTTCAAGGGCAAGCGCGTGGCGGTAATCGGTGGCGGCAACTCCGGCGTAGAAGCGGCCATCGACCTGGCCGGCCTCGTCGCCCACGTCACCCTGCTGGAATTTGGCGAGAGCATGCGTGCCGATGCGGTGCTGCAGAACAAGCTGCGCAGCCTGCCCAACGTCACCGTCCTGACCATGGCACAGACCACCGAAGTGCTGGGCGACGGGCAGAAAGTCACCGGCCTGGTTTACAAGGACCGCAACAGCGACGCGCTGCACAACGTCGAGCTGGAAGGGATCTTCGTGCAGATCGGCCTGCTGCCCAACAGCGACTGGCTCAAGGGCAGCGTGGAGCTGAACCGCTTCGGCGAGATCATCGTCGATGCCAAGGGTCAGACCAGCTTGCCCGGCGTGTTCGCCGCTGGCGACGTGACCACGGTGCCTTACAAGCAGATCGTTATCGCCCTGGGCGAAGGCGCCAAGGCTTCCCTGAGCGCCTTCGATCACCTGATCCGCAGTACTTCGCCTGTCGCGTAATGCCCGTAGGGCCGCACTCGTTCGGCCCCTACTCTCCAGTAGCGTTGCAAAGCAAAAAGGGAGCAGATTTCGATCTGCTCCCTTTTTTTGTTCCGGATTTCCGACGGATAGATAGCAGAGATTGGCGGTCTACTGGCTACACCGGTTCCGCTTTGGCTGGTGACAACGAACGAAGAGGACGGACAGCGTTTCTTCGCACATATCAGCAGTCCCGGGAGCGAATTCATTTATGACGAGTGCGGATGCACCGCAAAATCCCCGCGGGGCCGTGGTGACCCTGGCGAATCGTACCCGCGAGCCTCGACATGAAAAGGCTGTGCATGAGCAACTGGCCAAGCGCCTGGCTGCGCTCCAGGGGCTGGCTTTTCTCGGTGAATATGAGCCTGCCGCACATTACTCCCAACGGCTGTATTTTGTGCCTTCCGGTACGTTTGTGGGCGTCGAGGCGGCGCGCGAGCTGGGAATCGAAGGCGAACAGGACCTTTTTGGCGGCGTGGTGCCCCATGCTTTCGTCGAGACCAAGGCCATATCGCATCCCCTGTTGCGGCCCAATGCCGATTCGCCCATTGGCTGGTCCCGGGATTTCGCCAACCGGGTAAAGGGCAGTGTGCTGGCAGGCTACAGCGTATTTTCTCTGCACGATGCACGTGAGGCAGGAAGGCGTCTGCTGCATGAAGGGCCGCTACGGCTCAAGCCGGTGCGCGCCACCGGTGGTCGCGGGCAGGAACGGGTGGATGGTGTTCAGGCGCTCGACCAGGCGCTGGAGCATATCGACGAGACCGAGCTTTCGCAGTATGGGCTGGTCCTCGAAAGCAATCTGGATCGCGTGACGACCTTCAGCGTCGGGCAGGTTCGTGTGGCCACGCAGGTGCTGAGTTACTACGGCACGCAACGCCTGACTCAGGATAATGCCGGCGAGACCGTCTATGGCGGCTCGGACCTGGTGGTTGTGAAAGGCGATTTTGATGCCTTGCTCAAGCTTGATCTGCCGGACAAGATCCGTCTTGCCATCTCGCAGGCGCAGGTCTATGACGCGGCTGCCTCGGCCTGCTTTCGTAATTTCCATGCCTCGCGACGCAACTACGACATTGCCCAAGGGGTCGATGGTAGAGGCCGTGCCTGCTCTGGCGTGCTGGAGCAGTCCTGGCGCATTGGCGGTGCCAGCGGCGCCGAAGTTGCAGCGCTGGAAGCTTTTTCCCAGGGTGGCAAGGCGGGCGTGGTGCGGGCATCGACCGTGGAGTTGTACGGTGAGACAAAGCCGGTTCCAGAGGGTGCCACGCTGCTCTTTTGTGGTGAGGACGAGGAGGTCGGGTTCATCACCAAATACGCAACGGTGGAGGAACATGGCAACCCATAGCGAACCCGTGGATATCCTGGTTGATGATGAGCACATCGCCGGCACCTTTCTGACACCCCCGACAAAGTTGCCCGGTGTGCTTTTCGTACATGGCTGGGGTGGTAGTCAGGAGCGCGACCTGACCCGCGCCCGGGGTATTGCCGGACTGGGCTGCATCTGCCTGTCATTCGACTTGCGCGGTCACGCCCTGACACTGGCGCAGCAGCAGACGGTGACCCGTGAACAGAATCTGAATGATCTGCTAGCCGCTTACGATCTGCTGGCGCGGCATCCCCATATCGACGCATCGGCGATTGCGGTGGTGGGGACCAGTTATGGCGGCTACCTGGCCGCGCTGCTGACTGCCTTGCGACCGGTCCGATGGCTTGCCATGCGGGTGCCGGCGCTGTATCGGGATGATGACTGGATGGTGCCCAAGCGGCAGCTCGATCGGGATGTCCTCAACCAGCTGCGAGGGCGGCGTGTGATGCCCGAGGAGAATCGAGCCCTGGCGGCCTGCGCCGATTTTCGTGGCGATGTGCTGCTGGTCGAATCCGAATTCGACCACTTGGTTCCCCACGCGACCATCATGAGCTACCGCGCGGCGTTCCATCAGACGCACTCGTTGACCCATCGCATCATCCTCGGTGCCGATCATGGCCTGACCAGCGAAAGCTGTCAGAAAACCTATACCGACATCCTGGTTGGATGGGCGACCGAGATGGTGGTTGGCGGTCGCCTGGGCAGACTGCAAAGCCCGGGTGTCTGAGGCCCTTCAGGACGGCGCGCGTGCGACTTGCCAGAGGATTTCTGCACAGTCCTGACGGCGTGCGATGAGCCGTGCGGATACGAAGAACAGATCAGACAGGCGGTTGAGATAGGCCAGACCCACCGAGCGCAAGGGCTCGCTGGCGTTCAGGTGCTGACAGCGTCTTTCGCAGGTGCGCGCCATGCTGCGGCACAGGTGGGCGAGGGCGATCAGCCGCGAGCCGCCTGGCATGATGAAATCCTTCAGCGGTCCCAGCTCTTCATTCCAGCGGTCGATGGCGGTTTCCAGTCGTGCCACTTCGGCCTCGTCCAGGGCCTGATACTCCGGCATCGCCAGCTCGCCGCCGAGGTCGAACAGGCGATGCTGACAGGGCGCCAGTACCTCGCTCAGTTCCGCCAGTCCCGGCCAGTGTGGCCGGGCTTCCTCGAGCTCGGCGAGCAGCAGACCCAGCTGGCTGTTGAGGGTATCAATCTCGCCCATCGCCTCGATGCGCGGGTGATCCTTGGGTACCCGGCGACCATCGGCCAGTCCGGTTTCGCCGCTGTCGCCGGTGCGCGTGTAAATCTTCGAAAGTCGGTTGCCCATCAGTAATTCCTGTTCAATTGTCAGGCGCCTCGGATGTCGATGCCAGTGGCAGGCGCAGGGTAAATGTGGTGCCCTGGCCCGGTCTGCACTGCACTTCCATCTGGCCCTTGTGGTTGTTGGTAATGATGAAATAGGAAACGGAAAGTCCCAGCCCGGTCCCCTGGCCCACTTCCTTGGTGGTGAAGAAGGGCTCGAAGATGCGTTTGCGGATGTGTTCGGGAATCCCGCCGCCGTTGTCTTCCACCTGGATTTCGACCCAGGGCGGGTTGAGCCGCGTACTCAGGATGATCTGTCCGTGGCTTCGGTGCGGGCCCTGGTGGATAGCCTGGGCAGCATTCTTCAGCAGATTCAGCAGCACCTGTTCGAGCTCGTTGCCAATGCAGGGGACCCGACTCACCTGCGGGTCGAAGTCGCGCAGGATATCAATGGCGCGAAAATCGAAGCTGTCCGTCAGGGCAAAGTCGTTGCCGGCGATTTCCAGTGCCTGGTCGATCAATTCGCTCAACTGACACTCGGCCAGTTGGCGGTTACTCAAGCGGCTGAAGCTGAGCATGTGGCTGACGATTCGGGCAGCGCGTGAGCCGGCCTGCTGAATGCCATCGAGCAGTTGTGGGACCTCGCGTCGTTGCAGGTACTGGTTGACTGCTTCCAGTTGCACCCCGGTCTCCTCGGCGGCCTGGCGATTACGCTCGAGGTCCGGCGACAGCCGTCTGCGGATGTTCTGCGCATTGTGCAGAATGGCGCCAAGCGGGTTGTTGATTTCATGGGCCATGCCGGCGGCGAGGCTGCCGACCGAGAGCATCTTTTCCGACTGCACCATGAGTTCTTCCATATTGATGCGCTCGGTGATGTCGTCAATACGGATCACCACGCCACGACCGGCGCCGCCCATCAGCGGATAAAGCGTCAGGGCGTAGTGCCGGGGTTCTTCATTGAAGGCCCAGGTGACGCGCTCGATCTTCTGCACTTCGTGATGTTCGCAGGTGCGACGAATCTGGCTGAGAAAGGGCCGCAGTGGCTCGAAGGCGATAAAGACCGGCTGGTTCAGTGCGTCCTGGAGGGACGTACCGGAAAGCGCACTGGCCTGCTGGTTCCATTGGGTCACGTAGAGCTGTTCATCCAGCGCGATAAGCACCGAGGGCATGGAGTCGATGATGCTGTTGAGGTAGTTCTGGAAGCCGGTGAGCTTGCGTTCGATCTTGCTGCGCACCTGGACTTCCAGTTCAAGCTTGCGGTTGGAGTGCCGGGTTTCTTCTGCCAGGCCCTGGGCATGGTCGAAGGCTTCCTGGGCATCATCGCGGGCTCGTTTGAGCTGCTGTTCACGCGCTTCCATGCGCGACAGCATGGTGTTGAAGGCATCGGCGAGACGACCGATTTCGTCCTGGTTGCGGGGTGTGGCACGCAGCGAATAGTTTTCCTCGCGGGTGACCTGGCGCGTCAGGGCCTCAAGGTCGCGGATCGGGCGGGTGATCAACTGACGGATCTGCCGTGCGACCAATACCCACAGCAGCAGACTGGCCAGCAGGATCGCCAGGCTGGCCGTCAGGGTGCCGGTGTAGAAGGCGCCTGGCAGCTCGCTGCTGGCCACGATCAGCAAGTGCCCCGGCGGGCCTGCCGCCTGGGGTAGTTCTACCAGCAGGTTGGCGCGCATTTCGGTTTTTTGCCACTGGGCAAGCTGGTCTGTCTGTTTCGGCAGATTCAGTGCTTCGCCCCGATGCAGCTGCGCGAAGCGCTGCCCCGCAGCGTCATAGATCACCGCCGCGCGCAGCGGCGCATAGTCGTCCAGTTTGCCCAGCAGCTCGTTGGCGGCAGCTTCCGAAGCAAGGGCTTGCCTGCTTAGCTCGGGTGTGGCGAACAGCGCGCCGAGGGTGTGCATTGCCTGGGGGGCGACGCTCTGGCGCGAGATCCAGTAGGCCGCGCTGATAAAGGTCAGATTGGAGACCAGCAGCACGGCGGCTAGCAGGACGAGCGGGGCGATCAGCAGCTTGCGACCGACCGGGAGATTTTCGAGACGCTGGCGCAGAGTCATGACAGGCACGGGCGAAGGGCGTTTGTGCAGGGTAGCGGGGCCTCAGTCCGGCGGCAATCCGTGTTGCATGAGGAACAGTTGCAGACGCTGCAGCAACGCGTTCAATTCGTCAGCCCGTACGTGCTGCCGTTGTGCCGACTGACAGACGTGACCGAGCAGGAAGCTGATTTCCGTGCGGCGACCGCTGCGCACATCCTGGTGCATGGAGGAGTAATTATTGGCGGTGGCTTGGACGATGCGCAGTACCTCGTCTTCCAGTGCGTGGGCTGCTGCGGCCTGGTTGCAGGCCATGAGCACCCTGCGCAGCTCTTCGCACAGCTGGCTGAGCTGTTCACGATGCGCGAGCAGTTCGCCGTTGCGGCACCCGTACAGAACGGTCAGTGGGTTGATCGCACAATTGATCGCGAGCTTGCGCCACAGCCTGGTTTCGATGTCGGCTGTCCAGTCGCAGGGAATACCTGCCGTAGCCAGGTCGCGAAGCCAGGTCGGTGGACGCTGATCGAGGGGGTCGCCCAGCCAGTTCTCACCGTGGCCGGCGTGAACGACCTGAAAATCCGCAGGGCGGTAGCCGCCTTCGGTGCTGGAAATGAAGATGCAGCGGCTGCTTGGCCAGCGTGCGGCTACGGCCTGCTGGCTGCCGAGGCCATTTTGCAGCAGGAGAATTTCGGCTCCCGGCAGCAGCCGCTCTGCCACTGAGGCGACGGCAGTTTCGGCGTCGTAGGCCTTGCAGGCTACCAGCAGTCGCTGAATGGGCTCGGCGGTTGCGGGCAGTTCGGCGGTTATCGGATACAGGCTGGTCTGGCTTTCCTCGGTCAGCCTGAGGCCACCGGCGGCGCGATAGTCGGCGAGTCTCTGGGGTGTGCGCAGGATGATGCGTACCGGAATTGCGGCGCGACTCAGGCGCGTTGCCCACAGGCAGCCGAGACTGCCCGCGCCGAGAACGTGCCAGAGGGTGCTCATCCGCCTGGCTGTTTGAGGCGCATCGGTACGATGCGGCCCGTGCTGTAGGCATCCGGAAGCAGTGACTCGGCGCGCTCGATGACGAGCCGGGGATCGATGGGCAGGGCGCTCGCATCGAGACTGACCAGGCCGATGCCGGCTTTGAGCGAGATGAAGCCTTCGCTGGTCTTGAAAGCCTTGATATTCAAGCCCTCATGCAGCCGCTTGAAACTGCTCGGAGAACATGCCTGCAGGTCATCGACCAATGCCAGCAGCCCGAAATGATTGTCGTCCAGGCGCGTCAGGATATCCAGCGGTCGAACCAGCTGTTGCAGGCGCCGTGCCACACCATGCAACAGTTCCTGATAAAAGCGCTCGCCGTAGCGCTGGCGCTGGCCGGCAATTTCCGGCAGCCCGATCACCAGGTAACAGATTGCACCGCCACGGCTCTCGACCTGGCGCAGGCTGTCGCCGAGTTTCTGCCGCAGATAGCGCGTATTGCCGAGGCCTGTGATCGGATCGATCAGGTTGCGTTTCTCCAGGCTGGCAATGTTCTCGGTGAGCAGGCGATTCTCTTGCAGGAGCCGTTGCAGCGAGCCACACAGGCGGTCGGCGGCATACACCCGCGGAACCAGTTGTTCATTCATCGCCGACTTGTTGATGAAATCATCCACACCACGGTCGAATGCGATGCTCAATACATCATCGCCGTCGCGCCCGGTGAGCAGAATGATGTAGGTGTAGTGATCGGATGTTTCGTCCTGCTGGCGGACCAGGGCCGTGAGCTCCAGGCCGTCCATCTCCGGCATCAGCCAGTCGGCGAGAAGCACATTGGCCGGGCGCTGCTCGATCAGCGCCAACGCTGCACTGGCGCTGTTGGCGAAACGTATGTCCTCATAACCGGCCTTGCTCAGCGCGCGACCGATCATGATGCTGGAAAACTTGGCGTCGTCGACTACAAGGATGCTGAGGTGTGAGTTGGGCATTCATTGGCTCAGTAGAGAAGTGGTGCGGCAACAGGTTATGGTCGGGCGTTCAGGGTTCAAGCGGCTATAATGATGGCCCATTTCAACCGTCAAGCTAAGCGCGCTGGGCCATGCCCATGCGCCGTTTCATACTAATGGAGCAAGCTCATGCCCTCATTCGACGTGGTGTCCGAGCTGGACAAACACGAAGTCACCAATGCCATCGACAACGCCGCCAAGGAACTGGATCGACGCTACGATTTACGCGGTAAAGGCAATTTCGAGCTCAAGGAGCTGACCATTCACTTGACTGCCGATGCTGATTTTCAATTGGAACAGATGCTGGATATTCTCAAGTTGAGCTTGGTCAAGCGCAAGATCGATGTTCAATGCCTGGAACTCAAAGACCCCTATCCTTCGGGTAAGTCGGTCAAGCAGGAGGCGATTCTACGCGAAGGCATCGACAAGGAATTGGCAAAGAAGATCGTCGCGTACATCAAGGACGCCAAGCTCAAGGTGCAGGCGGCCATTCAGGGCGAGCAGGTCCGGGTAACGGGCAAGAAGCGTGATGATCTGCAGGAGGCCATCGCCCTGCTGCGCGCTCACGAATTTGGCATGCCGCTGCAGTTCAACAATTTCCGCGATTGATTCTTCCTGCGCCAGCTGGCGCATATTCATTCCCGCACTGCCGGTGTTGCTTCGGGCACCCGGTTGAAAGGAGTTTTATTTTATGGACCTGAGTGTCGACTATCTGGTCGATCTTTCCGAATCCTGGCTGCCTGTCGTTCTGCAATACGGTGCGCAGGTGACGCTTGCCCTGCTGACCTTTCTGTTCGGTTGGTGGCTGATCAATACCCTGACCGCAAAAATTTCCAGCCTGTTGCAGCGACGCAAGGTCGATCCGACCCTGCACGGCTTTATCGGCAGCCTCGCCAGCGTGGTGCTCAAGGTGCTGCTGCTGGTCAGCGTGGCATCCATGATCGGCGTGGAAACCACCTCGTTCATTGCAGTGATCGGTGCCGCAGGTCTCGCCATTGGTCTGGCGCTGCAGGGCAGTCTGGCGAACTTTGCCGGTGGTGTGCTGATTCTGCTGTTTCGCCCCTTCCGTGTGGGCGAGTGGATCGAAGCGCAGGGCGTAGCCGGCACGGTCAATTCGATTCAGATCTTTCATACGGTGCTCAAGACGGGTGACAACAAGACCGTGGTAGTGCCCAACGGGGCATTGTCCAACGGGCACATCACCAATTTTTCCCGCGAGCCGCGTCGCCGCGCCGATATCAATGTCGGCATCGACTACAGCAGCGATATCAAACTGGCACGCCAGATCCTGCTGGAAATCGCCGAGGACTCGCGTGTCTTGCGTGATCCCGAGCCGGTGGTGTTTGTCACGGGGCTGGGTGACAGTGCCGTCAACCTGTCACTGCGCGTATGGGTCGCGACTGGGGATTTCTGGCCGGTGACTTTCGCCTTCACCGAGCAGGCCAAGGAGCGACTGACCGCAGCAGGCGTGGGTATTCCCTTCCCGCAGCGGGTCGTGCATCTGGTGCAGAGCTGATAGTTGTTGCATGAATGATGAAGCCGGCGTCTGCCGGCTTCATCATTATTCAGGAGCGCCCGGAAGCGACTTCCCCTTCAGTTCCGTTTGGCTGCTGGCGAGTCCTGCGCCATTGCCAGACGATCAGTATCAGCGTGGGTATGCCGAGCAGGGCTGTAACCAGGAAGAAGTTGCTGTAGCCCAGATTCTCCACCATCACACCTGAATAGCCGCCGAGCAGCCGAGGTAGCAGCAGCATCAGCGAGCTGAGCAGTGCGTATTGGGTCGCTGAGAACTTGAGGTTGGTCAGGCTCGACAGGTAGGCGACGAACGCTGTCGAAGCCAGCCCACCGCTGAAGTTGTCGCAGGAAATGGTGACGATGAGCATCTGCAGGTCCGCGCCCATTTCCACCAGCAGCATGAACATCAGGTTGGTCGCCGCCGAGGCGACACCGCCAATAAAGAGAATCGGCAGAATACTGAAACGCACGATCAGCAGGCCGCCGAATGCCGCGCCAAGCAGCGTCATGATCAGCCCGAACACCTTGCTGACGCTGGCGATCTCATCCTTGGTAAATCCCTGGTCGATGTAGAAGACATTGGCCATCACGCCCATGACCGTGTCGGACATCCGATAGGTGGCGATCAGTCCCAGCAGCAGCAACGCTTGCCAGCGGTAACGGATGATGAAGTCGGTAATCGGTGTCAGCACCGGCCCCATCAGAATGCGACCGGGTGCAGACAGGCAGCCCCAGCAGATCAGCAGGTACATGGTGCCGCGTGGCCAGTAGCCACCCCAGTAAGACTGGAACATGCCTGTAGTCGAGACAATGAGGATAATCAGCACGATCACCGACACCGCCTGATGCGCGAAATCGAAACGTTGCGGGCGTTGCTTCTGCCCGGCCTGGCCGAGAATATGCCGCACCGGCACCAGCAGGGAGCGGCCCACGGGAGAAATGCTGCCGAGAATGAACAGCGCATAGAGCAGCGCTCGCGGCCAGGCCTGTGCGATCAGCGCGTTGATCATCGCCGGTACGGAAATCAGCAATACCAGCAGCAGGCCGACAGCGGCCAGTTGGTGGTTGAAGGTATAGCGTGAAGGCTCGTCGGGTAGCGGGGCTGCGGCGGGAGGTTCGGGAATCAGCAGGCTGGTGATGAAGCCCGGCACGATCAGCAACGCGAAGATGAGGTAGGTCAGGGTCCAGGCGGCCTGGTCGTACTCCAGACTACTCGACCCCAGCCACTCGGCAAGAAACAGCGCGCCAGCGCTGGCTAGCAGCATGGCGACGCGATAGCCGGTCATGTAGCTGGCCGCCAGGGTTGCCTGCAGTTTGTCCTCGGCGATCTCCAGGCGATAGGCGTCGATGGCGATGTCCTGGGTGGCCGAAGAAAACGCCACCATCACCGCCAAGGCGATCAGCATGGTCAGATTGGTTTGCGGGTTGCACAGTGCCATGCCTACCAGGCCGATGGCGATCAGCGCCTGCGACAGCACCAGCCAGGAGCGCCGCCGTCCGAGTGCGCCGATCCACGGCAGGCGCCACTGGTCGAGCATCGGTGACCACACCCATTTGAAGGCGTAGGCCAGGCTGATCCAGCTGGCGAAGCCGATGGTTTCCCGCGAGACACCGGCTTCGCGCAGCCATACCGACAACGTCGAAAATACCAGGATCGCCGGAAGGCCTGCGGCGAAGCCGAGGATTAGCAGCGTCAGGGAGGCGGGGCTGGCATAGGCGGCGAGAGCATCGCGCCAGGTTTCACGGGGCATACGGCAATGATCTGTCAGGAAATGGGCACAAAGCGCGCACTCTACTCGTTGTGCCCGAATGATTGCCAGCCGTGCCGACGTACGTCCACCCGGTCATTGATGATGGTCAGGCCCTCGGCGCGCAGGCGCATGCGCTGCTCATGGCCCGCGGCACTGCCCGCCGGCAGGCTCAGGCGTCCGCCAGCGGCAATCACCCGGTGCCAGGGCAGACGGGTGTCGTCCGGCAGTTGTGACATCAACCGACCGACCCAGCGTGCGGCTCGACCGAGGCCGGCCATGGCAGCCAGCTCGCCATAGCTCACCACCTTGCCTTCAGGAATTTGCGCCATTACCAGATAAACGGCAGCCCGGCGTGCTTCGGCATCGGCGCCGGGTGGTAACAACGTTGACTGGTCGGTCATGGCAATGCTTCCTGATGAACTCGTCTTCCGCCTGGCGGTCAGTGCTTGCTGTGACCACAGGCATAAGGATAATGCGGCCCCAATCACGGCTATTAACCCACCCGATCAGAATTCAATACATTTATATGTTTTCCAGAACCCTGTTGTGCATGGCCTTGGCCACGCTACCCCTGCCATTGCTCGCTGATACCGTATGGCTTAAGAATGGTGATCGTCTGACCGGCAAGATCAGTGTCCTGGACGGTGGCAAACTGCTCCTTGAAACCGATTATGGCGGTTCGATTCCATTGAAGTGGAGCAGCATCGCTACACTGGAAAGCAACCAGAAACTGCTGATCAAGCAGGGTCAGGTTGCTGGCGAGGTGGTCCAGTCGCTGCAGGCTAGCGATGACGGCAAGGTAATCCTCGCCAATGGTGCCAGCCCGCGCACCGTGGAGCTGGCGAGCATTTCGCAGATCATTCATCCCAAACCGTTGGTCCAGGACCTCACCTGGAAGGGCAACATCGATGTGGCGATGGACTACAAGCGCGCCGAGACCGATACCGACGACTACGATGTGTCCTTCGATACCAAGGCCCGGCACGGCCTGTGGAGGCACAACGGCACCGGCAGCTACAACCGCGAATACCGCGATGGCGTTACGGTTACCGACAACTGGGATGCCGAATATGCCCTCGACCGTTTCATCGACGAGCATTGGTTCTGGCAGGGACGTCTGAGCTACAAGCGCGATCAGATCGAGGATGTTCGTCGTCAGCGCACCCTGGGTACAGGTCCCGGTTATCAGTTCTGGGACAACGAGCTGGGTGCGTTCTCGCTGGCCTCGCTGATCAACCGCAGTGACTACGAATATGCCGACGGCAGCAAGGATGAATTCTTCCTGGCCGCCATGAAGTGGGATTACAACCGCTATCTGGTGGGCAAGACTTTCGAGCTGTTCAGCTCCGGAGAAATCGGCAAGCCGCTGGAAGGCGTGGCCGACTATGCGCTGGATGCCGAAGTAGGGCTGCGCTACAAGGTGACCGACTGGGCTTCGCTGAACATGAAGGCCGAGCGTGACATCGTCAGCGGCGCCGAGAACGAAACCGATGAAACCCGCTACACCATCGGCTTTGGGGTGGGTTGGTAAAGGCGGCAAGCTGCTTGTAGCCATTCGCCTCTGAAGCCACTCTCGCAGGCCGTGCGGCAGCGCTTTTGTGGGAGTGGCTCAGCCACGAAGTTCTTGAAGCAGAAGCTTAAAGGCGCAGGCCGCCATCCAGCTCCAGAATCCGTCCGGTGAAGTAATCGTTCTCGAAGATGTAGGCCACCGAGTGGGCGATTTCCATCGGCGTTCCCAGGCGCTGGAGCGGGATGCCGGCGGTCATCTTCGCCAGTGCCTCGGGTTTCATGCTGGCGACCATTTCGGTCTCTATGAAGCCGGGCGCCACACCTGCCACGCGGATGCCATAGCGCGCAAGCTCCCTGGCCCAGACCACGGTGTCGGCGGCGACGCCGGCCTTGGCGGCGGAGTAGTTGGCCTGGCCCATGTTGCCGGCGCGGGAAATCGAGGAAATATTGATGATCGCGCCCTGGCGCTTCAACTCGATCATCCTGGCCGCCACTTCCCGGGTGCAGAGGAAGACGCCGGTCAGGTTGACGTCGATCACTGACTGCCACTGCGCCAGGCTCATCTTCGACAGCTCGCCATCCTTGACCTTGATGGTCAGGCCATCGCGCAGGATGCCGGCATTGTTGACCAGGCCATCGAGCCCACCGAAGTCCTCGCTGACCTGATGCACCATGTGGCTGACCTGTTCCTCATCAGCAACATTGCACAGATAGGCGCGCGCCTCACCACCTGCCTGTTTGCAGGCCTGGACGGCTTCATCGAGGCGCTCCTGGTTGAGATCGACCAGCGCGAGGCGGGCGCCCTTGCCGGCGAGGTATTCGCCCATCGCGCGTCCCAGGCCCTGACCGCCGCCGGTAATGATGATGACCTTGTCTCTGAGCTGCATGCCCATCTCCCGTTTTTATAATGGATGCGTATCGCGACGCCTTCAGAGGACGGGTTATGCTGGCGCGGTTCAATAGCCAGCAGTCCCAGGAGCCAAAGGTGAGCGTAGAAGCCGTCAAGAATGCCCGACTATTACTGCTCAAGGAATACCGGGGCGTGCTCTCCACACACTCCCTGGCAATGCCGGGATTTCCCTTTGGTTCGGTCGTGCCCTACTGCCTGAGCGAGGAGGGCTGGCCGCTGATACTGATCAGCCGGATCGCCCAGCACACCCGCAATCTTCAGGCTGATCCGCGCTGTTCGTTGCTGGTGGCCGAGCGTGGCGTTGAAGATGTGCAGCTTAACGGCCGACTGACCCTGATGGCCGAGGCGCGGCAGTTGACTGAGCCGCTATTGGTCGAGGCTGCGGCTGAGCGCTATTACCGTTACTTCCCCGAGTCACGTGACTATCACCGCGTGCATGATTTCGACTTCTGGATTGTGCAGCCAGTTCGCTGGCGTTTCATCGGTGGTTTTGGCGCCATTCACTGGCTCGATCAGGTTGCGAGGGCCAATCCCTTTGCCGGTGCCGAGGGCGGCGAAGGCGGCATGCTCGAACACATGAATGCCGATCATGCTGCAGCTATCAGGCATTACGTCGAGCAGGCGGGGCTGTCGGCTGCATCCGAAGCCAGGATGGTTGGGATAGATGCCGAGGGCTTTCACCTGCGCATCGGGCAGGCCGTTCACTGGTTGCCCTTTCCGTCTGAATGTTCGACCGCCGCCCAGGTGCGTCAGGCCCTCGTGGCCATGGCTCGTGCCTGATTCAGCAAGGCTTCAGCTTCATCCGGTAGTTTTCAAGGCTTGTTGACGACGGGCAAAGCGAATAATCCCGTTACAGCCTGCTCGTCAATCGGCTTGAATTCGGCGCCGTATGCCGTCATCTACACAGAATCGGAAGCTGTTCTTCCGCCAAGGATTATTGATGCGAATTTTCTTGCTGCTTTTTCTCCTGTTCCCGCTGGCCGAGCTGGCGCTGCTGATCCAGGTCGGCAGTTCCATCGGGGTGCTGGCGACCATCCTCGTGCTGGTGCTCAGTGGCATGGCTGGCATTCTGCTGATGCGCTTTGCCGGGTTTGCCACCGCCTGGCGTGCCCGTGAGCGGCTGGCACGGGGTGAATTGCCGGAGCGTGAAATGCTCCAGGGCATGATGATGGTCGTCGCCGGTGGCCTGCTGTTCCTGCCGGGCTTTCTCAGTGACCTGATTGCCCTGCTGCTGTTGTTCCCGCCGTCGCGCAAATTGTTTCTGGGCGTGCTCGGTCGTCGCGCCGAAGCCCAGGCACAACGCCGCCGCGCCTTTGCCGATGACCTTCGCCGGCAGCATGAGCACCCCACCGGCACCCAGCGCCCGAATGTGATCGAGGGCGAATGGGAGCGTCGCGACAAATGATGTAGCCCTCGGTTTGGGGGGCATGTGCAGCCATGTTCTGCATTTTTCAGCTGCAAAAAAATGGTGGCTGGCCCTTGAAATCATTTTCCCCGCCCGCATGTAGCGGACACCGCAAGGTCGCTGTCGCATTTTGACAGTCCGTCTTCTGCGGCTCGCACAGCGGGCCGCAACCGGCACCGCCGGAATTTGCCAACCCGCCGATGAGATGCATCGGCATGGAACCACTCTGTTAGGAGAGATCGACAATGAAGCTTCGTCCTCTGCATGACCGCGTCGTGATTCGTCGCAGCGAAGAAGAAACCAAGACCGCAGGCGGCATCGTCCTGCCGGGCTCCGCTGCCGAGAAGCCGAACCGTGGCGAAGTCGTTGCTGTGGGTACCGGCCGCGTGCTGGACAACGGCGAAGTACGCGCCCTGGCCGTGAAGGTCGGCGACAAGGTGGTGTTCGGCCCTTACTCGGGCAGCAACACCGTCAAGGTTGACGGCGAAGACCTGCTGGTGATGAGCGAGAACGAAATCCTCGCCGTCGTTGAAGCCTGATCACCCCGAATCTCCGTAACCAATTTCAAGAATTGAGGATCAATCAAAATGGCTGCTAAAGAAGTCAAGTTCGGCGACTCCGCACGCAAGAAGATGCTGACAGGCGTAAACGTCCTGGCTGATGCAGTAAAAGCGACCCTCGGCCCGAAAGGCCGTAACGTGGTTCTGGAAAAGAGCTTCGGCGCTCCTGCGATCACCAAGGACGGCGTTTCCGTCGCCAAGGAAATCGAGCTGAAGGATCGCTTCGAGAACATGGGCGCCCAGCTGGTCAAGGACGTTGCGTCCAAGGCCAACGACGAGGCCGGTGACGGCACCACCACCGCTACCGTTCTGGCCCAGGCCATCGTCAACGAAGGCCTGAAGGCCGTCGCCGCTGGCATGAATCCGATGGATCTGAAGCGCGGCATCGACAAGGCCACCATCGCCATCGTCGCCGAGCTGAAGAACCTGGCCAAGCCGTGCACCGACTCCAAGGCCATCGCCCAGGTCGGCACCATCTCCGCCAACTCCGACTCCTCCATCGGTGACATCATCGCCGAAGCCATGGAGCGTGTAGGCAAGGAAGGCGTGATCACCGTTGAAGAAGGCTCGGGCCTGGAAAACGAACTGTCCGTCGTCGAAGGCATGCAGTTCGACCGTGGCTACCTGTCGCCTTACTTCATCAACAAGCCGGACACCATGGTGGCCGAGCTGGACAGCCCGCTGCTGCTGCTGGTCGACAAGAAGATCTCCAATATCCGCGAAATGCTGCCGGTGCTGGAAGCCGTTGCCAAGGCCGGTCGTCCGCTGCTGATCGTTGCCGAAGACGTCGAAGGCGAAGCCCTGGCCACCCTGGTGGTCAACAACATGCGCGGCATCGTCAAGGTTGCTGCGGTCAAGGCACCGGGCTTCGGTGATCGCCGCAAGGCCATGCTGCAGGACATCGCCATCCTGACCGGCGGTACCGTGATTTCCGAAGAAGTCGGCCTGAGCCTGGAAACCGCTACCCTGGAGCACCTGGGTAACGCCAAGCGCGTCGTGCTGAACAAGGAAAACACCACCATCATCGACGGCGCTGGCGCCCAGGCTGATATCGAAGCCCGCGTTGCCCAGATCCGCAAGCAGGTCGAAGACACCACTTCCGACTACGACAAAGAGAAGCTGCAAGAGCGTCTGGCCAAGCTGGCCGGCGGTGTTGCCGTGATCAAGGTCGGTGCCGGTACCGAAGTCGAGATGAAAGAGAAGAAGGCCCGCGTTGAAGACGCCCTGCACGCGACCCGTGCTGCCGTCGAAGAAGGTGTGGTACCTGGCGGCGGTGTTGCCCTGGTGCGTGCGCTGCAGGCCATCTCCGAGCTCAAGGGTGACAACGAAGACCAGAACGTCGGTATCGCTCTGCTGCGTCGTGCTGTCGAAGCACCGCTGCGCCAGATCGTCTCCAACGCCGGCGGCGAGCCGAGCGTAGTGGTCGACAAGGTCAAGCAGGGTTCGGGCAACTTCGGCTTCAACGCCGCATCCGACACCTATGGCGACATGATCGAGATGGGCATCCTCGATCCGGCCAAGGTCACCCGTTCCGCACTGCAGGCTGCGGCCTCCATCGGCGGTCTGATGGTCACCACCGAAGCCATGGTTGCCGAAGTGGTTGACGACAAGGCTGCCCCGGCCATGCCGGACATGGGCGGCATGGGTGGCATGGGCGGCATGATGTAAGCCAGCCACGCTGTATAAAAAACCCCGAGCTTGCTCGGGGTTTTTTTGTGCGCGTGATACTGGACCTTGCGGCGGTCAATCCTTGAGGCGGTGCGTCACTTCGCTGAGTTGTGCCGACAGGCCATGCAGGTTCTGACTGGCGGTTTCGGTACGCTCGACGTTTTCCTGATTGCGTGTGGCGATCATGGTGATTTCGGTGATGTTGCGCGAAATGTCTTCGGCAACGGCCGTTTGCTCTTCGGCCGCCGTGGCGATCTGTCTGTTCATGTCGCGGATGGCTTCGATGGCGGCGGTGATGTGCTGCAACATCTGCCCGGCCTGCGTCACTTGTTCGAGGCCTTTTTTGCTGTGTGCCTGACCGTTTTCAATGGCATGCACCGCGTTGCTCGCACCGGTCTGCACGGTGTCGATGATCTGGTGGATTTCCGCCGTCGATTCGGAGGTGCGCTGTGCCAGCGTGCGGACCTCGTCGGCGACTACGGCAAATCCGCGTCCGGCCTCACCGGCGCGCGCCGCTTCGATGGCCGCGTTGAGCGCCAGCAGATTGGTCTGGTCGGCGATCCCGCGAATTACTTCAAGTACCTTGCCGATACGTGCGCTGTCGCCTTCGAGGCGACGGATGACATCGGCGGTACTGCTGATCTGGTTGCTCATCTGGGTAATGGTCCCGATGGTCGAACGCATCACGGTCTCGCCCTGTTGTGCCGAGTCGTCGGCAGCATTGGCGGCCTGGGCCGCTTCGGCGGCATGACGCGAGACTTCCTGAGCGGTGGCGGACATTTCGTGTATCGCCGTGGCGACCTGGTCGGTGCGCGAGAACTGGTCTCGGGTGCCCTCGGCCATCAGCGTGGCGATGGCGTGCAATTCACCACTGGCACTGTCCAGGTTCGACGTGCCCTGTCGCAAGCGGGCAAAGGTGTCGGCGAGGAAATCACGCAGGATGTTCGCTGCTGTGGCGAGGCGACCGAGTTCGTCCGCACGGCTGGCATCCACAGGCTTGCCGATCTTGCCCTGGCTGAGTCGGGCGACGTGCTCGATGAGAATCGTGATGGGATTGATGATATTGCGGTTGACCAGCCACAGGCTGAGCAGAGCCACCAGCGCGCCCACCAGCAGCATGATCATCGGACCGAGTAGGGTCGTGGATGAGGCGTTTGCGTGGAGCCTTTCGGAGTGGGTATCGGCGGATTGGCGAAGCTGTTCTACCAGCTCGCTCATCTGCTCGCTGGCGGCGCGGTCGATACCGCTTACTGCGGCGTCACCGGTGATCGGATCGCCGCCAGCGACAATGAAGGCATCCAGGCCCTTGCGATAGGCAGTGCCGAGGTTGCTGTGTTCGTCGCGCAGGCGCTCGATCTGCATGGCCAGTGCGGGCTTGTGGGCAGTCAGCCTCAGCAGCTCGCCGAGGATGTTCTGCACCTGCGTTTCCTGGGCCTGGAACTGCGCCCAGTACCTGTCGCGGCGCTCGGGCTGGTTGCCGCGCAGCAGCACGTTCTTCCATTCCTGCACTTGGGTCTTGAACTCCAGATTGGCTTCGCCGATCAGCCGGGACTCGGTGAGCGGGCCGTCGAGTAGTTGCTGGAACTGATCGATGTTGCGGTTGAGGAAGTGAATGCAGGCCAGGGCTGTGAGCAGTATCAACAGCAGACTGCCACCGATCAGCATGAGAATTTGCGTGCGCAGGGATTTTTGAAACATGGATGGATTTCGCTCGTGAATCGAATGGTAAAAACGTGGAGGGCATCCTTGGCCCCACAACTTCTCGGCAATACCATGAAATTCTTGAACGTCGGCCAGACAGGGTGGGGATGCAGCAGGCAGGGAATAGTACGTGTCGTGTGTTGCACCTCGCGCTTTTCACGTGGGGGGAAGCGATGCGAGGCGTAATTCGGGCGTCGAAACGGAAAATGGCCCGACCGGAGGCTTCCGGTCGGGCCATCGTCAGAGGTCAGAGTGACGGATAGTCGGTATAGCCCTCTGCGCCCTGGCTGTAGAAAAGCTGTGGGCGTGGCTCGTTGAGCGGTGCGTCCTGGCGCAGGCGCTCGACCAGATCGGCGTTGGCAATAAAGGGAACACCAAAGGCCACTGCATCGGCCTTGCCTTCAGCCAGCCAGGCGTTGCTCTGTTCCTTGTTGAAGCCTTCGTTGGCGATATAGACACCGCCAAAAATCCGCTTGAGCTGCGGCCCCAGGCTGTCTTCGCCGGCATGCTCGCGCGTGCAGATAAAGGCTACGCCACGCTTGCCCAGTTCGCCTGCCACGTAGCCGAAAGTCTCGGCACGGTTGGAGTCGCCCATGTCATGAGAGTCGGCGCGCGGGGCCAGATGCACGCCGACACGACTCGCGCCCCAGACACTGATGGCGGCATCGGTGACTTCAAGCATCAGGCGTGCACGGTTTTCCAGTGAGCCGCCGTACTGGTCGTTGCGCTGGTTGGTGCTGTCCTGCAGGAACTGGTCGAGCAGGTAGCCATTGGCGCCATGGATTTCCACGCCGTCGAAGCCTGCTTCCTTCGCGTTCTCGGCACCTTTGCGGTAGGCCTCGACGATGGCCGGAATCTCGCTGGTTTCCAGCGCACGAGGCGTTTCGTAGTTCTTCTTGGGACGCACCAGGCTGACATGCCCCGCCGGCTGGATGGCGCTGGGTGCAACCGGTAGCTGGCCGTCGAGATAGAGCGGGTCGGAGATGCGTCCGACATGCCAGAGTTGCAGCACAATCTTGCCGCCCTTGGCATGCACGGCGTCGGTAATCTTCTTCCAGCCCTGCACCTGTTCGGCGGACCAGATGCCAGGGGTGTCCGGGTAGCCGACGCCCATGGGCGTCACCGAGGTGGCTTCGCTGATGATCAGGCCGGCGCTGGCGCGCTGGCTGTAGTACTCGACCATAAGCTCACCGGGCACGCGGCCCGGTTCTGCGCGGCAGCGGGTCAGGGGCGCCATGATGATGCGATTGGACAGTTCCAGGTCGCCGATCTTGATGGGGTCGAAGAGTGTGGGCATGAGGGTGCTGCTCCTATGGAGTGCGAGAGAGTTCAGAGTTGCTGGCCGATGCGCTCGATAAAGGCCCGGATGGCCGGTTCGTTGCGCTTGAAAAAATGCCACTGGCCGACTTTCTGGCTGGAAATCAGCCCGGCCTTCTGCAGGGTCGCCAGGTGTGCCGAAACCGTGGACTGCGATAGTCCGGCACGCTGGTCGATCTGTCCGGCGCAGACGCCGTTTTCCAGTGAGTGGTACTGCTGGGGGAAGTACCGTTGCGGCTCCTTCAGCCACTGCAGGATGTCCCGGCGCAATGGGTGGGCGAGTGCCTTGATGATGTCGTCGAAGTCGTCTGGCATGGCGTCTGGATGGATGTATATCGGAGTGGGGCGAACTATATATCGGATATTGACGATATAGGAAGTTATTCAAGTGATCTTTTGTTAATGACGGTCTGCGCCTGCCATTCGTTCAAGCGTCGCCAGCTCCTGTAGAATCGCCGGCTGAGTTTCCAGGGGTGTTCTATCTATGCGTATCGGCCACGGTTACGACGTGCATCGCTTCGGCGAGGGCGATTTCATCACGCTCGGCGGCGTGCGGATTCCTCACAGGTTCGGATTGTTGGCGCATTCCGATGGCGACGTACTGCTGCATGCGCTCAGCGATGCGCTGCTCGGTGCGGTGGCACTGGGCGATATCGGCAAGCATTTCCCCGATACCGACCCGCAGTTCAAGGGCGCCGACAGCCGGGTGCTGCTGCGTCATGTGCTGGGGCAGGTGCAGGCCAAGGGCTGGAAAGTCGGCAATGTCGACGCCACCATCATCGCCCAGGCGCCCAAGATGGCGCCGTATATCGAGACCATACGCAGCCTGATCGCCGAGGACCTGCAGGTCGATCTGGACCAGGTCAATGTCAAGGCCACCACCACCGAGAAACTGGGCTTTACCGGGCGCGAAGAAGGCATCGCCGTGCATGCGGTGGCGCTGCTGGTTCGCGCATGACCGAAGATCAGTTGCTCGGGCCGCGCGCGCATGGTGGGACGTGCGGCAGCGCTGTGCTCAAGGCGGTTGCCGAGGACTTCCAGGTTGATGAAGTGCTGGACATTCCGCTGTCCGGTGAGGGTGAGCATCTTTGGCTCTGGGTCGAGAAGCGCAACCTCAATACCGAGGAAGCGGCGCGACGCCTGGCCCGTGCCGCCGGCGTACCGCTTCGAAGCATCAGCTATGCCGGCTTGAAGGATCGTCAGGCGCTGACACGCCAGTGGTTCAGCCTGCATTTGCCGGGCAAGGCCGATCCAGCACTGGATAAGGCCGAAGACGAGACGCTGAGAATTCTCAAGGTTCGCCGCCACCAGCGTAAATTGCAGCGTGGTGCGCACTCGGCCAATGGCTTCACCCTGCGTCTGACCCAGCTACAGGCCGAGCACGCCGAACTCGACGAACGCCTGCAGCGTATCAAGGTCCATGGCGTACCCAATTACTTCGGCCTGCAACGCTTTGGTTTCGAGGGTGGCAACGTACTGGGCGCCCGCGAATACGCAGAGCGACAGGAGCTGCCCGTGCAACGCAACCTGCGCTCACGGCTGCTTTCTGCGGGGCGCAGTTACCTGTTCAACCGCGTGCTGGCCGAACGTGTCGCCAGTGGTATATGGAACCAGGCGCAAGTGGGGGATCTGCTGGCGTTCACTGACAGTCGCAGCTTCTTTCCCGCAGGCGAAGCCGAATGCGCCGATCCACGCCTGGCTATCCTCGATCTGCATCCTACCGGTCCGTTGTGGGGGGCTGGCGAGTCGCCCGCAGGTGCCGGGATGCGGGTGTTGGAAACAGCCGTCGCAATGGCCGAGCCGGCAATCGCCAAGTGGCTCGCAGAAGCCGGAATGAAGCATGAACGGCGTATTCTTCGCCTCCCCATTGGCGGCTTGTCGTGGCATTATCCGGTGCCTGACATTCTGCAACTTGAATTCGTCCTGCCGACCGGATGCTTCGCCACGGCTGTGGTGCGTGAACTGGTCAGCCTGGCAGGGCAGACGGATATCTGATGCGTATTCTGATCGCCAACGACGACGGGGTGTATGCACCTGGGCTCGCCGCGCTTTATGACGCGCTGGCGGATTATGCCGAGTGCCGGGTGGTCGCCCCCATCCAGGACATGAGTGGCGCCAGCAGTTCGCTGACGCTGGACCGCCCGTTGCACCCGACGACTATGCCGAACGGTTTCATCGGCGTGAACGGTACGCCCACCGACTGTGTGCATCTGGGCATTAACGGTTTGCTCGACGAGGCGCCCGATATGGTGGTTTCGGGCATCAACCTGGGTGCCAACCTTGGCGATGACGTGCTCTACTCCGGCACTGTCGCCGCTGCCATCGAAGGCCGCTTCACCGGCAAGCCGGCGTTTGCCTTTTCGCTGGTCTCGCGTTCACCGGAGAACCTGCCCACGGCGGCTTATGTCGCCCGCAAGCTGGTGGAGAAGCACGATCAGCTGGATCTGCCGCCGCGTACCGTGCTGAGCATCAATGTGCCCAATCTGCCGCTGGACCACATCCGCGGTATCCAGCTGACACGTCTCGGGCATCGTAGCCGGGCCAAGCCCCCAGTGAGGCAGGCCAATCCGCGCGGCAAAGATGGCTACTGGATCTCCGTGGCTGGCGATGTCGAAGATGGTGGGCCGGGAACCGATTTCCATGCGGTGATGCAGGGCTATGTCTCGATTACGCCGTTGCAGCTTGATCGAACCTTTCGTGAGGCCTTCCAGGCGCTGGATGGGTGGCTGGAGGGGGTTCTGTGAATCATCTTGGACAGGAGAATCTGATGCGCCACGGAACCGGGATGACCTCGCAACGTACCCGTGATCGTCTGATTCAGCGCCTCTATGAAGAGGGCTTGTCGAACGCGCATGTGCTGGAGGTTATCCGGCGCACGCCGCGCCATCTGTTCGTCGACGAAGCGCTATCGCATCGCGCTTATGAAGACACTGCGTTGCCCATCGGCCACAACCAGACCATTTCTCAGCCATTCATGGTCGCGCGCATGAGCGAGCTGCTGCTGGCTGATGGCCCGCTGGACAAGGTGCTGGAGATAGGCACGGGTTCCGGTTATCAGACCGCCGTGCTGGCACAGCTGGTGGAGCGGGTGTTCTCGGTTGAGCGAATCCAGGCGTTACAGGAGCGAGCCAAGGAACGCCTGGCCGAACTGAAGTTGCGTAATGTGGTCTTTCGCTGGGGCGATGGCTGGGAAGGGTGGCCGGCATTGGCGCCTTATAACGGCATCATCGTGACTGCGGCGGCAGCGGACGTGCCGCAAGCCCTGCTCGATCAGCTGGCGCCCGGTGGGCGTCTGGTGATACCGGTCGGTGCGGGTGAGGTTCAGCAATTAATGCTGATCGTTCGTGAGGAAGACGGTTTTTCCCGGCAATTGCTGGATACCGTGCGTTTCGTACCGCTGCTCAATGGACCTGTAGTTTGAAGACTCAGCGGAAGGAAGCATGAAGAGCGCGTTAATGTTGTACCTCAAGGGCGCAGCCATGGGGGCCGCCGATGTGGTTCCAGGCGTGTCCGGCGGCACCATTGCCTTTATTACCGGGATATACGATGAGCTGCTGCGCTCGATCGGCGCGATCCCCGGCGCTGTATTACTGCTGCTGCGGGGGCGCATTCGAGACGCGTGGAAAGCAGCCAATGGCACCTTTCTGCTGATTCTGCTGAGCGGCGTTTTAACCAGCGTGTTCAGTCTGGCCAAGCTGATCTCGTATCTGCTGGAGGGGCATCCGATCCCGATCTGGTCGTTCTTCTTCGGCCTGATCCTGGTGTCGGTGCATCTGGTCGGCAAGGAGATTCAGCGCTGGGATCTGTCACGCATCATCGGATTGATCCTTGGCGTCGCCTTCGCCTACCTGATCACCGTGGCTGCTCCGGTACAGTGGAGCAGCAGTGGTATGAGCCTGTTTTTTGCAGGCGCCATCGCCATTTGCGCGATGATTCTTCCCGGTATTTCCGGCAGTTTCATTCTGGTGCTGCTGGGGCTTTATCCGGTTGTGCTGGCTGCGGTGAAAACACTCGATATCGGCACACTGATGTTTTTTGCAACCGGCTGCCTGGTGGGGCTCCTGAGCTTCGCGCGTGTGCTCGGCTGGATGCTCGGGCGCTGGCGCGATCTGACCCTGGCGTTTCTCACCGGGCTCATGCTGGGTTCACTGAACAAAGTCTGGCCCTGGAAGGAGACGCTTACCTGGCGTACCAACTCCCAGGGCGAGCGCACACCCGTACTTGAGCAGAATATTTCTCCGGACAGTTTTGCCAGTCTTACCGGACAGGACCCGCAACTGATGCTGGCTGTGCTGATGGCTGTTGCAGGCATTGTGCTGGTATTGGGGCTTGAATGGTTTGCCAGTCGGCGTCAGCCTATGGCTCAGAACGTCTGAGCAGATTAAGTCCAGGGAGTGTTCGTTGAGGCTCACAGCAGTTGTGCGGTGGATTTGCAAGCCTTCGGCCCGTGGTGCACTGGTCATGGCGCTGGCGGCTGCTTTGCTGGCCGGTTGTGCAAGCTCGCCTACGGGTGGCGTGCAGGTAGTTGATCGCAACTCTCGGGACCGCGTCTCCAGTGGTCATTACATCGTTCAACGCGGTGATACGCTCTGGTCCATCGCCTTTCGCTTCGGCTGGGACTGGAAAGCGCTTGCCCAGCTTAACGGCATCGGTCCGCCGCATGTGATCTATCCGGGTCAGCGGATCCGCTTTGGAGGCAGTACTCCGCGCAATGTCGCCAGCGCACCTCCCGCGTCCCCACCCAGTGTTCAGACCCCGCGTGCATCGGCTCCGATCGTGACGCCCGTACCCGCGCCTCCGCCCATCACCCGAGTACCCCAGGCGGCTCCGCAAGCGACTACCCCGGTCAAGCCGGTGGCCCGTTCGGCAAGCGGTTGGGCATGGCCGGCGAAAGGGCAGATTATTGGTCGCTTCTCCTCAAACGGCAGTTTGAATAAAGGGATTGATATCGCCGGGGAATTAGGACAGCCTGTTTTAGCTGCTTCTGATGGGGCTGTTGTGTACGCCGGTAGTGGTTTGCGGGGTTACGGCGAACTTGTGATCATCAAGCACAGCGATACCTATGTAAGCGCCTACGGCCACAACCGCAGGCTGCTGGTTCAGGAAGGCCAACAAGTCAAAGCTGGGCAAAGCATTGCCGAGATGGGATCGACTGGAACCGACCGGGTGAAGCTGCACTTTGAGATTCGCCGCCAGGGCAAACCTGTAGATCCTCTGCAATACCTGCCAAAACCTTGAGCTGAGGCCTGCCTGTTCCGGTAACAGGGGGCTCGTGTGTTGCCAGGGATTGCGTGCCACCCGAGCCTGTTGTCGAACTCAGAACAGGACAACAATAATGGCTCTCAAAAAAGAAGTGCCGGAGTTTGACGTAGACGATAGCGTTCTACTAATGGAGCAGGCCTCTGGATCGAAACGCCCCAGCGACAGCTCTCGCGTTCGTTCGATCGGCTCCAGATCCGGGACCACTACCGCCAGGCAACACAAGTTCATCGATTACAACCGGGCGCTCGATGCCACCCAGTTGTACCTCAACGAAATCGGCTTTTCTCCCCTCCTGACTCCCGAAGAAGAAGTGCATTTCGCTCGCCTGGCCCAGAAGGGTGATCCGGCGGGGCGCAAGCGCATGATCGAAAGCAACCTGCGGCTGGTGGTGAAGATCGCCCGGCGGTACGTCAATCGTGGGCTGTCACTGCTGGACCTGGTTGAAGAAGGCAACCTCGGACTGATCCGGGCCGTGGAGAAGTTCGACCCCGAACGCGGCTTCCGTTTTTCCACCTATGCCACTTGGTGGATTCGGCAGACTGTCGAGCGGGCGATCATGAGCCAGACCCGCACCATTCGCCTGCCCATTCATGTGGTCAAGGAACTGAACGTCTACTTGCGCGCCGCCCGTGAGCTGACCCAGAAGCTCGACCATGAGCCCAGCCCCGAAGAAATCGCCAATCTGCTGGAAAAGCCGGTTGCCGATGTCAAGCGCATGCTCGGGCTGAACGAGCGGGTGACCTCCGTGGATGTGTCGCTCGGCCCGGACACCGACAAGACGCTGCTCGATACGCTCAGTGACGACAAGCCGAACGATCCTTGCGAGTTGCTGCTCGATGATGATCTTTCAGCCAGCATCGACCAGTGGCTGTCCGACCTGACCGAGAAACAGCGGGATGTGGTCATTCGCCGGTTCGGTTTGCGCGGCCATGAAAGCTGTACCCTGGAGGAGGTTGGCAAGGAGATCGGCCTGACCCGCGAGCGGGTGCGTCAGATCCAGGTCGAGGCGCTCAAGCGCATGCGTGAGATATTTGAGCGCAATGGCCTTTCCAGCGAAGCGCTGTTCGGTTAACAGGCAGTTACGAATTGTTATCAGCACCTGTCAGCCCCCTGGCGATAGCGGCAAAGGGGGCTTTTTCCTGGCTATGCCCAATGAGTGTTGCGAGCACTTGAGGTATGAGAATCCTTCAGTGGGAGCGGCTTCAGCCGCGAATTCGCGGATAAATCCGCTCCCACAAAAGCAGGAGTGCTCCATCAACACGCAACGGGGACATAGCCTTTTTCTTTGCGGGGCAGGGCGCGTTCGGGAGCCACTTCCAGGAACACTCTCCCATTAGGTTAATCCTTTCATTGTCTGGGGTCTTTCAAAAACGGCTTACCGTGTAAGCATTTGCTTACGGTGCGTGTAAGTAATGAGAGAAAACATCCGTTAGTGTCTGGCAGGACTGAAATTAAGTGTTTGATTCAAAACGTAAAACTAACAATTGGCTTGATGCTGTCCAGTTCCGGGTTGTCTTTTCATGAGTTGCCGTTGCGGCTGAGAAGCTTAATATCGCAACCGTGCTCATGGACAGGCACAGCCGGCAAGGAAGTCGGTCAGGATCAGCCGCAGGAAACGGCTTCATCAGGACGATGAGCAGGAAATACAAGGAAGCATGGAAGGAGGCGGGCGGGGTTAAACCCCCGCCCCTTTTTTTGCACGGAATAAAGGCGGGCGAACGGACTTCGCTGAACGACTCTTGCGATTGGCAGACTAAGCCTATGACCCATTCGCAGGAGCTCATCATGAACGGTAATGCCCCGCAAGAACCCTCCCGGCCTGATCATGCCGAGGAAGATCCGGTTGATCGTCATCCTGACGAAGCCGACGAAGATCAGCTGGATGAAGCGCTGGAAGAAACCTTTCCCGCAAGCGACCCGATTTCACCATAGCCGCAAAGGGCAGCTGCCCAGCTGCCCCTCAGTCCGTTTATCTCTCGTTGTCGTGCCGTAGCGCTATCAGGGTCCTGTTGCTGTTGTAACGTTGCAGGCGTGATGCAAGTGCCTCCGGCAGCACCATGCTTTCATTGAAGCCGAGTCGTCGATAGAAAGAGACCAGTTCCGGGGCGCAAAACAACCAAACTGGTCCGCTGTTTTCGCTAACCGCCCTGGCAACCAGGCGTGCGCCCAAGCCTTTTTTGCGCTGCTCAGGCGCAACCAGCAGTCCGCTCAGCCAATACCCGTTTTCGACGCTGCTCAAGCAGAGTGCTGCCACGATTTCAGTTGTGCCGGCGACCCAGCAGCGCGCACCTGCCGGAGCGCGCATATGGCTGCGATGGGCTCGGTAGAATTTATTCAGCAATGGCCTGTATTCGCTTGGCAGCAGGCGCAGTTGATCGTCGGATATGGAAGTTCTGTGCATGTTCGCTGGCCGCTTTTTGCCCGCACATTCTGGTCTGGTGACTTGGCGGTGTGCCCTGGATCAATGAATGCTTGTATGCCTGGTCGAAGCGTTTGCGCATTGGGTTATGCTGCCTTCACACACTTCATGGAGGTTCGACATGCGCAATATTCTTCTCGCTTTCGATGGTTCGGACAATTCCCGGCGGGCGCTGCAGTACATCGTCAATCTCGCCACCGATGCCCCCAAGCCGCTCGAGGTGCATGTGCTCAATGCCCAGCATGAGCCGGTGATTTACGGTGAATACGTCACATCCAACATGATCGAAGATCTCAACAACAGCCTGTTGGCCAAGTCGCGCACCCTCATTGCCGAGGCGACAACGGTGTTGCAGGCGGCAGGTATCGCTCATGAGGGTCACGCCGCTCTGGGTAACGTGGCCGAGCAGGTTAATGAAGCCGTCAAGCGGCTGGGCTGCGATACCGTGGTGATGGGCACGCGCGGCCTGGGCAGCTTCACCGGCATGCTGCTGGGTTCGGTCGCCAACCGGGTGATTCATGAGGTGTCGGTGCCGGTCCTGTTGGTGAAATAACGAGTGAAATGAATTGCAGTGAAAAGCCGGGCTGGTTCAATCCGGCTTTTTCTTGAGCAGATCGGCGAGGTTGGCGAAGGCCTTGAAGGTTTCTTTCGGTCCCAGGTCACTGCCGGGTCGAGCTTCGGCGTGGTACTGATTGTCTGTATAGCGTGAATGCTCGTTGTCGTGGCAATACAGGCAGAGCAGCTCCCAGTTCGAGCCGTCTTCGGGGTTGTTGTCGTGATTATGGTCCTTGTGATGGACCGTCAGTTCGCTCAAACGCTTGCCTGAAAACTCGCGGGCGCAACGTCCGCATACCCAGGGGTACATTTTCAGGGCTTTTTCACGATAGCCCTGCTCGCGCTGGGCGTAAGGTGTATTCGGCTTGTTCGTGCTCATTTCTATGTCCTGCTGACAAAAGCCATCAATCGAAGTCTGCGACAGTATTGCCGTCAGCCTGCCAGTCCGACGTAGACATTCTGCACGTCGTCGTGGGCGTCGATGGCCGCGAGGAAGGCTTCGACCTCTTCGAGTTCTTCGGCGGACAGCGTTGCCACGGGATTCTTCGGGCGATAGCCGAGCTGTGCCGACTGCACGCTGAAGCCGTGTTCGGGTAGAGCACGGCAGACCGTATCCAGATCCGTGGTGTCGCTGATGAACAGCCAAGTGCCTTCGTCGGCTTCTTCAAAGTCCTGGGCGCCGGCTTCAATCGCCGCCAGTTCCGGATCGGCATCGGCCGTGGCAGGAGCTGCCTCGATCATGCCGCAATGGTCGAAGTCCCAGGTGACCGAACCCGAAGCGCCCAGCTGGCCCTTGCGGAACAGCACGCGGATTTCGGCCACGGTGCGGTTGATGTTGTCGGTCAGACACTCGACGATCACCGGCACCTGATGCGGCGCGAAGCCTTCATAGGTGGTGCGCTCGTAGTGCACGCTTTCACCCAGCAGGCCGGCGCCTTTCTTGATGGCGCGCTCCAGGGTTTCGCGCGGCATGGAAGCCTTCTTCGCCTGCTCCACAACCAGGCGCAAGCGAGGATTCATGTCCGGATCGGCACCGCTGCGCGCCGCGATCATGATTTCCTTCGACAGCTTGCCGAAGGTGCGGCCCTTGGCGTTGGCTGCCGCTTCCTTGTGTTTCGCTTTCCACTGTGCGCCCATGCTGGCTCTCGTTGTGCGTGCGGATGAGGGAGTCGCCCGTCTGACGGTCGATTCTAGCGGTTGCTGTCGTTGCAGGCACGACCTGAGCGACAAACAGGTGCAGCTTGCGGGTACCGAAACATGTCCGACTGAACGTGTTCGGCCATGCTTCCTGCGGCCTGTCTTGGTAAACCAGGCGTGTCGCGTTAGGCTCGCGACTCCATTGCTGTTGCGAGTGCGATCCATGCCGGTGTCTGTGAACTTCAAGAACAAGATTTCCCGCCAGCGGCCCTATGGTCGAGTGGAAGGGGGGCTCAAGGCATCGGAATGCGATCTGTCGTTGATCGTCGATCAGCTTGAAAGCGATCGGGGACGCATCATAAATTCTGCCGGCGTACGCCGTCTGCAGCAGAAGACCCAGGTCTTCCCGCTGGAGCGCAATGCTGCGGTGCGCAGCCGTCTGACGCATTCGCTGGAAGTACAGCAGACGGGGCGCTTTATCGTCCGCACGCTGTTCCGGCAGCTGGGTGACAAGGCCGGGCTGTACGGTCTCGACGGGCTTGAAGGGACGCTGGAAAGCCTGGTGGAAATGACCTGCCTGATGCACGACATCGGCAACCCGCCCTTCGGTCATTTTGGTGAATTCGCCATTGGTGAGTGGTTCGCGCGCCACCTGGAGACACTATTTGATGCTGCTGTGCCGGTCGGGGTGGGCGATGAGACCTTGCGTGCGCAGATGTTGGCCGACCTGCGAGCGTTCGAGGGTAATGCCCAGGCGCTTCGCCTGGTGGTCAGCCTGCAGCGACTGAACCTGACGTATACCCAGACCGCCGGGCTGCTCAAATACGTGCGTGTCGCCTATGCGCCAAAACCCGAGAAGGGCTCGTTGGGCGCGTATCTGCACAAAAAACCGGGCTTTTACCTGTCCGAGGAGCCTTTCGTCTGCGCGTTGCAGGCTGCGCTTGGGCTTGCCCCCGGCACCCGTCATCCGGTCGCCTACATCATGGAAGCGGCGGACGATATCGCCTATTGCCTGGCCGATATCGAGGACTCGGTGGAGAAGGGCATCTTCAGTATCGAGCAGCTGGCCCGGTTGCTGGTGGAGAAGTTCGCCGAGCATGGCTCGCCGGACGAGCCGGTTGCGGCAACCGGACGCAGCTTTCGCAGCATGGTCGCCTATGCCGAATCACGGGCGCAGAAGGAGACGATCAACAAGGTCGGCGAGTTTTTCATCTGGCTGCGGGTGAATATGGTGCATCCGCTGGTGCAGCACGCAGCCCGGCAGTTCATCGAGCATATCGAGCCGGTGTACCACGGTACCCTGGACCGCGCCCTGCTGGAGGATGCCAGCCTGGAGAACGCCATCGTACAGACCTTCAAGGACGTGGCGATGGAGCACGTCTTCTGCCACCGCGAAGTGGAGACGCTGCAATTGCAGGGCTACCGGATTCTGCAGGGGTTGCTGGATGCCTACGCGCCACTGCTGAGCGTGCCTGTGTCGGTGTTCCATGCGCTGACCGATGGTGTCTGCCGCAGCGAGCCACACCTGCAGATGCTGGCCAGGCGCTTGCCCAGCCAGCTGGTCAAGGCCTATCACGAGGCGCTGAAGAGTCATCCTGACGGCTCGCCCAATCAACCGTTGTGGGCGTTCTACTATCGCTGCCGGATGCTGCAGGATTTCGTCAGCGGTATGACCGATCAGCTTGCCCAGGATGAGTTTCGCACCCTCTCGGCGCTGTAAGCGCGGTTAGTTTTCAGCGGCGTAAGCGCGCAGGAACAGCGTGACGACATCCTCCACATGCCGCTCCGCTTCGACCGTATCCGGTGCGTTGTCATGGCCAATCAGCAGACGGAAATGCGTGCCTCCCTTGAGCATCGAGCAGAAATGCTCCGCGCCGCGCATGGGCTCAGGTACACCCAGTAGGCCGCGTGCGTGGGCCTGGCCAAGCAGCTGTTCGAGATCCTGTAGCAGTCGCTGCGGTCCGGCGTCGTAGAACATCCGTGACAGCCCGGGATTCTGCGTCGCCATCGCCACCATCACGCGGTGCAGGCCGATGGACTCGGGGCTGTTGGCCAGCTCCTGCAGCGCATGGCCGAGATCCAGCAAAACCTGGCGAATCGAGCAATCCTCTTGCAGGACGAACAGTTTGCGCGGCAGGCGCGTCTCGCAGGTGGTCTTCACTGCAGCAGCGAACAGCGCTTCCTTGTCCTTGAAATGACTATAGAGCGTGAGCTTGGAAACACCGGCTTCGGCGGCGATGGCATCCATGCTGCTGCCTTCGTAGCCGTTGCCGAGAAAAAGCGTCTGCGCGGCGGCAAGTATCGCCTCGCGCTTGGCGGGGTCCTTCGGACGACCGGGGCCTGATGATGCGGGCAAGTCTTCAATCATGGGATACGTTTAATACTGGACTGGCTGGTTTGGTTATTTTTACTATACCCGGCAGTATAAGTATTCACGTTCGTTTTGTGAGAGAGAATCCGCGTGCTCAAACCTGCCCTGCCTCTTATCGGTGCCCTTGGTTTTGCATTGCTGGCTGGCTGCGGCAATGGCGAGTCCGAACCCGTCACGGTACGACCCGTGATGGTGGTTCAGCCGCAACCGGCGAGCGAAGCCTTCGAGAGCTATCCGGGCGAGATTCATGCCCGTTACGAACCCGAGTTGGCGTTTCGTATCGGCGGCAAGGTGGTCGAACGTTTGGTCGAAGCCGGTGAGCGCGTGCGCAAGGATCAGCCACTGGCCAGCCTCGATCCGCAGGACGTTCGCCTGCAACTCGAAGGCATCCGCGCTCAGGTGACGGCTGCCGAGGCAAATTTGCGGGTCGCGCGTGCCGAACACGAGCGCTACAAAACCCTGATGCAGCGGCAGCTGGTCAGCCGTTCGCAGTTCGATGCCTCGGAAAATACCTACCGCGCAGCCCAGGCGCGCTTGCAGCAGACGCGTGCCGAGTTCGACGTGGCCAGCAACCAGGTCGACTACGCGGTATTGCGTGCCAGCCGTGACGGGGTGATCGCCCAGCGCCGCGTCGAAGTTGGTCAGGTGATTGCTGCGGGCCAGACAGCCTTTGTCCTGGCTGCAGATGGCGAGCGCGAGGTGGCGATCAACCTGCCTGAGCAGGTGCTGGAGCGTTATTCGGTGGGGCAGGAGGTGGTAGTGGAGCTCTGGTCTCAGCCGGACAAGCGCTATCCGGGGCAAATCCGCGAGCTGTCGCCAGCCGCCGATGAGCAGTCGCGGACCTATTCGGCGCGTGTGGCCTTTACCCAGGCCGATGTGCAGGTTGAGCTGGGCCAGAGCGCACTGGTGTCGATTCGCAGCGCCGACGAGGTATCGCTTGCCGTGCCGCTGTCGGCCGTCACCGCCGAGCAGGGCAAGGCCTATGTCTGGCGAGTGAAGGGGGACGCCACGCTGGAGCGCGTCACAGTGCGGATCGGTGCCTTCGGTGAAACCCAGGTGCCTGTGCTGGACGGTCTGCAGGCCGAGGACTGGGTTGTCATGGCCGGGGTCCAGCTGCTGCATGAAGGCCAGGCGGTCAGACCCATCGACCGCGACAATCGTCCGGTTGCGCTGGCTGGCCAGGAGTAATCCCGATGCGCTTCAACCTTTCTGCCTGGGCGCTGGGCAATCGACAGATTGTGGTCTTTCTCATGCTGCTGATAGCCGCCGTGGGCGTGCTCTCCTATGGCAAGCTTGGCCAGAGCGAAGACCCGCCGTTCACCTTCAAGGCCATGGTGATCCAGACCAACTGGCCCGGCGCCACCGCCGAGGAAGTCTCCCGTCAGGTCACTGAGCGCATCGAAAAGAAGCTGATGGAGACCGGCGCGTACGAACGTATCGTCTCCTTCTCGCGGCCGGGTGAGTCCAATGTGACCTTCATCGCCCTCGATTCGCTGCGTTCCCGGCAGATCCCGGATCTCTGGTACGAGATACGGAAGAAAATCGGCGATATCCGGCATACCTTGCCGTCTGGCGTTCAGGGGCCGTTTTTCAATGATGAATTCGGCACCACCTTCGGCAATATCTATGCGCTGACCGGCAAGGGCTTCGATTACGCCGTGCTCAAGGATTACGCCGACCGCATCCAGCTGCAGCTGCAGCGGGTCAGGAGTGTCGGCAAGGTCGAACTGATCGGCCTGCAGGACGAGAAGATCTGGATCGAGCTGTCCAACGTCAAGCTGGCCACCCTTGGCGTGCCGCTCGAAGCAGTGAAGCAGGCACTGGAAGCACAGAATACGGTGATGTCGGCGGGCTTCGTCGAGACGCCAAGCGAGCGCGTCCAGCTGCGTGTGACGGGCAGCTTCAAGACGGTCGAGCAGATTCGTGATTTCCCCATTCGGGTGGCGGGCCGGACTTTTCGCATAGGTGACGTGGCCCAGGTCTATCGTGGCTTCAACGATCCGCCGGCACCGCGCATGCGCTTCATGGGGGAGCCGGCAATCGGCCTGGCGGTATCCATGAAGGACGGGGGCGATATCCTCCTGCTCGGTGAAGCGCTGCAGAGCGAGTTCGCCCGCTTGCAGCAGGAGCTTCCCGCCGGCATGGAACTGCGCAAGGTGTCCGACCAGCCGGCTGCGGTTAAAACCGGGGTCGGCGAGTTCGTCAAGGTGCTGATCGAGGCGCTGGTCATCGTGCTGTTGGTGAGCTTCTTTTCCCTTGGTGTACGCACCGGCCTGGTGGTCGCGCTGTCAATCCCGCTGGTGCTGGCGATGACGTTCGCCTCCATGCACTACTTCGATATCGGCCTGCACAAGATTTCCCTGGGCGCCCTGGTGCTGGCGCTGGGACTGATGGTGGACGACGCCATCATCGCTGTAGAGATGATGGCGATCAAAATGGAGCAGGGCTTCGACCGGCTCAAGGCTGCCAGCTTTGCCTGGACCAGCACAGCCTTTCCTATGCTCACCGGCACCCTGATCACTGCTGCCGGATTCCTGCCGATTGCGACCGCGCAGTCCAGTACGGGTGAATACACGCGCTCGATCTTTCAGGTGGTGACCATTGCGCTGGTCGCCTCCTGGATCGCGGCGGTGATGTTCGTGCCGCTGCTGGGCGAGAAGCTGCTGCCGGATCTGGCCCGGCGTCACGCGCAGAAGCATGGCGGCAGCGCTCAGGGTCACGATCCGTACTCCACACCGTTCTACCAGCGGGTAAGGCGGTTGATCCATTTCTGCGTGCGCTGGCGCAAGACAGTGATCGTGCTGACGCTGCTGCTCTTCGTCGCCTCGATTGGCCTGTTCCGCATCGTCCCGCAACAGTTCTTCCCGGCCTCGGGGCGTCTGGAGTTGATGGTCGATCTGAAGCTGGCCGAAGGCGCCTCGCTCAAGGCCACCGAAGCCGAGGTGCGGCGTCTGGAGGAGATGCTCAAGGCGCGTGCCGGGATCGACAATTACGTTGCCTATGTCGGCAACGGCTCGCCGCGTTTCTATTTGCCCCTCGACCAGCAACTGCCGGCGACCAGCTTTGCCCAGTTCGTGGTGCTGGCTGACAGCATCGAGCAGCGCGAAGCCCTGCGCAGCTGGCTGATCGAGCGGCTGGAGCATGACTTCCCGAACCTGCGCGGTCGTGTCAGTCGCTTGGAAAATGGGCCGCCGGTGGGTTACCCGGTGCAGTTCCGGGTGACCGGCGAGCATATCGATGTGGTGCGCGATCTGGCGCGTCAGGTGGCCGCAAAAGTGCGGGAGAACCCTCATGTGGTCAACGTCCACCTTGACTGGCAGGAGCCGAGCAAGGTGGTCTGGCTGAATATCGACCAGGACCGTGCCCGCGCCCTCGGTGTGAGTACGCTGGAACTGTCTGGCTTTCTCCAGCGCACCTTCACTGGCGCCACGGCGAGCCGCTTTCGCGAAGACAACGAGCTGATCGAAATCCTCCTGCGCGGCACCGCGCGCGAGCGTGAAACCCTGTCGATGCTGCCCAGTCTGGCGATTCCGACGGTCAGCGGACGCAGTGTGCCGCTGGCGCAGGTTGCAACTCTGGAGTACGGCTTCGAGGAAGGGGTGATCTGGCACCGCAACCGCCTGCCAACGGTCACAGTGCGTGCCGATATCTATGGCGAGCAGCAGCCGGCCACGCTGGTCAAACAGATCGAGCCGACGTTGCGCGAGGTGCGTGAGGCGTTGCCTGGCGGCTACCTGCTGGAAGTCGGCGGTTCGGTTGAAGACTCCAGCCGTGGCCAGGCTTCGGTGAATGCCGGCATACCGCTGTTTATCATCGTCGTGCTGAGCCTGTTGATGATTCAGCTCAGGAGCTTCTCGCGCACGGCCATGGTCTTTCTCACCGCGCCCCTGGGGCTCATCGGCGTGACGCTGTTCCTGCTGCTGTTCGGCCAGCCGTTTGGTTTCGTCGCCATGCTCGGCACCATTGCACTGTCGGGGATGATCATGCGCAACTCGGTGATTCTGGTCGATCAGATCGAGCAGGACATCAGTGCCGGCCATGATCGTTTCAGCGCCATCATCGATGCCACCGTGCGCCGTTTCCGCCCCATCGTGCTGACCGCTCTGGCAGCGGTGCTGGCCATGATCCCGCTGTCGCGCAGCGTATTCTTCGGTCCCATGGCGGTGGCCATCATGGGCGGGTTGATCGTCGCTACCGTGCTGACGCTGCTGTTTCTGCCGGCGCTCTACGCCGCATGGTTCAGGGTGCGGGAAGAGGCTGACTGAGGAAGGGGAATGATCTAAGCTCAGGCCATGAATCCCCCAGGAAGCCAGGCCGAAAACAATGGGCGCAGTATGGCGGTCCGATAGATCCCGTGCGGGTAATGGCAAGCGTGCGCCAGTACCAGGCAAGGCGGGAAAGAAAACCAGCAGCGGTCGCCGACTGGCGCGCCGTATGGGCTGGTTGCTGGTTGTTTCCCTACTGGCCGGTGGCGGCTATGCAGCCTGGCATGAAATGCACAGTTCCAAGCTGCAGGCACTATGGCTGAGCCGTTACGCCGACAATCTCGATTACCAGCTCAAGCCCGGCGCCAGTCCCAGCATTCTTTTCCCCGAGGCCGGCCCTTTTGATCGCCGTCTGGGCTATGCGCAACTGCCGGGATTTTTGGAACGGCTCACGGCCAGCGGCTTTGCCATCGAACAACAGGTGCGATTTTCGCCGGCATTGCAGCGATACGTCAGCCGGGGTTTCTTCGTGCCCTATCCGGAAAAGTTCCAGGCCGGACTGAGCATTGACGACTGCCGTGGGGAGCCGCTGTACGCCAACCGTTACCCGCATCAGTACTACGAAACCTTCGACGATGTACCGCCTGTGGTGGCCATGAGCTTGTTGTTTATCGAGGATCGCGGGTTACTTGATGCCGGACGCCCGCGTGCCAATCCGGCCGTGGACTGGCCGCGCTTCACCCGGGCGGCCATCACCCAGGTGGAACGGCAGCTTGGCCTGCCGGTGCAGGCGGCTGGCGGCAGTACGCTGGCGACTCAGGTGGAGAAATACCGGCATTCGCCTGAAGGTCGCACGGGCAGTGCTGAAGAAAAGCTCCGGCAGATGGTTCCGCCAGTGTGCGGGCTTATAGCCGGGGCCAGCTGACGATGGATGCACGTCAGCACATCGTGCGCGATTACCTCAACAGCGTGCCATTGTCTGCCGCCTTCGGTCACGGCGAAGTGCATGGTATCGCCGATGGGCTGCGGCTCTGGTTCGGCGCCGACTTCGCCGAGATCAACCGGCTACTCGATTCACGCCGCAATGCCGGGACGTCTCTCGACGCCCAGGGCCTGGCGCTGCGCCAGGTGCTCTCCCTGCTGATCGCCCAGCGCCGTCCGTCCTACTATCTCCTCTCGGGGCGCGACGCGCTGGCCGAACTCACCGACAGCCATCTTCGTGTGCTGGCCAGCGGTGGTGTGATCGATACCCGGCTGCGTGATGCGGCGCTGCAACAGCAGGTCGTGTTCCGTGATCTGCGACGTGAGCCGGGTATCCGCGAGGTGGCCGCGAACAAGGGCATCAGCGCCGCACGAATGCGCCTGAGCAATCTGCTGGGCGTATCGCTGTATGAGCTCGATCGCCTCGATCTGACGGCAACCACGCCGTTGCATGGTGAGCTGCAAAGTCAGGTCAGCACCTATCTTGAGCGCCTGGCCGAGCCCGAATTCGCCGGTGAGGCCGGGCTGTTCGGGGAGCGGATGCTGTCGCCGGAGCGCACCGCCGATGTCCGCTACAGTTTCACCCTGTTCGAGCGTGGCGTGCAGGGTTTTCGCGTACGGGTGCAGACCGATAACACCAACCAGCCCTTCGATATCAACGAGGGCAGCAAGCTGGAGCTGGGCTCTACGGCCAAGCTGCGCGTGCTGACTACCTACCTGGAAGTCATCGCCGAGCTGTATGAGCGTCATGCCCAGCTGAGCCGCGACGAGTTGCTCAAGGTACAAGCCCATGATCCGCTGACGCGCTGGGCCCTGGGTTATCTGAGCCGGACGCGCGAACCCAGTCTGCCGTCGATGCTCGAGGCGGCGCTTGAGCGACGCTATTCGGCCAGCCCCGGCGAGCGCTTCTTTACCGGTGCCGGCATGCACAACTTCAGCAACTTCCGGCGCGAGGACGACAGCCGTCTGCCCACCATGCGCGAAGCCCTGCAGGAGTCGATCAACCTGCCGTTCGTACGCCTGATGCGCGATCTGGTGAGCTACAGCACTTACCAGACGGCCAACGGCGTCGAGTTGCTGAAGAGTGATGACAACCCGCAGCGCAGTGAATATCTGCAGCGTTTCGCCGATCGCGAGGGCTCCGTGTTCCTGTTGCGGTTCTGGAAAAAATACCGGGGCAAGAGTGCCGATGAGCGCATCGAAGTATTCCTCGATGGCATGCGGCCTACCGCATCTCGCCTGGCTGCCGTCCATCGCTATCTGATGCCGGATGCCGACCGGGCTACCTTCGACCGTTTTCTCACGACGCGCCTGCCGGATGCCGCGCTGGGCGATACGGCGCTCGCACTGCTGTATGACCGCTATGGCCCCGGCGCTTACAGCCTGCCGGATCAGGGCTATATCGCCCGCGTCCATCCGCTGGATCTGTGGCTGCTCGGTTATCTGATCAGGTATCCCGAGGCTGGCATCAGCGAGGCCATCGCGGCCAGTGCCAGCGAGCGGCAGGAGGTTTATGGCTGGTTGTTCCGCAGCCGTCACAAGAGTGCCCGCGACAGCCGCATCCGGATCATGCTTGAAGTGGAAGCCTTCACCGACATCCATCGTCGCTGGCAGCGCCTGGGCTATCCCTTCGAGCATCTGGTGCCTTCGCTGGCCACGGCGCTGGGCAGCTCCGGTGATCGCCCGGCTGCACTGGCGGAGCTGATGGGCATCATCGTCAACGACGGGGTGCGGCTGCCGAGTGTACGGATCGACAGCCTGCATTTCGCCGGCGATACCCCCTACGAGACGCGCCTGGGTATCAGCTCGGAAGCTGGCGAGCGGGTGCTGCCGAGCGAAGTGGCGGCGGCCTTGCGTGCGGCGCTGCACAGTGTGGTCGAGGAGGGCACTGGCCGTCGCCTGCGTGGCAGTTTCCTGCAGGCCGATGGCGAGCCTCTGCGCGTGGGCGGCAAGACCGGTACGGGCGACAACCGCATTCAGACCGTCGCCAGTGATGGCCGCCTGATCAGCTCTCTGGCGCTGAATCGCACCGCCACCTTCGTGTTCTTTCTCGGGCCGAACCACTTCGGCACCCTGACGGCCTATGTGCCAGGGCGTCGCGCGGACAGCTTTCGCTTCACCTCGGCCCTGCCGGTGCAAGTGCTCAAGGGCATGGTACCCATCCTGCAGCCTTACCTGCAGAGCGCAACCCAGGTATGTCAGCCGCCGGCGGAGCCCGTTGCCCCCACCCTGACCGCCGGCACTGTGCTGACCAAACCTTGAATGCAGGGCCGAATGCGTTCGGTCCTGTGGTTTCGTTCAGAACGCCTTGAGCATCCGCCCGAGCAGCTCCATGGCCTTTTCGCTGCGCGCGTCCCAGGGATGGCCGTGGTTCAGTCGTGCGCAATTGCGAAAGCGCTGCGTCGCAGAGAAGATCGGACCGGGAGCCAGGCTGATGCCCTGGGCAAGGGCCAGCTGCAGCAGTTGCAGCGAGTCCACCTGCTCAGGGAACTCGAACCAGAGAAAGTAGCCACCGCTGGGTCGTGTGACCCGCGTACTGGCCGGAAAGTGGCGCGCTGCAGAGGCCAGCATGGCGCCCTGCTGCATCTCCAGGGCATGGCGTAGCTTGCGCAAATGGCGGTCGTAGCCGCCATGTTGCAGATAGTCGGCAATGGCCGCCTGCGCCGGGATCGAAGGGGAAATGGTGGTCATCAGCTTGAGTCGACTGATTTGCTCGGCATAGCGCCCACCCGCGACCCAGCCGACCCGATAGCCCGGCGCCAGGCTCTTGGAAAAGGACCCGCAGTGCATCACCAGCCCGTCGCGATCCTGGCTCTTGACGGGTTTTGGCGGTTCGCGGGTGAAATACAGTTCGGCATAGACATCATCCTCGATCAGCGGCACCTGATGGAGGTGCAGCAGATCATAGAGTTGTCGCTTTTTCTCTTCGCCCATGCTGGCGCCCAGCGGGTTCTGCAGGCTGCTCATGAACCAGCAGGCCTTGATTGGCAAGCTTGAGAGGCTACCGGCGAGCACCTCCAGATCAATGCCTTCCCGTGGATGGACCGGTATCTCCACCGCTTTGAGCTTGAGGCGCTCCAGCACCTGTAGCGTCGCATAGAAGGCCGGCGCCTCGATGGCGACGAGGTCGCCCGGCTCGGTGACTACCTGCAGACAGAGGTTCAGCGCTTCCATGGCGCCAGTGGTAATCACCAGCTCTTCCATCGGCAGCTTCACGCCACCGACCATGTAGCGCAGGGCAATCTGTCGCAGCAGATCCGGATTGCCGGTGGTCATCTCGCTGATCACTTCACGCGTCGGCATGTCGCGCACGCTTTGCGCCATCGAACGGGCAAGGCGCTGCAGTGGAAACAGGTCGGCGCTGGGAAAGGCTGAACCGAAGGGCACGGTATCGGGGTTACGTAATGAGCCGAGTACCGAGAACACCAGTTCGCTGACGCCAACTTCGGTGGTTTCGGCAGGGCGCAGACTGATATCCGGCTCATGCAACGGACGCTTGGCATGCTCGCGGACAAAATACCCCGAGCGTGCCCGTGCCTGGATCAGTCCGCGGTCTTCCAGCAGGTAATACGCCTGGAAGACGGTGGACGGACTGACGCCGTAGGTGCGGCTGGCGTGGCGGACCGAGGGTACCTTTTCCCCCGGCACCAGTACGCCGGTGCGAATCAGTTCGGCAATTTCATCAGCAAATTTCTCGTAGCGTTTCATCGTGTCCGGACTCGATGCGGCATTGCCGGAGGACGATACTTCAGCAGGCTGGATTGGCCCATGTTTATCAGCGGTTGGTCGGCGCGATAAACGTACTGCCGGCGCGCACCATGCTGACCGGATCGTCCAGATCGCGCACCTCGAACTGCAGGGCGTGACTCAGCCCCCGGGACTTTTCGCTATCGATCAGCGCTACGCTCAGCGGCAGGTTGATGATTTCTCCCGGCGCCAGGCTGACTTCACGTCGGCCATGCAGCATGAACGGGCCTTCGCCAAGCGACACGCCATACTCACGATGCTGCTGGGTCTTGTTAATGATCTTGAGGCTGTACATGTTCTCGATCTGGCCCTGACTGTTCTCGCGGTACAGGGTGCGGTCCTTGGTGACATCCAGCGAGAGCAGGGGCCGTTCGTCCAATGCCCAGCCGAAGGCGCCGAACATCAGCAGCAGCGCCGCCGCGTAACCGATCAGGCGTGGGCGCAGCAGGCGGGTTCTGCCGCCTTGCAGTGCGCGTTCGGAGGTATAGCGCAGCAGACCCCGCGGATAGTTCATCTTGTCCATGACGTCATTGCAGGCATCGATGCAGGCGCCGCAGCTGATGCAGTCGAGCTGCAGGCCGTCACGGATGTCGATGCCGGTGGGGCAGACCTGCACGCACAACGTGCAATCGATGCAGTCACCCAGACCTTGCGCCTGCCGATCGCTGTCCTTGCGGCGTGCGCCGCGCTGTTCGCCCCGGGCTGTGTCGTAGGAAACCACCAGCGTATCGGCATCGAACATCACGCTCTGAAAGCGCGAATAGGGGCACATGTGCAGGCAGACCTGTTCACGTAGCCAGCCGGCGTTGAGGTAGGTGGCGGCGGTGAAGAAAAACAGCCAGAAGCCGGCCGTCAGACCCAACTCCAGCGTGAGCATGTCCTGCACCAGCTCCCGGACAGGTGTGAAGTAGCCGACAAAGGTCAGGGCAGTGGCCAGGCTTACCGCGAGCCAGAGCACGTGCTTGGCTGCGCGGCGTGCAGTCTTTTCGACCGACCAGGATGCGGCGTCCAGCTTGATCCGCTGGCTACGATCACCTTCGGTAACCTTTTCGGCCCACATGAAAATCCAGGTCCAGGTGCTTTGTGGGCAGGCATAGCCACACCAGACGCGACCTGCCAGTACGGTGATGAAGAACAGGCCGAAGGCAGCGATGATCAGCAGCGCCGAGAGCAACATGAAATCCTGTGGCCAGAACGTCGCGCCGAAAATATGGAACTGCTGTTTTCCAATGTCCCAGAGCACCGCTTGCCGTCCGTTCCAGTCCAGCCAGACTGTACCGAAATAGAGCAGAAACAAAAGGCCTGTGCCAAACAGTCGCAGATTGCGAAAAAGTCCGTTGAAGCTGCGGGTATGAATCGGCCCTCCAGCCTGGGCAGGTGTCAGCCGTATGGGCTTGGCCGGATCAACACTGTCGATGATCCTGGCAGTAATTCGTTCGCTCATTGCGTCACCCCATCAGACTTTCAGACGGGGTGAATGATCAATGGAGTGGTGCTTGTGTAACAGGCTCAGCTGTTTATGAAAAATGCGGATCAGATGGATTCTGAAAGCGCTTTCAGAAACCTGTGTTATCTATCCTGATCTGCGTCAACGGCTTGTGTGGAAGTTGCAACTGATCCGTATTTTTAGACTGTATCTGCACCTGTTTAACCAAGGCGCGTCGGGCGATAGTCCGGCGTTTCGCTATGATGTCGCGCTGTGCGATTCGCAGCCGCCTTTTCGGCAAAGGTTGCCGACTCTTCTCCGTTCTGCCTGACGTCCAAGGAACACCGACATGATTCTCAAAGGCCTGACCTGGCTGATCCTGCTGCAGTTGCTTGGCAGTGTCATAAACCTTCTGCTGTTACCGGCGCTGCCCGGTCCCATCATCGGCATGGTGCTGCTGTTTGTTGCCCTGCTGGTGCGTCGGAGCATTCCCGAGTCGCTGGAGAAGACCACTGCGTTGCTGTTGCAATACCTACCGCTGCTACTGATCGTTCCTGCGGCGGGCATCATCACCAGCAGTGACGCGCTGCTGGCCGATTTGCCGGCCATTGCTGTTGGCCTGGTGCTGTCGCTGGTCATCACCGTGCCGTTCTGCGGCTGGCTGATGCAGGTGCTGATCCGTCGCATGGAGCGTAAGCAGGAGGATCAGGCATGAGCACCTTCGACCTGGCTACGGTCTGGCGGCTGACGCTGGAGCATCCGCTGTTCTCGGCGGGCCTGACGCTGGTTGCCTTCCAGCTGGCGCTGGCGCTGTACCGACGCAGTGGCTGGTTGGTGCTGCAACCGGTGATGATCGGGATGCTGCTGGTGGTGTCGGTGCTGTATCTGAGCGGCCTGGACTACCAGACCTATCGCGAGGGCGCTTCGATGATCGCCATCCTGGTCGGCCCTGCCACTGTGGCACTGGCGATTCCCTTGTACCGCCATCTGCGTCGTATCCGGCAACTGTTCTGGCCGATCGTGATCACCCTGTGCGTCGGCGGCGTGCTCTGCGTGGGGCTGACGCTGCTAATTTCCGGTTTCATGGGTGCCGATATGGCGGTGCTGATGAGCCTGGCGCCCAAGGCGGCAACCATGCCGATAGCCATGCTGGCAGCCGAGCAGATTGGCGGTGTTGCCTCGCTGGCGGCGGTTTTCGTGATGCTCACCGGTGTCATTGGAACGGCGCTGGGGCCACTGATGCTGGGCTGGGCGGGCGTCAATCATCCAGCTGCGCGCGGCCTGAGCTACGGCATCAACGCCCATGCCATCGGTACGGCGCGCGCACTGGAGGAAGGCGACGAGTGCGGTGCGTTCGCGGCGCTGGGCATGAGCCTGCTGGGCATTCTGATTGCCTTGTTCCTGCCGCTGACGCTTGGGTGATGCCGGGCGTCGCCTTCAATACATCGGGTTAATCGATATATTGCTGCAATAAAATGCATCCATAGTGCCTCTCGTTCGATAGAAGATGGTTTCCATCACAGGTCAGGCCCCTTTTGAAAAAAGGGCCTGCATCACGCGAACGAGGCTGCAATCGATGATCGACTTACGTCCCCGAGCCGAGCTGGGCCATGCCAATCACGGCTGGCTCGATACCCGTTACCATTTTTCCTTCGCCGACTACCACGATCCGCTGCGCATGCATTGGGGCCGGTTGCGCGTGTGGAATGACGACTGCATCGCACCCCATTCGGGTTTTCCTGCCCACCCGCATCGCGACATGGAAATCATCACCTATGTGCGCAAGGGTGCCATCAGCCATGAGGACAGTCTCGGCAACCGTGGCCGTACTGTGGCAGGCGACGTGCAAGTGATGAGCGCCGGCACCGGCATTGCCCACAGTGAGTTCAATCAGGAAGACGAAGCCTGCGAACTCTTCCAGATATGGATCTATCCTGATCGAAGCGGGTTGCCGCCGAGTTGGGGCACCCGGCCCTTCCCGCGTGGCGAGCGCTCCGGCGCCTTTCTCACCCTGGCCAGTGGCATCGAAGGTGACGCCGATGTCTTGCCGATCCGTGCAGATGCGCGCTTGGTGGCTGCGACACTTTCCGCGGGTCAGGTTGCCGAATATGCGATTGCTGCTGGCAGAAAGGTCTATCTGGTAGCTGCCAGTGGGCGGATTGAGGTTGGCGATGTCATTGCTGCCAGAGGTGACGGCGTGGCGGTGCGTGATGAGGCACTGCTGAGTGTCAAAGCGCTGGAAGACAGCGAAGTGGTGCTGGTGGATGCGCGATGAGCGGGCCGGCAATTGAACTTGAACTGATCAAAGAGGAAGAAAAAATGGCGAAGATTCTCGTGCTCTACCATTCCATGTATGGCCATATCGAAACCATGGCCAACGCCATTGCCGAAGGCGCGCGCAGTGTCCAGGGTGCCGAAGTGACCATCAAGCGGGTGCCGGAAACCATGCCCGAGGAGGCCTTCAAGAATGCCGGCGGCAAGACCGATCAGGTCGCGCCGGTTGCCAGGCCGAGTGAACTGCCTGAATACGACGCCATTATCTTCGGTACGCCTACGCGCTTCGGCAACATGTCCGGGCAGATGCGCAACTTCCTTGACCAGACCGGCGGGCTCTGGGCCAAAGGGTCGCTGCACGGTAAGGTTGCCAGCGTATTCACCTCGACCGGCACCGGTGGCGGCCAGGAGATGACCATTACCTCAACCTGGACCACTTTGGCTCACCACGGGATGATCATCGTGCCGACCGGCTACGGTATTGGCGAGTTCTTCGATATTTCCGAAACCAACGGCGGCACGCCCTATGGCGCCTCGACCATCGCCGGCGGCGATGGTACGCGTCAGCCCTCTGCCAAGGAGCTGACCATCGCGCGCTATCAGGGCGAACTGGTAGCCAAGACTGCGCTCAAGCTCATGGGGTGATCTACACCTTCGGCTAATCCAGGCGACGGTCTCTGGCTATCCGGTGTGTTAATCGATTTGTCGGCTGATGCGGTGCATGCGTTCCAGCACCGCGTTCATGCCGTTGCTGCGTGAAGGCGACAGGTGTCTGGACAGGCCGAGTTGCTCGAACCAGTATGCGACTTCGAGCTGCTGCAACTGGTTACTGTCGATCCCGTTGACGCGCGCGAGCAGAACGGCAAGCAGCCCGCGCAGCAGGCGTGCTTCGCTGGTGGCGCGGAAATGCCAATGGTTATTCTGCCTGTCACCGATCAGCCATACCCGGCTTTCGCAGCCGCTTACCAGAGTGGTTTCGTTGCGCTCGCTCATATCGACCGGCTCCAGCCGGTCGCCCCATTGCATCAGCAGGCGTGCGCGTTGCTCCCAGCTGGCGGCCTGCTGGAATTCCTCCAGGGCGTCGCGCGCGGCAGCCGGCAGGTTGTTCACAGCAGCAGCTCCAGAGCACGATCCAGCGCGGTAAAGAAGCGCTGCAAGTCGTCACCGTCGTTGTACAGGCCGAGCGATACGCGAATGGCCCCCTCGATACCCAGGGTCTTCATCAGCGGCTGTGCACAGTGGCTTCCGCTACGCACGGCGATGCCCTGTTCGGTCAGCAGATGCGCCAGATCGCCATGATGAATGCCGTTGACGGTAAAGCTGGCCAGCGCCGTCTGGGGTTGGCCCAGAAGCTGTACGCCGGGACGGGCAACCAAGCCGGTCAGCAGCTGTTCGTGAAGTTTATGCTCATGAGCGGCTACGCTTGTGGCGTCCAGCCTCGACAGGTAATCCAGGGTCGCGCCAAGGCCGATCACGGCGCCGATGGGTGGGGTCCCGGCCTCGAAACCCAGTGGCGCGGCGTGGAATTCGGCGCTCTGGAAGTCCGCCACCCGGACCATTTCGCCGCCGTACTGCCAGTGGTCGAGCTTGAGCAGGGATTCGCCGCGGCCATACAGTGCGCCGACCCCCTCGGGTCCATAGAGCTTGTGGCTGGAGAATACATAGAAGTCACAGGCCAGTGCCTGCATGTCATGGCGACCGTGCACCACGCCCTGGGCGCCGTCGACGATAGTCAGTGCGCCCTGGGCCTTGGCCAGCGGCAACAGCTGCGCCAGGGGTTGCCAGGCGCCCAGGACGTTGGACAGCTGGCTGAGGGCGAGCAGACGTGTGCGCGGGCCGATCAATTCTGTAGCGCTGTGCAGATCGATCAGGCCATCCGCGTCCAGTGGCAATACCACCAGTCTGGCGCCGCGCCGCCTGGCCAGCTGTTGCCAGGGCAGCAGGTTGGCGTGGTGTTCGAGTGCGCTGACGACTATTTCATCATCCGGCTGCAGCAGGTGTTCCAGTCCGTAGGCCAGCAGGTTCAGCGCCTCGGTCGCGCCGTGCGTAAAGACGATTTCGGTGGGGCTGCGGGCGTTCAGCCAGTGCGCCACCTTGACCCGCGCCTTCTCGAAGGCCCGCGTCGTCCGCTCGGCGGTCTGGTGCTGGGCGCGATGCACGTTGGCGGTGCCGCTGGTGTAGTAGCCGGTCAGCGCGTCAATCAGTGCTTGGGGTTTCTGCGAGGTGGCAGCGCTATCAAGATAAGTTTGTCCCTGGGCTTCGAGAATGGCCAGGGCGGGGAAGTCGGAACGCCAGGGGGAAATCAGAGCCATAAGCTGCAAGCTTCCAGCTGCAAGTGAACTGCAGGCCCTCCTTTCCAGGCCGCCTGCAGCGTGGCGCTCGCAGCTTGGCTACTCCTCTGTCAGTTGTGCGCGTGCAGCGCTTCGTTCAACTCGATGGCGGATTTGTGGGTTTTGCATTCCACGGCGCCGCTCAGGGAGTTGCGACGGAACAGCAGGTCGTTCTGGCCGGCCAGTTCGCGTGCCTTGATCACCTTGACCAGCTCGCCCTGTTCATCGAGCAGGTTCACCTTGGTGCCGGCGGTGATGTACAGGCCCGACTCCACAGTATTGCGGTCACCGAGGGGAATGCCGATCCCGGCATTGGCGCCGATCAGGCAGCCTTCGCCCACGGAGATGACGATGTTGCCGCCACCGGACAGGGTGCCCATGGTGGAACAGCCGCCACCGAGGTCCGAGCCCTTGCCGACGAAGACGCCTGCCGAAACGCGTCCTTCGATCATGCCGGGACCTTCGGTGCCGGCATTGAAGTTGACGAAACCTTCATGCATGACCGTGGTGCCTTCACCGATATAGGCGCCCAGACGGATGCGTGCGCTATCGGCGATGCGAACCCCGGTTGGAACCACGTAATCGGTCATCTTGGGGAATTTGTCGACGGAGGTCACTTCCAGCAGGTAGCCCTTGAGGCGTGCTTCGAGCTGGCGCTCGGCCAGTTCACCCAGGTCCACGGCTCCCTGGTTGGTCCAGGCGACATTGGGCAGCAGGGCAAAGATGCCTGACAGATTCAGCTGATGCGGCCGGGCCAGGCGGTGCGACAGCAGCTGAAGCTTAAGGTAGGCCTCGGGTGTGGTTGTCGGCGCGGCATCGCTTTCCAGCAGCGTGACCACCAGCGGGCGCTGGCTCTCGGCAAGGCGAGTCAGCAGCGCATGCTGGGCGGCATCCTGCGGCTTGATTGCATCGGCCAGCTCGGCAGCCTGAGAGATGCTGATGGCAATGGCCTGGTTGCCGCCCTCGTAACCCAGTACAGGCGCGATGGCCGCGATCAGTTCCGGGGCGGGTTGCAGCAGCGGCTGCGCATAGAAAACTTCGAGCCAGCTGCCCTGGCGGTTTTGAGTGCCGACGCCGAAGGCGAGGCTGAAAAGCGTGCTGTTCATGAGAAATCCTTCTTTTGTCGGGTCGCTTGCGTCGCGCGCTCAGTTGTTTCCGGCCAGCGCGGCAGCGTAGAGATCGGGCTTGAAGCCAACCAGCGTTCTGTCGCCGATATCGAGCACCGGACGCTTGATCATCGAAGGCTGCGCGAGCATCAGTTCAATGGCCTTGGCCTGGTCGAGACCGGTCTTCTGCTCATCGTCAAGCTTGCGAAACGTGGTGCCGGCACGATTGAGAAGGGTTTGCCAGCCGTGCTCCTCGCACCACGCCTGCAGATGCGCGAGATCGATGCCGGCGCTCTTGTAATCATGGAAGTGGTAATCCAGACCCTGCTGGTCGAGCCAGGTGCGGGCCTTCTTCATCGTGTCGCACGCCTTGATGCCGTACAGGCGTAGGCCTTGGTTTTCGTGAGGCATAAATGGATTTCGGTTGGTCATACAGGGGGCTGATTATGCCATGTCATCGCTGTCGCTGCTGGATGCAAGACGGAGTGCTTCGCGGATGGCCTGCGCATTTGTCGGGCGAACCAGCCGTGCCAGCTCTTCGCCCTGGTGCAGCAAAATCAGTGTCGGCCAGAGTTTGACCCGGAACGAGCGACCCAGTGGGCGGCCTGGTCCATCCTCAATCTTCAGGTGGCGGATCTCCTGTTCGTTCATCGCAGCGGCAAGGTGGGGTTGCACTGCCTGGCAATGACCGCACCAGGCTGTTCCGAATTCCACTAGCGTGAAACCCGCCAGTGCATCCACTTCGGTGCGTGTGGGGGGATCGATGGCGTAGGTCGCGTTGAAGGGCATGGCAGGACCCTCTCAGGGTATTTGTGGCGGAGTGGGGCAGTGCTGCGCTGAAGGTGCTGCAAGCTGTAACTGGCCGGGTTTGCTGTGTAGCGCCGACCCTCAGTTGCCTATTTGGCAGGATGCGCTTGTCGCCAGTCAAAAATTGAAAGTACTTGGGTGGCCAGTTAAGGCTGGCGACCCTTATAATCGGGCGGATTTCTACATTCCGCGACATAGCGTCGCGCCAGTGATCCTATTGGCGCGTGTTCAGCAATTGGACTTTTCGCTAGTCGTCGGGGTTCCCAAGTTCTGAAAATCAGTGGTTAGGCGGGCCGATGATCAATATAAAACGTGGGCTTGATTTGCCCATTACAGGTGCGCCGGCGCAGCGTATCGAGGCCGCAAGGCCCGTGCGAAGCGTCGCCGTAATAGGGTTTGATTACCCGGGCATGAAACCGACCATGGAGGTTCAGGTCGGTGATCGCGTGAAGCTGGGGCAGATCCTCTTTTCCGACAAGAAATCTCCGGGGGTTCATTTCACGGCACCGGGTGCGGGTGTGGTCAGCGCCATCCACCGCGGTGAAAAGCGTGTGTTGCAGTCGGTGGTCATCGACCTTGACGGCGCGGATGAGTTGACGTTCAGCCAGTATGCCGATGCGGAGCTGGAGACACTGAGCGACGCCCAGGTGCGTGAAAACCTGCAGCAGTCCGGTCTCTGGACAGCCCTGCGCACCCGCCCGTACAGCAAGGTGCCGGCGGTAGACGCAACACCCAACTCGATTTTCGTTACCGCTATCGATACCCATCCACTGGCAGCCGATCCGGCTGTGATCATCGGTGAGCAGGCGAGTGATTTCGAGGCGGGACTCAAGGTGCTCGGCAATCTGGCCAGGGTATTCCTGTGCAAGGCGCCGGAAAGCACGCTGCCTGGAGAGAGCCTGGCCAAGGTACAGACTGAAGCCTTCGCCGGTCCGCACCCTGCAGGCCTGACTGGTACCCACATCCATTTCCTCGATCCGGTGAGTGCCAGCAAGAGTGTCTGGAGCATCGGTTATCAGGACGTGATCGCCATCGGCAAGCTGTTCACGACCGGGCGTATCTCGGTTGAACGCGTCGTATCGCTGGCCGGTCCGGTGGTTGAGAGTCCGCGTCTGTTGCGCACTCGACTGGGAGCCAACCTGGACGAGCTGAGTGCTGGTGAGCTGCAGCCTGGCGCCAATCGCGTGATCTCCGGCTCGGTGCTGGGAGGCCGTACCGCGCATGGTGCTTTTGCCTATCTCGGTCGTTACCACGTTCAGGTGTCCTGCCTGCGCGAGGGCAAGGAGCGCGAAATGCTCCATTACATGCGCCCGGGCGTCGAGAAGCATTCGATCCTCAATATCTATATCTCCAAGCTGATGGCGGGCAAGAAGTTCGCGTTTTCCACCTCTACCAATGGCAGCCCGCGCGCCATGGTTCCGGTGGGCAACTACGAAGAGATCATGCCGCTGGACGTTTTGCCGACCCAGTTGCTGCGTGCGCTGATTGTTGGCGACACCGAAGTGGCGCAGAAGCTCGGTTGCCTGGAGCTCGATGAGGAAGATCTGGCACTGTGCAGCTATGTCTGTGCCGGCAAATATGAATACGGCCCGATCCTGCGGGACAATTTGACTCGCATCGAGAAGGAGGGGTAAGGCATGGGCATTCGCGCATTCCTCGACAAGATCGAGCATCATTTTGAAAAGGGCGGCAAGTACGAGAAGTGGTATGCACTGTACGAAGCCGCAGACACGTTCCTCTATCGTCCCGGTAGCGTCACCAAGACCACCGCTCACGTGCGCGACGGAATCGACCTCAAACGCATGATGATCACCGTCTGGCTGTGTACCTTTCCGGCGATGTTCTTCGGTATGTGGAACACCGGCTACCAGGCCAACCTGATCTTCGCGCAGAGCCCCGAGTTACTGGCGGCGCAGGATGGCTGGCGCTTCGGTCTGATCGGCATGCTGGCCGGGTTCGATCCGAACAGCCTCTGGGACAACTTCATCCAGGGTGCAGCCTACTTCCTGCCGATCTACGCGGTGGCCTTCATTGCCGGCGGTTTCTGGGAAGTATTGTTCGCTTCGATCCGCAAGCATGAGGTCAACGAGGGCTTCTTCGTCACCTCCGTGCTGTTTGCACTGATCCTGCCGCCCACCATCCCGCTGTGGCAGGTGGCGTTGGGTATCAGCTTCGGTGTGGTAATCGGCAAGGAAATCTTCGGTGGTACCGGCAAGAACTTCCTCAACCCGGCGCTCACCGCGCGTGCCTTCCTGTTCTTCGCCTATCCGGCGCAGATGTCTGGCGATGCAGTGTGGACAGCCGTGGATGGTTTCTCCGGTGCGACCGCGCTGAGCCTTGGTTTCGTGGGCGGCATCGAAAACGTGATCGGCAACGGCATCACCTGGATGGACGCTTTCATCGGCACCGTGCATGGCTCCATTGGTGAAACCAGTACGCTGGCAATCTTCATCGGCGGCGCGATCCTGATCGGTAGCAAGATCGCATCCTGGCGCATCGTTTCCGGTGTGATGCTCGGCATGATCGGTCTGAGCTTCCTGTTCAACCTGATCGGCTCCGACACCAATCCTCTGTTTGCCATGCCCTGGTACTGGCATCTGGTGGTGGGCGGATTTGCCTTCGGTCTGATCTTCATGGCGACTGACCCGGTGTCCGCCTCCATGACCAATACCGGCAAGTGGGTGTTCGGCATCCTGATCGGTGTGATGGTTGTGCTGATTCGTGTGGTCAACCCGGCCTTCCCGGAAGGCATGATGCTGGCGATCCTGTTCGCCAACCTGTGTGCGCCGCTGATCGATCACTTCGTCATTCAGGCCAATATCAAGCGGAGGCTGGCACGTAATGTCTAGTCAGAAAGAATCCACCGTTCGCACGCTGACGGTAGCCCTGTTGGTCTGCCTGGTGTGCTCAATCTTCGTAGCCGGCGCCGCCGTGGCGCTGCGTCCTGTGCAGGATGAGAATCGCCTGCTGGACAAGCAGCGCAACATCCTGGCCATCGCCGGGCTGGGCCAGCCGGGCATGTCCGGCAATCAGGTCAAGGCGCTGTTCGATGAGCGTATTGTGGCCCGCCTGGTCGATCTGGAAACCGGCAAGTTCAGCGACAAGTTCGATGCCAAGACCTTCGATCCGCTGGCAGCGGCGAAGGACCCGGCCTTGTCTCAGGCGTTGCCTGGCGAGCAGGACATTGCCTCGATCAAGCGCCGTGAGCGTTACAGCACCGTTTATATCGTTGAAGGTCAGAGCGAGGGTGAAATCGACAGGCTGATCCTGCCGGTTCGCGGCTACGGTTTGTGGTCCACGCTTCATGGCTTCATGGCGGTGCAGGGTGATCTGGATACCGTTGCCGGCTTCGGCTTCTACCAGCACGCAGAGACTCCCGGTCTCGGTGGTGAAGTCGACAATCCGAAGTGGCGCGGTCTGTGGCCAGGCAAGGAGCTGTTCGATGACAGCAACAAGCTGGCGATACAGATCGTCAAGGGTAACGTCGACCCGCAAAGCCCGAGGGCTCAACATCAGGTCGACGGTCTGGCTGGTGCAACCCTCACGACCAACGGTGTAAGCAACCTGCTGCAATTCTGGTTGGGTGAAAACGGCTTCGGCACCTTTATCGCCAATCTGCGCACAGGGGAGGCATGAGCATGTCGCAACCCACTATCAAGCAAGTTCTGTTCGATCCGATCTTCAACAACAACCCCATCGGCCTGCAAATTCTCGGAATCTGCTCGGCCCTGGCGGTTACCTCCAACCTGAACACGGCATTGGTGATGTCGGTGGCGCTGACGCTGGTCTGCGCCTTCTCCAACCTGTTCATTTCGATGATCCGCAGCCAGATACCCAGTTCGATCCGCATGATCGTGCAGATGGTGATCATCGCCTCGCTGGTGATTCTCGTTGACCAGGTGCTCAAGGCGTTCGCCTACTCGCTGTCCAAGCAGCTGTCGGTATTCGTCGGGCTGATCATTACCAACTGTATCGTCATGGGTCGCGCCGAAGCCTTCGCCATGCAGAACCCGCCCGTTCTGTCGTTCTTTGACGGGATCGGCAACGGGCTGGGTTACAGCGCCATGCTGGTTGCGCTTGGCTTCATTCGCGAGCTGTTCGGTGCCGGCAAGCTGATGGGCTATACCATCTTCCCGGCAGTCAATGATGGTGGCTGGTACCTGCCTAACGGCATGATGCTGCTGCCGCCTTCGGCGTTCTTCCTCATCGGTCTGTTCATCTGGGGCATTCGCGCCTGGAAGAAGGATCAGGTTGAGAAGCCGTCCTTCAAGATGGCGCCTCAGGTCTCGAACAAGGAGGCTTATTAATGGAGCATTACATCAGCCTGTTCGTCCGCGCCGTGTTCATCGAGAACATGGCCCTGGCGTTCTTTCTCGGCATGTGTACCTTCATCGCAATCTCGAAGAAGGTGGAGACGGCGATCGGCCTGGGTATCGCGGTTATCGTGGTGCAGACCATTACCGTCCCCGCCAACAATCTGATCTACACCTATCTGCTCAAGGCCGGTGCGCTGTCCTGGGCTGGTCTGCCTGAAGTGGATCTGAGCTTCCTCGGGTTGCTCAGCTACATCGGCGTGATTGCGGCCATCGTGCAGATTCTCGAGATGACGCTCGATAAGTATGTACCGAGCCTCTATAACGCCCTGGGTGTGTTCCTGCCGCTGATCACTGTTAACTGCGCCATCATGGGCGGCACGTTGTTCATGGTGGAGCGTGATTACAACCTGGCGGAAAGTACTGTCTATGGCGTCGGTTCGGGCTTGTCCTGGGCGCTGGCCATTGCGTTGCTGGCGGGTATTCGCGAGAAGCTGAAGTACAGCGATGTACCAGACGGACTGCAGGGGCTGGGCATCACCTTCATCACCATCGGCCTGATGTCGCTGGGCTTCATGTCATTCTCCGGCGTACAGCTATAAGGACGGGATGAACAGATGAGTTACGAAATCTTTCTTGCCATCGGCATGTTCACCGCCATCGTGCTTGCACTGGTCGTGATCATCCTGGCAGCACGCGCCAAGCTGGTATCCAGTGGCGATGTCAGCATCGAGATCAACGGCGAACGCACCATCACCGTACCCGCTGGCGGCAAGCTGCTGCAGACACTTGCTTCCAGCAATATCTTCCTTTCATCCGCCTGCGGTGGCGGCGGCACATGCGCGCAGTGCAAGTGCATCGTCGAATCGGGCGGCGGCGAGATGCTGCCTACCGAGGAGGCATCGTTCACCCGCCGCGAGGCGGCTGAAGGCTGGCGCCTGTCCTGCCAGACACCGGTCAAGGCGGACATGAAGATCGAGGTTCCGGAAGAAGTTTTCGGCGTGAAGAAGTGGGAGTGCACCGTGCTCTCCAACCCCAACGTCGCGACCTTCATCAAGGAGCTCACGCTTAAGTTGCCGGAAGGCGAGAACGTCGACTTCCGCGCGGGTGGCTATGTGCAGCTGGAATGCCCACCCCACGAGGTGCGCTACAAGGACTTCGACATCCAGGAAGAGTACCGCGGCGACTGGGACAAGTTCGACCAGTGGAAGTACGTGTCGAAGGTCGACGAGACCGTGATTCGTGCCTACTCCATGGCCAACTACCCGGAAGAGCGCGGCCTGGTGAAGTTCAACATCCGTATCGCCTCGCCGCCGCCGGGTCGCGACGATCTGCCCCCAGGTCAGATGTCATCCTACGTGTTCAGCCTCAAGCCGGGCGACAAGATCGCCGTTTACGGACCCTTCGGCGAGTTCTTCGCCAAGGATACCGACAACGAGATGGTCTTCATCGGCGGTGGTGCCGGCATGGCACCGATGCGCTCGCACATCTTCGACCAGCTCAAGCGCCTGAAGTCCACACGCAAGATGAGCTTCTGGTACGGCGCGCGCTCCATGCGCGAGGCGTTCTACGTCGAGGAGTACGATCAACTGCAGGCCGAGAATCCGAACTTCAAGTGGCACCTTGCACTGTCCGATCCGCTGCCTGAAGACAATTGGGACGGCCCGACCGGGTTCATCCATAACGTGCTGTACGAGAACTATCTGAAGGACCATCCGGCCCCGGAAGATTGCGAGTTCTACATGTGCGGCCCGCCGATGATGAACGCCTCGGTGATCAAGCTGCTTACCGACCTGGGCGTCGAGCCGGAGAACATCCTGCTCGACGACTTCGGCGGCTAGCATGGCCCAGGCGTTACTTCAGCCCGTCATCGTTGTCGCCTTGCTGAAGCCTGTCATGGCTGTCGCTCTGGCGGCAGCCCTGACGGGCTGTCTGTTTCAGGATCGGGTGGAGGAGTTTGGCGGTCCGACCATGGGCAGCACCTATTCGGTGAAGTACGTGGCCAGCAGCGGCGTGGCTGCAAAAGAGCAGCTGCGAGGCGAAACCGAATCGATTCTTGCACAGCTCGATCAGCAGCTGTCGACCTACCGCGCCGATTCGGATATCGCAACCTTCAATGCTTTGCCTGCCGGGCAATGCATGGATATGCCACTGTCCGCACGAGAGCTTGTTCTTGCCGGGCAGCAATTGTCGTCGGAAAGCGATGGCGCACTGGACCTGACCATCCAGCCACTGCTCAATCTCTGGGGCTTTGGCCCGCAAGGGCGCCAGGAACAGGTGCCCAGCCAGGAGGACATCGCCAGGGTTCGGCAGGATGTCGGTCATCAGCATTTACGAGTCGAGAACGAGCAGCTGTGCAAGGATGCAGCCGTTCAGCTCGATTTCAACAGCATTGCTGCGGGCTATGCGGTGGACCTGGTCGCGCAGCGACTTGAGGCATTGGGTGTCGAAAGCTATCTGGTGGAGATCACCGGTGAACTCAAGGCACGGGGTCGCAAGCCGGGTGACGCGCCCTGGCGCATAGCCATCGAGGCACCGCAGACCAATGAGCGCATAGCGCAGCAGGTGCTAGAGCTGGATGGTTACGGTGTTTCCACTTCAGGCGACTATCGCAACTATTTCGAGCGCGACGGCAAGCGCTACTCGCATACACTGGACCCGCAAACAGGCGCACCCATTGAACATCCTCTGGCAGCCGTGACGGTGGTCGATCCATCGACATTGCGCGCAGATGGGTTGTCTACCGTTTTGATGGTGCTGGGCCCGGAGCGTGGCTTGACGTTTGCCGCCGAGCACAGGATCGCAGCGCTCTTTGTGGTTCATAAAGAGCGGGAATTCGTCAGTACAAGCACTGCAGCCTTCGATGAGCTGTTCGGTGCGGGAGTAGAGCAATGATCTGGTTGACTGTTTTTCTTGTCATGTTGCTGGTTGTTTTCGGCATGTCCATCGGTGTCATCATGGGTCGCAAGCCCATTGCCGGTTCCTGCGGCGGTATCGCCAACCTCGGCATCGAGAAGGAGTGCTCGATTTGCGGCGGCAGTCGCGAGAAGTGTGAAGAGGTCAATGCCGAAACGGATGAGCGGAGCGATCTCGCATACGATGCGAGCAAAGGCTGAGGCTGTCGCGTGATTGGGGCCAGCCGGCCATAGACCGGTATACGCCTTTTAGCCCGTGACGGCTCTGAGTTGCCGTTGGCGCCAGGAAGCAGGCGATGAGGCGCCAGTCTGTGGCCCCGTCATTTCATCAAGCGAATCTCGTTTAAAGCGGCAGGGCTGCCTGCTGCGTGTCCAGGGGGGAATATGGCTGTCTACAATTACGATGTGGTGGTTCTGGGTTCAGGTCCCGCCGGTGAAGGCGCCGCAATGAATGCGGTCAAGGCCGGACGCAAGGTGGCCGTGGTGGATTGCCGACCGAAAGTAGGCGGAAATTCGACACACCTGGGAACCATCCCGTCCAAGGCGCTGCGCCACTCGGTACGGCAGATCATGCAGTACAACAACAACCCGCTGTTCCGCCAGATTGGCGAGCCGCGCTGGTTCTCCTTCCCGGATGTGCTGAAAAGCGCCGAAGACGTCATCGAAAAGCAGGTCACTTCACGTACCGGTTATTACGCACGCAACCGCATCGATATCTTTTTTGGTGTTGCCAGTTTTTCCGATGAACAATCGGTCGAAGTGGTCAGCGCCAACGGCATGGTCGAGCGGTTGGTTGCATCACAGTTCATCATCGCCACGGGCTCGCGCCCCTATCGTCCGGCCGATATCGATTTCTCGCACTCCAGAGTGTATGACAGCGACACCATCCTGACCCTGAGCCACACGCCACGTCGCCTGATCATTTACGGCGCAGGGGTGATCGGTTGCGAATACGCATCCATCTTCAGCGGCTTGGGTGTATTGGTCGACCTGATTGATAACCGCGACCAGTTGCTCAGCTTCCTGGATGACGAGATTTCCGACGCCCTCAGCTATCACTTGCGCAACAACAATGTGCTGGTGCGCCACAACGAGGAATACGAGCGCGTGGAGGGGCTGGAAAACGGCGTGATCCTGCACCTGAAGTCGGGCAAGAAGATCAAGGCCGACGCGTTCCTCTGGTGCAACGGGCGTACGGGCAACACCGACAGGCTGGGCCTGGAGAATATTGGCCTGAAGGTCAACAGCCGTGGTCAGATTCATGTTGATGAGTATTACCGCACCGATATCGGCAACATCTACGCTGCCGGTGACGTGATCGGCTGGCCCTCGCTGGCCAGTGCTGCCTACGACCAGGGTCGCTCTGCTGCCGGCAGTATCGTCAACAATGACAGCTGGCGTTTCGTCGATGATGTGCCGACCGGCATCTACACGATTCCCGAGATCAGTTCCATCGGCAAGACCGAGCGCGAACTGACCCAGGCCAAGGTGCCCTACGAAGTGGGCAAGGCGTTCTTCAAGGGTATGGCGCGCGCTCAGATCTCATCTGAAAAGACCGGCATGCTGAAGATACTGTTCCATCGCGAGACGATGCAGGTACTGGGTGTTCACTGCTTCGGCTATCAGGCTTCGGAAATCGTGCACATCGGTCAGGCGATCATGAACCAGCCGGGCGAAGCCAACACCATCAAGTACTTCATCAACACTACCTTCAATTATCCGACCATGGCCGAGGCCTATCGCGTCGCTGCATTCGACGGACTCAACCGGCTTTTTTGAGCGGCTCCGACCGGTGGCCTGAGACGGTCGGAGAAGACACCCGGAACTGGCGCTGGCCAAATCGGGAGGGATTTTGATCAGGTAAAACTGCTGCAGGTCGGGTCAGGTTTCATTGACCCGACGAAGGGGCAGGGCGGATGTACAAGCGACAGCTGCCTGTTGCCCGCCTTATCTTTTCGTCAGTGTTTCAACCGCCAAGCCGGGAAAGTCGGTTATCAGGCTGTCGACTCCGCAGTCGGCAAGGCGGCGCATCAGTGCCGGGTCGTTCACCGTCCAGACCGATACGTGCAGGCCCTGCGCCCGCGCTTTGGCGATGCGCTCGGGGGTACACAATGTCCATTTAAGTGCCAGCAACTGGCAATCGTATTGCCTGGCCACTTTCAACGGATCAAGCCAGGCGTATTCGGCGACCAGACCGCAGGCGATTTCCGGTGTCAGGCGTTTAAGCGCGCGCAGCACTTCCCGTGAACCGGAGGTGATGGTGATGCGCTCAAGCAGGTCGTAACGCTCGGCCAATGCCCTGATCGCCAGTACCGTGCGCGCGGCACGCACCCGCGAAGCACTTTTAACTTCCAGCTGCCAGTGCTCGAAATCGCATTTCTCGAATAGCTCCGACAGCCGTGGAATGGGGCAGGGTTGCTTCCAGCCCGGCCCGCCGTGGCGGGCGTCATAGCGCACCAGATCGGCGGCATCGTGTTCCACCACCTTGCCGCGCCGCCCGGTGGTGCGCTTGAGGGTGGGGTCGTGGATGACCATCAGTTCACCGTCTTTCGACAAATGCAGGTCAAGTTCGCAGCGGCGCACGCCATGAGCGAGGCATTGCTGGAAGCTGACCAGCGTATTTTCCGGGGCTTCACCCTTTGCGCCGCGATGGCCGTAGATCAGGGTCACGGTTGCACTTCTCTTTCCAGGGGGCTGACACGCTGATGGTGCGGAACACTATTGATCACGCGGTTGCCTTCGAAATAGACGGAAAACGTCCGGTAATCCCAGCGCGTGATCGGCGGCTTGCCGACGGCGGGGTGCTCTTCGTCGGCAAGGCCGAAGCGGTCGAGCACCTGCACCTTCGATTCCCCGCGGTCAGGCATGGCGATATCGCTCGCGCCTTGCTGGCCAACAGGGATGCGGATGATTTCCGCATGGGCCGGGAGGCTGAGGGCGAACAGCAGAGAAGGGAAGAGCAGAGGATGCATGTCAGGTTCCTTACAGGCTTTCACGGGCCAGGCGTCGTTCCGTCGCCTGTTTCTGCAGGATATGCCGGGCGAGCAGTTGCCGTTGTGCATCAGTCAACGCTTCGAAGGAGGTGCCGATTGCAAACTGCCCGTCATCGCGCGCCTGGCAGCTCACCACGCATGCCGTCAGCAGCATGCCGAGTCCCTGGGGCATCAGCACCATCTTGAGCCTCCAGCTGGAGCCTTCTGCAAGCGGCTGATCATGAAGGAAGTTGATTCCGCCTTCGGAAAGGCCCACTTCCCGTACCGGACCGATATCCTTCAGCAAGCCCTGAGCCAGCGCCTGGCCCAGCAGGTCGATGCGCCGGTTCTGCACCTTCAGGTAGTTGGCCAGCGTGCGATTCTGCTCGCTGATCTGGCGCAGCAGATATTGTGCTTCGAAGTCCATTTGATGCAGTTCGCCAAGCAGGTCGAACAGGCGGGCCGCATCCTCACCGGCGATTGTGGCGGGCCCTTCGGGCGGGAGGATTTCAAGTGCGATCATGTCCTCGATACGATAGTATTCGCGGCGATCTTCAGTATCTTCTATGGACATGTCGGTCCCTGAGCTGCAGTAATGGTTTGAGTGTATCAGGCCGCCTGAGAACGTCATTCAGCTTGTTATTTTCCCGCCAGCGAAAGCGAACCCATCGATTTATGTTCAGACCGCTGCCCGTTTATATCGGAGCGCGCTATACCAGCGCCAGGCGTCGTGGCCTCTTTGTCTCCTTCATTTCCTTCACCTCGATGATCGGGCTTGCACTGGGTGTGCTGGTGATGATCGTTGTGCTGTCAGTGATGAACGGTTTCGATCACGAAATGCGCACCCGCGTGCTGGGCATGGTGCCGCACGCGACAGTCGAAAGCCCGCTGCCCATCGACGATTGGCAAACGCTGGGGCAGCAGCTGAGTGAGCATCCGCAGGTCGTGGCTGCCGCCCCGTTTATCCAGATGCAGGGGTTGCTGACGCATCGTGGTCAGGTCACCAAGATCCTGATCAACGCCGTGGAGCCACGGTTTGAACCGCAGGTATCAATCATCGACCAGTTTTTCCGTGAAGGATCGCTGGCGAGCCTTGCGCCTGGCGAGTTCGGCATCGTCATCGGTGACCGGGCGGCGACCAAGCTTGGCGTCGGTATCGGTGACAAGATCACCTTTGTCGCGCCTGAAGTGACGGTGACGCCGGCCGGTGTGTTTCCGCGCATGAAGCGCTTTACGGTGCAGGGCATATTCCACGTCGGCGCCGGTGAGATTGATGGCTATGTGGCGATGGCCCACATCACCGACATGGCACGCCTGCATCGCTGGAAGCCCGATCAGGTGCAGGGCGTGCGGCTGCGCTTCGATGATCTGTTCCAGGCACCGGCCATCGCAGCTTCGCTGGCCAGGCAACTGGGCGATGATTTCTATTCCCGAGACTGGACGCGAACCCACGGCAACCTCTACCAGGCGATCCGGATGGAGAAGGCCATGATCGGGCTGTTGCTACTGCTGATCGTTGCAGTGGCGGCCTTCAATATCATCTCGACGCTGGTCATGGTGGTGACCGACAAACGAGGGGATATCGCGATTCTGCGTACCCTCGGCGCAACTCCGCGGCAGATCATGGCGATCTTCATGGTTCAGGGTACGGTCATCGGTGTGGTCGGTACTCTGGTGGGCGCCTTGCTCGGGATGTTCGCCGCGCTCAACGTGAGCGGCTGGATTGCCGGACTGGAGCAGCTGCTCGGGCACAAGTTTCTCAGCGCAGATGTGTATTTCATCGATTATCTGCCGTCGCGGCTGATGGCCGCTGATGTGATTCAGGTCTGTGGCGCGGCGCTAGTCCTTAGCTTTCTCGCCACCCTTTATCCGGCGTGGCGCGCGGCGCGTACCCAACCGGCTGAGGCGCTACGTTATGAGTGAACAGGTTATGAAAGAGAGGTCGTCGCTGGATGCTGCAGTACTGAGCTGCCGTGATCTGGGCAAATGTTACGAGCAGGGGCCTGAGTCGGTAAGCGTTTTGTCTGGCCTGCAACTGGAGCTGTATCCCGGGCAGCGCGTGGCAATTGTCGGTAGCTCCGGTTCGGGCAAGAGTACCTTACTGAATCTGTTGGGTGGACTCGATACGCCCAGCGAGGGCAGTGTCTGGCTGGCGGGTGAGGAGCTTTCGGCACTGAGCGAAAAAGACCGTGGCCTGCTGCGTAATCGCGCGCTCGGTTTCGTTTATCAATTTCACCATCTGCTGGCCGAGTTCACCGCGCTGGAAAATGTGTGCATGCCGCTGTTGATCAGCAAGACACCGATTCCCGAAGCCCGCGCGCGCGCCACTGAGCTGCTGCAGCGGGTCGGTCTTGGTCATCGGCTGGCGCACAAGCCTTCCGAGCTGTCCGGCGGCGAGCGTCAGCGTGTGGCGATAGCCCGCGCCCTGGCCAATCGCCCGGCGCTGGTGCTGCTCGATGAGCCTACGGGTAATCTTGATCACCACACGGCGCAGGGCATTCAGGACCTGATGCTGGAGCTGAGCACTTCGTTGCGCACAGCCTTTCTCGTGGTGACGCACGATCCGCAGCTGGCCGGACAGATGGATCACATCCTGCGCCTGGAAGATGGCCGGCTGGTGGCTGGCTGATGTTCAGACCCTTAAGCATTTTCATCGGGAGCCGCTACACACGGGCCAAGCGGCGCAACCATTTCATCTCGTTCATATCGCTGACGTCGATGATCGGCCTGTCGCTGGGCGTGCTGGCAATGATCATGGTGCTGTCGGTGATGAATGGCTTCCAGCGCGAAATGAGCGAGCGGATTCTGGGCATGGTGCCCCATGCGGTGGTCAAGGGTGACGGGCAGCCGCTCGATGACTGGGCTTCGGTTGCAGACGGCATTGTGGCGCATCCGGCTGTGCTGGGTGCGGCGCCCATTACCCAACTCGAAGGCATGCTTTCCTTCAGGGGCAGCATGCAGCCGGTGGAAATCAACGGCATCGATCCCCAGGCCGAAGCCGGGGTTTCGACGCTGGCCGAGAAAATGGTTGCGGGCCGCCTCGAAGACCTGAAGCCGGGTGAGGCTGGAGTGATCATCGGATTGATGACAGCGCGTCGCTTCGGTCTGAAACTGGGTGACAAACTGACGGTTATTGTGCCCGAGATCAGCGACACGCCAGGTGGTATCACGCCGCGTATGCAGCGCCTGAACGTGGTTGGTGTGTTCAAGGTGGGTGCGGAGCTCGATGGCAGTCTGGCGATTATCCATCGCGTCGATGCGGCAGGTATTCTGCGCTGGCAGCCGGAGCAGGTGGAGGGCGTACGGGTGCGTCTGGCCGATCTTTACCGGGCGCCGGAAATCGCCGCCGAACTTGCTCTGCAATTGGGCGAGGGTTACCGGAGCGAGGACTGGTCACTGACCCAGGGCAGCCTGTTCAGTGCGATGAAGATGGAGAAGACCATGATCGGTCTGCTGCTGTTGCTGATCGTGGCTGTGGCAGCATTCAACATCATTGCGACTCTTATCATGGTGGTGGCTGACAAGCGCGCCGATATCGCGATCCTGCGCACGCTGGGCGCCACGCCGCGGCAGATCATGGCGATCTTCATGGTGCAGGGCAGCATCATCGGCCTGACCGGCACCCTGATCGGGACTGTGCTGGGCGTGCTGGGTGCATTGAATGTCAGCGCGCTGGTGGGCTGGCTGGAAAAGGCATCGGGGCAGCATATTTTCAGCTCCGACGTGTATTTCATCAGTACCCTGCCGTCCGAGTTGCGCCTGGAGGATGTTCTTCTGGTAACGCTTGCAGCGCTCGCTCTGAGCTTTCTCGCCACGCTCTATCCTGCCTGGCGTGCCGCGCAGACACAGCCCGCTGAAGCACTGCGCTACGAGTAAGGGCGTCCCTTCAGCGGCGGTCTTGCTGGCGCTTGCGCCAGCTGCGCCCAACCCACCATCGCCAGTAGGCCTGGGTTGCGGCGTAGCCCAGCACGGCCAGCACCACGGCAACCACGAAAGAGCCGAGATACAGGGGTTGCCAGTGACTGTCGAGCATCTGGCGAACCCAGGCGAGGCTCAACTCCATTGGCATTGGCGAGGCAGGTGTATCCATGAGCCAGGTCCCTACCTTGTAGTTGCAGTAGAACACCGCTGGCATCGTCAGCGGGTTGGTCAGCCAGACCAGTCCTACAGCAATCGGCAGGTTGGCACGGGCGGGCAAGGCGCAGGCCGCTGCCGTGAACATCTGCATGGGCATCGGGATCATCGCCCAGAACAGGCCGATGGCCATGGCGCGGGATACAGAATGACGGTTGAGGTGCCAGAGGTTGGGGTCATGGATCAGCGCGCCCAGAAACCGCAGGGACTTGTTCTCCTTTATACGATCCGGGTGCGGCATGTAGCGTTTGAAAAAACGACGCGGCATGGCGTTTCTCTGGCGGGCTTAAGCTTCGCGATTATGCCTGAAACGAGACCCGGTCCTGACAGGAGTTTGTGACATTAGGTATAAACTTTGGCGTATTCGACAGGATGTCGAAACCGTCGTAGCGGGCCGCCGAGAGACATCGAGACGTGCTCACCCCTCTGGAACGGATTCCGGGAGATACCATGCGTACAGCGATGCTGGCGCTGGCGGCAGGCCTGCTACTGCTGCGCTTTCTACCTCAGCTGCCACCGATGTGGGCGCTGCCTTTCTTGTTACTGGCTGGGCTGGCATTGTTGCCGACGCGCTGCCGGGCGTTATCGTTTTTCTTCTTCGGGCTTGGCTGGGCCTGCTTGAGTGCTCAGTGGGCGCTGGATGACCGCCTTCCGACAAAACTCGACGGTCGCACCTTCTGGCTGGAAGGGCAGGTGGTCGGCTTGCCGGACATGCGTAATGGTGTGGTGCGCTTCGAGCTGGTGGATATCACTTCACGGCATGCCGGCCTGCCTTCGCGAGTACGCCTGGCCTGGTACGGCGGGCCGGTGCTGCAGGCCGGGGAACGCTGGCGATTGGCAGCCAAGCTGAAACGACCACGAGGCCTGGTCAATCCCCATTCATTCGATTATGAAGCCTGGCTGCTGGCGGGCCGGGTCGGCGCCAACGGTACGATCAAGGCCGGCCAGCGAGTTGCAGGCGCGACGGGAAGCCAGGCCTGGAGAGACCGGCTGCGTCAGCGTCTCATGGCTGTTGAGGCGCAGGGGCGAGCAGGGGGTATTGCAGCGTTGGTGGTAGGGGATGCCAGCGGTTTGAGCGCTGCCGACTGGCGAACGCTGCAGGACACCGGAACCATTCATTTGATGGTGATCTCGGGACAGCATGTCGGCCTGCTCGCCGGTCTGCTCTATGGCCTGGTGGCGCTGTTAGCACGCTGCGGTTTATGGCCGGAGCGCCTGCCCTGGCTGCCCTGCGCATGTGGTCTCGCGCTATTCGGTGCGCTTGGCTACGGCTGGCTGGCAGGCTTCGAGGTACCTGTTCAGCGAGCCTGCATGATGGTTGCACTGGTGTTGCTCTGGCGCTTGCGTTTTCGGCATCTGGGTGTCTGGTTGCCGTTGTTGGTGGCCTTTAACGCCGTGCTGCTGATTGAGCCGCTGGTGAGTCTGCAGTCCGGCTTCTGGCTGTCGTTTGCAGCGGTGGCGCTGCTGATTCTGATCTTTCGTGGCCGGCTCGGTAACTGGAGTTGGTGGTGGGCACTGGGGCGCGCTCAGTGGGGCATGGCTCTGGGTCTGCTGCCGGTTCTGCTTGCGCTGGGCTTGCCGGTGAGTATCAGCGGGCCGTTGGCCAATCTGTTCGCGGTGCCGCTGGTGAGCGCGCTGATCGTGCCCTTGTCTCTGCTGGGGACCCTGTTGCTGTGGCTGCCTCCGGTCGGTGAGTCGCTGTTGTGGTTGGCAGGTGGTGCGCTGGCCGCTCTGTTTGCAGCATTGGAGCTGCTGGCCGGCTGGCAGCCGGCCTGGTTGTCGACTGCATTGCCGCTATGGTGCTGGCTGCTGGTGGCGCTGGGTATGCTGTTGCTTCTGCTGCCTGCCGGAGTGCCCTTGCGGCCCCTCGGGTTGGCGTTGCTGGCGCCGCTGTTGTTTGCTCCGGAAGAGAAGCTGCCGGTTGGGCAGGCGGAGGTATGGGTGCTGGACGTGGGGCAGGGGTTGGCGGTGTTGGTGCGTACCCGCGAGCATGCGCTGCTCTACGATGCGGGGCCGCGTTACGGCGATTTCGATATTGGTGAGCGCGTGGTGTTTCCCTCGTTGCGGGCGCTTGGCCTGCAGGGGTTGGATCTGCTGATCCTCAGTCACGCCGACAGCGATCATGCCGGTGGCGCCGAGGCGATCCAGCGACACATGCCGGCACCACGGGTTATCAGTGGTGAGCCACAAAGACTGCCGGCCTCGCTGGAGGCCGAAAACTGTCGCTCCGGTGAGCGCTGGGAGTGGGATGGCGTACGCTTTGTGCTCTGGCAGTGGTCCGGGGCGCGTAATGGCAATCAGGCGTCCTGTGTGCTGCTGGTCGAGGCCGGTGGCGAACGCCTGTTGCTCACCGGGGATATCGATATGCCCGCCGAGCGAGCGTTGCAAGAAAGCGACGTGGAGATCGCAGCGCACTGGTTGTTACTGCCGCATCACGGCAGTCGCAGCTCATCTTCGGCTGCTTTTATCGAGGCTGTAGGCGCTGATGACGCGTTGGTTTCACGCAGTTTGCACAATGCCTTTGGGCATCCGCACCCGGACGTAGTCCGGCGTTTGCAGGCATCGGGCGCGGCGCTTCACGATACCGCCGAGTTGGGTGCCGTCAGAATTCGTCTTGGCAGCTTCGGACCGGTTCTGGGCTTGCGTGGCGAGCGACGATTCTGGCGGGAAAAATGAGAACCGTGGCCGTCGGCGGGCTGCCGCTCCTATGCTAGAGTTGCGCCACTTTTCCGAGGGGGATTCATCTCGTGTGGGAGCTTGTCAAAGCGGGCGGCTGGATCATGCTGCCCATCATTCTGTGTTCCATCGCGGCGGCAGGCATCGTTGCCGAGCGGTTGTGGACCCTGCGGCCGAGCCGCGTGACGCCACCACACCTGCTGGGACAGGTATGGAAATGGATCAAGGACAAGAAACTCAGCAGCCAGAAGCTCAAGGAACTGCGCGCCGATTCGCCGCTGGGTGAAATTCTGGCGGCGGGGCTGGCCAACTCGAAACATGGTCGCGAAATCATGAAGGAGTGCATCGAGGAAGCCGCAGCGCGGGTGGTTCATGATCTCGAACGCTACCTCAATGCGCTCGGCACCATCGCCGGCATTGCTCCACTGCTCGGTCTGCTCGGCACGGTGCTCGGCATGATCGAAATCTTCAGTGCCTTCATGGGCTCGGGCATGGCCAATGCCTCGTTGCTTGCCTCCGGCATCTCCAAGGCGCTGATCACCACGGCGGCAGGATTGATGGTCGGTATTCCGGCACTGTTCTTCCATCGCTTCCTGACGCGTCGCGTCGAGGAATTGGTGGTCGGCATGGAGCAGGAAGCCATCAAGCTGGTCGAGGTGGTGCAGGGCGACCGCGATGTCGATCTCGGTGAGGGCAAGGCGTGAAGTTCAGACGCAAGGCGCGGGAGAACGTCGATATCGGCCTGGCGCCGCTGATCGACGTGGTATTCATTCTGCTGCTGTTCTTTGTGGTCACCACCACTTTTACCCGTGAAACCCAGCTCCAGGTCGATCTGCCGGAAGCCGCCAGCGGCACGCCGCCGCAGGCAACCGAAAGCAAGCAACTGGAAGTGCTGATCGACGTCGAGGGCCATTTCAGCCTCAATGGCAACCCGCTGATCAGACATGACCTGGGCACTTTGATGGCTGCGCTCAGCAAGGAATCGGGGGGCGACACCAGTCTGCCGATGGTCATCAGTGCCGACGGCAAGGCGCCGCATCAGGCGGTGGTCACGGCCATGGATGCCGCTGGCAAACTAGGCTTTTCGCACCTGCGCATCACCACGGTCGAGGTCCAGCCGGAGCCCTGATGTCATTTGTTGAACGCCTGCAGCGCGCTTGGTATGAGGGGCATCCGGCCCTGTCTCTGCTCGCTCCGCTGGAAGTGCTGTATCGGCGGGTAGTTACTGCCAAGCGCAGGAAATTCCTTGCAGGCAGCGCCGGCAGCTATCGAGCGCCGGTGCCGGTCATCGTGGTGGGCAACATCACGGTTGGCGGCACCGGCAAGACGCCGCTGATTCTCTGGTTGATCGAACACTGCCGCCGGCGAGGGCTGAAGGTCGGCGTGGTCAGCCGGGGCTACGGCGCCCGACCTCCTTCATACCCCTGGCGCGTGCTGCCCGAACATTCGGCGGCGGAGGTGGGCGACGAGCCGTTGCTGATCGTGCAGCGCACCGGGGTCCCGCTGATGATCGACCCGGACCGTTCGCGCGCCGTTCGCGCCCTGCTCGAAAGCGAGCCGCTGGATCTGGTGCTGTCCGATGACGGCCTGCAGCATTACCGGCTCGCCCGTGATTTGGAACTGGTACTGATCGACGCCGTGCGCGGGCTTGGCAACCGGCGCTGCCTGCCTGCCGGTCCGTTGCGTGAGCCTGCTGACAGATTGCGGTCCGTCGATGCGGTGCTGTTCAACGGTGCCGAGGCCGACAGCGCTGAAGGTTATGGCTTCACCCTGCGCCCATCGCGGCTGATAGAGCTGGTCAGTGACGACGCCTGGCCACTGGATCACTTTCCGCCGGAGCAGCAGCTGCACGCGGTCGCGGGCATCGGCAATCCGCAGCGTTTCTTCACCACGCTTGAGGCGCTACACTGGCGACCGATTCCGCACCCCTTCGTCGATCATGCCTGCTATAGCCTGGAGCAGCTGACTTTCAGCCCCGCGCTACCGCTGATCATGACCGAGAAGGATGCGGTCAAATGCCGGGCATTCGCGTTGCCGGGCTGGAGTTATCTGCAGGTCCAGGCCGAGCCGTCAGCGGCCTTCGTGACCTGGTTCGATACCCGGCTGGATCGCTTGCTGCCCCAATCACCCTGAGCCGCTCGCGCTGTCCGGTGCGCTCGGCTGCATCCAAGGACTGCCATGGATACCAAACTGCTCGATATTCTCGCCTGCCCGCTGTGCAAAGGTCCGTTGAAGCTGGCCGACGACAAGTCCGAATTGATCTGCAAGGTCGATGCAATGGCCTTCCCGGTGCGCGATGGCATTCCGGTGATGCTCGAAGGCGAGGCCCGCACCCTGGACGTGGACGAGCGACTCGATAAATGAAACCAGCGTTTACCGTGGTCATTCCGGCGCGCTATGCCTCCAGTCGCCTGCCGGGCAAACCCCTGCAGGATATCGCCGGTAAGCCAATGATTCGTCACGTCTGGGAACAGGCGTGCAAAAGTGCGGCGCAGCGAGTGGTTGTGGCGACCGATGATGCGCGGATTGTCGCCGCCTGCGCCGAGTTTGGCGCTGAAGTGCTGCTGACCCGGCCCGATCACGAGTCCGGAACCGACCGCCTGGCCGAGGTTGCCGCAGCGCTGGGGTTGGCTGCGGATGCCATTGTGGTCAATGTCCAAGGTGATGAACCCATGATTCCACCGGCGCTCATCGACCAGGTGGCGGCCAATCTGGCGACGCATCCGGAAGCGGCCATCGCCACCCTGGCTGAACCGCTGAGCGATGCACAGGCACTGTTCAACCACAATGTGGTGAAGGTGCTCAGCGATATCAACGGGTTGGCGCTGACCTTCAGTCGCGCACCGCTACCCTGGGCCCGCGATGAGTTCGCCCAGAATCGTGCAGTACTACCATCCGGCGTTCCCTATCGCCGGCATATCGGCATCTATGCCTATCGGGCTGGGTTTCTGGCCGACTTTGTTGCATGGGGCCCCTGTTGGCTGGAAGGCACCGAGTGTCTGGAGCAGTTGCGTGCGCTCTGGCACGGCCAGCGGATTCATGTCGCTGACGCCATCGAGGCGCCCCCGACCGGAGTGGACACTGCTGAAGATCTGCAGCGCGTTCGCCGCCTGCTGGGAGCCTGAGTGTGAAGGTGCTGTTCGTTTGCCTGGGCAATATCTGTCGTTCACCCACCGCCGAAGCTGTGTTCCGCCATCAGGTGCAGGCCGCTGGCCTGACTGAACGCATTCATATTGATTCTGCCGGCACTGCTGACTGGCATCGGGGCAAGGTGCCGGATAAGCGCAGCTGTCAGTTTGCCAGTCGTCGTGGCTACGATCTTGCGTCGCTGCGGGCGCGGCAGGTCTGTTCCGGAGACTTCCAGGACTTTGACCTGATCCTGGCGATGGATCACGACAATCTGGCACACCTGCAGCAGATGCAGCCGGCCAATGGCCGGGCCGAATTGGACCTGTTTCTCAGGCGCTACGGTCTGGGTTGCGATGCCGTACCGGATCCTTATTACGGGGGGGATGATGGCTTCGAGCAGGTACTGGACCTGGTTGAGCAGGCCAGCGCAGCGTTGCTGAACGAAATCAGGACGCGTCTGTGAGCCTGATCATCGAAAAAGATTTTTCCCTCAAGCCATTCAACACCTTTGCCGTGGAAGCGCGGGCGCGCTACTTCGCCCAGGCGCATGACGATCAGGAGGTACGCGAGGCGCTGGCTGCGGCGCAGCGCCTGGGGTTGCCCCTGCGCGTGCTTGGCGGCGGCAGCAATCTGCTCTTTACCTCAGATGTAGAGGCACTGGTGGTGCGGCTGGTCAGTCGCGGTATTCGCGTACTTTCCGATGAGGGTGATCACGTAGTACTGGAAGCGGAGGCGGGCGAGCCTTGGCATCCATTTGTGTTGCATAGCCTTGAGCTGGGTCTTGCCGGTCTGGAGAATCTGAGCCTGATCCCTGGCACCGTAGGTGCGGCACCGATTCAGAACGTTGGCGCCTATGGTGTGGAAATAAGCGATGTATTCGCCGGGCTGACCGCGCTCGATCACACCACGGGCGAGTTGTGCGAATTCGATGCAGCGGCTTGTGCCTTCGGTTACCGCGACAGCCTGTTCAAGCAGAAAGCGGGGCGCTTCATCATTCTGCGGGTGCGTTTCGCATTGCGACGGGCTCCGCGTTTGCAGCTGGAGTACGGCCCCCTGCGGCAAAGGTTGCTACAGGCAGGCGTAGAACACCCGACCCCGCGCGATGTCAGCGATGCAGTCTGTGCCATTCGCTGTGAAAAGCTGCCTGATCCACAGGTGCTGGGCAATGCCGGCAGTTTTTTCAAGAATCCACTGGTGCCACAGTCGCTGGCCGATGAGTTGCGCAGGTGCCATCCAAATCTGGTGGCTTTTCCCCAAGCCAATGGGCAAGTCAAGCTTGCCGCCGGTTGGTTGATTGAGCAGGCCGGCTGGAAAGGCTTTCGCGAAGGTGATGCCGGAGTGCATGGCCTGCAGGCTCTGGTGCTGGTCAACCATGGCCAGGCCAGTGGTAAGCAGATCCTGGCATTGGCGCGGCGTATCCAGACGGATATCAACTTACGCTTCGGGGTGGTTCTGGAAATCGAGCCGAACGTCATCGAAGGCTGATCGAGCGGCGCAAGCCTGTAAAGCCCGAGCGGAACCTTCGAGCTGTCTTGCTATTTGAACATCGCAGCCTGCCTGGCGCTCAAAAACAAAACCCCGCACTAAGGCGGGGTTTGTTTTGTTCGGGATGCCGGGGCATCCCTGTCAGCGCGATGTATCAGCGTTGGCGATTTTCATCGCTTTCAGACTCGCTGTCTTTTCTCTCTTCGCCTGTAGGGGCCGGCACCACGGCGTCGACAGCTGGTTGCTCAGTCGCTTCCTCGGCGGCGTCTTCCATGCGGTTGCTCGAAGCTTCCAGAGGCTTTTCGGTGGGTGCTTGCTCAGCGACAGGCTCGGCGGCAACGACTTCCGGGCTGGCCAGAGGTTGTTCAGCGGCGGTCTGTGCTTCGGCGGCAGCTCTCTCGGCGGCTTCCTTGGCCAGGCGCTCTTCCTCGCGACGGCGACGACGCACTTCACGCGGGTCGTTGGGCGCGCGGCCCGAAGGCGTAAGGACCGGTGCCGGAGCAGCAGGCTGAGCTTCAACGATCGGAGCCGGTTCGGCGACAACTGCTACGGGCTCTTCGGCAGCGGGGATGGGCGTGCTTTCGATCGGCTCTGGTGCAGAAGGCTCAGCTTCGACCTGTTCTGCTTCTGCAACTACGTTGGCCGGCGCTTGGGTCGCCACTTCCGGTTTGGCCTGTTCAACTTCTACAGGCGTAACGGGTGCTTCCTGTGCTGCTGTTTCAGCTTCGATCGCCGTTACTGACGGTGCAGGCTTGGTCTCGGCGGAGTTGGCCGCGAGGGCTGCGGCGGTTGCAGCGATGGCTACCTGCTCGGATTTTACCGGGGCATTGCTTTCGCTGACTTCGCCTGTTTCGACCTCGCTCTCGCTGTCGATTTCGTTGCCATTGGCATCGCGCTGGCGATCGCGGCGGTTGCTACGGCGACGCTGACCACGAGAGCGACGGCGAGGACGATCACTGCCCTCGGTCGAGTCCTGCTCGTCCGTAGCGCCTTCCTGGGTTTCTTCGTCCTGCAACACGGCTTCCTCAAGAGGAGCCTGTTCCGTGCGCGGTTTGCGCTCCTCACGAGGTGCGCGCGGCTTGCGCTCGGTGATGTCTTCGCTCACGGTCGTGGCGGACTGATCGTTTTCGTCAATCGGTGCGCGCAGCTCGCGCTTGCGCTCTTCACGCGGCTGGCGGTCCTCGCGTGGTGCGCGTTCGCGACGTGGTTGCGGCTGCGAAGTGCTTTCGCTGGTTTCTACCGATTCGCGCGGCTCACGTGGTTTGCGCTCTTCGCGTGGTGGCCGCGGCTGGCGCTCTTCACGGGGTTGGCGCTCTTCGCGTGGTGCGCGCTCTTCCCGAGGCTTGCGCTCTTCGTCACGGCTGCTGCGAGAGTCACGGCGACGATTCTGCTGGCGACCGGTGCGACGCTCATCATTGCGCTGTGGGCGATTGCCGGATGCCGGCTTTTTCTCGACCTCGACAACGGGTTCTTCCTGCTTGCCGGCAAAAAGGCCGACCAGGGATTTGACCAGTCCCTTGAACAGGCTTGGTTCCTGTGCGGCGGGAGCGGCAGGTGCCGGGGTGGCGGCAGGCGAAGGGGTGGCGGCTGCGGGGGCTGGAGCCGTGCGCTGTGGCGCGGTCTTGACCGCTGCTTCCTGGCGCACCAGGGTGCGGGTCGAGCTGACTGGCTGTGCTTCTTCGACTTCAGTCGGGCTCATCTCGTAGCTGGCCTGGCCAACCATGATCTCCGGGCTGTCGTCGCGTAGGCGCTGCACTTCGAAGTGCGGCGTTTCCAGGTGGTCGTCCGGCAGAATGAAGATGCGCGCGCGGGTGCGCAGTTCGATCTTGGTGATGGCGTTGCGTTTTTCATTGAGCAGGAAAGCCGCCACCTGGAAGGGTACGCGTGCGCGAATCTCTGCGGTGCGGTCCTTCAGTGCTTCTTCCTCGATCAAGCGCAGGATGGCCAGCGACAGCGACTCGACGTCACGAATGATGCCTTGTCCCTTGCAGCGCGGGCAGACGATGCCACTGGTTTCGCCCAGCGACGGACGCAGGCGCTGGCGAGACATTTCCAGCAGACCGAAGCGCGAAATGCGACCAACCTGGATGCGAGCACGGTCGGCTTCCAGGGCTTCGCGGACCTTTTCTTCCACGGCGCGCTGGTTCTTCGCCGGGGTCATGTCGATGAAGTCGATGACGATCAGACCGCCGATATCGCGCAGGCGCAGCTGGCGGGCGATTTCTTCAGCCGCTTCCAGGTTGGTCTGTAGCGCGGTTTCCTCGATATCGCCGCCCTTGGTGGCGCGCGCCGAGTTGATGTCGATGGACACCAGTGCTTCGGTCGGATCGATAACGATGGAGCCGCCGGACGGCAGTTTCACTTCACGCTGGAAGGCGGTTTCGATCTGGCTTTCGATCTGGAAGCGATTGAACAACGGCACGCTGTCTTCATACAGCTTGATCTTGCTGGCGTACTGCGGCATCACCTGCTGGATGAAGCTCAGGGCTTCTTCCTGGGCATCGATGCTGTCGATCAGTACTTCGCCGATGTCCTGGCGCAGGTAGTCGCGGATGGCGCGGATGATGACGTTGGATTCCTGATAGATCAGGAATGGAGCAGGGCGGTCCTGGGAGGCTTCCTTGACGGCGCTCCAGAGTTGCACCAGGTAATCGAGGTCCCACTGCAGCTCTTCGCTGGAGCGACCGAGGCCGGCAGTGCGCACGATCAGACCCATGTCGGCCGGGACGTCGATGCCGTTCAGGGCTTCGCGCAGCTCGTTGCGTTCCTCGCCTTCGATGCGGCGCGAAATGCCGCCCGCCCTCGGATTGTTAGGCATCAGTACGAGGTAGCGGCCAGCCAGGCTGATGAAGGTGGTCAGGGCGGCGCCCTTGTTTCCGCGCTCTTCCTTTTCGACCTGAACGATGACTTCCTGGCCTTCCTTCAGGACGTCCTTGATGTTGACGCGGCCTTCGGGAGCCTTGGAGAAATATTCGCGGGAGATTTCCTTGAGAGGCAGGAAGCCGTGGCGGTCAGCGCCAAAGTCGACAAAAGCGGCTTCGAGGCTGGCTTCGACGCGGGTGATCTTGCCTTTGTAGATGTTGGCTTTCTTCTGCTCGCGAGCGCCGGATTCGATATCCAGGTCGAACAGTCTCTGGCCATCGACCAGTGCAACGCGCAACTCTTCAGGCTGGGTTGCGTTAATCAGCATTCTTTTCATGTAGTACCGTCGGTTTCCGTGGCATCCGGAAACGGCGTTCGGCACACACGACTCTCGCGGTCGGTGTCAGGTGCGTCAGGAATGGTTGTAAGGCACTCCAGTGTCCAGCGATGTGAGGCCAGTTGGGCCGGCGTCGCGACGACGTCTCCTGCTTGCTGTCGAAACAGCAGCAATGGTTCGGGAGGAGGAATCAGGCATCGGTAGCGGACGGAATGAAACGTCTGTGTAAGCCTTTGCTACGCAATCCGATGCTGTGCATCTCGACCCAACACGCATACGTTGAAAATCGGGTGCCGCTCGCAGAATCCAGAGAGCGGGTTTTCGATTATCGCGATTGCCCAAAAGAGGGGGCACGCATCATGTCTTCAAGGCTTGTTTCGCAACCTCGTCGCTACTTGAGAGAGGGTACGTCGGACGGCCTCACGTCCTCGAACACGTTTCCGGTCAGGGATGGCTATTTCATGCTTCCTCAGACCTGGCCGCTTTTGGCGGCCACGGGACTATAACAGCAATGTTTAAGTGCTTCAATTGCATGAAAATTGATACCATTTGCCAATGACCAATACACCTCTCCAGACCACAGGCGTGCAAATGCTTGAGGTCTCGCCGGAACTTGCCGGCCAGCGCATCGATAACTTTCTTCGAACCCAGCTCAAGGGCGTGCCCAAGACGTTGATCTACCGCATCCTGCGCAAGGGTGAGGTGCGGGTCAATAAAGGTCGGATAAAGCCCGAATACAAACTTCAGGCTGGCGACATGGTGCGTGTGCCGCCTTTGCGGCTGGCTGAGCGCGACGAGATCGTGCCGCTTGCTCAAGGGCTGCTCGATCGCCTGGAGGCTGCCATTGTTTATGAGGACAAGGCGCTGATCGTGCTCAACAAGCCGGCCGGCATTGCCGTGCATGGCGGTAGCGGACTCAGTTTTGGGGTCATTGAGGCGCTGCGCCAGCTGCGCCCGGATGCCAAGGAGTTGGAGCTGGTGCATCGCCTGGATCGCGATACGTCGGGTCTGCTGATGATTGCCAAGAAGCGCAGCATGCTCCGTCACCTGCATCAGGCGCTGCGTGGAGACGGTGTTGACAAGCGTTATATGGCGCTGGTGCGCGGTCGCTGGGAAACGGGCACGAAACAGGTCAATGCGCCCTTGCTGAAAAACACCTTGCGTTCCGGTGAGCGCATGGTCGAGGTGACGGATGAGGGCAAGGAGGCGCTGACGCTGTTCCGTGTGCTGCGTCGTTTCGGCGATTTTGCAACGTTGGTTGAGGCCAGGCCCATTACCGGGCGTACCCATCAGATCCGCGTGCATGCACGCCATGCCGGGCATGCCATTGCCGGTGACAGTAAATATGGCGATGAGGAATTTTCCGGGTTGATTCGTGAGTTGGGCGGCAAACGTCTGTTCTTGCATGCCTATGCATTGCGGGTGCCTTTGCCCGAAGGGGGCGAGCTGAGCCTGGAGGCGCCGGTCGACGAACTCTGGTCGCGCACGCTGGAGCGTCTGGGTGAGTGATTACAGTCTGCTGATCTTTGATTGGGACGGAACCCTGATGGACTCTATCGGGCGTATCGTCGAATCGGTCTGTGCGGCGGCCAAGGTATGTGATCTGCCCGTGCTCGATGAGCTCGCCATCAAGGGCATCATTGGCCTTGCCTTGCCTGAGGCCATTGCCACGCTGTATCCGGACCTGGGCGATGAGCTCAGTGTGGCGGCTTTCAGGGATGCCTATATCGAACACTACCTGTCGCTCGAAGCCGAACCTGCGGCGCTGTATCCCGGTGTTGTCGAAGGTCTGCAGCAGTTTCGCGAGCAGGGACATCGGCTCGCCGTGGCGACTGGTAAGGGGCGGCAGGGGTTGGATCGGGTGCTTGCGGGTCAGGGGCTGACGAATTTCTTCGACGTCACGCGCTGCGCGGATGAAACCGCCAGCAAGCCTCATCCTTTGATGATTCAGGAGATTCTGGCGCACTGCGGGGCAAGACCCGAGCAGGCGTTGATGATTGGCGATTCGGTGTTCGATCTGGAAATGGCCAGACGCGCCGGAGTGGATAGTGTCGCGGTCGGCTACGGTGCGCAGCCTTTCGAGGTTTTGCAGGCCTGTTCACCACGTTTTGCGATCAATGGCTTTTCGGAGCTCGGCCAGTGGCTGCGCGCTGCAGGCAAGACTGAGGCAGGTATATATGTCGGATGAATGGGAAGCCCCGGTCGAGGGGAGCAAGGAAGAGCGTAATAGCTGGAAATTGCTGGAGAAGACGCTGCTGGCCGGCGTGCAGGAGCAGCGCAGGGCCAGGCGCTGGGGGATATTCTTCAAGTCCTTGACCTTTTTGTACCTGTTCGTGGCGCTGGCGCTTTTTTCGCCGCTGCTGCAGTTGGGTGACGGCAAGAAGGATGGCGGCCGCCATACCGCCGTAATCAATGTGCGGGGGATGATCGCCGATGAAGAGCAGGCCAGTGCCGACAATATAGTCGGTGCGTTGCGCGCGGCATTTGATGATGCGGGGACCCGAGCCGTGGTGTTGCGCATCAACAGCCCTGGTGGGAGTCCGGTGCAGTCAGGCTATATATACGATGAAATTCGTCGACTGCGAGGCGAGTATCCGGCGATCAAGGTCTATGCGGTGATTACCGATCTAGGCGCTTCGGGCGCTTATTACATCGCCAGTGCTGCCGATGAAATCTATGCCGACAAGTCGAGCCTGGTGGGCTCCATCGGTGTGACGGCTGCAACCTTCGGTTTTGTCGGGGCGCTGGACAAGTTGGGTGTCGAGCGGCGGGTGTACACCTCCGGCGAGCACAAGGCGTTTCTCGATCCCTTCCAGCCGCAGAAGCAGGAAGAAACCGAATTCTGGAGGAGTGTGCTGGCGACCACCCATCGTCAGTTCATTGATAGCGTCAAGCAGGGTCGTGGTGATCGGCTGCAGGTAGAGGCATATCCCGAGCTGTTCTCCGGCCTGATCTGGTCGGGTGAGCAGGCGCTGGAGCTAGGGCTGATTGATGGTCTCGGTAGTACCGGATACGTGGCAAGGGAGGTGGTCGGTGAAGAGGTGTTAGTGGATTTCACCGTCAAGGATTCTCCGCTTGACCGCTTCACCAAAAAGCTCGGCGCCGGCGTGGGTGCGCAGCTGGCGCTGTGGATGGGGTTGCAGGGGCCGGCGCTGCGCTGAGTTGCGATTTTTATCAGGGGACCTCGATTCCTGCATGGTTGAGCATGTCCACCAGTCGGATCAGCGGCAATCCGATCAGGCTGGTGGCATCTTCTCCTTCGGTGGTGCGGAACAGGCTGATACCCAGGCCTTCTGCCTTGAAACTGCCTGCGCAATCGAAGGGTTGCTCGGTCCTCAGGTAGCGCTCGATCTGCCCCTCGTCGAGTTCGCGGAAATGTACGCTGAAGCGTAGGCAATCTATCTGCTCGGCTCCATTGCGACTATCCAGCAGCGTCAGGCCGGTCAGAAAGTCCAGACGCTTGCCGCTGCATGACAGCAGCTGCTCTTTCGCGCGCTCGAACGTATACGGTTTGCCGATAATCCTGCCGCCAAGCACGGCCACCTGATCGGAGCCGATGATCAGATGATCAGGATGGCTGTCGGACAGCGCCTGGGCTTTTTCGCGCGAAAGCCGGCGTACTAGCTGTTCCGGGGCTTCATCGGGATGGGCGGTTTCGTCGATATGCGGGGCGCAGCAGTCGAACGGCAGGCGCAGGCGTGAAAGCAGTTCGCGTCGATAGGGGGAGCTTGAGGCGAGTAGCAGGCGGCGCATGTTTGTTCCTTATATATAGATGCTGGATTGTCGTCGGGTGGGCTGCTCTCAGAAGCTGAATTCCTTTGACAGCCGTAGGGCGCATCCCTAGAATGCCGCGCTTATGTTGAAAGGACCAATACCCCCGCACGTTGACCCGCGCAAGCTCGCTGACCGAGCGGCCTCCCTCAAGGGCGAGCTGCAGTTGTCGGAGCTCAAGCGGCTTGTCGATCCTCTAGAGGACGACAAGGGTGTGGTGCGCGCCAGTTTCGACTTTGGGCGCGACGAGCAGCGAACCGTGGTCATCCACAGTGAACTGAGCGTTGAGGTCACAATGATTTGCCAGCGTTGTCTGGAGACGGTTGTTCTGCCAATTCACAGCGAATGCGATTATGCCGTTGTGAGTGAAGGTTCGAGCGGCCAGAACCTGCCCAAGGGCTATGACGTGCTGGAAGTGGGAGAGGATCCTCTGGATCTGCTGGCGCTGGTTGAAGAGGAGCTTTTGCTCGCTCTTCCGATTGTTCCACTCCATGACCTTGAAATTTGCCAGCCGCCGGCAGGGCCTGATGAGTCCGAGCCGAGTGAGGACGAGGTAACGCGGTCCAACCCGTTCAGCGTACTGGCGCAGTTAAAGCGTGACCCAAACGTTTAGGAGTTGATCCCAATGGCTGTTCAGCAGAACAAAAAATCCCGTTCCGCCCGCGATATGCGTCGTTCCCATGACGCCCTGGTGCCGAACGCCCTGTCCGTGGAAAAGAGCACCGGTGAAGTTCACCTGCGTCACCACGTTTCCCCGGAAGGTTTCTACCGTGGTCGCAAGGTGATCGACAAGGGCGCTGACGAGTAAACCTTGTCCGCTCCGATCATTGCGATCGATGCAATGGGTGGGGACTTCGGTCCTCACTGCATTGTTCCGGCCAGTCTCGACTGTCTGGCTGAAGCGCCCTCGCTGCACCTGGTCCTTGTCGGCCAAACCTCCATCCTTGAAGAAATCGTCTCCCGATATGGGCGGGTGGATGCTGCACGTCTGAAAATTGTCGAGGCTGATGAGGTCATCGAGATGGACGAGCGGCCGACCCAGGCGTTGCGTGGCAAGCCTCGATCGTCCATGCGTGTTGCGCTTGAGCTGGTGCGTGACGGCCAGGCCCAGGCCTGCGTCAGTGCCGGCAATACCGGTGCTCTGATGGCGCTGGCTCGGCATGTCCTGAAAACGCTGCCGGGCATCGATCGCCCGGCCATGGCGACCGCCATACCGACTCGTGACGGCTCCTGCCTGTTGCTTGATCTGGGCGCCAACGTGGATTGCAGTGCCGAGCAGCTCTATCAGTTTGGCGTGATGGGGTCGGTTGCGGCGCAGAGTCTGGGGGTTGAGCGGCCGCGGGTGGCACTGCTGAACGTGGGAACCGAGGCGATCAAGGGCAATCAGCAGGTCAAGGCGGCCGCGCTTTTGTTGCAGCAGGCGGTTGACCTCGACTACAGCGGTTTTATCGAGGGTGATGGACTCTTTCGGGGAGAGGCTGACGTCATCGTCTGTGATGGTTTTGTCGGCAATATTCTTCTCAAGTCCACGGAGGGACTTGCGCAGCTGGTTTCCTCGCGTGTCGAGGCATTGTGTCAGCGCTCGCTGTTTTCGCGCCTGCTGGGCGCGCTTGCGCTGCCGCTGTTGCGTCAGCTGCGCGCCGACATGAGTCCGGCGCAATACAACGGTGCGAGCTTTCTGGGCTTGCAGGGCATCGTCGTGAAAAGTCATGGCAGTGCTGGCAGGGAAGGTTTTCAGTCGGCTATCCGGCGCGCGGCGGAAGATGTTCGGCATAATCTGCCGGAGCAGTTACACAGTCGACTGGAGCGTCTGTTTGCGACCGATCAGTCGCTTGTCAGCGGCATTGATGTGACCACAGGCGATGGCTTGCCATCCAACTGAGAATTTGAGGCGCCGGCATGGCGCATTCTTTTGACGAACCACAACAAGAGAGCTGTTTCATGTCCGCATCACTTGCATTCGTCTTTCCGGGTCAGGGCTCCCAGTCCGTGGGTATGCTTGCCGATTACGGCACCCAGGCACTGGTGCTGGAAACCTTCGCCGAAGCGTCTTCCGCTCTGGGCTATGACCTTTGGGCGCTTGCCCAGCAAGGGCCGCAAGAACAACTGAACCAGACCGACAAGACTCAGCCGGCCATTCTTGCAGCCTCCATCGCGTTATGGCGTCTTTGGCTGGCCGAGGGTGGCGCACGTCCGGCATTCGTTGCCGGCCACAGCCTTGGCGAGTACAGCGCACTGGTTGCGTCCGGCAGCCTGCCGTTTGCCGATGCGGTGAAGCTGGTCGAACTGCGCGGCCAGTTGATGCAGCAGGCGGTGCCTGCGGGTACTGGCGGCATGGCGGCGATCCTGGGGTTGGAAGATTCCGACGTGCTGGCTGCCTGTGCCGAAGCGGCGCAGGGCGAGGTGGTCAGTGCGGTTAATTTCAATGCTCCCGGGCAGGTCGTGATCGCCGGTTCTGCTGCTGCGGTCGAGCGTGCCATCGAAGCCTGCAAGGCCAGGGGCGCCAAGCGCGCCATGCCGCTGCCGGTCAGTGTGCCGTCGCATTGCGACCTGATGCGTCCGGCCGCGGAGCGGTTTGCCGACGCGCTGATCGCAGCCGCCTGGCGAGCTCCCGAGATTGCCCTGGTGCAGAATGTCAGCGCAGCGATTGTCGAGGATCTCGATACACTCAAACGCGATCTGCTGGCTCAGCTCTACAGCCCGGTACGCTGGGTTGAAACCATTATGGCTCTCGGTGAGCGTGGCGTGACCGATCTGGTCGAATGTGGTCCGGGCAAGGTTCTGTCGGGGCTCAACAAACGTTGCGTCAAGGGCATCAACACCTACAATCTCGACACCCCTGATGCCTTTGCTGCTACACATGGCGCGCTGGCATGAACAAGGAGAACACTATGAATCTGCAAGGCAAGGTTGCGTTGGTGACAGGCGCCAGTCGTGGTATCGGCCAGGCTGTGGCGCTGGAACTCGGGCGCCAGGGTGCCATCGTAATTGGCACTGCGACCTCTCCTTCCGGGGCTGAGCGCATTGCTGAAACCCTTCGTGAAAACGGTATCGAAGGTGCTGGCCTGGTGCTGGACGTGACTAACGACGAGTCTGTCGCCACTACTCTTGAGCACATCCAGCAGCATCTGGGTCAACCCGCCATTCTGGTCAACAACGCCGGCATCACGCGCGACAACCTGATGCTGCGCATGAAAGACGACGAATGGAATGATGTGATCAATACCAATCTCAACAGTCTTTATCGCCTGACCAAGGGCGTTCTGCGCGGCATGACCAAGGCGCGCTGGGGGCGGATCATCAGCATTGGTTCCGTAGTGGGTGCCATGGGCAACGCGGGACAGGTAAACTACGCCGCAGCCAAGGCCGGCCTCGAAGGTTTCAGTCGTGCGCTGGCTCGTGAAGTGGGTTCGCGTGGTATCACGGTCAATGCCGTGGCGCCGGGTTTCATTGATACCGACATGACGCGCGAGCTGCCTGAAGCTCAGCGTGATGCACTGCTGGGACAGATTCCTCTGGGTCGTCTCGGGCAGGCGGAAGAAATTGCCAAGGTCGTCGCCTTTCTGGCTTCTGATGGTGCTGCCTATGTTACCGGGGCTACGGTTCCGGTGAATGGCGGCATGTACATGAGCTGATGCGCCGCCCAACGCATGTATGCAGCCATAACGGCTGATTGATTCGTTATAAAACTGCGGTGTGTTTATAGACAGAAGGTTGAAAGCAGGTTCATGCTTGCCCGCTTTCAGCTTGAAATGCGGAAAACGCTTTCTATACACTACCGCGCAGACCAGCTGCCTG
>ERZ1673962.45-NODE-45-length-105024-cov-140.428584_pt1 | contig 105024 bp, 90 predicted proteins | sample MGYA00580188_ERZ1673962 | MGnify/ENA primary metagenome ERZ1673962 (study PRJEB41334, sample SAMN05608104) | rock metagenome | biome: terrestrial subsurface; feature: shale formation; material: shale | place: USA: Pennsylvania ...
AGTCGGGGCGTTTGCTTTGGGCCAGCTTCAGTCAGAAAGTTTTCACACAGTCTGTATTACGGGGCTTTCAGGGATATTCGAGTTCTCCAGAGAGGTCCCGAAATCATGTAATGGTGCGGACGGAGAGACTCGAACTCTCACACCTTGCGGCGCCAGAACCTAAATCTGGTGTGTCTACCAATTTCACCACGTCCGCCAAGCAGGGCTTAAACGAAAACGCCAGGCAATGCCTGGCGCTTTCTGGAATATGGGGTGGACGAAGGGGATCGAACCCTCGACACCAGGAGCCACAATCCTGTGCTCTACCAACTGAGCTACGCCCACCATATTGCATTTGCTTGTGCCAGAGCCCGAAATGGCGCACCCGGCAGGACTCGAACCTGCGACCATCCGCTTAGAAGGCGGATGCTCTATCCAACTGAGCTACGGGCGCTTTTATCTGCATTCTATTCGGAGCGCAGACTTTAAAGCTCCGGCCATGAAAAACATCCTCAAAGGCCGTCTTACCCATCAGCAGGCTGTGCTCGACAAGCGGGGCGAATCTTAAGGGCCTGCCAGCAAGTCGTCAACAGCAAAATGAAAAAAAGTTCAGCGGGATAAAGGAGTTACGCGAACTCATTGACGCTGCGTCTTTGCCAGACTGTGTCATCGTGCGAGAATGCGCGTCCTTTTTCAGTCCTTTCCGATGGTTAATCAAGCGTCATGACCGCAAAACTGATCGACGGTAAAACGATCGCTGCCAACATCCGCCAGCAGATCGCCGCCAAAGTTGCCGAGCGCACCAAGCAAGGCCTAAGGGTTCCCGGGCTGGCAGTGATACTTGTAGGTACCGATCCAGCCTCTGAGGTCTATGTTGCGCACAAGCGCAGGGACTGTGAGGAAGTGGGCTTCAAGTCCACCGCCCATGACCTGCCTGCCGAGACCAGTCAGGACGCGCTACTGAGGCTGATCGATCAACTCAACGATGACCCGCTTGTCGACGGCATCCTTGTACAGCTGCCCTTGCCCAGGCATCTGGACGCTTCGCAGCTACTGGAGCGCATTCGCCCGGACAAGGATGTTGACGGTTTCCATCCATACAATATTGGCCGACTTGCCCAGCGGATGCCCCTGCTACGCCCCTGCACCCCGAAAGGCATCATGGCCCTACTGGAAAGCACCGGCGTCGATCTGCACGGCCTCAATGCCGTTGTTGTCGGCGCATCCAATATCGTCGGTCGCCCGATGGCCCTGGAGTTGCTGCTGGCTGGTTGCACCACGACCGTTACCCACCGTTTCACGCATGATCTGAGTGAGCATGTCAGGCGGGCCGATCTGATCGTGGTAGCAACGGGGATTACCGGACTGGTCAAAGGCGAATGGATCAAGGAAGGCGCCATCGTCATCGATGTCGGTATCAACCGGCAGGCCGATGGCAAGCTGGTCGGGGACGTCGAGTTCGATGTAGCCGTACAACGTGCCGGCTGGATCACTCCAGTACCCGGCGGAGTTGGCCCGATGACGCGTGCCTGCCTGCTGGAAAACACCCTGCATGCTGCCGAGCATCTGCACGGCTAACTGTGAGAGCTGAAACAAGAACGGCACCTTTTGGTGCCGTTCTTGTTCTTGCGCCTACTTATTCAGCCAAGCGCCAGGTCGTGCCGCCTTTGCCATCTTCCAGTACCACGCCCATCGCGGTGAGCTGGTCGCGGATACGATCGGATTCGGCCCAGTTCTTTTCAGCCCGTGCCGTGAGGCGCGCAGCGATCAACACTTCGACCTCGGCGGAATCGACCTTCCCTGACGCGCCAGCCTGCAGGAAGGCTTCAGGCTCAAGCTGCAGCACACCCAACACGCCAGCCAGTTCTTTGAGGCGTGCAGCCAGCGCCGCAGCTGCAGCCAGATCAGATTCACGCAGACGGTTCACCTCGCGGATCATCTCGAACAGTACCGCACAGGCTTCCGGTGAGTTGAAGTCGTCGTCCATCGCTGCAGCGAAGCGCGCTGTGAACTCATCGCCACCGGCAGGCTCAGCGTCAGGCAGGCCCTTTAGGCCGTTGTAGAAACGCTCCAGGGCACCCTTGGCTTCGCGCAGGCTGTCTTCGGAGTAGTTGATCGGGCTGCGGTAGTGGCTGGAAACCAGCAGGTAGCGCACCACCTCCGGGTGATACTTTTCCAGCACTTCACGAATGGTGAAGAAGTTGCCAAGGCTCTTGGACATCTTCTCGCCGTCCACACGCACCGCACCTGCATGCATCCAGGCATTGGCGTACTGCTTGCCGGTGGCTGCTTCGCTTTGGGCGATCTCGTTTTCGTGGTGCGGGAACACCAGGTCCGGCCCGCCACCATGGATGTCGAAGGTTTCGCCGAGACAGCAGGTCGACATCACCGAACACTCGATATGCCAGCCAGGACGTCCAGCGCCCCACGGCGAATCCCAACTCGGTTCGCCGGGCTTGGCGCCCTTCCACAGTACGAAATCCAGTGGATCTTCCTTGGCCTCGTCGACCTCGATGCGCGCGCCGATCTTCAGGTCCTCGATCTTGCGCCGCGACAGCTTGCCGTAACCGACGAACTTGCCGACGCGGTAGTAGACGTCGCCGTTGCCCGGAGCATAGGCGAAGCCCTTGTCGATCAGCGTCTGGGTCATCTGGTGCATGCCGGCGATATGGTCCGTGGCACGCGGCTCGATGTCAGGACGCAACACGTTAAGGCGCGTCTCGTCCTCATGCATGGCGGTAATCATGCGCTCGACCAGGGCCTGAAACGGCTCGCCGTTCTCGCTGGCGCGACGGATGATCTTGTCGTCGATGTCGGTGATATTGCGCACGTAGGTCACGTCATAACCGCGGTGACGCAGCCAGCGGGTGACCACGTCGAACGCGACCATCACCCGTGCATGACCGATGTGGCAGAAGTCATAGACCGTCATGCCACAGACGTACATACGCACCTTGTTGCCTTCCAGCGGGCGGAACGCTTCCTTGGTCTTGGTCAGCGTGTTGTAGATCGACAGCGCCATCATTGACCCCAGGAGTCACGCAGCGTGACGGTGCGGTTGAACACGGGAGCGCCCGGCTTGCTGTCCTTCATGTCGGCGCAGAAATAGCCTTCGCGCTCAAACTGGAACCGTTCTTCAGGCTCGGCACTGGCCAGCGACGGCTCGGCACGGCAACCCTTGAGCACCACCAGCGACTCCGGATTGATGTTGTCGAGGAAACTACCGCCCTCCTCGTCCTTTTCCGGATTGGCCGAACGAAACAGCCGATCGTACAGACGCACTTCGCACTCGACGCTCTCGGCGGCTGGCACCCAATGGATCACGCCCTTGACCTTGCGCCCCTCGGGGTTTTTACCCAGGGTGTTCTCGTCATAGGAGCAGCGTAGCTCCACGACGTTGCCAGCATCGTCCTTGATCGCTTCATCGGCACGGATCACGTAGCTGCCGCGCAGGCGCACTTCACCGCCTGGAATCAAGCGTTTGAACCCTGCTGGCGGGACTTCCTCGAAGTCGCCGGCATCGATATAGATCTCGCGACTGAACGGCAGAGCCCGAGCGCCCATATCCTGCTTGGGGTGGCGCGGTAGCTCGAGGTTCTCGACCTGACCTTCCGGGTAGTTGGTGATCACCACCTTGAGCGGTTTCAGCACACACATCGCACGCGCTGCGTTGGCATCCAGATCCTCACGGATGGCGAATTCCAACATGCCGATGTCGACGACGCCCCCCGCGCGATTCACGCCGATCATGTCGCAGAAATTACGGATCGACGCCGGGGTGTAACCGCGACGACGAAAGCCCGAAAGCGTCGACATGCGCGGATCGTCCCAGCCACTCACATGCTTCTCATCGACCAGCTGCTTGAGCTTGCGCTTGCTGGTGATGGTGTAGTTCAGGTTGAGACGGGCGAATTCGTACTGACGCGGCTGTGCTGGCACCGGCAAGTTGGCCAGGAACCACTCGTACAGCGGACGGTGATCCTCGAACTCCAGGGTGCAGATGGAATGCGTGATGCCTTCGATGGCATCCGACTGACCGTGGGTGAAATCGTAGCTGGGGTAGATGCACCACTTGTCACCGGTCTGGTGATGGTGAGCATGGCGGATGCGATAGAGGATCGGATCGCGCAGGTTCATGTTCGGTGAAGCCATGTCGATCTTCGCCCGCAGTGCACGGGCACCATCCGGAAATTCGCCGGCTTTCATGCGCGCGAACAGATCGAGGTTTTCTTCTGCGGAGCGCTCACGGAACGGACTGTTCTTGCCCGGCTCGGTCAGGCTTCCGCGATACTCGCGGGCCTGCTCCGGCGTCAGGTCGCAGACATAGGCCTTGCCCGTCTCGATCAGGTGGACCGCCCATGCGTACAACTGGTCAAAATAGTCGGAGGCGTAATGCTCCTCACCGGCCCACTGAAAGCCCAGCCACTGCACATCACTCTTGATGGCGTCGATGTATTCCTGGTCTTCCTTGGCCGGATTGGTGTCATCAAAACGCAGATTGCAGGCGCCGCCAAACTCCTGAGCCAGGCCGAAGTTCAGGCAGATCGACTTGGCGTGGCCGATGTGCAGGTAGCCATTGGGCTCCGGCGGGAAACGAGTGACGATCTTGGCGTGCTTGCCGGCGTCCAGGTCGGCCTGAACGATGGGGCGAAGGAAATTGGTGGCTGCGGTAGTCTCGGGCTTGCTCATGATGTCCTTAACGATCAGCGAGTGCGGCTCAGGGTAGGCCGGCCAAATGTCGGGTAGGGACAGGCCATTACTGGCCCGTCCCCCCCTAAGAACCGTACGTGCGGCTTTCACCGCATACGGCTCAAGTTTACGAAAAGTCAGCTGATGGCTGACCGGCAACAATGTCGCGTGATCTTAACATTCCAGACCACCGTATCGCAGAGTTACCTTTTCACGCCGGCTGTGCACCAGCGCATGACAGTTGGGATGAAGCAGCACGCGATTGCTCAAGGTATCCGGTCCGCCGTCCACACGCCTGATGACGTGATGGTCGTGCCAACCGGTCTCCTTGCTGATCGCATGCCCGCACAGGGCACAAAGCCCCTTCTGTCTGCGGAAGATGCTGAGTATTTGCCCCCGATAACGCAGCTTGTGCTGCATCCGCTGGACCCTCAACGCCTCCCACTTCAGCTCATGCGCCGCGTCGTAGGGCTGATACTCACCTGGTAAACGCTTGTGACGCACGATTGCGGTTTCCGCCAGCTTGTACAGCTGTCGGTAATGCCTTTCTCCCTTGCCATTTTTGTAGGGATACGCAAACACCCAGTTCTGCCCACCTATGGATCGGAAGTATTTATTCCTGATCCAGTCAGCCGACTTCTTCGAGTGCCTACGCTTCGCCCACCTCCAGAGTCGCCAGAAAATCAGGCTATCCAGCTTGCTGAAGGTCTGTTTTGCCACGACCGGGGAGTGGTATTGCGCCCACCCCTTCAGTACCGGGTTCAGCTGGCCGATCAACGCATCCTGCGTCAGTGCCCCGCTGTTTTTGATGATCTCTCGCACTTTCCGATAGAACGCCGAGGCGTTCTTCTTCGAGGGTTTGATCAGCAGCTTGGCCTTCCTATACGGCGATTTCGGCACGTACTTCCTGAAATTCCACCCTAGAAAATCGAAGCCTTGATTGATGTGCGTGATCTGCGTTTTCGCCTGTGACAGCGCAACTCCTCGTACCGACAGGAATTGCTCTACCCATGGCTTGACCTCGTCCTCCAGCAGCTCTTTCGAGGCTGCCGTAACGACAAAATCATCCGCATAGCGCACACACTGCACTTTGATCTTCTTAGCTTTTTTGGCTCCCAATTTCTGCACCAGATGGCGCTTCAGTTGGGTTTCCAAGCCATTCAAGGTGGCGTTTGCCAGACAGGGCGAGATAATTCCTCCCTGCGGCGTCCCGGCCTCCGTAGCCATGAGTTGTCGCCGGTCGATAACCCCGGCCTTCAACCACTTGCGCAGCACCGTCCTGTCCATCGGAACATTCCGGCACAGCCATTCATGGTTGATGTTGTCGAAGAAACCTTTGATGTCGCCTTCCAGAATCCAGACCGGCGCCGTTTGTGGCGACAGCAGGTGGAAAAGCTCGACCATTGCGTCAGCAGTCGAACGATCCGGGCGAAATCCATAGGATTTCGGATCGCTGGTGCTTTCGATTACAGGTTCCAACGCTTGCAGATACAGCGCCTGCATGGCCCGATCCAACATCGTCGGGATACCCAGTGGGCGTTTCTCTGGCTTGCCGGGCTTCGGTATCCATACCCGCCGTAGCGGCTTGGGCCGATAGCCTCGCTTTTTCGACAGACGTCCCACGGCTTGGAGCTTGGCCTGAGGCGTTCCCCAGGTTTCTCCATCGACACCCGGCGTCTTGCGACCCCGGTTCTCCGTGACTCGCCTTACAGCCAGACAGCGACCATAAAACGAGTGGGTCAGCAGTCGTTGCAGGCGTTTAATCCTGCGCCAGTCGCCTTCCTCAGTTGCCTGCGCAATCTTTAGCTGCGTTTTCCGAACGGTTTGTTGAATCCTGGCCCAATCAAGATCGTGCCAGTTCTTCATCCCGTCGAAGGACGCAGACGCGACCGGTGTTGCTGGTTGCGTTTTCATACTGTCCTCCTGAAATCACGACATTCAGGACGGACTACTCCCCTATGGGCAGTAGTCGCCCATAGGGTCGTTTGTTATCGCTGGAATCAGCGGCTATGTTTTGCGCTCGTAAACCAGATGCACGTCAGCCAGGGTTGCCCCTGCCGGTGATGTTTCAACCGGTATGCCACCCATTACAGGCAGCCCTTCGCTTTTTGCATCCTCCCATTCCCCACACCCATCAGCGCCCCTTGCGGTTTGCCTGCCTGACCGATGTTGCTGACCAGGCGAGTGGTCGGGATTGCCACGTTCCCCGAGTCGCATCTATTCCCCGTTTAGGCTTCGTCTATCCCCCGACAGTTGTGTGGTACCGCATCACAAGCTTTGACTGTGATGCCAACTGCTATGCCGTTTTTGGCTGAGGCCAATAATTGCCGTAGGCCCGTCGATAGTTACGAGGGTTCTGGCGACGATTCACATGCGTTAGCCATGCGGGTTAGGTCATTAGCCTCGTCGCGTCCGTGCAATTCGGACGCGAAGCGTTCTCCGTCACCGGATAACACCCTCTTGCGAGCGAGACATTGTTAATCGGGCTTCACACCCCAGGGTTGGCCCCTGACGCATGCCGATCTAATGAACTGGCGGGTACACGCCAGGCTCGGTACTCCCTGAACAAGCAGAGCTGAGCAATGCGATTCGGAGCTTGACGCTCCGCGCTTGGTTTAACGTCCCCCAACGTCTCACGACGGTGATAAAGGCTCGATGCCCAACGTGAGGGACGAAATCTGCCCAGAGGGCGGAATTCACCCTCTGGGTTAGACATTATTTGTAACAATCGAGCTAGGCTAGATTGCAACTTTCTGGTTTCTACACCCCATTGCGGACCCATTTTGGGTGCGAATTGATGCAGATTCATTGCCTAGCCTCGTAAAAACGCAGAGCGTCCGAAGCGTAGGATTACCAGGCTGAGCCGGGTACATTAGCTGCTGTTTTAAGCATTAACCCCTTGAAACAAAGGGTTTGGAGCCATGGTGCAGTTAACCAAACCAAGCGCGACACGTGCACACGTGTCGCACCAAAGCGCTTATCATAGCGGACCCGTCAACCCCCTGACAGAGCCAGGCACCCGCCCTCTGCAGCAACGACATCCCTCTTTTTGATACAAGGAAGCCTTCAATGATCCTGCTCCATACCAATCACGGCGTCATCACCGTCAAGCTGTTTGAAGACAAGGCTCCTGAAACCACGGCCAACTTCAAGGAATACGTTAAGAGCGGCCATTACGACGGCACTATCTTTCATCGCGTGATCAGCAACTTCATGATCCAGGGCGGCGGTTTCGAGCCGGGGATGAAGCAGAAAACCACCCGCGCCCAGATCAAGAACGAAGCCAACAACGGTCTATCCAACAAGACCGGCACCCTGGCCATGGCTCGTACCATGGAGCCGCATTCGGCTTCTGCGCAGTTTTTTATCAACGTTAAAGACAACGACTTTCTTGACCACACCGCACCAACCGTCCAGGGCTGGGGCTATGCCGTTTTCGGTGAAGTCGCCGATGGCATGGATGTAGTTGAAAAGATCAAGGGCGTTTCAACCACCATGAAGTCGGGCCATCAGGACGTTCCGGTGGAAGACGTGATCATCGAAAAAGCCGAAATCGTCGAGTAAGCCTCGTTGATCCTGCTGATTTCAGATCTGCACCTCGAAGAAAAGCGCCCGGACATCAGCCGGGCGTTTCTTCGTTTTCTAGAGACTCGCGCCACCCAGGCCAAGGCGCTTTATATTCTCGGCGACTTTTTCGAAGTCTGGGTCGGCGACGATGGTATGACGCCCTACCAGCGCGAGATTGCCAGTGCGCTACGCACCCTGAGCGAAAGCGGCACGCGCCTCTATCTGATGCACGGCAACCGCGACTTCATGATCGGCCAGGCGTTCTGCAAGGAAGCAGGCTGCACGCTGCTCTCCGACCCGCATATCGCCAGGCTCGGCGGCGAGCGCGTACTGCTAATGCACGGTGACAGTCTGTGTACTCAGGATGAGGGCTACATGCGCCTGCGTCGCCTTCTACGCAACCCGCTCAGCCTGTTCATCCTGCACAACCTCTCCCTCGCCAGGCGGCAGAAGATTGCATCGAAACTGCGCTCGACCAGCAAGGAAGAAACGCGGATGAAGGCCAGCGATATCGTCGACGTGACCCCCGATGAAGTGATCAGGGTGATGCGCAAACACAAGGTTCGCACGCTGATTCACGGCCATACGCATCGTCCTGCCACCCATTGGCTGCAAATCGACGGCCAGGCCGCGCAACGCATTGTATTGGGCGACTGGGATCAACAGGCTTGGGCGTTGCAGATCGACGAATCAGGCTTTCACCAGGAGTCTTTCGAGCTCGACTGATCAGGCCGCTGCGGGGATGCCGCTGTGAAAGCGGAACTCCGTATCGGGGCTTTGGATCAGCTCGCACTCCCGCTCTCGTACCCGGACGATGGTTGCGTCGATATCGGCTGCATCGCCGTAAAGATAGGCGAGCTTCAGATAGTCCTGAAAATGCCTTGCCTCGGACTTGAGCAGCCCGTGATAGAACCTGCCCAGTTCCTCATCCAAATGCGGGACCAGCATTGCGAAACGCTCGCAGGAGCGCGCCTCGATAAAGGCGCCAATCACCAGTGTATCGGTCAGCCGGTAAGGCTCATGGTTGCGCACCAGTTCGCGCAAACCTGCCGCATAACGCGATGAGCCCACATTGCGCAGAGGGATTTCCCGCTTGCGAATGATCGACAGCACCTGCTCGAAATGCCGCAGCTCCTCTCGCGCCAGACGCGACATCTTGTTCTGCAGATCCGGTTTGTCGACATAACGGAACATCAACTGGAAGGCAGCGCCTGCAGCCTTTTTCTCGCAGTTGCCGTGATCGATAAGCATCACGTCCTGATTCTGCAAGGCAACCTCGACCCAGGCAGCGGGAGTCGCGCAGCCCAGAAATTCGTTCAATTCGGAAAGCATGATGAGCGTCTTGATATGTGGCGGGTGAGAGAAAATGCATACTGGCTGTCAGAGCGGTGATGCATTATACGAGGCATCCTCTACGCTGCCAGCGCTGATTGATATGCATCACGGACCAGCGCCAGGCGCTTGGCTATAGTGCAATGAACCGAACAGGAAACGGAGCCGATCATGCAAGCCATTCGCTGTATTCTCGTGGTAATTGATCCTAAACAGCCAGAAAACCTTGCCCTCAAGCGCGCCTGTCTGATTGCCAGCGTCAGCCAGTCACGACTGCACCTGTTGGTCTGTGACGGCAAGCAGGATCACAGCCAATACCTGAACCGTCTGCGCGAAGAAACGCAAACCCATGGTCACACGGTAAGTGTCGGGCAGGCGTGGCGCGAAAACGTCTACCAGACCATCATCAGCACGCAGCAGGCCGAAGGCTGCGGTCTGGTGATCAAACAGCATATTCCCGACAACCCACTCAAGCGTGCACTGCTAACCCCCGATGATTGGAAGCTGCTGCGCTACTGCCCCTGCCCTGTGCTAATGGTCAAGACCGCAACACCCTGGACTGGCGGTAACGTGTTGGCCGCAGTAGATGTCGGCAACGCCGATATCGAGCATCGCACTCTGCACGCCAGCATTATCAATCATGGCTACGAAATAGCCGCCCTGGCCGGCGGTAATCTGCATGTCATCAGCGCTCATCCTTCAGCCATGCTTTCTGCGGCAGACCCGGCGTTTCAGTTGAAGGAAACCATCGAGACGCGCTACCGCGATGCCTGCAAACAGTTCCAGGCCGAGTTCGATGTCCCCGACAGCCAGCTGCATATCAAGGAAGGTCCGGCTGATGCGTTGATCCCGCATGTCTGCAAGCAACTTCAGGCTGTGGTAACGGTTATTGGCACTGTCGCCCGCACCGGCCTTTCCGGGGCATTGATGGGTAATACAGCCGAAGTGGTGCTCGATGCGCTGGAAAGTGACGTGCTGGTATTGAAGCCCGACGACATCATCGAACACCTGGAGGAGCTGGTAGCTCAGCGATAAATCACGAGCGCGCCATGCCGCATGCTGAACCGGGATGCACGGCGTCCCGGTAATCAGTCAGGAGTACCCCCGGCAATGAATCGCGGAGCGATGTAACGCTCGTAATGAGCCTGCGAAAGCAGGAAGAACTCCCGATCAATGGCGTCACGCAGCTCAAGCAATGACCAGTCTCGAAACTCTGGCAGCAATACCACACCATAAGCCTCCAGCTGCTGGATAACCCGCGCTCCGCGTGCAATCAGTTGATAAGCCCAGCCATAGGGTGATTGCCCGTCAACAAAACGAATCTGTCTGGCCTGCAACTGCTGTCGCAACAAATCCGCATCGAAGACCTCCAGCTTCGCCGCCATTACCTGTGCCAGAAGCTGCTCCAGGCGCAGCCAGACAGCGCGCCTTTCCTCATCTGCATAAGCGTTCCAGCCAACCACTTCATGATGAAAGCGCTTGCAGCCACGACAGACCAGATCGCCATAAACCGTCGAACAAAGGCCAACACAGGGAGTTTTGATGCGCTGATTTGACATGACAGACATGAACCGGAGAACAGCCCAGCATCTTAGACTTTTGTCCTAGCCGGGTCACCGTCGAATCGCTCGAAGCAGACCGGAGGCCGCGCAAAACCTGGCCTCGACACCTTGTTACAGCAGTCTGAATGCGCCTGACATGCTCTGCCGCCGCAGCCGCTCACTTAACTTTGTGGCCCCGTTCCAGTAGAATCGGCCCGCCGTTTTCGGCGCCACAATCCGTACGAAGCTGTTTTCAAAGCGTCACGAGCACAGTTGAACCGGCCCACTTGCTGGATGCGCAGATCCCTCTAACCAGCGCATCCAGCACCTCAAGCCAACGTAAAACTTTGAAAACAGCTTCCGGATGCGCGTCCCGAAACACCCAAGGGACCAATGATGAGGGTAAAAACTGTGCTTGAAGCCTATCGCAAACACGTAGAAGAGCGTGCCGCCCAGGGCGTCGTGCCCCAGCCGCTGAACGCCGAGCAGACCGCAGGCCTGATCGAACTGCTGAAAAACCCACCGGCAGGTGAAGAAGCCTTCCTGCTTGACCTGATCACCAATCGCGTCCCGGCAGGTGTCGACGAAGCTGCCTATGTCAAGGCCGGTTTCCTCTCCGCCATTGCCAAGGGCGAAGCGACTTCCCCACTGATCAACAAGCAGCGCGCCGTTGAGCTGCTGGGCACAATGCAGGGCGGCTACAACATCGCCACCCTGGTCGAGCTGCTGGATGATGCCGAACTGGCCGGTGTGACTGCCGAGCAACTCAAGCACACCCTGTTGATGTTCGACGCCTTCCACGACGTTGCCGAAAAAGCCAAGGCCGGCAATGCCAACGCCAAGGCCGTGCTGCAGTCCTGGGCTGACGGCGAGTGGTTCCAGAACCGCCCAGCGCTGGCTGAGAAGATCACCCTGTCCGTATTCAAGGTGACCGGCGAAACCAACACCGACGATCTGTCCCCTGCTCCGGATGCCTGGTCGCGCCCTGACATCCCGCTGCACGCCCTGGCCATGCTGAAGATGGCCCGTGACGGCATCGAGCCCGACGCTCCCGGTTCTGTCGGTCCGATCAAGCAGATGGAAGCATTGAAAGCCAAAGGCTTCCCGGTTGCCTACGTTGGTGACGTGGTCGGCACTGGCTCTTCTCGTAAATCGGCCACCAACTCCGTGCTGTGGTTCTTCGGTGATGACATCCCGAACGTACCGAACAAGCGCGCCGGTGGTTTCTGCTTCGGCACCAAGATTGCTCCGATCTTCTACAACACCATGGAAGACGCTGGCGCCCTGCCGATCGAATTCGACTGCACCAACCTGGCCATGGGCGACGTCATCGACGTGTACCCGTACAAGGGCGAAGTACGCCGTCATGGCAGCGACGAGCTGGTCACCACCTTTGAACTGAAGACCGACGTGCTGCTGGACGAAGTCCGCGCCGGCGGCCGTATCCCGCTGATCATCGGTCGCGGTTTGACCGACAAGGCGCGCGCTGAACTGGGTCTTGGCCCGGCCAACCTGTTCAAGATGCCGGTTGCTCCGGCCGACAGCGGCAAGGGCTTCACCCTGGCACAGAAGATGGTCGGCCGAGCCTGCGGTCTCCCAGAAGGCAAGGGCGTACGCCCGGGCACCTATTGCGAACCGAAGATGACCACCGTCGGCTCCCAGGATACTACTGGCCCGATGACCCGCGACGAGCTGAAAGACCTGGCCTGCCTGGGCTTCTCCGCTGACCTGGTGATGCAGTCCTTCTGCCACACTGCAGCCTATCCGAAGCCGATCGATGTCAATACCCATCACACGCTGCCGGACTTCATTCAGAACCGCGGCGGCGTCTCCCTGCGCCCAGGCGACGGCATCATCCACAGCTGGCTGAACCGCATGCTGCTGCCGGATACCGTTGGCACTGGTGGCGACTCGCACACCCGCTTCCCGATGGGCATCTCCTTCCCGGCTGGTTCCGGTCTGGTAGCCTTCGCTGCCGCCACAGGCGTCATGCCGCTGGACATGCCGGAGTCGGTACTGGTGCGCTTCAAGGGCGAAATGCAACCGGGCATCACCCTGCGTGACCTGGTTCATGCCATCCCCTACTACGCCATTCAGGAAGGCATGCTGACTGTCGAGAAGAAGGGCAAGAAGAACATCTTCTCTGGTCGCATCCTGGAAATCGAAGGTCTGAACAACCTGACCGTTGAACAAGCCTTCGAGCTGTCCGATGCCTCCGCCGAACGTTCCGCAGCCGGCTGCACCATCAAGCTGCCGGAAGAAGCCATCGCCGAGTACCTGAAGTCCAACATCACCTTGCTGCGCTGGATGATCAGCGAAGGCTACGGCGATCCGCGCACCTTGGAGCGTCGCGCCCAGGCGATGGAAGCCTGGCTGGCCAAGCCAAATCTGCTGGAAGCCGACAAGGACGCCGAATACGCTGCCGTGATCGAAATCGATCTGGCCGACGTGAAGGAGCCGGTCCTGTGCGCACCGAACGATCCGGACGATGCCCGACTGCTCTCCACCGTTGCCGGTGAGAAGATCGATGAAGTCTTCATCGGTTCGTGCATGACCAACATCGGTCACTTCCGCGCTGCCGGCAAGCTGCTGGAGAAGGTCAAGGGCGGTATTCCAACCCGTCTGTGGCTGGCTCCGCCGACCAAAATGGATGCTCACCAACTGACCGAAGAAGGCTACTACGGCATCTACGGCAAGGCTGGCGCACGCATGGAAATGCCGGGCTGCTCGCTGTGCATGGGTAACCAGGCACGTGTACAGACCGGTTCGACCGTGGTATCCACCTCCACCCGCAACTTCCCGAACCGTCTGGGTGATGCGACCAACGTGTACCTGTCCTCTGCCGAACTGGCATCGGTCGCCTCGATCATCGGCAGACTGCCGACTGTCGAGGAGTACATGCAGTACGCGAAGGAAATCGACACCATGTCTGCCGATATCTATCGCTACCTGAGCTTCGACCAGATCGCCGAATTCCGTGAGTCTGCGGAGAAAGCCAAGATCCAGGTCCTCGAAGTCTGAAGCTGAACCTCGCAAGATGAGCTACCTGATCCGGTAGCTCGGACAGCGAAAAAAATGCCCGCATCGAAAGATGCGGGCATTTTTATGCCTGTGATTAAACCGGCTATGCATCAAAACTTATCTTTTCACCAATAAAAAACCCGGTCCTGCATGTTATGCAGGACCGGGTTTCAGCAGTTCAGGCAGGTATCAGCGAACCTGAGCTTCTACTTCAGCTTCAACGCGACGGTTGATCTGACGGCCTTCCTCGGTGCTGTTATCAGCAACCGGGCGGGACTCGCCGTAGCCAACCGAATCAACACGCTGGCTTTCTACACCATACTGGTTGACCAGTACTTCGCGGACGGCCGAAGCACGACGCTCGGACAGACGCTGGTTGTATTGGTCGGTACCTACGGAGTCGGTGTGACCTTCAACAGTGGTGCTGGTTTGCGGGTACTGCTGCATGAAGTCAGCCAGGTTCTTGATGTCGCTGTAGCTTTCTTCACGAACTCGGGCCTTGTCGAAGTCGAACTTCACATCCAGCTCGACGCGAACCAGTTCTGGTTCTGGCTCTGGCTCGGTGTCGACGATCGGAGCCGGTGCCGGCTCTGGGGTCGGCTCTACCTGAGCAACCTGGCGAGTGGTGCCGCCGAAGTTCAGGCCTACACCCAGCCCAGCCATCCACTCGGCTTCGTCTGCATCGATGTTATACATGCCATCAACGCTAGCCTTGGCAAAGAAGTTCTCGGTGAAGTAGTACTTCAGACCGGTTCCAACGTTGGCGAAAGTGCTGCTGTCACGGCCACCACGATCAGCCTGCCCGATGCTCTGGTGAGCAGCGCCAGCGGATACATAAGGACGCAGACCAACGCCTGGTTGACCGAAGTGGTAGGTAGCATCAAGCGCAGTCAGGCTGCCCTTGATATTCTTGTGACCACCGGCGCCCACTGGATCCTGGGAGGTCAGGTCATGGTATTCGCCATAGGACAGGCCAAGCGACACATCTTCGGTCAGGAAGTAGCTGATGCCAGCGCCATAGAGTTCACCATCACGCTGCACGTCACGCGAGCTGTCGGTGAAATAGTGCTTGCCGAATGCTTCCACCTCAACGGCGCCTTGGCCCTGAGCCAGCGCGCTGAAAGAAGTGGCGGCAATCAGGGAGCCAATCGCAACGCCCAAGGTGTTTTTAAGCTTCATCCGTAAATCCCCATCTGGTGGTTTGTATCAGAACAATCTAAGGAAACCCGGCTAACTGAAAACCCAGGCTGTTCGCTGTCTATATGACAACTTCAAGCCATCAAGTTTCAATTATCCCGGAAAATTTTTCTCTAAGTTTATCGAGCGCTCGTTTGTAACGCATCTTCGTTGCGCTCAAGCCCATGTGCATGATATCAGCGATCTCCTGGAACTCCAGTTCTGCAACAAAACGCAAAACAAGAATCTCACGATCTATCTGATTTACATGCACAAGCCAATGCTCAAGGCCGGTCTTCTCAGTCACTACAGGCGCCGTTTCGTCGCAAGCCTCCTCGACCGGATCAAGACTCAAGGCATCCAGCAGCCGACGTTTGCGGCGCTCCTTGCGATACTGCGTAATACACTCGTTATAAGTAATGCTATATAGCCATGTTTTAAACTTCGATTTTCCCTCGAAGTTCTTCAGGCCATACAAAACCTTCAGCATCACCTCCTGACATACGTCATCGGCGTCTCGTTCGTTTCCCAGATAGCGAGCACAAACATTGAAGAGGGTGCGCTGATATCGTCGCATCAACTCTTCATATGCGCGCGTTATATGAAACAGCTCGGCATGAGCTCGTTGCACCAACTCTTCATCTGAAAGTTGGCGCGGATCGTAGCTCATGGTGGGTGAGTGGGCTTTAGTCAAGACGCTCGGGACCGGCTGTCAAAGTCATGGCCAGCATTCATGGAGAACCAAAGAAGATAGCAGCGTACTTTAACAGATTATCAAGCCTGCCGGCTGTCCACCCGCTGCTCCAGCAGCACTCTATTTGCAATCGAGACCAGCTCACCCTCGTCCGTCAAAAGCGAGGTCTTCGCTGTTCCGATTTCCTCGATCTCACCTTCTATATCCAGCTCTTCGAGGCGAATGCGCTGCCCTACTCCGTAAAGCTCTCGCACATAAATGCCGGCAAGAATCTGGCTGACCAGCTCACGACTACCCAGCCCCAAGGCCAGCGCAACGGCAAGTCCGACGGAGATAAGGGCGATGGCGACGACGTAGTTGAGCAACTCGGTTTTAACTTCAAGCTGACCAATCGCGACCGAAATGCTGATGATGATTACCAGTCCCTGGGCGATTCTCCCCAGGCCACTGGCATATTCGAGTCCAACGCCCTCCGCTGCTCCGCGTACCAGGCCGCTGACCAATTGGGCCAACAGCACACCGGCAAGCAGGATCAACCCCGCACCAAACACCTTCGGCACATAGAGCGCCAGCATATCGAGCGTGGCTGACACCCGCGCCAGCCCAAGAGACTCGGCCGCCGAAACAAGAAAGATCAACAGCACGAACCAGTAGACAACCCTGCCAATCAGAGTCGATATCGGGGCCCGAATACCTGCACGTCCCAAGAGCTTGGTTGTGCCCGTCCCGGCGACAAGACGATCAAGCCCTAGCTTTGCCAGTCCTTTGGACAGCAGGGTGTCCAGCAACTTGGCAACCAGAAAGCCAATCGCGACAACCAGCAACGCACCAAACAGGCGGGGAATGAAGGCAGCAATGGGCGCCCAGAGCGCACTCATTGCTGCCAGCAGACTTTGGCTCCACTCCATGATCAATCAGCCTTGTCGAGAGTAGTTGGATGAGAAGTATCAAGCGGCGTGGTAACTGAGGTGCGGGAAGCGCCGCTGCTAAGCACGACCAGCAAAGTTTGCAGCCAGTGCCCCATCAGGCCGAACAGATCACCTAGGCCGACCTGCCGGTTAGCCGTTTTCAAGACCCGGTCAAGGCAGGCGTCATCGTCATGCTCGGACTGCGTATTGAGCATATTGCGCAAGGATTCTTCAAAGGGATCGGCCATGCTCACCTCGTTAACTCCAATCAGGAGATTATTGCTGTTTCGCTGCGAGCCGACGAAACGCTACTTTCCCTAGACGGCACCTGCGCGGAAAAGTCACATCAGACCCATTTCAAGCGGCGGAATACCCACCACTGAAAAACTGCTACAGCAGCGATCAGGCTGCATGCCACGGCAAATCCATAAGGATGCTCAGAGCCGGGAATACCGCCGACATTGATACCAAGCAGGCCGGTAAGAAAGCTCATTGGCAGAAAGAAGCCGGTAATGATGCCGAGCAGATACATGGTTCGATTCATCCGCTCCCGCATGCGGCGCTCCTCCGCTTCCAGTACCAGATTGGCTCGCTCGCGCACCAGTTCCAGCTCTTCGAGATACCGGATCAGGTGGTTACTCAGCTCGTTCCAGTAAACGGTATCGTCATCGACGAACCAGGGAAGCCGCCTGCGCGCCAACTGCCCGTAAATCTCGCTTTGCGGCAGGAGAAACCGGCGCAGGCTGGCTGCGCGGCGGCGTAGCGTAAGGATCTTGTCCTGCAGAGGCGTATAGCGCGGGTCGGTTTCAAGCCGTGCCTCTTCGTCATCCACTTTCTCGGCAAGCAGCGTGACCAGATCGTCCACTCGATCGGTCAATGCCTGCGCAAGACTGACCAGCACCTCGGACGCCGTTTTCGGGCCGACACCTGCGGCCAGCTGCTCGATTACCGATTCTGTCGAGCGCAGCGGGCGCAGACGCAGCGAAATAACCCTGCGAGCATCAGCGAATACCCGCAGTGAAACCATATCCTCAGGCTCGGCATCCGGATTCAGATTTACGCCTCGCAAAAACAGCAACAGCTCGTCAGCCGGCAAGGGCAGCAATCGCGGTCGTGTGTTTTCCTCAAGCAATACGTCACAGGCGAAACTGCTCAAACCACTCTGTTCGCGCAACCAGGCCTGCGCCTGGGTATGGCTGCGATCCCAATGCAGCCAAAGGCTTTCGCCCTCTACCAACTCCAGCGAGGCAATATCCGCATAAATGAGCTGCCGGGCGCCACCCTGCCCATCCAGCACCAGGGCGTGCAGCAGGCCCCTCTCGTCATCAGCCACCATGGCTTCCTCTCAGATTGCAAAAAGCCCGGCTTAGCCGGGCTTGTGTGACCGAACGCGCAACTCAATCAGGCATTTTCAAGGCCTCCGGTGACACCACGATGCCATTGTTATCGGCATACAGGTAGTCACCAGGGCGGAAAGTCACACCACAAAAAGTCACTGGGATATTCAACTCACCCACGCCACGCTTATTGCTCTTCAAGGGATGACTGGCCAGCGCCTGCACCCCGAGATCGGTCTGAGCGACGATATCCACGTCGCGGATGCAGCCGTAGATAACCAGCCCGTGCCATCCGTTACGTGCGGCCTTCTCGGCAAGCATGTCACCCAGCAAGGCGCAACGCAGCGAACCGCCGCCATCAACCACCATCACCTTGCCGGTACCATCGAGCTCGACCTGCTCCTTGACCAGCGAGTTGTCCTCGAAGCACTTGACCGTGACGATCTGCCCGCCAAAGGAATCGCGACCACCGAAGTTGCTGAAGATCGGCTCCACTACCTGAATCAGGTCAGGGTAGGCATCGCACAGATCAGGCGTGACATATTGCATGGAATTCCCCTTGTTGTAGCTGGTGCGAAAAAGGGCGAAATTCGCCCTTTTTGTCTGGGTACGATCAGTTGACCTCGGCATCCGCGAGGAAGAACCAGGTGTCGAGTACCGAGTCCGGATTCAGCGAAACGCTCTCGATGCCCTGCTCCATGAGCCACTTGGCCAAATCCGGATGATCGGACGGCCCCTGACCACAGATGCCGACATACTTCCCGGCCTTATTGCAGGCCTCGATGGCGCTGGCCAGCAGTTTCTTGACCGCTGGATTACGCTCATCGAAGAGGTGCGCAATGATGCCCGAGTCGCGATCAAGCCCCAGCGTCAGCTGGGTCATGTCGTTGGAACCGATGGAGAAGCCATCGAAGAACTCGAGGAACTCGTCGGCCAGCAGCGCGTTGGACGGCAGCTCGCACATCATGATGATGCGCAGGCCATTCTCGCCGCGCTTGAGGCCGAACTGACCCAGGATGTCGATGACCTGCGACGCCTCACCCAGGGTGCGCACGAAAGGCACCATCAGCTCGACGTTGGTCAACCCCATCACATCGCGCACCTTCCTCATCGCGCGGCATTCCAGCTCAAAGCAGTCGCGGAAGGATTCACTGATGTAGCGCGAGGCGCCGCGGAAACCCAGCATCGGGTTTTCTTCTTCCGGCTCGTAGAGCTTGCCGCCGATCAGGTTGGCGTATTCGTTTGACTTGAAGTCCGACAGACGCACGATGACCTTTTTCGGCCAGAACGCCGCAGCCAAGGTACTGACGCCCTCAACCAGTTTTTCGACGTAGAAATCCACCGGATCACCGTAGCCGGCAATACGCTTTTCGACGCTGTTTTTTACTTCAGGCGGCAGGCCGTCAAAATTCAGCAGTGCCTTGGGATGCACGCCGATCATGCGGTTGATGATGAATTCCAGGCGAGCCAGACCAACGCCTTCGTTGGGTAGCTGGGCGAAATCGAATGCGCGATCCGGGTTGCCGACGTTCATCATGATCTTGAACGGCAGTTCGGGCATGGCGTCGATGGAGTTCTGGCGGATATCGAAGCCCAGTTCGCCCTCGAAGATCAGGCCGGTATCGCCTTCGGCACAGGTCACGGTGACACGCTGGCCATCTTTCAGCAGTTCGGTGGCATTACCGCAACCCACGACTGCCGGAATACCCAGCTCGCGAGCGATGATTGCTGCGTGGCAGGTACGACCGCCACGGTTGGTGACGATCGCGCTGGCGCGCTTCATCACTGGCTCCCAGTCCGGATCGGTCATGTCCGATACCAGTACATCACCCGGCTGGACCTTATCCATTTCCGACACGTCATGAATGATCTTCACCGGGCCGGCGCCAATGCGCTGACCAATGGCGCGGCCCTCGACCAGCACGGTGCCCGTTTCCTTCAGCAGGTAGCGCTCCATGACATTCGCGCTGCTACGGCTTTTGACGGTTTCCGGACGAGCCTGAACGATATACAGCTGACCGTCATCACCATCCTTGGCCCACTCGATATCCATCGGGCGACCGTAGTGCTTTTCGATGATCATTGCCTGACGAGCGAGGTTACTGACCTCCTCATCGGTAATGCAGAAGCGCATGCGCTCGGCCTGATCGACATCGACAGTCTTGACCGACTTGCCAGCGCTGGCTTCGGCGCCATAGACCATCTTGATCGCCTTGCTGCCCAGGTTGCGGCGCAGGATGGCCGGGCGACCCGCCTCGAGGGTGTGCTTGTGTACATAGAACTCGTCGGGATTCACCGCGCCCTGAACCACGGTTTCGCCCAGACCATAGGCGCCAGTGATGAATACCACGTCACGGAAGCCGGATTCGGTATCCAGCGTGAACATCACGCCTGCAGTACCGGTTTCCGAACGGACCATGCGCTGAACGCCAGCTGACAGGGCGACCAGTTTGTGGTCGAAGCCCTGATGCACGCGATAGGCGATGGCGCGGTCATTGAACAGGGAGGCAAATACCTCCTTGGCGGCGCGGATCACGTTGTCCACGCCTCGAATATTGAGGAAGGTTTCCTGCTGGCCAGCGAAGGAAGCATCCGGCAGGTCTTCCGCAGTTGCCGAGGAGCGCACCGCAACGGCCAGATTATCGTTGCCAGCGGACATTTCGGCGAAGGCAGCGCGGATATCGGCGTCCAGCTTCGGCGGGAACTCGGCAGACATGACCCAGCCACGGATCTGCGCACCGGCCTTGGCCAGGGCATTGACGTCATCCACATCCAGCGCATCGAGCAGCGCGTGGATCTGCTCGTTCAGACCGCTGAGCTCCATGAAGTCGCGATAGGCCTGCGCTGTAGTGGCGAAACCACCAGGTACTGAAACGCCCGCACCTGCAAGGTTGCTGATCATCTCGCCCAGGGAGGCGTTCTTGCCCCCTACACGCTCAACATCATGGTTGCCGAGCTTATCGAGGGAAACTACGTACTCTACCAAGGTGATCTCTCCACGTTGTATTGGAAACTCGGTTCGCGCCTAGGTGGCACGGTGGCCCGGCTCTGCAAAATAAGTGACAATGCCAGCCAATCGAGGCTCTTCAAGGGGCCTTCACTATAGCTGAGAAGCGTTCTCGACTTAAGGCTCCAAGGGCAATGAAACGAACTGCTTTTTTTATCTCCGACGGTACCGGGATCACAGCCGAAACACTCGGCCAGAGCCTGTTGGCACAGTTCGAAACCATCAACTTCACCAAGCTGACTCGGCCATACATCGATACGACCGAAAAAGCGCGGGCAATGGTACAGCAAATCAATAAAGCAGCGGAAAGCGATGGTGCCCGCCCGATCATATTCGACACCCTGGTCAACCAGGAAATCCGGGACATTCTCGCTGAATCCAACGGCTTCATGATCGACATCTTTTCCTCGTTCCTCGCACCTCTGGAACATGAGCTGATGTCACGTTCCTCCTATTCCGTAGGCAAATCCCACTCCATTGGCCACAACACCAACTACATGGAACGCATCGAGGCGGTGAACTTCGCCCTCGATAACGACGACGGCGCCCGCACTCGCCATTACGACAAGGCCGACCTGATCCTCGTCGGCGTATCGCGCTGCGGCAAAACGCCCACCTGTCTCTACATGGCGATGCAGTATGGCATTCGCGCGGCCAACTACCCGCTGACCGAAGACGACATGGAGCGCCTGCAGCTGCCCAGCTCTCTCAAAACCTACAAGGACAAGTTGTTCGGCCTGACCATCGATCCCGAGCGACTGGCTGCCATCCGCAACGAGCGCAAACCCAACAGCCGCTATGCCAGCTTCGCCCAGTGCGAATTCGAGGTTCGCGAAGTCGAAAGCCTGTTCCGTCGCGAGAACATCAATTACATCAACTCGACGCACTTCTCCGTCGAGGAAATCTCCGCCAAGATCCTGGTGGAAAAAGGCGTCGAACGGCGATTCAAATAAACGCCGTTTCGCTAGACAACAAAAAGTCCGCCAGGTGCGGACTTTTTGTTTTTTACATACTAGTTTGCCGTCAGAACGCATCCCCTGGGACGTGCACCTGGCCACTCATCAAGATCCGCGCGCTGCGACTCATGATGGCCTTGGTCACGCTCCACTGGCCATCGATCTGCTGTGCCTCGGCGCCGACACGCAGGGTGCCGGATGGGTGCCCGAAGCGTACTGCCTCACGCCCGCCGCCACCTGCCGCCAGATTGACCAACGTGCCCGGCACCGCTGCTGCCGTGCCGATGGCCACCGCGCAGGTGCCCATCATGGCGTGGTGCAGCTTGCCCATCGACAGCGCGCGGACCAGCAGGTCCACCTCGCCAGCTTCAATGGTCTTGCCACTTGAGGCGACGTAGGTCTTCGGTTTGGAAACGAAGGCGACTTTCGGCGTGTGCTGGCGGGTCAGTGCCTCATCAGGCGTCTTGATAAGACCCATGCGCAACGCACCGGCGACGCGGATGGCCTCAAGACGGGCCAGCGCCTCGGGATTGCCGTTGATGTCCTCACGCAGCTCGGTGCCCTGGTAGCCGATGTCCTCGGCGTTGACGAACACGGTGGGGATACCAGCGCTGATCATCGTGGCTTTGAGATTACCGATGCCCGGCACCTCCAGGTCGTCGACGAGATTGCCGGTAGGAAACATCGAGCCACCCTCCTCGCCATCATCGGACGGATCGAGGAACTCCAGCACGATCTCTGCCGCCGGGAAGGTCACACCGTCCAGCTCGAAATCGCCGGTTTCCTGTACCTGGCCGTTGCTGACCGGCACATGGGCAATGATGGTTTTCTGGATGTTGGCCTGCCAGATGCGCACCACGCAGGTGCCGCTCTCGGGAATCCGCGCCGGATCGACCAGTCCGGCATGGATCGCGAAGGCGCCCGCACCGGTGGAGAGGTTGCCGCAGTTGCCGCTCCAGTCGAGGAATGGCTTGTCGATGGAGACCTGACCGTAGAGGTAATCCACGTCATGGTCTGGCTGACTGCTTTTCGACAGAATCACGCACTTGCTGGTACTCGAGGTGGCGCCTCCCATGCCGTCGATATGCGCAGCATAGGGATCGGGGCTGCCGATCACGCGCATGAACAGCCTGTCACGTGCTTCGCCCGGCACCTGGCAACGCTCGGGCAGGTCCTGCAGGCGGAAGAACACGCCCTTGCTGGTACCACCGCGCAGGTAGGTGGCGGGAATCTTGATCTGGGGTGCATGTGCCATGAAAACGAATCCTCATGAAACGTTGCCGCCAAGCGGCGGCAACGGAAATGGAGTGCAGGCGTAGGGTGGATCACGCTTTATCGATCCACCGGGTGGCGATCCACCGGGTGGCGATCCACCGGGTGGCGATCCACCGGGTGGCGATCCACCGGGTGGCGGACCACCGAGCGGTGGCGCGGTGGATGTAAGAAGCGACATCCACCCTACGGCGTGTTCAGGCCTGGCCGAGGAAGTCCTTGGCAAAACGCTGCAGCACGCCACCCGCATCGTAGACGGAGACTTCATCAGCCGTGTCCAGACGGCAGATCACCGGCACCTCGAGGGTTTCGCCGTTACGACGACGAATGACCAGCGTCAGCTCGGCACGCGGGGTGCGCTCGCCGAGCACATCGAAGGTTTCGGTACCATCGATTCCCAAGGTCTTGCGGTCTGTGCCTGGCTTGAACTCCAGCGGCAGTACGCCCATGCCCACCAGGTTGGTGCGGTGGATACGCTCGAAGCCTTCGGCGACGATGGCCTCCACACCGGCAAGGCGTACACCCTTGGCCGCCCAGTCGCGGGACGAACCCTGACCATAGTCAGCGCCGGCGATGATGATCAGTGGCTGCTTGCGGTTCATGTAGGTTTCGATGGCTTCCCACATGCGCATCACCTGCCCTTCCGGCTCGACGCGCGCCAGGGAACCCTTCTTCACCTGCCCATCGACCACCGCCATCTCGTTGATCAGCTGCGGGTTGGCGAAGGTTGCACGCTGCGCCGTCAGGTGGTCGCCGCGGTGGGTGGCGTAGGAGTTGAAGTCCTCTTCCGGCAAGCCCATCTTGTGCAGATATTCGCCGGCAGCGCTGTCCATCAGGATGGCGTTGGATGGCGACAGGTGGTCAGTGGTGATGTTGTCCGGCAGCACCGCCAGTGGGCGCATGCCCTTGAGGCTGCGCTCTCCGGCCAACGCACCTTCCCAGTACGGCGGACGGCGGATGTAGGTGGACATCGGGCGCCAGTCGTACAGCGGGCTTTCGGCCTCTTCCACCGTTCCAAGATCAAACATGGGGATGTATATCTGGCGGAACTGCTCGGGCTTCACCGAGGCGGCGACGATGGTGTCGATTTCCTCGTCGCTCGGCCACAGGTCCTTCAGGGTGACGGGGTTGCCCTGGGTGTCATGCCCCAGTACGTCCTGCTCGATGTCGAAGCGCACGGTGCCGGCGATGGCATAGGCGACCACCAGCGGCGGCGAGGCAAGGAAGGCCTGCTTGGCATAAGGGTGAATACGGCCATCGAAGTTGCGGTTGCCGGACAGGACGGCCGTGGCGTACAGGTCACGGTCGATGATTTCCTGCTGGATCACCGGATCAAGCGCGCCGGACATGCCGTTGCAGGTGGTGCAGGCATAGCCGACGATGCCAAAGCCGAGCTTTTCCAGTTCCGGCAACAGGCCGGAGTCTTCCAGATACAGCTTGGCTACCTTGGAACCAGGCGCGAAGGACGTCTTGACCCAGGGTTTGCGCAGCAGCCCCAGTTCGTTGGCCTTCTTCGCCACCAGACCGGCAGCGACCACGTTGCGCGGGTTGGATGTGTTGGTGCAGCTGGTGATGGCGGCGATAATCACTGCGCCATCGGGCATCAGGCCTTCGCTCTCTTCAACCTTGCCGGCTGCCAGCTTGGCCTCGTCGGCGATGCCGCGCTCGTTCAGCGCACTGGTAGGCAGGCGACGGTGCGGGTTGCTCGGGCCGGCCATGTTGCGCACGACGCTGGACAGATCGAACGACAGCACGCGCTCGTATTCTGCGGTCTTCAATGCATCGGCCCAGAGGCCAGTGGTACGGGCGTAATTCTCGACCAGCGCGACCTGCTCCGGCTCACGACCGGTCAACTTGAGGTATTCGATGGTCTGTTGGTCGATGTAGAACATCGCCGCCGTCGCACCGTACTCGGGGCACATGTTGGAAATGGTGGCGCGGTCGCCGATGGACAGGCTGTCTGCACCCTCGCCGAAAAATTCGACCCAGGCACCGACCACACGCTCCTGACGCAGAAACTCGGTCAAGGCCAGGACGATGTCAGTGGCGGTGATGCCCGGCTGACGTTTGCCGGTCAGCTTGACGCCGACGATATCAGGCAGGCGCATCATGGACGGACGACCAAGCATCACGGTTTCAGCTTCCAGGCCGCCGACACCGATGGCAATCACGCCCAGGGCATCCACGTGGGGGGTGTGCGAGTCGGTGCCAACGCAGGTATCGGGGAAGGCCACGCCGCCGCGCGCCTGGATCACCGGGCTCATCTTTTCCAGATTGATCTGGTGCATGATCCCGTTGCCAGCAGGAATCACGTCGACATTCTTGAATGCAGTCTTGGTCCACTCGATGAAGTGGAAACGGTCTTCGTTGCGACGTTCTTCAACGGCACGGTTCTTCTCGAAGGCCTCCGGATCGAAACCGGCATGCTCTACCGCCAGCGAGTGATCGACGATCAGCTGGGTCGGCACCACCGGGTTGACCTTGGACGGATCACCACCCTGCTCGGCAATCGCATCACGCAGGCCGGCGAGGTCCACCAGAGCGGTCTGGCCGAGGATGTCATGGCACACCACACGAGCCGGGTACCAGGGGAAATCCAGGTCCTGCCGGCGCTCGATGAGCTGCTTGAGCGAATCGCTCAGCAGAGTCGAATCGCAGCGACGCACCAGCTGCTCAGCCAGCACGCGAGAGGTATAGGGCAGTTTGTCGTAGGCGCCGGGCTGGATGGCTTCGACCGCCGCGCGGGTGTCGAAATAATCAAGCAGGGTGCCGGGCAGAGGTTTGCGGTGTTCTGTATTCATGCCGGAAGACTCAATCCAGTGATGTTTCATGAAGCAAGGCAGGGGAAGCCTTCACAGGCCTCCCCTTTTCCGATCAACGCTCGGCGATCGGTACTACCTTGCGCTGCTCCGGACCGACGTAGTCGGCGCTTGGCCGAATGATCCGGTTGTTGCCACGTTGTTCAAACACATGGGAAGCCCAGCCGGTTACGCGCGAGCAGACGAAGATCGGCGTGAACAGCTTGGTGGGAATGCCCATGAAGTGATAGGCCGAGGCGTGGTAGAAGTCGGCGTTGGGGAAGAGCTTCTTCTGCTCCCACATGGTCTCATCGACCGCCACCGATACCGGGTAGAGCACGGTGTCGCCGACTTCATCAGCCAGCTGCTTGGCCCAGACCTTGATAACTTCGTTACGCGGATCGGAAACGCTGTAGATGGCGTGACCGAAGCCCATGATCTTGTCCTTGCGCTCCAGCATGCCGAGGATGGCTTCGCGGGCTTCTTCCGGCGAGTTCCACTGCTCGATCATGTCCATGGCCGCTTCGTTGGCCCCGCCATGCAGCGGGCCGCGCAGCGAACCGATGGCGCCAGTTATGCAGGAATAAAGGTCGGACAGCGTCGAGGCGCAGACGCGCCCCGTGAACGTCGAGGCGTTGAACTCGTGCTCTGCGTAAAGAATCAGTGAAACGTTCATTACCTTGACGTGCAGATCGCTCGGCTTCTTGCCGTGCAGCAGCGCGAGGAAATGGCCGCCCAGGGTGTCTTCATCGCTGGTGCATTCGATGCGAACGCCGTCGTGGCTAAAGCGGTACCAGTAGCACATCATTGCTGGGAAGGCCGCCATCAGGCGCTCGGCGACATCGCGCTGCTGCTCGAAGCTCTCTTCAGGCTCCAGGTTGCCGAGCATGGAGGTGCCGGTGCGCATGACGTCCATCGGGTGGGCGCTAGCCGGAATACGTTCCAGCACTTCCTTGAGCGTTTGCGGAAGGTCACGCAGGGTCTTCAGGCGGGCCTTGTAGGCAGCCAGTTGTTCAACGGTGGGCAGTTCACCGTAGAACAGCAAGTAGGCCACTTCTTCGAAATCGCACTCAGCGGCCAGATCGCGTACGTCGTAGCCACGGTAGGTCAGACCTGCGCCAGTCTTGCCAACGGTACACAGGGCAGTCTGTCCTGCGATCTGACCGCGAAGACCTGCTCCGGTCAGTACTTTTGCTTCAGCCATTGGTTATCTCCTTATTGGATTTATTCGGGATATCGCAAAATGAATCGATGAAGACCCGCCGATCCCGGCTGCATGGCCGCCGGGCCGGCTATCACTCAGTTCTTCTTCTGAGCGAACAGCGCATCGAGGCTCTGCTCGAAGGCGTGGTAGTTGATGCGGTCGTACAACTCCATGCGGGTCTGCATGGTGTCGATCACATTCGCCTGGGTGCCATCGCGGCGCAGCGCGGTGTAGACATTCTCGGCCGCCTTGTTCATCGCGCGGAACGCCGACAACGGGTAGAGCACCAGCGATACATCCACGGAGGCCAGCTGTTCGGTGGTGTACAGCGGAGTAGCGCCGAACTCGGTGATGTTGGCCAGAATCGGTGCTTTGACGCGGTCGGCGAAGACTTTGTACATGTCCAGCTCGGTAATGGCTTCCGGGAAGATCATGTCGGCACCAGCCTCGATGCAGGCAGCGGCACGGTCCAACGCGGAATTCAGACCTTCGACGGCCAGCGCATCGGTACGCGCCATGATCACGAAGCTGTCATCGGTACGCGCATCGACGGCGGCCTTGATGCGGTCGACCATTTCCTGCTGAGAGACGATTTCCTTGTTCGGACGGTGGCCGCAGCGCTTGGCTCCGACCTGATCCTCGATGTGAATCGCAGCGGCACCGAACTTGATCATCGACTTGACGGTACGCGCCACGTTGAAGGCCGAAGAACCGAAACCGGTGTCGACGTCCACCAGCAGAGGCAGATCGCAGACATCGGTGATGCGGCGCACATCGGTCAGCACGTCGTCCAACCCGGTGATACCCAAATCCGGCAGGCCCAGAGAACCTGCTGCAACCCCACCACCAGAGAGGTAGATGGCCTTGAAGCCGGCACGCTTGGCCAGCAACGCATGGTTGGCATTGATCGCGCCCACGACCTGCAGCGGATGCTCACTGGCCACGGCGTCACGGAAACGCTGACCGGCAGAAGGAAGAGTCATGCATTACCCCTTTCATATGGTGTGTGTTCAAGAGCGCCCTTGAAGTGGCGCTCAACATTGCGCTTGGAAGCGGCGATATGGCGGCGCATCAGCAGCTCCGCCAGTTCACCATCGCGTTCGGCGATGGCATCGAGGATGCGGTGATGTTCGGCGAAGGCCTGATGCGGCCGGTTGGGCGTGGTGGAGAACTGGATGCGGTACATGCGCACCAGCTGGTAGAGCTCGTCGCACAGCAGCTTGGCCAGTGTGCGGTTGCCACTGCCCTGAATGATCCGGTAATGAAAGTCGAAATCGCCTTCCTGCTGGTAGTAACCAACGCCCGCCTGGAAGGCTTCGTCGCGCTCGTGCGTACCCAGCACGCGGCGCAGCTCTTCGATTTCGACCTCGCTCATGCGTTCGGCAGCCAGCCGGCAGGCCATGCCTTCCAGTGACTCGCGGATTTCATAGAGCTCGATCAGCTCGGCGTGGCTGAGGGAGACCACTCGGGCACCCACATGGGGGATGCGCACCAGCAGCTTCTGCCCTTCGAGGCGGTGGATCGCCTCGCGCAACGGCCCGCGGCTGATGCCATAGGTTCGCGCCAGCTCCGGCTCGGAAATCTTGCTGCCCGGAGCAATCTCACCCTTGACGATGGCCGCCTGAATCAGTCGAAACACATGCTCGGACAACGTACCGCTGTCCGCTTGCTGTATAGCCGAAGGGAATTCCAGTGTATCGAGCATGATTGTCAACACTTGGCCGTTTCAATGGCAGCAAATTACGCCCTGATCGCCAAGCAGTCAAATCATCAGAGGCACAATTGTCAACAATATGACTAAAGTCGGAGATTGCATACCCAGCAAGGGGTTTACACCACGGCCGCCCGGTTACGCTGTCGCGACCCTGAAATCAGCATGCTAGAATGCCGGCCTTCGCAGTGTCGGCGCCCGCCTGCTGCAATAATGACAAAAGCATGGGCTGATTCCGGCCATTTCGTTTTCCAATCCTCGAAGACAACAGGTTCCATGAGAGTCAAAGCCTACTCCCTGCTGCTCTGCGCATGTTTATCGCCCGCGATTGGCCTGGCCGCCGACAAGACCATTTATGGACTGAATGAACATGTGGCGCTGCCTGACTTCGGCCTTGAAGTCCCCGCCAAGCTCGATACCGGTGCCCAGACGGCTTCGCTCAGCGCAAGCGACATCACCCGCTTCAAGCGTGACGGCGAGGCCTGGGTTCGCTTTTATCTGGCCATCGACAGTGCACACAGTCACCCCATCGAGCGCCCACTGGCACGCATCAGCAAGATCAAGCGCCGTGCAGGGGACTTTGACCCTGAAGAAGAGAAAACCTACACGGCACGCCCCGTCATCGAGCTCGACCTGTGCATGGGCAAGGCAAAGCGCACCATAGAAGTGAACCTCACCGACCGTACCGCTTTCCAATACCCACTTCTTATTGGCTCCGACGCACTGACCCGCTTTGGTGCACTTGTCGACCCAAGCCTTACCTACGTCGCCGGCAAACCCGGCTGCATCACCGAATCCGACGCTGACGAGTAACCCCATGCGCGCGCTAACCCTGCATCTGAAAGTTCTGATCTTCCTGCTCGTCACGCTGGGCATTGCCATAACGGCCTACCAGATCTTCATCCTCGGCATTCCGGTTACCGAAGACGAAACCGATGACCTGTGGAATATCGATGCCAAGGTCGAGTTCCAGGCCAATCCGCGTGAACCGGTCAAGCTGCAGATGTACGTACCACCGCTGAACCAGGAATTCGTCAGCCTCAACGAAAGCTTCATTTCCAACAACTATGGCGTGAGCATCAACCGCGCCGACGGCAACCGCCGGGTCACCTGGTCTGCTCGCCGCGTCAACGGCAAGCAGACGCTCTACTACCGCCTGGTGCTGACCAAGCGCTACAGCGGCGAGCAAACCAAGGCCACCGGCCCGATCTTCCGTGACAGCATCCCGGTCGAAGGCGCCGAAAAAATCGCTGCCGAAGCGCTGCTTTCGCCGATTCGCCAGCACTCGGCGGACGTCGAAACCTTCATCAGTGAAGCCATCAAGCGTGTTAACAATGTCAATGATGACAACGTGAGGCTGCTGCTGGGCGGTGACTCGGCTACAGCGAACAAAGCCCGCGTGATCGATCTGCTGCTGTCCATTGCCCATGTGCCCATGGAACGCGTGCATACGGTGCGACTGCTGTCCGACGTAGCACAAACACCGGAACTCTGGCTGCGCAGCTTCAACGGTGACAAGTGGCTGTACTTCAACCCGGAAACCGGCGAACAGGGCCTGCCGCAGGACCGTCTGGTCTGGTGGACGGGTGACGAGCCATTGGTCAGCCTGGAGGGCGGTCGCAACCCGCAGGTGACCTTCACCCTCAACAGCAGTGAGATGAACGCCATCCGTCTGGCCAAGCTGACCGACGCGAACACCGACGCGGACTTCCTCGAATACTCGCTTTACGGCCTGCCCCTGCAGACCCAGCAGACCTACCAGATCATGATCATGATCCCCATCGGCGTACTGGTGATCCTGATCCTGCGCAACCTCGGTGGCCTGCAGACCCTCGGCACCTTCACCCCGGTACTGATCGCTCTCGCCTTCCGCGAAACACAGATCGGCTTCGGCATCATTCTCTTTACCGTGATCACCGCGCTGGGCCTGTCGCTGCGCTCGTATCTCGAGCACCTGAAATTGCAGATGTTGCCCCGCCTTTCAGTGGTGCTGACATTTGTAGTGGTACTGATCGCGATAATCAGCCTGTTCAGCCACAAGCTCGGCCTGGAACGCGGTCTCTCGGTTTCGCTGTTCCCGATGGTGATCCTGACCATGACCATCGAGCGCCTGTCCATCACTTGGGAAGAGCGTGGCGGCGGTCATGCCTTCAAGGTGGCAGTCGGCACGCTGATAGCGGCCAGCCTGTCGTTCATGCTGATGAACATTCCAGAGCTGACCTACTTCATCTTCACCTTCCCGGCGGTACTGCTGATCATGGTGGGCTTCATGCTGGCAATGGGTCGCTATCGCGGCTATCGCCTGACCGAACTGTTCCGTTTCAAAGCCTTTCTGAAGGATTGAGCCATGTTCGGTCTGATCAAGACGTGGAAGGCCCTGGAAGCCAAGGGCATCATGGGCATCAACCGCCGCAACGCGGATTACGTGCTCAAGTACAACAAACGCAACCTGTATCCGATCGTCGATGACAAGATCATCACCAAGGAACGCGCCATTGCGGCCGGGATCGATGTGCCGGAAATGTACGGCGTCATCGAGACCGAAAAGGACATCGAGAAGCTCAAGGACATCGTCAAGGACCACGCAGACTTCGTCGTCAAGCCGGCCCAGGGCGCCGGCGGCGATGGCATCCTGGTGATCGCCGATCGCTTCGAGGGCCGCTATCGCACGGTATCCGGCAAGATCATCACCCATGATGAAATCGAGCATCAGATCTCCAACATCCTCACCGGGCTGTACTCGCTGGGCGGGCACCGTGACCGTGCCCTGATCGAGTACCGGGTAACACCCGATCCGATCTTCAAGAGCATCAGCTATGAAGGCGTACCGGACATCCGCATCATCGTCCTGATGGGCTATCCGGTAATGGCCATGCTGCGTCTTCCCACCCGCCAGTCGGGCGGCAAGGCCAACCTGCACCAGGGCGCCATCGGCGTCGGCGTCGACCTGGCGACAGGCATCACCCTGCGAGGCACCTGGCTCAACAACAAGATCACCAAGCATCCAGATACCACCAATGCGGTGGACGGCGTGCAGTTGCCCAACTGGGACGGCTTCATGACGCTTGCTGCTGGCTGCTATGAACTGTGCGGCCTGGGTTATATCGGTGTCGACATGGTGCTTGATGAAGAAAAAGGCCCCCTGATCCTTGAGCTCAACGCCCGCCCCGGCCTGAACATTCAGATCGCCAACGACTGTGGCCTGACCCACCGGGCGCACGCGGTGGAAACTCGCCTGGAAGAACTCAAGGCCAAAGGCATCAAGGAAACCCCTGAGGAGCGGGTAAAGTTCGCCCAGGAATTGTTCGGGCACGTGCCGCCCCACGCCTGAACCATACGGGCAGCGCGCTTATCGATGCGCTGCCCCACATCGACCCAGCCCATGCCCATCTGCACGCTCCATCCACTCCCCTATCAAGCCGATCCCGCCCACTGGTTCGAGCGTATCCGCCACGCACCAGGCGCCGTACTGCTGGACTCGGGCCACCCGGTTGCCGAGCGCGGGCGCTACGACCTATTGAGTGCCTGGCCGCAGCAAATGCTGCAACCCACTGCAGAAGAGTCTGCCGAAGGTTTTTTTCAACGTTTACGCCAGGCATTGCAGCAGCTGAGCTTGGCCTGCGCGCCAGAGGGCTGCGAACTGCCCTTCATGGGTGGGCTGATTGGCTTGCTCAGCTACGACTTCGGTAGATTGCTGGAAACGCTGCCGCAGCAGGCAAAGGCTGACATCGACTTTCCTACAGCCCGATTCGGGCTTTATGCCTGGGCACTGATCACCGACCATCAGCAGCACAGCTGCCAGCTGGTCTTCCATCCTGCGCTATCAGCTACCGAGCGCGAGCGGCTGATCGACCTCTTCGACTCACCTGGCCAGGCTGCGGGTAACGAGGCAGCTTTCGCCCTGCTCAGCCCCTTCGTTGCCGACCTGACAGCGGATGACTATCACCAGGCAATCAAACGCGTCCAGCAGTACATCGAGGCTGGCGACTGCTACCAGGTGAATTTCGCCCAGCGCTTTCGCGCCGCCTGCCGGGGTGATGCGTGGGCCGCCTACCGGGCGCTACGCGCAATCTGCCCGACGCCGTACGCAGGCTTTTTGGCGCTGGAGCATGGGGCCATTGCCAGCCTCTCGCCGGAACGTTTTTTACGCCTGAACCGGGGCGAAGTGGAAACACGTCCGATCAAGGGCACGCGCCCTCGTGGACATGATGCGAAAAGCGACGCCGCACAGGCGCAGGCGCTGCTCGAAAGCAAAAAGGATCGAGCCGAAAACCTGATGATCGTCGACCTGCTGCGTAACGACCTGGGCCGCAGCTGTCAGACCGGCAGCGTGCAGGTGCCGGAGCTTTTCGCGCTGGAAAGCTATCCCAACGTGCACCATCTGGTCAGTTGTGTCAGCGGGCGCCTGGCTGAAGGCAAGGACGCCTTCGACCTGCTGGCTGGCAGCTTTCCCGGCGGCTCGATCACCGGCGCACCGAAAATTCGCGCCATGCAGATCATCGATGAGCTGGAACCTACCCGCCGCGCCATCTACTGCGGCTCACTGCTGTATGTCGATGTGCGCGGGGAAATGGACAGCTCCATCGCCATTCGCACCCTGCTCATCCAGGACGGACAAGCCAGTTGCTGGGGCGGCGGCGGCATCGTCGCCGACTCGCAATGGCAGGCTGAGTATCAGGAGTCGATCGACAAGGTGAAGGTGCTGCTGGAGACGCTGGAAGGCCTCAAGCCGTAGGGTGGATGACGCCTTTTTCATCCACCACACCCCGCTCGGTGGACCGGTGAAGCGTGGTCCACCCAACGCTGGAAAGCTTGAAAGCTTGAAGCCGTAGGGTAGATGACGTTTTTTTTCATCCACCACACCCCACTCGGTGAACCGGTGAAGCGTGGCCTTAAAGCGCCAACTTGCGGTTCGACGCCTTGATGAATTCCTGCTTCAGCTCCGCAAAGGTATGCACCGCCGGGAATTGCGGGAACTCGGCGATGACGTTGTCAGGCGCGTGGAAGAGGATACCGGCATGGGCTTCGCTGAGCATGGTGGTGTCGTTGTACGAATCACCCGCAGCGATCACGCGGTAGTAGAGGCTCTTGAAAGCGAGGACCGACTGGCGCTTGGGGTCCTTCTGACGCAGCTGATAGTCCACCACACGATCCGAATCGTCGGTGATCAGGCGATGACACAGCAGTGTCGGGAAGCCCAACTGACGCATCAGTGGCTGAGAGAACTCGTAGAAGGTGTCCGAAAGGATCACAACCTGGAAACGCTCGCGCAGCCAGTCGACGAACTCCACTGCACCATCCAGCGGCTTCAGAGTAGCAATGACCTTCTGGATATCTGCCAGCTTCAGGCCGTGTTCATCGAGAATGCGCAGGCGCTGCTTCATCAGCACGTCGTAGTCGGGAATGTCCCGCGTGGTCGCCCGCAGCGATTCGATTCCGGTGGCCTCGGCAAAGGCGATCCAGATTTCCGGAACCAGCACACCTTCCAGGTCGAGACAGGCTATTTCCACGGGCCACTCCTAAATGCATGAATTTGAAGGCGGCACTCTAACGGCCCGGCACGGGTGAAGCAATGCGGGACTTATATCCGAAATGCCGGATATCGGTAGCTAAAGGTTATTTAGCGGTATAAATCCCTTTTGCTACCATCCGCGCCCTCAGAGCGCCGAAGCGCCGCATATAAGGAAGCCGCCCGATGAGTCCCTCCATTGACGTCACCGCATTGGCCGAAGCCTATGCCGCTAAATCACCACAAGACATTCTCAAGCTGGCGTTCGATCTGTTTGGTGATGACCTGTGGATATCGTTCAGCGGCGCCGAAGACGTGGTGCTGCTGGACATGGCCTGGAAGCTGAATAAAAACGTCAAGGTGTTCACCCTCGACACTGGCCGTCTGCACAGCGAAACCTACCGCTTCATTGAGCAGGTGCGCGATCACTACAAGATTCCCATCCAGATCATGACGCCGGACTCGAAGCGGCTGGAGTCGATGGTTAACGAGAAAGGCCTGTTCAGCTTCTACCGCGACGGTCATGGCGAATGCTGTGGCATCCGCAAGATCGAACCGTTGCGCCGCAAGCTGGCCACTGTCCGGGCCTGGGCCACAGGCCAGCGTCGCGACCAGAGCCCCGGCACGCGCAGTCAGGTATCGGTACTGGAGATCGATACCGCGTTCTCCACGCCTGACCACACCCTGTACAAGTTCAACCCGCTGGCACAGATGACCAGCGAGGAAGTCTGGGGCTATATCCGCATGCTGGAGATTCCCTACAACAGCCTGCACGAACGTGGCTTCATCAGCATCGGTTGCGAACCCTGCACGCGCCCGGTGCTACCCAACCAGCACGAACGCGAAGGCCGCTGGTGGTGGGAAGAGTCCACGCAGAAGGAATGCGGGCTGCATGCCGGCAACCTGATCACCAAGGAATAAGACGGCAAGCCTCGTAGGGCGAACCCGTTCGGCTTTCGCTCACCGACTACAGCTAGGGTCGAATGAATTCGGCCCTAGCCGCAGCCATGCTTTGATCAGTACGTGGGTAGCTCGACGTCCTGAAACAGTTCTTCCAGTTCAAGCTTGTTGCGACACTTCACAGCCTTGTCGAGCATCTCGCGATCCAGATGCGGTGCGAAGGCTTCGATGAAGTCGCACATGAACCCGCGCAGAAAGGTGCCTCGACGAAAGCCGATCTTGGTGACACTGGCCTCGAACAGCTCACTGGCATCCAGTACCACCAGATCAGGATCGAGCGTGGCATCGACAGCCATCTGCGCCACGATGCCAACACCCAGGCCCAACCGCACATAAGTCTTGATGACGTCGGCATCCGCTGCCGTGAACACCACCTTGGGTGACAGCCCTTGATGGCTGAAGGCCTCATCGAGCTTGGAACGACCCGTAAAGCCGAACACATAGGTCACGATGGGGTGCTCGGCAAGTGCTTCCAGCGTCAGCTTTTCCAGCTTCGCCAGAGGATGACCCTGCGGCACCACCACGCAACGATTCCAGCGGTAGCAAGGCATCATCACGAGGTCACCGAACAGCTCCAGTCCCTCGGTGGCGATGGCGAAATCCACGGTTCCGTCTGCCGCCATTTCTGCAATCTGCAACGGCGTGCCCTGGTGCATGTGCAGGGAAACGTCAGGGTACTGGCTGATGAACCGGCTGATGACCCTCGGCAAGGCATAACGAGCCTGGGTATGGGTGGTGGCGATGCTCAGCGTGCCCTTCTTCTCATTGGAAAATTCCTGGGCAATCTGCTTGATGCTTTCGCATTTGCGCAGGATTTCACCAGCCGTGGTGATGATCCGCTCGCCGGCAGGCGTGACACGTGTCAGATGCTTGCCGCTGCGGGCGAATACCTCGACGCCCAGCTCATCCTCGAGCAGGCGAATCTGCTTGCTGATGCCAGGCTGTGAAGTGAACAGGCTTTGTGCGGTGGCTGAGACATTGAGGTCATGATGCGCCACCTCCCAGATGTAACGCAGTTGCTGAAGCTTCATAGAAATCCCTCAAAATAGCGGTGACATCCGGTAGCCGTCACTTACTTATAACTGTTATGCATAGATAACGCGCGATTCTAGATCATTTATCCGGGCCTTGCCCGCTCAGATTCTTGCAGGCAGCGTGGACTCACTGGCTTCGCTTGAGCTTAGCAGTCCGGCACAAAACCACTACCAACCGGCTGCCAGACAAGGCCTTGCGACTTCAAGGTCATTGTCGAGGCGACTCAATACGCGATAAGGTTCCGCCTCCCCGCTGCGCCCCAGGCCCTGTTCCGCCGCACCGGGATGGCTGGCGGACGGCACCCGTGACCCTGACGAGTAACACGATGGCTGATTTACCGATCGATGACCTCAACGTTTTCTCCAACGAAACCCTGATCACACCGGAGCAGTTGAAGCGGGAACTCCCGCTCACGGCATCCGCATTGAAGACCGTTTCCGAAGGACGGCAGGTCGTTCGTGACATCCTCGATGGCAAGGATCATCGCCTGTTCGTGGTGATCGGCCCCTGCTCGATTCACGATCTCAAGGCCGCCCATGAATATGCCGAACGCCTCAAGGTGCTGGCCGACAAGGTGTCCGACAGCCTCTACCTGATCATGCGTGTCTACTTCGAGAAGCCGCGCACTACCGTAGGCTGGAAGGGCCTGATCAACGATCCCTACATGGATGACTCGTTCAAGATCCAGGACGGCCTGCACATTGGCCGCAAGCTGCTGCTCGATCTGGCCGAGATGGGCCTGCCCACCGCTACCGAAGCCCTGGACCCGATCTCCCCGCAATACCTGCAGGACCTGATCAGCTGGTCCGCCATCGGCGCGCGCACCACCGAATCCCAGACCCACCGTGAAATGGCATCAGGCCTCTCCTCGGCGGTTGGCTTCAAAAACGGCACCGACGGCAGCCTGACGGTGGCGGTCAACGCCCTGCAATCAGTCTCCAGCCCGCACCGCTTCCTCGGTATCAACCAGGCTGGCGTGTCCTCCATTGTCACCACCAAGGGCAACCGCTACGGCCACGTGGTGCTGCGCGGCGGCAACGGCAAGCCCAACTACGATTCGGTCAGCGTTGCGGTGTGCGAACAGGAACTGGCCAGGGCCAAGATTGCCCCCAACATCATGATTGACTGCAGCCACGCCAACTCCAACAAGGACCCGGCCCTGCAACCGCTGGTGATGGACAACGTCGCCAACCAGATTCTGGAAGGCAACAACTCCATCGTCGGGCTGATGGTCGAAAGCCACCTGGGCTGGGGCAACCAGTCGATTCCCAAGGATCTGGCGGACCTGAAATACGGCGTGTCCATCACCGATGCCTGCATCGACTGGGATACCACCGAGAAGGCCATTCTCGGCATGCATGCCAAGCTCGTCGAGGTACTGCCCAAGCGGGCGCGCGGTTAAGCGAAGAAACGAGTAAAAAAACGCCGATTACGGCGTTTTTTTAAACCTGGTTATCGGTACTGTCTTCCGCTTTGGCATGCCGCTCGATATAGCGCTCCACGTACGAGCAGGAGGGAATCACCGTATAGCCCTCATGTTCGGCGTACTCCAGCGCATGCCTGGCCAGAACGGCAGCGATGCCTCGACCGCGTAGCGCATCGGGAACGAAAGTCCGGTAGATATCCAGGGTTTGCTTGCCCAGATCCATATAAGCCAGATAGGCACGATGACCATCCACGGTCGTCTCGAATTGGTGGCCTGCCCGATCATGGTGGATGGTCACTGTGTCGCTCATCTCGCCTCCTTGGTGCAGGTTGGTTTGGTTGCCTCTCAAGAACACTGCCGATAATGCATCCAGCGAACAGTGTGCGCCATACCCTTGCACCCTCTACACCGTCAAACCGTCCGCCAGATGCCGTATGCAGCGCATTAAAGGCATTCGCCAATCGGGTCTGGAGTGCAACTTTCGCTTACCAAGAGAGTCAATCCAATGGATAAAAAAGCTGGCTTTGGTTGTTTTTCAACCAGACAGGTCAGCCGCCAATGAAAAACAGGCGAGTTCGCATAAAAAACTGTGCTGACAGGTGTCTGCCTCAGTTTACTTGGCGAAACTTATCGGTAGTATGTACCCGCCAACTTTCGATAATGGAAGTTGTCATGGATTTCATTTCAAGGGGAACACGATGAACAACGTTCTGAAACTTTCTGCTCTGGCTTTCGCTGCAGTACTGGCGACTGGTTGCAGCAACAGCATGACTCAAGAAGGCGAAGCTCGTCTGACCGCTACTGAAGATGCTGCTGCCCGCGCCCAGGCTCGTGCTGACGAAGCATACAGCAAGGCTGACGAAGCTCTGCAGGCCGCTCAGAAGGCTCAGCAGACCGCTGACGAAGCCAACGAGCGTGCACTGCGCATGCTGGAACGCGCCAGCCGCAAGTGAACCTCTGTGCCGTCCTGAAGGCTGAAATGCATTCAGGACGGATTACAGGCGTAAAAAAGCCGACCTTAAACAGGTCGGCTTTTTTATAGGCGAGGCATATCAAACGTTTAGAAAACAGACTCCTCATGACTCACCAGAGCCTGGCCCTGCTCGGCAATCTGAATGGGCAAGCCATCTTCTCCCGCAATGACCTCGCGCACCATTTCCCAATCCAGCCGTAGCGCGCTCGCATCATGTTCTTCGTCGAGCAGTGTATTGATCACCACGGCATGCTTGTCCATGAGCGTCATGTGCTGGTTTTCTTCCTGCAGCGGTGTGTGGGCTTCAAGGTAGACCTTGCCCTGACTGACACCGAACTTGTACGGCTCATCAATGATGCGCACCGGCGTACCTACCTTGACCCGTCCGGCAAGCTCGAGAACGTTGTGATTGAGCATGCGGAAACAGCCATGACTGACACGCATGCCAATACCGAACTTCTTGTTTGACCCGTGAATGAGATAACCCGGCATTGCCAGGGTCATCTTGTAGGGGCCCAGCGGGTTGTCAGGGCCTGGCGGCACCACCCTCGGCAGTGGATCACCATCCGCGGCATGCTCATCGCGAATCGACTGGGGCGGATACCAGGCCGGGTTGCTGGTCATCGCGGAAATGCGTGTATTGCCCACCGGCGATCCCCAGCCTTCGCGCCCGATGCCCAAGGGATAGGTATGCACCACTGACTGACCTTCCGGGTAGTAATACAGGCGGTACTCGGCAAGGTTGATCACGATGCCTTCACGCGGGCCCGGCGGGAGAATGAAACGTGTTGGCAGAATGATGTCGGTGCCTTCGCCTGGCAGCCAGGGATCGACCCCCGGATTCGCTGCAACAAGCTCCAGGTAGCCCAAATCATGGGTCTCGCCAAGGGCCGCGAAGGTGTCTTCATACTTGGCCTTGATGACCTGAATCTCGCCCACTATATCCTCGCCTTCGGGCGGCAGCGGCAATTCGAGCGCTACAGACTGTCCGGCCCACAGCAAGGCAGTAAGTGACATACAGGAGGCGACTGCAGAGGCACGCGGGAGCATTCGGGTTTCCTTGGAAATGGGGAAGGCTATTTTGGGCGATTGTACTCGAAGGCAAAGCGAGCGCCGAGCTACCAGGCATTGAGGACCGAAGCGAACCCCCGACGCTGCGCGCCGAGCGTCTCGCGACAAGTCGGACAAAGCCGCTGATCTTTCAGCAGACTGCGTTCCAGATCCTGCCAGCGCGGCTTTGCCGGTAGAAAACCGCCACACAGGGTGCGATCAGCCTGACCATTCAGTTCCAACTGGCGCAGGGCCAGATGCAGACGATTCTCGCGACAGGCGAACAGGTCGAACTGCTCGTCCGGGACGATGAGACGGTAGGCAAAAAGGGACCAGGCTGGACGAGGCATTGGAGGCTCCAATCGAGGGGCGCGACACTATCTGCGCCGCTGGCTCAAAGCAAGGGTTCGAGCACCGGCCATAGGTTGTCCAGCAGTCGCTGCTGGGCGGCAGCCGTGGGATGGATGCCGTCAGCCTGCATCATCTGTGCAACACCACCCACGCCTTCGAGAAAGAAAGGTACATAGGGCAGTTCCTGTTCGGCAGCGAGCGAGTCGAAGGCCTTGGCGAATGCCGTGGTATAACGCTGACCCAGATTGGGCGGCATGCGCATGCCAAGCAACACCACCCGGGCTCCCACTTCCTGCGACTGCTCAACCATCGCCGCAAGATTCTGTTTCAATTGCACTGGCGACTGCCCGCGCAAGCCATCATTGCCTCCAAGCTCCAGAATCACGATGGCAGGAGCATGCTCATCAAGCAGGGTCGGCAGCCTGGAACGCCCGCCCGCCGTGGTGTCGCCACTGATTGAGGCATTCACCACCTGATACTCGGGGGCCTCAGAATCCAGCCGTTGCTGGAGCATGTGCACCCAGCCCTGGCTGGTTTCCAGGCCGAAAGCGGCACTGATACTATCCCCGACCACCAGAACCGTCCCACCCAGGGCGCCCTGGACCCAGCACAGCAAGACCAGCACCCCACCTTTCAGCCACATTCGCATCGGAATCTCCATGAGCGACAGCATTCTCAATGCCCGGAACCTTAGCAAAGTGGTACCCAGCGCGGAAGGTGAACTGGCCATCCTCGAGGAAGTGTCACTGAGCCTGGACAAGGGTGACAGCCTGGCCATCATTGGCACCTCCGGCTCGGGCAAATCCACCCTGCTCGGCCTGCTTGCCGGGCTGGATCTGCCCAGTTCCGGCGAGGTGACTCTGGCCGGCCATCGGCTCGGGGAACTGGATGAGGATCAACGCGCCAGGGTCCGGGCCGAGCATGTCGGCTTCGTTTTCCAGTCCTTCCAGCTACTCGACAGCCTCAATGCACTGGAAAACGTCATGCTGCCGCTGGAACTGCACGGTCGTCGTGATGCCCAGACGAAGGCCAGCGAACTGCTCGAGCGCGTCGGCCTGGGCGCGCGCCTGCACCACTACCCGCGACAGCTGTCTGGTGGCGAGCAACAGCGGGTTGCCGTCGCCCGCGCCTTCGCCGCCGAACCCGAAGTGCTGTTTGCCGACGAGCCGACCGGCAATCTCGACAGTCACACGGGCGCGAACATCACCGAACTGCTCTTCGAGCTGAACCGTGAGCGCGCTACCACACTGGTGCTGGTGACCCATGATGAACGTCTGGCCCAGCGTTGCCAGCATCTGCTGCGGCTGGAAGGCGGCCGACGGGTCGACGACGAGCAGAGCCGATGAAGCGCGTACCCATCAGCCGGCTGGCTACCCTCGCCCTGCGCCAACTCCTGCGTGATGCGCGCTCGGGCGAATTGCGCGTGCTTTTCTTTGCGCTACTGATCGCAGTGGCAGCCAGTACTGCCATCGGTTATTTCGGCGCCCGTCTGAATGACGCCATGCTCTTGCGCGCCACCGAATTCCTCGGTGCCGACCTGGTCGTGCGCGGCAGCGCTCCTGCCGCACCGGAGCAGATCGAGGCAGGTAGCCGACTGCAGCTTGATCATGCCCGCGTAGTGGAGTTCTCCAGCGTCATCGCCACCGACGACAACCTGCAACTGGCCAGCGTCAAGGCCGCCGACAGCCATTATCCGCTGCGTGGAGAACTGCGCAGTGCAGCAGCGCCCTATCAGCCCGAACAGGCCAGTCAGGGTCCGCAGCCCGGCGAAGCCTGGGCCGAAGCACGCCTGTTCGCGGCGCTGAATCTGCAGGTCGGCGACCTGATCGAGGTCGGCAACAAGCAACTGCAACTGACCCGCGTACTGACCTATGAACCTGATCGCGTGGGTGACTTCTACAGTCTGACGCCGCGCGTATTGATGCATATCGATGACCTGCAGGCGACCGGCGTGGTTCAGCCTGGCAGTCGCGTGAGCTACCGCGAGCTCTGGCGCGGTCCGGCATCACAGCTGCAAGCCTATCAGCAGGCCATCCAGGCTGATCTTCAGCCTCACCAGCGCATCGAAACTGCGAAAGACGGCAATCGCCAGATTGGCGGCGCCCTGGGCCGTGCCGAGCGCTACCTGAACCTGGCCAGCCTGGCGGCGGTGTTGCTCGCCGGGGTTGCCGTGGCCTTGTCCGCCTCGCGCTTTGCTTCACGTCGTTTCGATGCCAGCGCGCTGCTGCGCTGCCTCGGACTGTCCCGTCGCGAAGCGCTGCTGCTCTATACCTTGCAGTTGGCCTATCTCGGCGCATTGGCCAGCATAGTCGGTGCGCTGCTGGGCTGGGCGGCGCAGCACGGGCTGTTCTTCCTGCTGCGTGATCTGGTGGTCAGCGAAATTCCCACAGCAACTCTCTGGCCAGCCCTGGCTGGCATCGCCACGGGGCTGGTGGCCCTGGCCGGCTTCGCCCTGCCACCGCTGGCTGCACTGGGGCGTGTGCCTCCGCTGCGTGTGCTGCGCCGCGACATGCTGCCGGTGCCGCCCAGTACCTGGTTGGTATACGGCGCAGCCATTGTCGCCCTGGGGCTGATCATGTGGCGTCTGAGCCTGGATCTGAAAATCACCTTGGCCCTGCTCGGTGGTGGCCTGCTCGCCACGCTGGTGCTCGGTGGTCTGCTGTTGCTGACTTTGCAGGGACTGCGCCGGACGCTGTCAGGAGCCTCTCTGCCCTGGCGCCTGGGGCTCGGCCAGTTGCTGCGCCATCCGCTGGCTGCTGCCGGTCAGTCACTGGCCTTTGGCCTGATCCTGCTGGCCATGGCACTGATCGCGCTGCTGCGCGGCGAACTGCTCGACACCTGGCAGGAACAGCTGCCCGAAGACACCCCCAACCATTTCGTACTGAACGTGTTGCCGGCGGACAGTGCCGCCTTCGGCGAGCGCATCGCGGCCCTGTCCGATCATTCAGCCCCACTGTATCCAGTGGTGCCGGGACGTCTCGTAGCCATCAATGGCGAGCCGGTACGGCAGGTCGTCAGCAAGGAAAGCCAGGGCGAACGGGCAATCCGCCGGGACCTGAGCCTGACCTGGGCCAGTGAACTGCCGGCGGACAATCGCCTGACCGCAGGCCGCTGGTGGAATGATGAGCCTGGTGAGCTGCCCGGCGTGTCGGTGGAAGCAGAGCTGGCCGAGAGCCTGACGGTGAAACTGGGTGACCGCCTGAGTTTCACCGTGGGCGGCATCACCCGTGACGTCAGCGTGACCAGCCTGCGTGAAGTGAACTGGGACAGCTTCCAGCCCAACTTCTACATGATCTTCGAGCCGCACACGCTGCAGGACGTTCCCGCTACCTATATGACCAGCTTCCACCTGCCGCCCGGCAAGGACCGCGAACTGGTACAGCTCGCACGCGATTTCCCCTCTGCAACGATCCTTCAGGTCGAGGCCCTGCTCGGCCAACTGCGCAGCATCCTCGCGCAGGTCTCGCTGGCCGTGGAATATGTGCTGATGTTTGTCTTGGCAGCGGGCCTTGCCGTGCTGTTCGCCGGCCTGCAGGCGACCCTCGACGAACGCATCCGCCAGGGTGCCTTGCTGCGGGCGCTGGGCGCCGAGCGCAAGCTCTTGCTCAAGGCCCGGCGCGCCGAGTTCGGCGTACTCGGCGCGGCCAGCGGTCTATTGGCCGCGCTGGGCTGTGAACTGGTCAGCGCCCTGCTCTACCACTTCGTCTTCGACCTGCGCTGGCAGCCGCATCCCTGGCTGCTGGTTTTGCCGCTGATCGGCGCCCTGCTGGTCGGTGGGGCGGGCGTGATCGGTACGCGCCGCGCGCTGAACGCCAGTCCACTGAGTGTGCTGCGCGAGGATTGAATCATTGGAGCCATCGCCCGTTCCATAAGGTGCCGCTAGCTGAAACGGGCAGCTGGCTTACAATGTCCGGCCTCCATAGCCGAACCGGATAGTTCATGAGCCGTTACCGTCCACCGCGCCCTGCCGGCACCCCGCTGATTACCCCTGAAGGTGAGGCGCGACTGCGTGCCGAGCTGCATGAGCTATGGCACGTCAAGCGCCCACAGGTGACGCAGTCAGTAAGTGAAGCCGCCGCGCAAGGCGATCGTTCGGAAAACGCCGAATACACCTATGGCAAGAAGATGCTGCGGGAGATCGACAGCCGTGTGCGCTTTCTTACCAAGCGGCTGGAGAAGCTCAAGGTGGTCAGCGAACGGCCAGGCGACCCCGGCAAGGTGTACTTCGGCGCCTGGGTGACCGTCGAGGATGAGGACGGCGAGCAGGCCCGCTATCGCATTGTCGGCCCGGACGAACTGGATCTCAGGCAGGGCCTGATCAGCATCGATTCGCCCTTGGCCAGAGCCTTGGTGGGCAAGCCGCTGGATGCCGAAGTGCAGGTCCAGACGCCAACCGGCCCCAGGCTCTGGTACATCGTCGCGATCGAGTACTGACGCTTAATTGGATGCGCTCTGCGGCCCTGCCTCCAGCAGATAGCGCTCCCGGTTGTATGCCAGGTAGTACTTGTTCACGGCATTGACGTAACTCACCACCCCCATGCCCATGGTTTCCATGGCAATACGTTCGACCTGGAAGAACCATTGATCCGGGTTGAGGCCTCGACGGCGGGCTTCGGCGCGCATGCTCTGTACCCGCTGGGGTCCCATGTTGTAGCCGGCGAGGATGAACGCCATGCGCTCACGTTCATTGAGCCTGGGGCTGGCGAAGAAATCCCGGCGGATACTGGCCAGATACCTGGCGCTTGCCAGCACATTGTTCTCCAGCTTACCGATATCACCGACGCCCATGCTGCGCGCTGTGGCGGGTGTCATCTGCATCAGCCCGGTGGCGCCCGAAGCGCCTCGGGCTGCCGGGTTAAGGGTCGATTCCTTGAAGGCCAGCGCCGCCAGGTTCAGCCAGTCGATATCCTGCTGTCGGCCATGGTGTTGCAGTGTCGAACGAACCTTTTCCAGACGCTGCCGACCAATGGCGTCAAGCGGATACTGCACTCGATACAGACGTCGATATACCCGAACGAAGGCGGCATCCTGATTATCCGGGACGCGGTAGTCCGCCAGAAAACGGTCTGCGCTGGCGCGCAACATGCTCGCTTCCTGGCGTACGAACCAGTACATGCCTGCGTGCTCACCCAGCGTCAGGTGCGATTCGATGCGAAGCTTCGGCAACACCTTCGCCCAACGCTCGGCAATCGGTTGCTCAACGATGGTGGCCGGGTAAATACCGGCCTGCACCATTTCCAGCACGTCTTCCACGGCGAGCGTCGAGTCGACCCACTCGACAACGATGGGCGCACGTCCGCCCTGCATCAATTCCCGGTTGACCTTTTCCAGCGCGCTACCGGCGACGCTGCCTGCCGGTAATGCCAAACTGCGCCCCGAGAATTGTTGCAGCTGTGTGTAGCGCCGGCTGCCCTGGCGCGTAACCAGCACCATCGGCACCTGCTTCACAACCGCACGCGTGCGACTCACCTGGCGCATCGTTCCTCGATCAAGCAACTCGCCCGGCGCCACCAGATCCCCTTCGCCTCTTTGCAGGGCCGCGAGGAGTTGGTCCTTTGCCTTGGGGATGACTTCCAGAGTGACCGTACGCCCTTTCGAGTCGCGATTGAGAAACTGCTCGAAGGCTCGCAAGCGAACATACTCGACGCCAATGGCTTCGCCCTTCACTTCACCGGAGCTGTTGCGGCTCTGATTCACCAGCACACGCAACACACCGCTGCGGCGAATCTGTGCCAGATCGCGTACCGTATCCGACGCCTGCCAGGCCTGCGGACCGACCACGCGCGCAACCGCCGGCCAGGGCGCAAGCACCAGCAGACAAAGCATCAGAGGCAGTAATCGGGTCATCAGCGATAAATATCGGCTCAAAATTGAACAAGATGCGTGCGGCCAGACCTGGCGCAAGGCGGCGAAGGTTCTCACAGCAACGGTCCACTCGCCAGCCAAGATCGACATACAACTTGAGCTATATAATTTAAATTATTGATTTTTATAGTTATATTTTAATTTCATATATGAGGCTTTCATGCAGCTTGTCGACATTGGCGTCAATCTGACTCATCCGACTTTCCGTCGCGATCCTCGCGCCGTCCTTGACCGCGCCTACGACGCGGGTGTCATGCAAATGGTACTGACCGGCACCAGCCTGAGCGAAAGCGAAGCAGCTCTGATGCTCTGCCGCGAAATGGACGAAAGCGGCCAGCGACTCTTTTGCACTGCCGGTATACACCCCCACGAAGCCAGCCAATGGTCTTCACAGAGCGCGACGGCACTCCAGCAATTGCTCGCCGAACCCGAAGTACATGCAGTCGGCGAATGCGGGCTGGACTTCCATCGCGACCTTTCGCCACGCGCACAGCAGGAGCGCGTCCTCGAAGAACAACTGCAACTGGCGGTGGAGACCGGCCTGCCGGTCTTTCTCCATGAGCGCGAGGCCGACCAGCGCCTGGCAGACATCGTCCGGTCCTTTCGTGATCAGCTCAGCGCTGCCGTGGTGCACTGCTTCACGGGTGAAAAACGCGCGCTTTATGCCTATCTCGACCTTGATCTGCACATCGGCATCACCGGCTGGATCTGCGACGAGCGCCGCGGAACGCATCTGCATCCGCTGGTTCGTGAAATTCCCAGCGAACGGCTGATGCTTGAAAGCGATGCGCCCTACCTGCTGCCGCGCACGCTGCGCCCCCGGCCCAAGCACAACGAGCCTGCCTTTCTTCCCGAGGTCCTGCGTGAAGTCGCACGGCATCGCAATGTGAGCGAACAGGAACTGGCAGCGACCAGCACGGCCTGCGCGCAGCAGTTTTTCCGAATTCCGTCTCTGCCGTCGACCTGACAGTCACAGCACTTCGTCAGCCAAAAACCGTCACTGTTTGCCGGCTCAGAGCCAGCAACTCGCCCTGCGGGCTCCAGAGCGCGGCGGCACAATGGCCATAGCCGTTGCGCGCGTGCTCGATCACGGCGCGGTACTGGCACCAGTCATGGGTATTGACGTCTGGCTGCGGCTGGATGAACTCAATGGTCCAGGTCAGCGAACTACCAGGGGCAAACCCTTTGAGGTGTGGCAGCACGGCGGGAGGCCAGGCGTCCACCAGCGCCAGTAGATGCGCGACAGTCAAGGGTTCGCGTGCTATTTCGCCACGCTGACGCACCCACCCGCCCATTTCCCGCGAAGTGTTACCGCTGAACGGCAGGCCGCCAATGCCCCAGCGCATGGACAGGTGTCGGGTGAATTCAGGGGTGACACCGGGTATGTAGGGCAACTCATGACAAGCCTCCAGCGCCGGCATGCTCGGGGCCGGCTCGGCCTCTACCGCTACGACGGACGTGCGGGCAGCACCGAAACTGCCTTGCACCAGCGTCACTACCTGGCCGTCCTGCATGGCCCGACCGAGCACCTGGCTGACTGCCTTGCCTTCACGCAGCACCTGGGCCTCGAAACTGACCGGAGTGTCCACCAGCAGCGGGCCGACAAAGGTGATGGCCAGTGAGCGTACCGGACGGTCTTCCGGCACCTGCGCCTGCATCGTCTCGTACACCAGCGCCGCCGCCAGCCCGCCAAAGCCTGCTCGGCCCTGCCCCCAGCTGGCGGGCACGACAAGCTCCTGTGGTTTGTCGCGCACGGCTTGTATCAGTTCGGAAAGGGTCATGTCTGCCTCTGAAACGGATTATCGGTCGTCATCTTAGCCTCGGGCCGCCGGCATCCGCGCGCAGCCTGGCAGGGGATATTGGTCAATCCGGGCCAGATTCACTCGGCCTCAACCGTAGCGAACCGAATGAAGCTGACCCTACAGCGTCCCACGCACCCTGGAACGCCACGGCAGGCGTCGTCCAAGCCTCGCCAGCACATTCTGCATCCTGTTCCTGTCCACCGCCTCGCCGGCATAGCGTGCCCGCTCGTACAGCAGGGCAAACTCACCGATGGCTTCAGCCATGGAGGGCAGTTGGAGTGCCGCCCGTTCGGCGAAGTCGCGCGCCCCTTCGCCGTCCTGGCGGATCACGCCGCGTCGCGCCAGAAGGCGCTCGAAACGACGGTACAGACGCAACTGCGGATCACGCTCGAACTTCCAGGGTTTGAGCAGCAGCAGAGCCAGCAGTGCGATCAGTGCGGCTGCGCAAGCGACCAGCAGCAGCCCCAGCTGACGCGCATCGATATTGCCGAACATCCTCTCCAGAGTTCGCAGCTGACGCTCACCCTGATAATCGAGAACCCAGCGCTGCCACCCGTAGTTGAGGTTCTCCCAGCCAAAGCGCAGCTCGTTCAGCCAGCCGATATCACGGTAGCGACGCAGGGTCATCGGTGACTCCTGAAGCAGGCCCTGCTCATCGACCAGCGCCTCCTCAAGCCCCATCTCGATGCGTTCCGGGGCGACCTGAAAGGTCGGATCCACACTGACCCAGCCACGCTCTGCAATCCAGTATTCAACCCAGGCATGGGCGTCGAGCTGGCGCACCGACAGATAGTTACCGGCGGGATTGAATTCTCCGCCCTGGTAGCCCGCGACCACCCGCGCGGGAATCCCGGCGGCACGCAGAACGAAGGTCATCGCCCCTGCGTAGTGGATGCAGAAGCCGTTGAGGGTCTCGAACAGGAAGTCATCGACAATTTCACTGCCTACCGGCGGCGGTCGCAGCGTGTAACCGTAGGGCTGCCGGTTGAAATGCCGCAACAGCGCCTGCACTACCGCTTCGGGATCCTGATGTTCACGCCGCAGTTGTGCCGCCCAGCTACGTGCGCGCGGGTTGCCTTCGCCGGGAAGCTGCAGGGAACGCTCCAGGGTGGCCGGCAAGGGCTTAGGCTCACGCAGGGCGTCCGGCCAGGAAGTGGCCTGGTAGAGCAAGGGTTTGTCCACCGGATGCCGACGCTGCAGATGGAAGTCGCTCATCAGACGCACGTCGTCCGCCGCGACCTCGCCCACATCCAGCGCATACAGCCAGGGGCGACCGCTGGGCTGCATGACGATGCTGTAGCGCAGCGGCGTGCCGCGCGGGGTCCATTGCGGCGCCTGGGGCACCTGGGCGGCGAAGGACTGAGACCAGCGCCGGCCATCGAAACGCTCGAAGGTAACGGCGCGCCAGTACAGGCGATCCCGTTCGGGGATCGGTCCCTCGAAGCTGGCCCTGAAGGCCAACGCGGCAGAGCGGCTCAACTCGGCGATATCGCCCGGCGACATGCTGTCGGCCAGCCCGGAAACCGCCCGCTCCTTCGGCTGCGGCAACGACCAGAGCGGGCCGAACCGCGGGAACAGCACGAACAGCAGCAGCATCAGCGGTACCGCCTGCAGCAGCAGCGAACCGGCCAGCCGCAGCGTGGGCCAGGGATGAGTTCCGCCAGCGCTCTGCTGCAGACCGATCATTGCCGCCAGCAGCGCCGTGACCGGCAGCAGGCTGTAGAGCCCGGCCAGCAGGCTGTCGTTGAACAGATAGCTGGTGACCACTATGAAGAAACCAAGGAAAACCAGTACCAGTGCATCTCGGCGGCTGCGCATTTCCACCAGCTTGAGAATGAACGCTGCGATCAGCAGCACGACGCCGGCTTCCAGCCCGATCAGGCTGCCGCGTGAAAAATATACGCCGAAGCCGGCGCCGATCATCATCAGCGCCTTCATCCAGCCACGCGGATAGCGCGCCTGCATGCGGAATATGCGTATCCGCCACGTCGCGCAACCGAGCCAGAGACCGATGATCCACAGCGGCAGATGCCCCAGGTGCGGCAGGATTACCAGCACCTGCGCTACCAGCAGCCAGACCAGGCCGTTGCGGGGGATGGGCTGGATGCTGCTCATCAGCCCTGCTCCTGCTGACCAAACAGCGCAAGCTCGCGCAGGCAACGGCTGCGATGGTCGGCGCCTGCATCCGGACCAATTGTCAGTTCGGAAAGACGCAAGGCGAAGGGTTGCTGGCGAGCCGACAGCTCGACAACCCAATGACAAAGCCGTGACAGCCGCGCCTCCAGATCACCATCGAGTGAATCCAGATCGAGCAGCGGTTCCTGCCCGACCAGTGCGGAAAACTCCTTCACCAGCAATCCCTGACCGCGGGAAAAGGCTTTCCAGTGCAGCCGCCGCCGCGAGTCACCCGGCTGCCAGTTTCGCAGACCCTGATAATCATCCACGCCTTGGCCCTGCGCACGACTGCCTTCATCCTCATCATCCATGCCGACGGCGTGCGGCAGATCGCCCTCCACCGGCCGAGGATAAACCAGCGCCGCCAGCTGCAGATCAACCCAGCTCCAGGCGACCAACAGCCCCAACGGAAAGCGGCTTTCAATCCTCAAACGACCGGGTCTCAGCCAGCCACGGCGTTCGCTCGGCAGGCTGATCTCGACCTCGCAGGTGCCACCAGCAGGCACGTCGACCCGCTGCAGCTCGCCAGCCGGCCAGCCCAGCGCGACGGCCTGATACAGACGGCCACGACTTTCCAGCCTGATCCGCAGGCGGGCCTGTTCACCGAGAAATACCGCATCCGCACCACCGGCCTGCAGCACCAGGCCGGCCAGGTTGCGCCAGGTGTGCAGGATGGTCACCACGAACACCGAACCAAGCAGAAAGGTCAGCGCATAGGCCAGGCTGTTCTGATAGTTGATGGCCGCGACCAGCATCAGCAACAAAGCGACCATGAAAGCCATGCCGACTGCGCTGGGCATGATGAAAATCCGCCGCTGGTCGAGGCGTACGTTGGGTCCTGGCGGAATGCGTTTGAGCAACCAGCGCTCGCGGGTACGTGGCAGCAGCCTCATGGTGCGCATTGCTGGCGAATTGAGCGAGGCAGCATCAGAGCGCCGGCACTTCGCGCAGCAGCCACTGCACCAGAGCCCCGCCGCCATGACCGCCGGCATCGGCGCGTTCGCGCAGCCGGTGTCCGGCCACCGAGGGCAGCACTGCCTGCACATCCTCGGGGATCACATAGTCGCGATCATCCAGATAGGCCCAGGCGCGTGCCGCTGCCAGCAAGGCAAGGCTGCCGCGTGGCGACAGCCCCCAGGCAAACTGTGGCTGCGTGCGCGTCGCTTCGACCAGCCGCAGCACGTAATCGACCAATGCATCGCTGACACGAACCTGGCTCACCGCACTCTGAATTGCCACCAGTGTGGCGCGATCGAGCACTGGCTCCAGCCGCGCCAGCAGGTCACGGCGCGAATCACCCAGCAGCAACGCCTTTTCCGCCGCTTTCGCCGGATAGCCCAGCGACAGCCGCATGAGAAAACGATCCAGCTGCGATTCCGGCAAGGCGAAGGTGCCGCCGGAACTGACCGGATTCTGCGTAGCAACTACAAAAAAGGGGTCTGATAGTGGGCGGGTGGCGCCCTCGATGGTGACCTGGCCCTCTTCCATCGCCTCAAGCAGGGCGCTCTGGCTTTTCGGTGTAGCGCGGTTGATCTCGTCGGCCAGCACCAGCTCGGCAAAGATCGGCCCCGGATGGAAGATGAACTGCCCGCTGTCCTTGTCGAACACTGAAGTGCCGAGAATATCGCCCGGCAGCAGGTCGGAGGTGAACTGGATGCGCTGAAATTCCAGTCCCATAACCCTGGCCAGAGTGTGGCTCAGGGTAGTCTTGCCCATGCCGGGCAGGTCTTCCACAAGCAGATGTCCCCGCGCCAGCAGGCAGGCCATTGCCAGTTGCACCTGTGATTGCTTGCCGAGCAGAACTTCATTGACCGCTCGTAGACAGACTTCCAATCGTGCGCGCATGCAACTCTCCTCTGTGCGTGGTGCCGATGCTACTGACACCGAGAGCCTCAGGCAAAGGCGCTGTTGTGACGAAGCTCCAAGGTGCCAGCGATACCTCATTTGACAGGTCAATCCCTATCAGGGCCGAATTCATTCGGCCAGCACCATCAGCGCCCTTAAAGCCCCTGTTCCATGCAGCGCACGGCACGCTTTCTGCTATCCACTAGCACTCCGGTCAGACCTTTCTGCTCGGTATCAAACAGCACCAGGACGCCATCGACACATTGCGCGATCTGGGTAGCCGGTTTCAGCGATACCCGATAATCCTCGCCAGGTACGGTCTTGAGCATGGTGTAGTCAGCCAGCAGCAGCGCATCCTCGGGTTTGGCGATGTGTACGTAGCCGTAATAACTCAGCACGGCGATGGTGCCGAAGACACTGCCGATGGCAGTGAGAATCAAGGGGATGGGGTTGCGTTCGGACATCTGTAGTCTCGTATGGAAAGGTCGTTTGCGGGCATTCAGAGAATATTGGCGTAATCGGCTTCGATGCGGTCCAGACTCAGGTGATTGAGGAAGTTGGAAAAGCACATCCAGGCAGACAGCGCGTTGAGGTCCTGGAACTGCTGCGGCAGATAGCGAGGCGGCGCAACCATGCCCTCGTCCACCAGCTGACGCAACGTGCGCATGTCTTCCAGCGTGGTCTTGCCGCAGAACAGCAGCGGGATCTGCTCCAGCTTGCCCTTGCGCACTGCCAGCTGGATGTAGTTGTAGACCATGATGAAGCCCTTCAAATAGGACAGGTCTTTGGTGAAGGGCAGACCGTCTGGTGTCGAGCCACGGAACACACGGTTGGCGTTGCTGTAGCACTCCTCATCGTCGTAACCCTGCTCGCGGAAGAAAGCGAAGACGTCGAGGAAATCCGCGCCCTCCTCGGCCATATGGATGGCTCGGGTGCGATTGGTGAGCTTGCGCAGCCGGGTCGGATAGGAGGCGAAGGCAATCACCTCCATCAGGATCGCCAGGCCTTCCTGGGTTACCGTCGAGGACGGCGGGCCCTTGGCCAGAAAGGTGCAGATCGGCTGGTTCTGGCCGTTGAGCGTGGTGCCCACATGCACCAGTCCTTCGTGCACTTCCAGCGCGCGCACGTCACGCTCGTTGAACATGGCGTCACTGCGGATCTTGATGTAATCAGCGCCGGCTGCCGCGTCGGCGAGGATGCCGTCGGATTCAAAAACGCGAATGACGCCCTCTCCTTCACCGAACACCAGATCCAGCCGTCGCTGCAGCATGTCCACTGCCTGCTGGGCATTGAGCGTCTTGGCTTCATCCTTGAGATCGCCGCGGTCGGCAATGTTGTTGAGGTAGTCGGACAGCATCAGGCCAAGATCTGCAAGCGTCGGGTCCCCGGCATGGAAGGCGTCCGAGGCCGCGCCGTAGAGCTCTTGGGAGATCAGTCCGAAGTCTGCGGTACCACGCGCTTCGAGCATGCGGATGACCATGCGATATTCCCGGCACATGCGCCGCATGATCTGCCCCACCGGGTTGAACTGACCCAGTTGGCGGGTGATATCGCGCTCGATGTTCTGGAACTCTTCCTTCTTGGCGCTGGGATCGAAGGCCAGGGGACGGCCTTCGTACCAGTTGCGATCGATCCTCGGCAGTTCGCGACAGCCCGAGGCGAAGAAGTCCTGCCGAATACTCTCGTCCCATTTCACCGCATCCAGCACCCGCACCGGGGTTTGCGCCATGACGATACGGTCGGACAACGCCCGGATGGTTAGCTGATATTCGTCCAGTTGCTTGCTTGTGTTCATCGGATTCCCGCTGGCTTGCGCCAAACTACGCTGATTCGCTCGGCAGGAATCGTGCAGATGTTCGGCCACCTTGTCCAGCGCGACAGCCCGTGCTTGCCAACCCGGCAATAGGCCGTGAGGGCCTAAACCGCAATCCAGCACCGTGGTAATCTCCCGCCTCGCCCACTTCGACATGCCTGCCATGAGTGTTACCCAAAGCCTGCTTCTACTGTTTCTGTTGATTCTTTTCAGCTCGTTCTTCGCACTGGCGGAAATCGCCCTGGCTGCCTCGCGGCCGTTGAAGCTTCGTCAGTTGTCCGATGAAGGCAGCGACAAGGCGCAACGCGTGATCGAGGTACAGAGGAACCCCGGCAACTACCTGACGGTGGTGCAGATCGGCATGAACGCGTTGGCGATTCTTGGCGGCATCGTCGGCGAAGGCATGCTCAGCCCACCGATTACCGAACTGCTGGCCAACCACTTCCCCGCCGCGCACGCGGCCACGCTGGGTTTCGTGATTTCCTTCGTCATCATCACCTCGCTGTTCATCGTCATTACCGACCTCATCCCCAAGCAGGTGGCGATGGCCATCCCCGAGCATTTGGCGCTGCGGGTGATCGGCCCGATGGGGTTGCTCAATACGCTGCTCAAGCCACTGGTGCTGTTCTACGTGTGGCTGGCCAACGACCTGATAAGACTTTTCAACCTGCCTAAAAAGCGCGAAGAACTGATCACTTCGGAAGATATCCTGGCCATGACCCAGGCAGGCGCTCAGGCCGGCACCCTCGCCGCCAGCGAGCAACAGGTCATCGAGAATATCTTCGAGCTGGAAACTCGCACGCTGCCCAGCGCCATGACCCACCGCGACAGCGTGGTGTTCTTCCTGCATGACGACCCGGATGAAGTGGTCCGTTCGCGCATCGCCAGCGAGCCCCATTCGGCGTATCCGGTGTGCGATGGCGACATCGATCACATCATCGGCTACGTCACCATCAAGGACCTGTTCCAGCGCGTTCTGAGCGACAAACCTATTTCCCTTACCGACCCGACACTGATCCACAAGCCGCTGGTGGTGCCGGACCGCCTTACGCTTGCCGAAGTGCTGAAGCAGTACCGTCAGGCCGGTGAGACCTTTGCGCTGATCCTCAACGAATACAGCATGCTGGTGGGCCTGATCACACTCAACGACGTGATGAGCATCGTCATGGGTGATCTCGTATCCCCCTGGTACGAGGAGCAGATCGTCCGCCGCGACGAGCACTCCTGGCTGATCGATGGCATCACGCCGATCCAGGATGTGCGCCGGGCTCTGGATATCGAAAGCGTTCCTCACGACGACGAATACGAGACACTCGCCGGCTTCCTGATGACCATGCTTCGACGCGTACCCAGGCGCACCGACCGCGTGGTCTGGGGCGATTACACCTTCGAGGTGATGGACGTCGACAACTACCGGATTGACCAGGTCATGGCCAGCCGCAACCAGCGGCCTGACAGCAGCGAACCGGCGGCCGAAGGCACGAGACCCGTCGGCTGAGTCGGCTGCAGCCAAGGCTGCACAGCTGGCTTAACGAAAAACCCGCACCAAGGTGCGGGTTTTTCGTTCAGGCCGTGGCTTCGTCGATTCAGACTTCCGGGCGCATGTGCGGGAAGAGAATCACGTCGCGGATCGAAGGCGAGTTGGTCAGCAGCATCACCAGGCGATCGATGCCGATGCCTTCACCGGCCGTCGGCGGCATGCCGTATTCCAGAGCACGAACGAAGTCGGCGTCGAAGTGCATGGCTTCATCATCGCCGGCGTCCTTCTCGGCCACCTGGGCATGGAAGCGTTCGGCCTGGTCTTCCGCATCGTTCAGCTCGGAGTAGGCATTGGCGATCTCGCGCCCGCCAATGAACAGCTCGAAGCGATCGGTGACATTCGGATTGCGGTCGTTGCGGCGCGCCAGCGGTGAGACCTCGAACGGATACTCGGTGATGAAGTGCGGCTGCTCCAGCTTGTGCTCGACCAGCTCTTCGAAAATCATCACCTGCAGCTTGCCCAGGCCTTCGTGGCCGAGCAGCTTGGCGCCGGCCTTTTTCGCAATGGCGCGGGCCTTTTCCACATCATTCAGATCGTCAGCGGAAATTTCCGGGTTGTACTTGAGGATCGAGTCGAACACCGACAACCGCACGAAGGGCTCACCGAAGTGGAACACCTTGTCGCCGTAAGGCACGTCGGTGCTGCCGAGTACCGCCTGCGCCAGCTCGCGGAACAGCTCCTCGGTCAGGTCCATGTTGTCTTCGTAATCGGCGTAGGCCTGGTAGAACTCGAGCATGGTGAACTCGGGGTTGTGCCGGGTCGAGACGCCTTCGTTACGGAAGTTTCGGTTGATCTCGAACACGCGCTCGAAACCGCCCACAACCAGACGCTTGAGATACAGCTCCGGCGCGATACGCAGGAACATCGGCAGGTCCAGCGCGTTGTGGTGAGTCTCGAACGGCTTGGCCGCGGCGCCGCCAGGGATGGTCTGCAGCATCGGTGTTTCTACTTCGAGGAAGTCGCGCTCGGCGAGAAACTTACGGATGTGGGCAATGACCTGCGAACGCACGCGGAAGGTGTGGCGGGTTTCCTCGTTGACGATCAGATCGACATAGCGCTGGCGGTAGCGCTGCTCGGTGTCAGTCAGGCCGTGGTGCTTGTCCGGCAGCGGACGCAGAGACTTGGTCAAAAGACGCACGTCGCTCATGTTGACGTATAGATCGCCCTTGCCGGAGCGCGCCAGGGTGCCTTCGGCGGCAACGATATCACCCAGGTCCCAGGTCTTGATCGCTTCCAGGGTTTCGGCTGGCAGCCCCTTGCGATCGACATAAACCTGCAAGCGACCGGTCATGTCCTGCAGCACCATGAAGGCGCCCCGGTTGAGCATGATGCGCCCGGCAATCTTTACCGGAATGGCCGCTGCTTCCAGCTCTTCCTTGCTCGTGTCGGCGTATTTCTGCTGCAGGTCGCTGCAGTAGCTGTCGCGACGGAAGTCATTGGGGAAGACGTTGCCCTTGGCGCGCTCGGCGGCCAATTTCTCCTTGCGCTGAAGGATCAGGCTGTTCTCTTCCTCTTGGATGGCGTGCTGGTTCAGCGGTTGTTCGCTCATAGTCAATTATTCCGGTCGCGCGGGTCATTTTTGACCCGTGAATGGCTAGCTAAATGTCAAAGGCCGTGCAGTCTGTAAGCGTAGAGCGCAGTTCAGGCCGGGCTGCGTAGGCAAGGCGAAAAACGGCGAGGACGCGGAGTTTACGTGCTGTAAATGAGCAGTACTCATTACATTCGCCCTCTCGGGCCGCCCTCCGGGCGTTTCGGTGGCAAGCCACCGTCCGAGCCGTTTTTCAACGCAGCATGAACAAGCGCAGTAGCTTACAACCCCTGTTTGAGGCTGGCTTCGAGGTACTCGTCGATATCGCCATCCAGCACCTTGTCGCAGTCGCTGCGTTCGACGCCGGTACGCAGGTCCTTGATACGCGACGCGTCGAGCACGTAGGAGCGGATCTGGTGGCCCCAGCCGATATCGGACTTGGTGTCTTCCAGCGCCTGGGACGCGGCGCTGCGCTTCTGCATTTCCTGCTCGTACAACTTGGCCCGCAGCATTTTCATGGCGGTGTCCTTGTTGGCGTGCTGGGAACGTTCGTTCTGGCAGCTGACCACGGTGTTGGTCGGCACGTGGGTGATACGCACCGCCGAATCGGTGGTGTTGACGTGCTGGCCACCAGCGCCGGATGAGCGGTAGGTATCGATGCGCAGGTCCGCCGGGTTGATCTCGATTTCGATGTTGTCGTCGATTTCCGGCGAAACGAATACAGCAGTGAACGACGTGTGGCGGCGGTTGCCGGAGTCGAACGGGCTTTTGCGAACCAGGCGGTGCACGCCGATCTCGGTGCGCAGCCAGCCGAAGGCATACTCGCCCTTGATGTGCAGAGTCGCGCCCTTGATACCCGCGACTTCGCCTTCGGACAGTTCCATGATGGTGGCGTCAAAGCCGTGCTTGTCGGCCCAGCGCAGATACATGCGCAACAAAATGTTGGCCCAGTCCTGGGCTTCGGTGCCGCCGGAACCGGCCTGGATGTCGAGGTAGGCGTTGTTTGGGTCCATCTCGCCGCTGAACATGCGGCGGAATTCCAACCCTTCGAGAATGCCGCGCAGACGGTCCAACTCGGCGGCTACGTCGTCGACGGCGCCCTGGTCGTCTTCTTCGACGGCCATGTCGAGCAGATCGCGAGAATCAGCCAAACCACTGTCGAGGTCGTCGATGGTTTCGACAATCTGCGCCAGCATGGCACGCTCACGCCCCAGGTTCTGGGCGTATTCGGGGTTGTTCCAGACGTTGGGGTCTTCGAGTTCGCGGTTTACTTCGACGAGACGATCATGCTTGTGATCGTAGTCAAAGATACCCCCGAATCGACAAGGTGCGTTCAGACAGGTCCTTGATGCTGTTGACGATCGGGTTGATTTCCATAGGTAGGCAGCTCTCAAACGGACGTTTCGAAAAGCCGACGATTATAAACCCAGCGGGCCATCACTGACAGCCCGGACTGGATCGATGGCGCGAATGACTGAAGCAGATAAAGGGTGTGTTTCAGGCCGATATGCCGCGAACCTGATTCTCAAGCTCTGCCTTGAGCGCCTCGTCGAGTTTGAGCTGGCGAGCCAGCTCGTCCAGGTAGGCGCGCTCCATGAAGTGCTCTTCATCCACCATCAGCACACTCGCCAGATACATTTCAGAAGCCATCTCGGGCGACGTGGCGGCTGCGGCCACTTCGACCGGATCCAGCGGCTTGTTCAACTCCGCGTCAAACCAGCGCTGCAAGTCCACATCGGTGGTCAGCTTGGCCAGTTCTGCATCGATCATCTGGCGTTCCTGATCGTCCACGTGCCCGTCCGCCTTGGCCGCCGCAATCAGCGCCCTGAGGATGGCCTGGCTGTGCTCTTCGGCCTGCGCTGGAGGCAGGCGGTCGATCGTCATGGGCGCCCTGCTGGCTTGCGCCGCCGCACTGCCCTGCTGCGCCTGCCAGTTGCCATAAGCCTTGTAGGCCAACACGCCAAGTGCTGTCAGCCCCCCATAAGTGATGACCTTGCCACCCAGCTTGCGCGCTTTGCGATTACCCAACAGCAACCCCATGGCACCCGCGGCCAAAGCTCCACCACCCGCGCCGGACAGCAGATTACCCAGCCCACCGCTACCGCCTCCGGACAACAGATCACCCAGGCCTCCGCCCGACCCTCCAGCGGGGTTCGAGCCCTGTTTCTTTTGTAGAAGATCCTGGCCGGATTTCAGAAGCTGATCGAGCAAACCGCTGGTTTTCATGGGTAACTCCCTTAGGAAATGAGACGGTCGATATCAATCGGGCACGCCAGGAACAGGCCTGAGCGGCGTGTCGCGATGCGCGGCACGCACGTATTGTGGTGGCCAGGCGACCGAGCTGTCACGCAGATCTTCTGCCGCGTGCAGCGGCCAGTAGGGATCACGCAGTAACTCGCGCGCCAGCAGGATCAGGTCGGCCTGACCGGTGCGCAGGATGTGCTCGGCCTGCACCGCCTCGGTGATCATCCCAACGGTGCCGGTCGCAATACCTGCCTCGCGGCGCACCCGCTCGGCAAACTGTGTCTGGTAACCCGGACCAACCGGAATCTCGGCGTTGGCGGCGGTGCCGCCGGATGACACGTCGATCAGGTCCACGCCGAGCGCCTTCAGCCGGCACGCCAGCTCGACGGTCTCGTCACTGTTCCAGCCGTCCTCGACCCAGTCGGTGGCCGACAGGCGCACGAACAGCGGCAGTTCATCCGGCCACACGGCCCGTACGGCCTGGGTCACGTCCAGCAGCAGGCGGATACGGTTCTCGAACGAGCCGCCATAGGCATCCTGGCGCTGGTTGGACAGTGGAGAGAGAAACTGATGCAGCAAGTAGCCGTGCGCGGCGTGAACCTCGGCGACCTTGAAACCCGCCGCCAATGCACGCTCGGCCCCGCTCACGAAAGCATCGACCACCGCGGCAATGCCAGACGCGTCCAGCGTCGTTGGCACGGCGTGTTGCGGATCGAAGGCTATGTTCGAAGGCCCGACCGGCACCCAGCCACCTTCAGCCACAGGTACGCTGCCGTGCTTGCCGAGCCAGGGTTGCCAAGTGCTGGCCTTGCGCCCGGCATGTGCCAGCTGGATGCCGGCTACCGAACCTTGCGCCTCGATGAAGCGGGTGATGCGGCGCAGCGGCTCGACGTGTTCGTCCGTCCAGATACCCAGGTCTTCCGGAGAAATCCGCCCGTCCGCCGTGACTGCCGTGGCCTCGACGATCACCAGCCCGGCACCCCCGACAGCACGGCTGCCCAAGTGCACCAGGTGCCAGTCGTTGGCCATCCCTGCCTTGGCCGAGTACTGGCACATGGGCGAAACGGCAATACGGTTGGGGAGCGTCAGCTGACGCAGGGTGAGCGGCTGGAAAAGCTGTGTCATGGAAACCTCGACGGCGGTGAATGCGTTTTGGACATTCTTCAGTACAGCCTGTTTCAATGAAACTGCGCGGCGGTAACGCTAAGCCGCCTCCACCCACACCGGCACGCCATTGAGCGCCGCATTGCCTGACAACACGTCCAGCTGCCGCTCATCGGTCAGGTCGTTGGCACTCGCACCAGGCAGTCGAGTGGCGATCTCCAGCTGGACACCCGGACGCCCATGTCCCCAGCCATGGGGCAAACTGACTACACCCGGCATCATTTCGTCGCTGGCTGCGACGTCCACCTCGATCATGCCAACCCGCGAACGAACCGTCACCCGCTGACCGTCGAGCAGCCCGAGTCGGTCCAGATCGGCAGGGTTCATCAGCAGCTGATGACGCGGCTTGCCCTTCACCAGACGGTGATAGTTGTGCATCCAGGAGTTGTTGCTGCGCACGTGACGGCGACCGATCAGTAGCAGCTGACCGGTCGCCAGCGGCGCCGCGCAAGCGAAGCGCTGAACATCCCCCAGAAACAGCGGCGGTGCAGCCTGAACGTGGCGGCTGGCGGTCTTCAGACGAGCAGCCAGATTCGGCTGCAGCGGCCCCAGATCCAGACCGTGAGGATAGTCACGCAACCTGGACACGCTCAAACCAGACGCACTGCCGTCACCGTACGGCCCCGCACGCAGTCCAACATCAATGATCTGCTCTGGCGGCAGGGTCGGCTTGAGATCGGTCCCGATGCGCGCCGCGAAGGCTGTCGCCAGCCCGACGAAGATTTCCCAGTCATGCAGCGCGCCGGCGGGCTTGGGCAACACGGCTTCATTGAAGCGGGTGACGTTGCGTACGGCGAAGACGTTGAAGGTCGTGTCGTAGTGATCATGTTCCAGCGGCGCCGTCGGCGGCAGGATGAGATCGGCGTAACGGGTGGTTTCATTGATGTAGAAATCGACGCTGAGCATAAACTCCAGCCCGTCCAGCGCCTGCTCCAGCTGACGCCCATTGGGCGTGGACAGCACCGGATTACCGGCGACGGTGACCAGCGCTCGCACCTGCCCTTCGCCCTCGATGAGCATTTCCTCCGCCAAGGCGGATACCGGCAGTTCGCCGCCGTATTCCGGCAGGCCAGACACCCGACTCTGCCAGCGATTGAAGTGACCGCCGGAGGTATTGGCGACCAGATCCACCGCCGGCTGGGTACAGAGGGCACCACCGACCCGATCAAGGTTGCCGCTGACCAGGTTGATCGACTGCACCAGCCACTGACACAGGGTGCCAAATGCCTGGGTCGAGATACCCATGCGGCCGTAGCAGACCGCCTTGTCTGCCGCGGCGAAGTCGCGTGCCAGCTGGCGAATCTGCTCCGCGGGCACACCGCAGCGCGGGCCCATGGCCTCGGCGGTGAACGGCCCCACTGCCGCGCGAAGCTCGTCCACCCCCTCAACCGGCAAATGGCTGGTGCGCATCAGCTGCTCGTCAAACAGTGTATTGAGCAGGCCGAACAGCAGTGCGGCATCCTCCCCGGGCCGGACAAACAGGTGCTGATCGGCGATGGCTGCGGTTTCGCTGCGGCGCGGGTCAACCACCACCAGTTTGCCGCCCCGCGCCTGCAACGCCCGAATGCGTTTCTCCACGTCCGGCACGGTCATGATGCTGCCGTTGGATGCCAGGGGATTGCCGCCGAGGACCAGCATGAAATCGGTGTGATCGATGTCCGGGATCGGGATCAGCAGGCCGTGGCCGTACATCATCAGGCTGGTCAGATGGTGCGGCAGCTGATCGACCGATGTGGCGGAGAAACGATTGCGCGTTTTCAGCAGGCCGAGGAAGTAATTGCTGTGGGTCATCAGCCCATAGTTGTGCACGCTTGGGTTGCCCTGATAGACCGCTACTGCATTGTTGCCGTGGCGCTCGCGGATATCGGCCAGGCGCTCGGCGGCCAGGGTGAAAGCCTCCTCCCACTCGATGGCATGCCACTCGCTGCCGACCCGGCGCATCGGTTGGCGCAGGCGGTCGGGGTCGTTCTGGATGTCCTGCAGGGCGACTGCCTTGGGACAGATGTGGCCGCGACTGAAGCTGTCCTGGGGGTCGCCCTTGATCGACAGGATCTGCGCATTGCGGGTTTCGATGCTCAGACCACAGATGGCCTCGCACAAGTGGCAGGCACGGTGGTGCAAGGTCGATTCGCTCATCGCTGGCTCCGGAGGATTGTTGTTGTAATCCAATCACTCTAGGCCCGGCCTCAACCGGCCACAATCAACCACGCCGTGACAAATGCCTGTCGATTCAGCAGACCGATCATTTACCTGCCAACGGCCATCGCTCAACGCGCGGCGATATGCGCCACCAGCAACTGCACGCTCTCGCGACCGCGAAACTCGTTGACGTCCAGCTTGTAGGCCAGATCGGCCCAGCGCACGCTGGGGTTGGGCCATAAGTCGCGGTCGATGTTGAAGGCGATGCCATCGAGGCTCAGCGAGCCGCATTCGCTCCTGAGCACCATCTTCAGGTGTTTCTCACCGACCAGACGCTGTTGAACCAGCTGGAACACGCCGTGGAACATGGGCTCGGGAAAATGCTGACCCCAGGGCCCGGCATTACGCAGCGCCCTGGCCAGCTCAAGGTGAAACTCCTCGACGCTCAGCTGACCGTCAGTGAGCAGACGACCGGTGAGGTCGTCTTCGCAGAGCTGGCGGCGGACTTCGGCGTCAAACGCCGCAGCGAAGGCGCTGAAGTTTTCCTGCGGCAGTGAAAGGCCCGCCGCCATCGCATGCCCACCGAACTTGCTGATCAGCCCCGGGTGACGCGCAGCCACGGCATCCAGCGCATCGCGAATATGAAAGCCCGGCACCGAACGTGCCGAACCTTTCAACTGCCCGTCCCCGGCATCGGCAAAGGCGATGGTCGGCCGGTGATAGCGCTCCTTGAGCCGGGAAGCGAGGATGCCGATAACGCCCTGATGCCAGTCCGGCTCGAACAGACAGAGCCCGAACGGCATGTCCTCGACAGGCAGGTCCTTGAGCTGGGCCAGCGCCTCGCGCTGCATACCCTGCTCGATGCCCTTGCGATCCTGATTGAGCTGATCGAGCTGCACCGCCATGTCGCGTGCCAATGCTTCGTCTTCAGAAAGCAGGCACTCGATGCCCAGCGCCATGTCGTCCAAGCGCCCCGCTGCGTTCAGGCGCGGTCCGAGGATGAAACCCAGATCCGTCGAGGTGATGCGGCTGTGGTCGCGTCCGGCGACTTCCAGAATCGCGCGCAAACCGGGTCGCGCTCGCCCCGCCCGGATCCGCGCAAGGCCCTGATGCACCAGGATGCGGTTATTGGCGTCCAGCGGCACCACGTCGGCGACACTGCCCAGCGCCACCAGATCCAGCAGCTCGGCCAGGTTCGGTTCAGCCCAGCCGTTACGGGTGAACCAACCCCGCTCGCGCAAGCTTGCGCGCAGTGCCAGCAGCACATAGAAAATCACCCCGACGCCGGCGATGCACTTACTGGGAAAGGCACATTCGGGCTGGTTGGGGTTGACGATCGCATCGGCTGCGGGCAGCTCCGAGCCTGGCAGGTGATGGTCGGTCACCAGCACCTTGAGTCCCGCCGCCTTGGCCGCTGCGACGCCATCGACACTGGAAATACCGTTATCCACAGTTACCAGCAAATCGGGCTGACGCTGCAACGCCACCGCGACGATTTCCGGTGTAAGGCCATAGCCGTACTCGAAACGGTTGGGCACCAGATAATCCACATGAGCAGCGCCCAGTTGGCGCAAGCCCAGCACGCCGACCGTACTGGCAGTGGCGCCGTCTGCATCGAAGTCGCCGACAAAGAGGATGCGCTGGCGCTGCTCGAGTGCCGAAACCAGCAATTCGACTGCCTCGTCGATCCCTTTCAGCTGTCCGTAGGGAATCAACCGTGCCAGCCCCTTGTCCAGCTCGCTCGCTGACTGCACGCCACGCGCGGCATACAGGCGCGTCAGCAGGGGCGGCAGATCCCCCAGGTCAGGCAGTTGTGCAGGTAGAGGACGGGGTTCGATGCGCATGGAGTAGAGAGTCTCGAATCGGGATGGCTTGAACTCGGAACGGAGGCGAGGCCGGGTTGCGTTCAGCGCTCCCCCATCAGCCAGCTCAACGCCACCTCGAACTGGCCACGCTCGTCGGTAATGAACAGGGTTCCATCGCTGATCATCACGCCCCACTGGATACTGCGCGGCAGGTTCGAGACCAGATCGGCCAGCGTTTCCGACTCGATAGCGGCGATGGACAGATTCTTCAACCCCTTCACCGCATCGGGCACCTTGCTCTGCCAGACCCGCAGGTTGCCGTAGGCCACCAGGCTGGTGCGCTCGGCACGTCGTGAGCACCAGGTCAGACGTTCGGCGTCCGGCTGCCCGACTTCAATCCAGTGCAGCACGCGGCCATCCAGGCTTTTCTCCCACAGGGCGGGTTCGTCGATATCCGACAATCCGCGACCGAAGGCCAGTTGCTCGCTGTACCAGAGGGCGTAGGCGATCAGCCGGATACCGAGGCGCTCCTCGGTTTCGGAGGGATGGCGCGCCACCGTGAAACGGACGTTTTCATAAACGCCGCGATCCAGATCGGTGAGATTGAGTTCGACTTTATAGGGCGTGGCTTGCAGGGCCATGTACGGGACTTCCGGGTACGCGAAAAGTCGGCAAGTCTACTCCGAAAGCGGGTCGGACACGACGCCGCGATCATCCTGTGCGTCATCCATACACGGCAGTAAAATCTGCGTTGACAATCATTCTCATTCTGTTTAGCATCCCGACATCAACAGACCTAACGGGTAGTTCTTATGTACGTCTGCCTTTGCCAAGGTGTCACCGACGGCCAGATACGCGAAGCCATTTATGAAGGTTGCTGCAGCTACCGGGACGTTCGCGAAACGACCGGAGTCGCTTCCCAGTGCGGGAAATGCGCCTGCGTCGCCAAGCAGGTTGTTCGTGAAACACTGGGCAATATTCAGTCGGCCCAGGTCGGACTCGCCTATCCTGCAGGCTTTGCGACTGCATAGACACCCAGATTTCTGTACACGCCGGGCACTGCCCGGCTTTTTTATGCCCGTAAATCAAGGTCTTGCTCGCAACGCAGGAGCGGAAACATTCTTATTGCGTTTTGCCTTTTGCATTCAATGACTTAGGTTTGACAGCCCCGTGCTTCGTGGCCAGACTTCTCCGTCAACAGGGTCAAACTTCAGACAGGACACGAACATGAAAGGCGACAAGTTAGTCATTCAGCATCTCAACAAGATTCTTGGCAACGAGCTGGTCGCCATCAACCAGTACTTCCTGCACGCACGCATGTATGAAGACTGGGGCCTGGGCAAACTCGGCAAGCATGAGTACGAGGAATCCATCGATGAGATGAAGCATGCGGACAAGCTGATCAAGCGCATCCTCTTTCTCGAAGGTCTGCCCAACCTGCAGGACCTGGGCAAGCTGCAGATCGGCGAAAACACCCGGGAAATGCTTGAGTGTGATCTCCGACTGGAGCACAGCGGCGTGCAGGATCTGAAGGTCGCCATCGCCTACTGCGAAAGCGTCGGCGACTACGGTAGCCGCGAGTTGCTGGAAGACATCCTCGAAGCCGAGGAAGAACATATTGACTGGCTTGAAACCCAGCTGGGCCTGATCACCAAAGTGGGGCTGGAAAACTATCTGCAGTCGCAGATGGACGAATAAGTACCCCTCAACGCAAACGCCATGTCCCGAAAGGCACATGGCGTTTTTTTTGGATCAGCTTTGCTTGGAAGCTGTAGCCGCTAGAGCTGCCTCAGGCTTCGGTCTTGCCGACCGCCGACTTGATCAGCGTTTGCAGCTCACCCTTTTCGAACATCTCCAGAATGATGTCGCTGCCGCCGACCAGTTCGCCACCCACCCACAGCTGGGGGAAAGTGGGCCAGTTAGCGTACTTGGGCAGTTCGGCGCGAATTTCCGGATTCTGCAGAATGTCGACATAGGCAAATTTTTCGCCGCAACCCATTACGGCCTGACTTGCGCGGGAAGAAAAACCGCACTGTGGCGCATTGGGCGAGCCTTTCATGTACAGCAGCACCGGGTTCTTTTCGATCTGCTCTTTGATGGTTTCGATAATTTCCACGGGGCACCTCGGCTAGTCACGATGGCGCGCATTGTACAGAACGACGACCTAAAAGCCGAGTCACGGAGTCGGCTTTTGTCGCTGAACATCAAGCTGTCGTCTTGTCCGGCCCGGATGACGGAGCATGCGTGTTGCGGATTGGAGGCCGATTTGCGCCAAAGAAGCCTTTCTGGATAAGATCGCGCCTTTCCCGTTTCGTCGCTTTCCGTGCGACCCCCTGTCGTAAGGCCCTCTTTTTCCTGCAAAACCTCCGGCCTTCGACTGCGGCAACACAAGGTAGTTGATATGAGCGCAAGGCATTTTCTCTCACTGATGGACTGCACGCCCCAAGAGCTCAACAGCCTGGTTCGTCGCGGCATCGAGCTGAAGGATCTGCGCAAGCGCGGCATTCTGTTCGAGCCGCTTAAAAGCCGCGTACTCGGGATGATCTTCGAAAAGGCTTCGACCCGCACCCGACTGTCCTTCGAAGCGGGAATGATCCAGCTTGGCGGACAGGCGATATTTCTCTCGCCACGCGACACCCAACTGGGACGCGGCGAGCCTATCGGCGACTCAGCCATCGTCATGTCGCGCATGCTCGATGCGGTCATGATCCGCACCTTTGCCCACGCCACCTTGACCGAATTCGCCGCGCACTCCTCAGTACCGCTGATCAACGGCCTGTCGGACGACCTGCACCCCTGCCAGCTGCTGGCCGACATGCAGACTTTCCATGAACATCGCGGCAGCATCGCCGGCAAGACGGTTGCCTGGGTCGGTGACGGCAATAATATGTGCAACACCTATATGGAAGCCGCTGTCCAGTTCGATTTTCAGTTGCGCATCGCCTGCCCCGAAGGTTACGAGCCCAAGGCGGAACTGCTGGCCAAGGCCGGTGATCGCGTGCAGATTTTCCGTGACCCGCACGAAGCGGTCGCCGGGGCCCATCTGGTCAGTACAGACGTCTGGGCCTCAATGGGGCAGGAAGATGAGGCAGCAGCGCGCCTTGCGACTTTCCGGCCCTACCAGGTCGACCGCGCCCTGCTCGACACCGCAGCTGACGATGTATTGTTCATGCACTGTCTGCCTGCGCACCGTGGCGAGGAAATCAGCCACGACCTGCTCGACGATCCTCGTTCGGTTGCCTGGGATCAGGCGGAGAACCGCCTGCATGCGCAGAAGGCTCTACTGGAGTTTCTGGTCGAGCCGGCGTTCAGCCACGCATGAGTGACCAACCGCTGTTGAACCTGCGCGGTCTGGATTGCGGCTATGCGGGTCAGCGCATTGTGCAGAACCTCAGCCTGCATCTCAATCGTGGCGACATAGGTTGCCTGCTGGGACCTTCCGGCTGTGGCAAAACCACCACCCTGCGTGCCATCGCCGGCTTCGAGCACCTCAGTGCCGGCGAGATCCAGCTGGGTGACACCGTACTGTCACGCGCCGGTTTCACCCTCGCCCCCGAGAAGCGCCGCATCGGCATGGTGTTTCAGGACTACGCGCTGTTCCCCCATCTGACCGTGGCGGACAACATCGCCTTCGGTATTCGCAAGCATCCTCAGGCGGCGCGCATCGTCGGCGAAATGCTGGAACTGGTGAACCTTTCCCAGCTGGGCAAGCGCTATCCCCACGAACTGTCAGGCGGACAGCAGCAGCGCGTCGCCCTGGCCCGCGCCCTCGCACCGGAGCCGGAACTGCTGCTGCTCGACGAGCCTTTTTCCAACCTCGACGTAGACCTGCGTCGACGCCTCAGCCATGAAGTACGGAGCATCCTCAAGGCACGCGGTACCAGCGCGATTCTGGTCACCCACGATCAGGAGGAAGCCTTCGCCGTCAGCGATCAGATCGGGGTGCTGAAGGATGGTTGCCTGGAGCAGTGGGACACACCCTTCAACCTCTATCACGAACCACTGACGCCCTTCGTCGCGAGCTTCATCGGCCAGGGTTATTTTATTCGCGGCCAGCTGGTCGATCCCGAAACGGTTCAAACCGAGCTGGGTGTGATTCATGGCGACCGTGCCTACATCATGCCTGACGGCAGCTCGGTGGATGTTCTGCTACGCCCGGACGATATCGTTTACGCACCGCAAAGCGAACTCAAGGCACTGATCGTTGGCAAGACCTTCCTTGGGGCTTCAACGCTGTATCGCCTGCAATTACCGACCGGCAACCAGCTGGAAGGTATTTTCCCCAGTCACACCGACTACCCCACCGGCCAGCAGATCGGCATCGCCATCGCTGCCGACCATCTGGTGGTATTCCCCGCCCAGGGCAGCGTCGCCGCCCATGAAACCCTGCCCAAGGCCGGCGTACGCCGCTACAGCGATAGCCGTTGAGCGTTTCGCCTCATGACTGACCCGGTTCGCGCGTGGCCTGCTGGCGTCGCTGACGAAAGAAATCGCTCAGCGCCGCGCCACATTCATCCGCCAACACACCGCCTTCGACGAGTACGCGGTGGTTGAGAAAATCCTGTGCAAAAAACTGCCCGCGACTAAGTGCAACGCCAGCCTTGGGCTCAGTCGCGCCATACACCACGCGCTGAATGCGTGAATGCACGATCAGCCCCGCGCACATGCTGCAGGGCTCCAGCGTGACGTACAGGGTGCTGCCGGGCAGGCGGTAGTTTTCCAGCTGCAGCGCAGCATCGCGGATCGCCACCATCTCCGCATGTGCGCTGGGGTCATGCCGGGAAATCGGGCAGTTGAAGCCACGCCCGATGATCTGCCCATCCTGCACCAGCACAGCGCCTACCGGCACCTCGCCCAGCGCCGCGCCCTGGGCTGCCAGCGCCAGCGCTTCACGCATGAAAAGCGCGTCGTTACTGCGGTCGATGATCTGCGGTCTTTTCATGATTCGCCTATACCACCTCGATCGCCGCCATCAGTCCCGTTTCCATATGGTCGATGACATGACAATGGAACATCCACACACCGGGGTTATCCGCCACCAGCGCGATGCGGGCAGTTTCGTTCTTGCCCAGCAGATAGGTATCGGTAAACCAGGGCTCAATCTTGCGGCGATTGGAGGAAATCACTTTGAAAGTCATGCCGTGCAGATGAATCGGATGCTGATACTGGCTGAGATTGCGCAGCTCGAAAATGTAATGCCCATCCCTCTTCAGGGTGGCGATGGGTCGATCCGCACAGGTCTTGTCATCGATATCCCAGGCCTGGCCATTGATCTGCCAGAAGGTATGCGCCCCGCCCTGCTCGAAATCCGCTGACAGCGCACCCGCCCATTCAAAGTTGAAACGCAGTACCTCAGCACGCTGCAGGTCAGGCTCTGCAATAGGATTGGCAGGCAGCCTCGCCGGCCAGTCACCCTCGGTTTCATCCGTATTTACCGAGGCAAATGTTGCAAGGCGCAGCGGACCATTACGCAGCGATATCCGCTCACCTGCAGGGGGCACCTTCAAACCCAGCTCGATACGCATGCCCGGCCCCAGCCAGTATTCCTTGCCCAGTGCTCGCGGCTCCACCGGATTGCCATCCAGAGCATAGATGCGCGCTTCGCCAGCGGACAGATTGAGTCGATAGGTCAGGGTATTGTCGAGATTGAGAATGCGCAGCCGCACTACCTGCCCCTCGGGCAGCTCCAGGGTCGGTGCATGCACGCCATTGACACTGGACAGTACGCCCGGCGTGCCCCCGCGTGCGGCTTCACGGGGCACGCTGAATTTGGTAAAGGCACCCTGCTTGTCTACATGCCAACTTTTCAGGCTCAAGGTGCGCTCATGGCGAAAGCCGCTGGGTTCGCGTTCCTCAACGATCAACGGCCCCACCAGCCCACGGCCCAGCTGCTCACCACTGGCCGTGTGCGGGTGATACCAGAAACTGCCGGCATCGTGCAGTTGGAAGCGGTAATCGAAGAACTCTCCCGGCAGCACCGGCAGTTGCGAAACATAGGGCACACCGTCCATCTCCAGCGGTAGCCGGATGCCATGCCAGTGAATGGTCGTCGGCTCCGGCAGATGGTTGACGAATCGCACACGCAACCAGTCGCCCTGTCGCCCACGCAGCTCCAGGCCTGGCGCCTGCCCGCCGTAAGCCCAGGCGGGCGTCGAATGGCCAGGCACCAACTCGATATCGAGCGGCGCGGCAATCAGTTCGTAATCATGCGTGGTGATATCGGCGGGACGTCCCAGCCAGTAACGAGCGCCGCCAGCACCAAAGCCGACCACAGCGAGACCGGCAAAGCCGGCAAGAATTTTTCGGCGGGTGAACGTCATGTGATACCAGTTTGCAACATAGACAAGATGAGAGATTTTTTCAGTTCCGGACTTTTCTGAGAGCCGTAGCCTTTTAAAGCTCCATCAGTAGAGGCGCGGCATAGCGTTTCTTAAGCAGGCGGTGAACCTTTTTACAGCCTTGCCAACCAACCGCTACGACCACAAGACCTGCACGGTTGGCGCGAAAACGCAGACTCGAACTCAACCCCTGACATCATCCGGGAAATACTGAGGAAGCTGACAACCAGGCTCGCCAGCGATACAGACGGAACTACCGGCGTCCATAAAGTCTTCGTAAGTGCCAGAGCCGATAAAACTTGCGCCATCACCACGGCAGTTGATGCCGTCGTCCCCCTCGTCCGCGCAATATGCCGGCAGCCCCTCCCACTTGAATATCACAATCCGGTCGGGTGCAAGATTTCCTGCACGGGTGCGAGTGACCGACTGGTCCTCAGTTGTCGATGGTGCTAGCTCTTCGTCCTGCTCCATTGCCTGAGCCGATAAATACTGGGGACTTTGCTCAGCCTGCGCCGGCTCGCCAGATATCTGCTCTTGGCTGCTGATGATGCTTTGCTCTTGGGTCTGCGCAACCAGGACGTTGAATCGGCCCTTCAAGCGCGCTACCGATTCCCTGCCATCCTTCCCGGATTTTGCGAACAAAGCCCATAGATCAAGCTCATCCCTGGGCGTTTCTATCATATTAAAAGCGTGCTCGCCGTCGGTAATCTGCAAGGCAAGGATGCCGTTCACCATGGCCCAGCTTCTAAGAAAGCGCTTCGGTTCGACAGTGAATATGATCTTCATCTGTAAACCGTCCCCAACATCAGCGACAGCCTCAACCACCTTTAGTCCGGTAGATCTTTCGATCCGTTGAGCCTCGATGGTTTTCAGATAGCGGATTTCCATGTCGGACACCATTTCGTTGTCCTCCAAGGTGTCTTCCAGTTCCTTTGACGTATCAACTCCAGCGCGCTCAAGTAACAGGCCTACACGCTCATGGTCCTGTCCGCGAATACCAGTGAACGGAATCAGATCCGTGGGCGTAACCTCTTCGACTGCACTCAGGGCGTTATTTGAGAACACATAAAACGGGAGGTAGATAACCAGCGAAAAAATGGTGAGGGAAAGCCATATCTGAAAGAGCTTGCGCATACATTGTCCTGAGTGGGGAAGTTGTTTCAGTGGAGAGGGTAGCCGAGCGAGATGGCGCAATGCCAGCTCGGCTTCGAGCTTCATATACCCTTATAACCCAGGAACAGTCGGCGCTTGCCTGGCACACAAGACGCGCAAAGGCGGGTTATCGCGATAGCCACTATCAGGGGTTACGGACAACAGCTGCCTGCGATACTGAAACACAATTGAAAAGCCCGCAAAACATGCGGGCTTCAGGGACTCTCAGCAATTCACTGCCGAGCGGGATCACTCCCATTCAATCGTCGCCGGCGGCTTGCTCGACACGTCGTAGGTGACGCGGGAGATGCCTTCGATCTCATTGATGATGCGGTTGGAGACCTTCTCCAGCAGCTCGTAGGGCAGGTGCGCCCAGCGTGCGGTCATGAAGTCGATGGTTTCCACGGCGCGCAGCGCGACGACCCAGGCGTAACGGCGGCCATCACCCACCACACCGACCGACTTGACCGGCTGGAACACCACGAAGGCCTGGCTGGTCTTGTGGTACCAGTCGAAGTTGCGCAGTTCCTCGATGAAGATGTGGTCGGCACGACGCAGCAGGTCAGCGTATTCCTTCTTCACTTCGCCAAGAATGCGTACACCGAGTCCTGGGCCGGGGAAAGGATGGCGATAGACCATGTCGTAAGGCAGGCCGAGTTCGAGACCGATCTTGCGTACCTCATCCTTGAACAATTCACGCAGCGGCTCGACCAGCTTGAGGTTCATCTCCTCCGGCAGGCCACCGACGTTGTGGTGCGACTTGATCACGTGAGCCTTGCCGCTCTTGGCACCGGCAGACTCGATCACGTCCGGATAGATGGTGCCTTGGGCGAGGAACTGGATATTGTCGAGTTTGCTGGCCTGGGCATCGAATACGTCGATAAAGGTGCGACCAATGATCTTGCGCTTCTTCTCCGGGTCGGCCTCGCCTTCCAGATTGCCGAGGAACTGGGCCTCGGCATCGGCGCGGATCACCTTGACGCCCATGTTCTCGGCGAACATCGCCATCACCTGGTCGCCTTCGTGCAGGCGCAGCAGGCCGTTGTCGACGAACACGCAGGTCAACTGGTCACCGATAGCCTTGTGCAGCAGCGCCGCGACCACCGAGGAATCGACGCCACCTGACAGGCCCAGCAGCACGTTGGCCGAGCCGACCTGAGCGCGGACTTGCTCAATCAGATCATCGACGATGTTGGACGGCGTCCACAGGGCTTCACAGCCACAGATATCCAGCAGGAAGCGCGAAAGGATACGTCCGCCCTGACGGGTGTGGGTCACTTCGGGATGGAACTGTACGCCGTAGTAGCCACGCGTATCGTCACCCATGGCAGCGATCGGGCAGCTCGGGGTGCTGGCCAGAATATGGAAGCCTTCCGGCAGATCGGTGACCTTGTCGCCGTGGCTCATCCAGACATCGAGGGCGAACATGCCGTCGTCGTCCATGTGATCCTCGATGCCATCGAACAGCTTCGACTTGCCGACCAGATCGACACGGGCATAACCGAATTCGCGCTCATCGGAACCCTGAACCCTGCCGCCAAGCTGCTCGGACATGGTCTGCATGCCGTAGCAGATACCGAACAGCGGCACGTTCAGATCGAACACCGCCTGCGGCGCGCGTGGGCTGCCTTCGGCATGCACGGACTCAGGGCCGCCGGCGAGGATGATCCCGCGCGGGTTGAATTCGCGGATGTCCTCATCGCTCATGTCGAAGGGATGCAGTTCGCAATAGACGCCAAGCTCACGCACGCGACGCGCGATCAGCTGAGTGTATTGAGAGCCGAAATCGAGGATGAGAATGCGATGGGCGTGAATGTCGGGGTGAGACATGGGCTTTCCTTCGGAAAAAGCTTGAAGCTGAAAGCCAGAAGCTGGAAGCAGAGGCCCGAAGTTACGACTCCCGGCTTCCAGCTTCCAGCTTCCAGCGCCTGTTAATCGAGGCTGGATCAACCGACCCGGTAGTTCGGCGCCTCTTTCGTGATCTGCACATCATGCACGTGCGATTCGGCCATACCGGCACCCGTGATGCGCACGAACTGCGGCCGGGTACGCATCTCGTCGACAGTGGCGCAGCCGGTATAGCCCATGGAAGCACGCAGGCCGCCCATCAGCTGATGGATGATTGCCGCCAGCGAACCCTTGTATGGCACACGACCTTCGATGCCTTCGGGTACGAGTTTCTCGGCGCCGGCAGAGGAATCCTGGAAATAGCGGTCCGAGGAGCCCTGGGCCTGGGACATGGCACCCAGCGAACCCATGCCGCGATAGGCCTTGTAGGAACGGCCCTGGAACAGCTCGATTTCACCCGGCGCCTCTTCGGTGCCGGCAAACATCGAGCCCATCATCACCGCGTTGGCGCCGGCAACGATGGCCTTGGACAGGTCACCGGAGAAGCGGATGCCGCCATCGGCGATCATCGGCACACCGGTGCCCTGCAGCGCAGCAGCCACGTTGGCGATGGCTGAAATCTGCGGTACACCGACACCTGCAACGATACGCGTGGTGCAGATCGAGCCTGGGCCGATACCCACCTTGACACCATCAGCACCGGCCTCAACCAGCGCCAGCGCCGCTTCGCCGGTGGCGATATTGCCGCCGATCACCTGTACCTGCGGGAAGTTCTGTTTCACCCAACGCACGCGGTCGAGCACGCCCTTGGAGTGACCGTGAGCGGTATCCACCACCACCACGTCTACACCGGCAGCGGCCAGCGCCTCGACACGCTCGGCGGTGTCCGCGCCAGTACCCACGGCAGCGCCGACACGCAGGCGCCCCTGCTCATCCTTGGATGCCAACGGGTAGGTCTTGGCCTTCTCGATATCGCGAAAGGTCACCAGGCCGCGCAGGTGGAAGTTGTCGTCGACTACCAGCATCTTCTCGATGCGGTGCTCGTACAGCTTGGTCTTGATTTCTTCCAGGCCGGTGCCTTCGAGCACGGTGACCAGCTGGTCCTTGGGCGTCATGATTGCCGCCACGGAGTCTCCGGCGTTCGGCGTGAAACGCAGGTCACGGCCAGTAACGATGCCTACCAGTTCCTTGCCGGACACCACCGGGAAACCGGAGAAGCCCAGTTCGCGTGCCTTGCGCAGCAACTCGCTGATCTTGGTTTCCGGCGTAACGGTGACAGGATCATGAACGATGGCCGTTTCGTGGCGCTTGACCTTGCGCACTTCGATGGCCTGCTGCTCGATGCTCATGTTCTTGTGGATGATGCCGATGCCGCCTTCCTGCGCCATGGCGATGGCCAGGCGGGCTTCGGTGACGGTGTCCATGGCTGCGGAAACCAGGGGAATATTCAGCTCGATCCCGCGGGTCAGGCGAGTTTTGAGGCTGACATCTTTGGGCAGAACCTCGGAATATCCGGGGATCAGGAGAACATCATCGAATGTCAGAGCTTCTTGGCTGATACGCAGCATGGTGGGGCTCCCCAGGCGGGAAAAAGGAAGCGCGGCATTATACCTGCCAGAGCGGCTGCACTCAACGCGCCTATGACCGCATCGTCGCCTCCTGACAATTCAGAGGCGCACTCTGACCTGGCGAATCGGAAAACCTAGCCTGTCGCTGAACTCGTCGAGAAAGCCTCGCAGGAAATATTCGCCCGGCCAGTTGTTGAAGATGAACCCCAGATCGCTGAAGGCGCATGGCTGAGGAAAGATAAACCCGTTGATGTCATCCTCGAAGGCACATTCCGGGCACTCGAAATTGTCGGTTTCCCCCGGCATCCAGGTTTCCAGATGCTCGAACAGAGCCTCGCCTATCTCGCGACGACAATGCGGGCAACCAGCCTCTTTCTCGAAATCACGTTCCGGCATGAAAAGGCAGCGATCCGTAACAATTTCCAGCCCGCTACGGGGCTGCCCCAGGGGCAGGCTGTGGCCCACAGGCAGATCCAGCACCCGCTCCGCCCCCGGTGCCATTGCATAGCCGAGCGCACCGGGGCGCATACCACAAGCGCTGAGTTGCGGCTCGACGACACCAAGCCCGCTCAGCCAGCGCAGAATCTTGCGTGCCTGCGTCCGCGATCCGGGATAGCTGGAAACCTGTGGCGCAATGATGAATTGCCGGTCGTTCATGAACATTCCTGACTGAAATATCCTGCCCACTTCCGCCAGTGTGGGCCGTGCGCGCGAAAGGTCCAACACACGCAGCGTGGCACCTTTCGCAAGCAGGAGCGGCGCCTGCGGAGCGTGAAACGCAGACTGTGCGTTACAGCAGTTCGGCGCGCAGTTGCTCCGCGGTTTTGGGCGACAGCAAACCGGGCGCTACGTCGAAGGCTGTCTTCGCGCCGATCTGGCCCTGCTGGTTCAGCCGGTACGCCGCACGCGCATAGGCCACCAGTACGCTGGCGGTGAATTCGGGGTTGCTCTCCAGCTGCAGCGAGTACTCGATGACCTGAGCATGCGCGTCGCTGGTGTTGCCGCTGCGAATCACGAAGCCGCCATGGGGCATGCGCTGGTGGTCCCGACGCAGCTGCTCCTCGCTGATGAAGTTGACGCTGGTGTCGTAGTCGGCAAAGTAGTTCGGCATGCTGACGATGGCCTGCTCCACGGCAGCGGCATCGGCGCCTTCGGCCAGCACCACGAAACATTCGCGCGTGTGCTTTTCCCGCGTACTCAGCTCGGGACGCGCGCCGCTGCGCACGCGGTCGATGGCCACCGGCGAAGGCAGTGTGTACTGCACGCCGGCCTTGACGCCCGGTACCCGGCGCACGGCATCGGAATGCCCCTGGCTCAGCCCCTTGCCCCAGAAGGTGTAGGTCACGCCATCGGGCAGCAACGCTTCGCCGTAGAGGCGATTGATGGAGAACATGCCGGGGTCCCAGCCGATGGAAATCAGTGCCGTCTTGCCATTGGCCCGCGCAGGCTCGTCCACCGCCGCGAAGTAGTCGGGAATCCGCGCGTGGGTATCGAAACTGTCGACGGTATTGAACATCGCCGCTAGCTGCGGCCCCTGCTCGGGCAGGTCATCCTTGGAGCCACCGCACAGAATCAGTACATCGATGGCCTGGCGATGCTCGTCCAGTTCACTCATCGGATAAACAGGCGTATCGGCAACCAGCGGCACCAGATCTGCGGGTGCACGGCGCGTGAAAATGCCTACCAGCGTCATGTCCGGGTTCTTGCCGATGGCGGCTTCGACGCCCCGACCGAGATTGCCGTAACCGGCGATACCAATACGAATCTGCTTGCTCATCGAACACAGCTCCTGAGTGGATGAATACCCTCGGCGGCAGCGCGACCTCTTTGGGTAAAAGCGACCGATGGTACGGTGCCGCACAGATTTCTGCAGCCTGATTGCGTACCGAAAGAGATTTTGCCCCTCACCACCTGCAAGGCTTTATCATGCCGCCCATGCTCAAAGACCCGTTCCAGCGCCTCAACCTCGACCGTGAAGTCCTTACCGTCAGCCAGCTCAATGGCCGTGCCAGGCTGTTGCTCGAAGACGTATTTGCCCAGATATGGGTCGAAGGCGAGATTTCCAATCTGGCCCGCCCTGCTTCCGGACATGTCTATTTCACCCTCAAGGACAAGAACGCCCAGGTGCGTTGCGCCCTGTTCCGACAGAACGCCCTGCGGGTGCGCCAGGCGTTGCGTGACGGGCTGGCCGTCAAGGTGCGCGGCAAGGTTTCGCTATTCGAGGGGCGCGGCGATTACCAGCTGATTCTCGACTCACTGGAGCCGGCTGGCGACGGCGCCCTGCGTCTGGCCTTTGAAGCGCTGAAGGACAAGCTTGCTGCCGAAGGGCTGTTCGACACCGACAGCAAACGCACCCTGCCCGCTCACCCGCGGCGCATCGGTATCGTCAGCTCGCCCACCGGCGCAGTGATTCGCGACATCATTTCGGTATTTCGCAGGCGCGCCCCCCATGTGGCGCTGACGTTGATACCGACCGCCGTGCAGGGACGCGAAGCGACGCCGCAGATCGTCCGCGCCATCGAACTGGCGGATCGTGGAGGTTTCGATGCACTGATCCTGGCGCGTGGTGGCGGATCACTGGAAGACCTCTGGTGCTTCAACGAAGAGTCTGTCGCGCGCGCCGTGGCAGCCTGCCAGACACCCATCATCTCGGCGGTCGGCCACGAAACCGACGTTTCCATTGCCGATTTCGTGGCCGATGTGCGGGCACCGACGCCCTCTGCCGCAGCCGAACTGCTCGCCCCCAGCAGCACGGATATCCGCCAGCGCCTGGAAAGCCTGCGCCAGCGGCTCCTACTGCGTATGCGCGAACGCCTCTATCGTGAACACTCGCGCCTCGAAGGTCTGAGCCGGCGCTTGCGCCATCCCGGTGAGCGTTTGCAACAGCAATCCCAGCGCATTGATGACCTCGAACGACGTCTGTTACACGGCATCGAGCGCCGCCTGGGCGCTAGTCAGGAACGGCTGGCCCGACTCGACACTCGCCTCGGCGCACAACATCCGGGTCGCACACTGACACTGCTGCGCCAGCGCCTGGAGCATCTGTCCGGGCGCATGCCGCGCGCCATGCAGGAGAGCCTGAACAGCCGCCGCCAGCACTTGCAGGGTCTGGCGCAGACGCTCAACGCCGTCAGCCCGCTGGCAACATTGTCCCGGGGCTACAGCATCCTGCTGGATGAACGTGGTCAGGCAGTTCGCTGCGCCAGTCAGACGCTCCCAGGCCAACGCCTCAAGGCCCGTCTCGGCGAAGGCGAACTGGATGTGCGGGTCGAAGACAACCACCTGCAGCCGGTTACGCTGCCGCTGCTCTGAAACAAGGCTTCCGGTACTTCTCCCGAGCTTTGTCTGAATTACCTTCCGCAGCGCATCAGCCTGTCGCCCTGAGCCTCGACGCCGGGCCCTTCCCCTCGCCTGGCGTTTACGCGAGGATGAACCGTCCTTCTCAAGCGGAACCGCTCATGCCCCGTGTTATTGCCCTGCTGCTGTCACTCGCCTTTACCCTTCCCGTGCATGCCGAAGGCTTCATTACTCGCCTGCTGAACAAGCCCGTGCCGGGCGGGGTGGCGGTGGTCGAACTGGGCAACGGCGCCACGCCACCGCAAGTACGCTATCAAGACAAACCTGCGCTGGTGATCCGCGAGGACGGCCAGCGCTGGATCGCCATCCTCGGCATCCCGCTCACGGTGAAACCCGGCGAGCAGCAGGTGCAGATCGATGGCCGCCCGCAGAATTTCCGGGTCGAGAGCCGCGAGTATCGCGCGCAGCACATCACCCTGAAGAACCAACGTCAGGTCAACCCGAATCCGGATGATCTCAGACGCATCGAGCGCGAACTGGCCGAACAGACCGCGGCCTACCGCCAGTTCAGTCCCAGTCAGCCCAGCAATCTGCTGTTCGACAAGCCCGTCGACGGCCCGCTCTCCTCCCCTTTCGGTTTGCGCCGCTTCTTCAACGGCGAGGAACGCAACCCACATTCGGGGCTGGATTTCGCCGCCAGAACCGGCACGCCGATCAAGGCGCCGGCGGCGGGCCGGGTGATCCTCACCGGCGACTATTTCTTCAACGGCAAGACGGTATTTCTTGACCATGGCCAGGGGCTGATCAGCATGTTCTGCCACCTGTCGGCCGTCGACGTGAAGACCGGCGATCAACTGGGGCGCGGCGACATCCTCGGCAAGGTCGGCGCCACGGGCCGCGCCACCGGACCGCATCTGCACTGGAACGTCAGCCTCAACGATGCCCGCGTCGATCCATCGATATTCATCGGCGCGTTCAAACACTGACCCACAAGGAAAACAGCCATGCGCATCAGAGCCACCCAATCCACCCTGCTCATCGTCGATATCCAGGAACGCCTGCTGCCGGCCATTCTCGATGGCGCCAGCATGATCGAACATACCGCCTGGCTGCAGCAGATCGCCGGGCGTGTCGGCGTGCCGACGCTGATCACCGAGCAATACAGCAAGGGCCTGGGACCAACCGTCCCGCTCTTGCGCGAAGGTGTCGAGGCCAACGCGATCCTGGAAAAGATGGAGTTCTCCAGCGCCGCCGACGGCGAGCTGTTCAAGCGCCCCGGTGGCGAACGTCAACAATTCGTGATCTGCGGCTGCGAAACCCATGTCTGCGTCATGCAGACCGTGCTCGACCTGCTGGAACGAGGCAATCAGGTGTTCGTCGTCGAGGAAGCAGTCAGTTCGCGCCGTGCCTCGGACAAGGCGCTGGCGTTGCAGCGCATGCGCCAGGCCGGTGCCGAGATCGTCTCGCGGGAGATGGTGGCCTTCGAATGGATGGAGCGCGCCGGTACCGATCTGTTCAAGAGCATCAGCCGCGAATTCATTCGCTGAGCCTGTCATTTGCTACCGCTCCGTTTGGGACTGCCTGGCGGATTTGTTAAGGTCCGCCCCCGTGCGGCACGTTCCGCCGCAACGAGAACCGAACGGAGTATCAAATGACTGACGAGTTTGCCGGCTGGCTGGACTGGCTCAGAGCCCACCCTGAACTGCAGACACTGGCCGCCTGCGCCGCGCTGATCTTTGCCGCCTGGCTGTCCAACTGGGTCGTCAAGCGCATCCTGGTGCGCGGCCTTTATCACCTGCTGCGCCATGCCCGCGATGCGCAGCTGCAGGATTTCGGCGTCATCAAGCGGCTGTCCAATATCGTCCCGGCGCTGGTGCTGTCGGTCGGCATCAATGCCGTGCCGGGGCTGCCGGAAGCTGTCGTGACGGTGGTGAAGAACGTCTGCGGCGGTTTTATCGTGCTGACCATCGCACTCGCCCTGGCGGCGGTGCTGGACATCGTCAACCTGCTCTACCAGCGCCGTTCGGATGCCCACCTGCACCCGATCAAGGGTTATCTGCAGGTAGTGAAGATCGTCCTCTACGCCATCGCCACCATCCTGATCATCGCCACCCTGATCGATCGCTCGCCGCTGATCCTGCTGTCCGGTCTCGGCGCCATGGCTGCGGTGCTCATGCTGATCTTCCAGGACACCCTGCTGTCGCTGGTGGCCAGTGTGCAGATCACCTCCAACGACCTGATTCGCGTCGGCGACTGGGTGGAAATGCCGCAACTCAATGCCGATGGCGACGTGATCGACATCGCCCTGCATACGGTCAAGATCCAGAACTGGGATAAGACCATCACCAGCATCCCGACCAAGCGCTTCATTTCCGACTCGTTCAAGAACTGGCGCGGGATGCAGGAAAGCGGCGGTCGCCGTATCAAGCGAGCCATCTACCTGGATCAGCAGAGCGTGCATTTCCTCGATGCCGAAGAACGCAAGCATCTGCATCGTTTCAGCCTGCTGGATGAATACCTGACGGACAAGCGCAAGGAAATCGACGCCTGGAACGAGAAGCTCGCCGAGCGCGGCCAGGAACCGGTCAACACCCGCCGCGTCACCAACATCGGCACTTTCAGGGCCTACGTGGAGCGCTACCTGCGCAGCCATTCCGGTATCCACCAGAACATGACTTTCATCGTGCGCCAGTTGGCCCCCACCGCAGACGGTCTGCCGCTGGAAATATACTGCTTCACCAACACAGTGGCCTGGGTGCAGTACGAAGCGATCCAGTCGGACATCTTCGATCACCTGCTGGCCATCCTCCCGGAGTTCGGCCTGCGCGTATTCCAGCACCCGAGCGGTGCCGATATGCGTGCCTGGTGCGATGTTCTGGATACACGCGGCGAACCTTCACTGCCACGGCTCGAACGAGAGCAGCAACCAGCCTGACAGTCGGGAAGTAATCGTAGGTTGGCGCTGAGGCACGAAGCACATGGGCGACCTCTGGCACTGCCCATTGCCTCATCCCTGATGCCAGCGCCGCGGGCTGCCCCTGCACCCCGCGCCTCAGCGCCAACCTACGTCCGGAGCGGGAATTGCTCCCGCCCCTTGCCACTGTTGAATCAGAAACTCATATCGACGCGAGCCCAGTACGTGCGGCCCGGTTCGTTAAGGCGCTCTGTGGCTGAAAGGCCGATACCTGCGTTGCCGGCCTGGTTGAGGTGCTCGCTATAGGCCTTGTCAAACAGGTTGTCGATGCCGGTGCTGAGCTTAAAGTTTTCGTTCAGACGATAGGCACCGTTGAGCGAGAACACACCGAAGCCCGAGCTTTCGTCAAAGTCCTTGCTGGTCACGTTACCCCTGCCTTCGGCCACGCGATTCTGCGCCGCGACCACACGCCAGAGCCCCGCCGCACTCCAGTCACCACGCGCGTAGGTCAGTCCCAAACGCCCTTCCAGCGGCGGCATCTGCGGCAGCGCCTCGCCATCAGAACTGTTCTTGCCCCAGGCGTAAGCCAAGCTGGCGTCGGTTTTCCAGTTGGAGTTCAGGCGGTAGCTGGCACCCATCTCGGCACCGGCAATGCGCCCATCGATATTATCCGTCCAGGAAATGGTATGCAGTGGGTTGGCGCCCGGCCCGTAGCTGAACATGATGTAGTCACGAACCTGCCCAACATAGGCGGACGCCCAAGCATCTAGCAGGCCTTGGCTGTACTGGATACCAACATCCAACTGCGTGGTCTTTTCCGGATTCACCGTCTCAAAGCTGGTGGGAACACCGACCCGGTTCGCCGCTGAGAACAGCTCCCAGTAGTCGGCGAAGCGCTGGCTGTGGCCCAAGCCGATATAGGCCGTCGCGGGCATGCTCTGCAGATCATGCTCGTAGCGGAGGAAACCGCTGTAGAGATTATCGCTACGCTCATCACCGGCAGTCGGGTTGTCACGGCAAGCCATGCCCATCATGTTGCACAGCTGTGTGCGCTCATCGGTGACGGTGACCCGGTCGGCCCGCAGGCCGCTGATGATACGGCGTTTTTCATCGAGATCGCGGGATAGTTCGCCAAATGCACCAAGCTGAGTGAATTCGGCGTCCTTGGTCCAGGGCAAATTCTTATAGTTGTCGATACCTGACGCACTACGGCGACGATGCTCGTTGGTCTGCGCATCTACCCCAGCTACCAGTTCGTACTCACCCAGCTCCCACGTCGTTGCAAGGCGGCCACCCAAGGTTCTCCGGTCGACGGCAGTCGCCATGGGGTTGCGCATGGGCATCATCACGTCATTAGGGTTGGGCGAGCGCAGGCTGTAGTTGTCCATTACATGGTCGGCGTAGTTGTAATACACCCGTGCATCAATTTTCTTCAGACGTTCGCCAAGGTTGGTCTTCTCAAAGCGCAGCGAGATGCTTTCACGCTCGAACTGACTGCCATCCATGCCGCGTCCGGCATAGCGCGCCTCGCCGTCGCCACGACCCAGTGTCAGCTCCAGCAGGGTGTCTTCGTCGGGCGTCCAACCAAGCACTAGATCGGTACTCCACTTGTCCCAGCGCGAATGCACTTCGTCGCCGTTGCCATCCTCGTAGTCATCGGAGTCCGAGCGGTTGGCCAGCAGACGGATATAGCCCTGCTCGCCACCTGCAGCGGCATCGATATTACGGTCGAAGCGGCCATCGGAGCCGACCAAGAAGCTCGCATCTATGCGCCCGCCCAATTCACTGAAGCTTTCTGGGTCACGCTCGAAGAGGATCGTCGCAGCCGAGTTACCCGGCCCCCAGAGCACGGTCTGCGGACCCTTGATAATGGTCAACGCATCGTAGTTTTCCGGGGTAATGTAGGAGCTGGGCGAGTCCATCCGGCTTGGACAGGCGCCCAGCATCTCGCCACCGTTGGTCAGCAGCTTTAAGCGTGAGCCGAACATGCCCCGGAACACCGGGTCGCTGTTGGAGCCTCCGCCCCGCACAGCGGAAAAACCGGGAATAGTCTGCAGATAATCCCCGGCATCACTGGCCGGAACGGGCTGACGCGGGATTTTCGGATCGGTGACCACCGTCAGCGGCGATTGCTGTGCGACGCCGGTGATGACCATGGGCGCAAGCTCCACAGAGCCATGTTCGGCATGGGCGTGATGCTCGGTCTGGTCGGCAGCGATTGCGCCACTGGCCAGCATGCCCAGCAGGGCCGCATGGGCGAATTGCCAACGCAGGCGCGATGGCTGAATCGAATAAGTATCGGACAGGCGCGCGCGCGCCTGGGAGCCACGAATAATATGGGACATGAACATTTCCACTTCTAATGGTGTTGTACAGCCGTGACAGCACGGCTCCAGACATCAGGCGTGGAAATGCGGCGGAGCACGCGCGTAGCCACTGCTACGACGCAACGCTTCTAGCAGTGGCGCGTCGGGTAGCGGCAGGAAATGTTCCGGCTCGTGCCGGGGCAGGGCCAGATCGAGGGAAAGTGTCAGCGGCGGATTGAGCGTCAGCAGCTCGCAATAGCCGCACATCTCCAGCGCAGCCAGCCAGGCCGGCTCGCTACCCGAAGCCTGCTTATGGTGGCCATGAGCGGAAGGAGATTGGTCGTGGTGGGAATGCGAATGATGCTGGCTGACCGACGCAGCAGCTGTCTGGGTCGTCTGTATTGCCGAGTACAACGGGCCGACATGAATCATCAGCATGGCGAACAGGCCAAGCCAGATGCTCACTATCGACAGCCGTTTTTTCTGCACCGGCAAATCCTTGATTAACAATGACATGGCTTTGAGGTAAGCCGTGCTCCGGATGATCGCATGGGTTATCTGACGAAGCGACTGCGGCATAAGGCCGCAAAAATCCACGGCATGCAAGCACATGAAAAACCGGATAGACAGGATATAAATGCGCTTAAATCAATCATTAAGGTTATTTATGCCAATTTTAAACAACCTATTGCACGAATGCTTTCACAAGCACTAAGTTCGCACCATAACCAGCCGGCAACACCGGTTTCGATTGCCGTCGCCACGAGCGAACATCAAGGAAACACCATGACCATGCTCAAGAATCCATCGAAGAAATATCGTGCTTTTGCACCTATCAACATCCCTGATCGCACCTGGCCGTCGAAAGTCATTACCCGGGCTCCGATCTGGCTCAGCTCCGATCTGCGCGATGGCAATCAGTCGCTGATCGAGCCGATGGATGCGGTAAAGAAGATGCGTTTCTTCAAGACACTGGTCGCGGTGGGCCTCAAGGAAATCGAGGTGGGCTTCCCCTCCGCTTCGCAAACCGACTTCGATTTCGTCCGCGAGCTGATCGAAGGTGGCCACATCCCCGATGACGTCACTATTCAGGTACTGACCCAGGCGCGCGAGGACCTGATCACCCGCACCTTCGAATCACTCAAGGGCGCCAGGCAGGCAATCGTCCATTACTACAACGCTACCGCACCCAGCTTCCGCCGAATCGTCTTCAACCAGGACAAGGCCGGTGTGGTGAGCATTGCGGTCAACGCGGCGCAGATCATCAAGCGGCTGGCCGCTGCGGCGCCGGAAACCGACTGGCGTTTCGAGTACTCGCCCGAAGTGTTCAGCTCAACCGAGACCGATTTTGCCGTTGAGGTATGCAACGCGGTGATCGACGTGTTCCAGCCTACGCCTGCGCAGAAGCTGATCCTCAACCTGCCGGCCACCATCGAAGCGGCCACACCGAATATCTACGCCGACCAGATCGAGTATTTCGGTCGTCACATCAACAAGCGTGACAGCGTGCTGATCAGCCTGCACACCCACAACGACCGTGGCACCGGCGTGGCCGCCACCGAGCTGGGCCTGATGGCCGGCGCCGATCGCGTCGAAGGCTGCCTGTTCGGCAATGGCGAGCGCACCGGCAACGTCGATTTGGTGACCGTGGCCCTGAACATGTATACCCAGGGCGTCGACCCGCAACTGGACTTCTCCGACATCGACGCCGTGCGCAAGGTTGTCGAGGAGTGCAACCAGTTGCCGGTGCACCTGCGCCATCCCTATGTCGGCGATCTGGTGCATACCGCGTTCTCCGGCTCGCATCAGGATGCTATTCGTAAAGGCTTCTCCCAGCAGGACCCGGACGGTGTCTGGGAAGTACCCTACCTGCCGATTGACCCGGCCGACATTGGTCGCAGCTACGAGGCGGTGATTCGCGTCAACAGCCAGTCCGGCAAGGGCGGCATCACCTTCCTGCTTGAGCAGGAGTACGGCATCAGCCTGCCACGCCGGATGCAGATCGAATTCAGCCAGGTGGTGCAGAAGGAAACCGACCGCCTCGGCCTGGAGATGAGCGCCGCACAGATCTACGCCCTGCTCGAAGGCGAATATTTGCAGGCCGTCACGCCCTATGCCCTCAAAGGCCATCGTCTGCAGGAAGAAAACGGCACCACGGCGCTGGACGCGGAAGTCATCCATGACGGCAACAGCCTGCACCTGCGCGGCATCGGCAAAGGCCCGCTGGAGGCCCTGGCTGCCGCCTTGCCCGTCAAGCTGGAGATCATGGACTACCACGAGCACGCCATCGGCGCCGGCAGCAGTGCCAAGGCCGCCGCCTACATCGAGGTCCGTCTGGACGGTGAGCGTCCGCTGCATGGCGTCGGCATTGACGCAAACATCACCACCGCCAGCATCCGCGCCCTGTTCAGCGCCCTGAACCGAGCGCTGCGCGAAGCCGAGACAAAAGCAGCCTGACAGGCCGAAAGTGAGCGCGGAAAAAGGGATGCCTGGGCATCCCTTTTTCTGCTTTCTGGGCTGGACACGATGGTACTCAGCACACCCGTCTCCAGTGAGTGCTCCGCACCTCCGTAGCGGTCTGACAAATGCGTAGACGCTTGTGTGCTCATGACATGCACGGGCCACACGGTGGTTGATCACTCGCGTCTCAACGCGGACAATCCTGTACAAGAATACAGTGATTGACGCCATGCCCACCCCGCTTGCTACCGAACTCTACTACCTCAGCAATTTTCGCATCGCGCTCACCTGGGTGAGCGAACGATATGCCGATTTGCTGACAGTGGACGAACAGACATTCATCGAGACCTTCCACTCACTCGCATGGCCGGCTCAAGGGCTGCTGGTGCGCATGATCATGCGACGCGGCTGCCACTTTCGCCTGAGCCGGCTCAATTACCCCGAGCTCGGCGACTGCCTGACTGCCGCCCATCCCTTGCTTGAGCTCGACTGGATCAGCGAGCAGGCACCACTCACTGCAGTGGAAATCACCGACCTGTTGCGCAAGGACGAGATGCTGTCTCACCTGCCTCTGCCTGATCGCCGTCCCTCTCAGAAGAAAGCCGGGCTGGTTGATCAACTGCTTGCACAGGACCTTCCGGGGCAGCCGTTCGCGCAATGGTGCCCGGCGCTGAACGATCGGCTGCTGAGCCTGCAGGTGGATGATGTGAGTAACCGCCTGCGTTTGATGTTCTTCGGCAATCTGTCTCAGGACTGGTCCGAATTCGTGCTGACGGATCTGGGCATCTATCGCTATGAATCGGTGGAGATCAGCCCACAATCCCGGGGCTTTCGCTGTCGACAGGATATGGAGGACTACCTGCACCTGCACGCGCTGCGGCTCCGCTTCGAAGAGGGCGAGTCCGTCGAAGCCGTGTTGCCGCCGCTGCTGGCCTTTTCGTCTGACAATCCTTATCTGCACAGCCGCCACGCCAGGCAGCTTTTTCAGATTGCGCAGCGCCTGGAAAAGTGCGGCGCGCTGGAGCAAGCGCTCGGGGTCTATCAGCACAGCGAAGACGCCCAGGCGCGCTGGCGTCAGATTCGTGTGCTGGAGCAACTGGGCCGCGATGCCGAAGCCCATGAGCAGGCATTGGCATTCAGTGCCGTACCCAAAAATGATGAAGAACGTCAGCGTCTTGAGCGTGCCCTGACACGATTGCGACGCAAGCTGGGCTTGCCCGTCTCCAGGCGATCCAAGGCGGCTGAAGCATCACGCCTCGAGCTGACCTTGCCCACGCCCGGGCACGGCAGCGTGGAAATGGCCGTGCGCGATCACCTCAGTAGCGCGCAGGCACCCGTGCATTACGTGGAGAACGGCCTGCTGTGCAGCCTGTTCGGCTTGCTCTGCTGGGAGGCCATCTTCGCGCCCCTGCCAGGGGCTTTTTTCCATCCCTTCCACCGCGCTCCCGCCGATCTCTACAGCCCGGACTTCCACGCACGCCGTCAGGATCTGTTCAATCAGTGCCTGGCTCGCCTGCAGGACTCCGCTTACCCGCAGCTGATCCTTGAGCGCTACCGGGAGAAAGTCGGTATTCAGTCACCCTTCGTGTTCTGGTCGCTACTCGATGAGCCGCTTCTGGAACAGGCTCTGCACTGCATTCCAGCGCAACACCTGCAGGCCTGCTTTACCCGCCTGCTCCTGGATGTGAAAGCCAACCGCGCCGGCATGCCTGATTTGATCCAGTTCTACCCCCATGAGCAGCGCTACCGGATGATCGAGGTTAAAGGCCCCGGCGACCGCCTGCAGGACAACCAGAGGCGCTGGCTGGCCTTTGCCGCCGAGCAGGGTATTCCGGTCGATGTCTGTTACGTCAGCTGGGCCCCGGCATGACCTACTCGGTGGCGGTACGCGCGCTTTGTGAATTCACCGCCAAGGAGGGGGATCTCGATCTGCGTTTCACCCCCTCGCCCACTGGCCAGGAGGGCATCGCCGGTCACCAGACCGTGGTCAGCCGCCGTGGCGCTGATTATCTCGCCGAATTGCCGCTCAGTGGCAGCTACCCTGGGCTGTTCGTCAGTGGCCGCGCCGATGGCTATGACCCCGAGCGCAATCGTCTGGAGGAAATCAAAACCCACCGTGGCGACATCAGCCGGATTCCGGCCAACCACCGGGCGCTGCACTGGGCGCAAGTGAAAGTTTACGGTTGGCTGCTTTGCCAGCAGCTGGATCTGCAAGAGCTGGAGCTGGCTGTCGTCTACTTCAACGTCATCACCCACACCGAAAATGCCTTCGTCGAGGTGATAAGCGCCACCAGCCTGCAGCAGTTCTTCGAGCTGCAATGCCAACGCTTTCTGGTCTGGGCGGAACAGGAGGAGGTACACCGCGAACGGCGCAATGCCTATCTGGATACGCTGGGCTTCCCCTATCCGGACTTTCGCCGAGGCCAACGACAACTGGCCGAGGCGGTGTATCGCAGCGCTCGCGATGGCCATACCCTCATGGCACAGGCCACGACCGGCATCGGCAAGACGCTGGGCACCCTCTTTCCGCAACTCAAGGCCATGCCGGGCCAGCAACTGGATCGGCTATTCTTTCTCACCGCCAAGACACCCGGTCGCCGCCTGGCGCTGGACGCTCTACACAGCCTCCGTGAGGGGAACGCAGCCACGCCGTTGCGCGTGCTGGAGCATGTAGCCCGTGACAAGGCCTGCGCGCATCCCGAAAAAAGCTGCCACGGCGAGTCCTGCCCGCTGGCCAAGGGGTTTTACAACCGGTTGCCGCAAGCTCGCCGGGCTGCGCTGCAGCAGGGCTGGCTCACTCACGAGCAGGTCCGCACCATTGCCATCGCCCATCAGGTCTGTCCGTACTACCTGAGCCAGGAGCTGTGTCGCTGGGCCGATGTAGTGGTCTGCGATTACAACTACTACTTCGACATGGGCGCCCTGCTTTACGGCCTCACTCAGATCAACGACTGGCGTGTCGCCATCCTGGTGGACGAGGCACACAATCTGGTGGACAGAGCGCGCGGCATGTATACCGCCGAACTCGACCAGGTGGCATTTCATGAGTTGTGTCGCATCGTGCCATCCGGCCTGCGCGGCGTGCTGCAGCGGGTCAGCCGGCACTGGGAACAGCTCAATCAGGTGCAGCAAACGGACTACCAGATCCATCCCGCTGTACCGGACTTGCTCGTCGCAGCACTACAACGGGCAGTCAGTGCCATCACCGACCACCTGACCGACTACCCCACCGGCCAGGACCGTCTGCTGCTGCAGTTCTATCTGGATGCCATGCTGTTCTGTCGCCTGAGCGAAGCCTACGGCCCGCACTCGCTGTTCGATGTCACCCGGCAAGACACCCCGGCCATCGGCGATCACACCACGCTATGCCTGCGCAACATCGTGCCGGCCCCCTTTCTTGCCAGCCGCTTCAACGATGCCCATACCACCACCCTGTTCTCGGCAACGCTGCGGCCAGCCAGGTATTACCAGGACCTGCTGGGGCTGCCTGAGGAAACCCAGTGGATCGATGTCGAATCCCCCTTCTCGGCTGAGCAGTTGGCTGTGCGTGTGGTGCGCAACCTGTCGACCCGCTACCAGCACCGCGAGTCCAGTCTCACGCCGATCTGCCGGTTGATGGCCCAGCAGTACCGGAGCGCTCCGGGTAACTACCTGGCGTTCTTCAGCAGCTATGCCTACTTGCAGCAGGTGCGCGAACTGTTCATGACGCTGTACCCCGAGATCCCCAGCAACGTGCAGACCCGCAGCATGAATGAAGGCGAGCGCCAGGCCTTTCTCGACAGCTTCACAATCCACTCCGAGGGCATCGGCTTTGCCGTGCTCGGTGGCGCCTTTGGCGAGGGCATCGACCTGCCAGGCAAACGCCTGATTGGTGCGTTCATCGCCACCCTCGGCCTGCCTCAAATCAATGAGATCAACGAAGAAATCAAAACGCGCATGCAGCAGATGTTCGGTGAAGAAAACGGCCATGACTATGCCTATCTCTACCCCGGCTTGCAGAAAGTCGTGCAAGCGGCAGGTCGCGTCATACGTACCACCGCCGATCATGGTGTGGTGTACCTGCTGGATGACCGCTTCGGCCAGCACAGAATCAAAGACCTGCTGCCCGCCTGGTGGAAGGTTGAGCCTTACCGGCTTTGACCCATGACTGAGACGCAGGAAGCCAAGCTGCGCATCCCCTGAACGTCTCGGCGCCCATCTGACAACAGAGCCGCGCGTTGGCCTGTTCCATGCATTCAATACTGGCTGGCCATGATTCGCCTGATCTTGAAAAGCAGCGGCGCCCAACACTGCCATCCGGCAAAATCGGGCACTATTTGAACTACCAGCCGTCTGAATTATTGGCAGTCTAGAAGCTCAGCCTCATGTCTGCTCGATACTCGGATTTTGGCCGCTACAGGTGTACTGATCGTTGTATGAATGTTCCCCCAGACTCGACGCAACCCACTGCCGCCCCTATTGATGAAGCCGAGCGTATTCGACTGGCATTGGATGCGGGCGCGATAGTTGGAACCTGGGTCTGGGACATACCTAACGACCGCATCAGCGCCGACGAGCGATTTGCCCATACCTTCGGACTGCCTGTTGAACAGTGTGCAAAGGGACTTTCATTCAAGGAAATCTCAACCCCTGTTCACTCTGATGACATAGAAACACTCAAAGCAGCCGTCTCAGAGGCGATGGGGCGTGGCGGCCCCTATCGATGTGAGTACCGCGTTTTACAGAGCGATGGCGTCTATCGATGGGTTGAAGCCAGTGGGCGCGTAGAATTGAACGCCGAAGGGCAGCCGATTCGTTTTCCAGGCGTGCTACTGGATATCGAACAGCGCCGATCTGCTGAAGCCGAGCGCGACAGAGTCGCAAGCCTGTTAAGAACCTTTACTGCCGCCGTACCCGGCGTTGTATACGCGAAGGATCTGGACGGTCGCATGCTGGTGGCCAACCAGGGCACTACCCAACTGATAGGCAAGCCGCCCAGTTTTTACATCGGAAAAACCGATCTGGAGTTTCTCGAGGACAAGGACCAGGCCCTCCATGTCATGGAGACTGACCAGCGCATCATGCGCGGCGCAAAGGCTGAACAAATAGAGGAACTTGTCAGCATGCCCGACGGCTCGGCAACCGTATGGCTATCGCTTAAAGCTCCGCTGCTGGACGACTCGGGAACGGTTATAGGGCTCATTGGATCGTCCATAGACGTAACCGCACGGAAAAACGCCGAAGAAGCGCTTCAGGAGTTGAACCGTACTCTGGAGGAACGTGTCGCGCAGGCCATTGCCGAGCGGGAGGCAGCTGAGGCGGCGATGAGGCAGTCCCAGAAGATGGAAGCCGTGGGTCAGTTGACCGGAGGGATTGCGCACGATTTCAACAATCTTCTTGCAGGCATCAGTGGAAGTATCGAGCTGATGAAGCTGCGGCTAGCACAGGGAAAAGTCGATGACATCGAGCGATACCTGTCGATTGCTCAGGGCGCCACTCAGCGAGCCGCCGCCCTGACGCATCGTTTACTTGCATTTGCTCGCCGCCAGACCCTGGCTCCCGTGCCGACCAGGGTCAATGAGCTGATTAAAGGCATGGAGCAATTGCTCTGCCATTCGGTAGGTCCCTCTGTTGAGATCAAGCTCCGCCTGGCGGCCGATCTGTGGCCTTCCCTGTTGGATCCGGCACAGGTGGAAAACGCTTTATTGAACCTGTGTATCAATTCACGCGATGCCATGCCAAATGGCGGCTGTATTCTCATCGAAACATTCAATACTTATCTGGGGCCAGGTGCTGAGTTGGATTCGGACCTCTGCCCAGGCGAGTATCTGGTCATTTCCGTTTCCGATACTGGCATCGGCATGAGTACGGACGTTCTTGCTCGGGCGTTTGAGCCGTTTTTCTCAACCAAAGCCATCGGGAATGGCTCTGGGCTCGGACTGTCGATGATTTATGGCTTTGTGCAGCAATCCGGCGGTCAGGTCAGACTCAGCTCGCAAGCAGGGGTGGGCACCACTGTATGTTTATACCTGCCCCATCACTCGGTAGAGTCTGATACTCAGGTCGATGACACCCCGCCTGTAGTCGATTCAGGGCGCGCGACACCTGGCAAGACGGTACTTGTGGTAGAGGACGAGTCCTCGATTCGAGTGCTGGTGGTCGAATTGCTGGCTGGCTTGGGATATGAAGTGCTCGAGGCCTCGGATAGCAACACGGGCCTGCTTTTGCTCAATTCCAATGCCCCCATCGACTTGCTGGTAACCGACGTAGGGCTCCCTGGCACCGTTAATGGCCGCCAGATGGCAGACCTGGGTCGCCAGTTCAGGCCAGGCTTGCCGGTCCTGTTCATGACCGGCTACGCACAGAGCCATGTACTCGAGAACTGTCACATGCAGCCCTCAACAGGTGTGCTCACCAAACCCTTTGCACTGGATGCACTGCTGGCGCACGTCAATGCGCTGGTTAATCTGCGGTAAGTGACTGCTTACAGCATGACGCTCCCTCTTCGACGTAACGACGTAGCTACGAACGAATCAAACGACCGTTTCTGACCCCGTCCCAAACCAATCAAAAAATAGGTTCATAACCTAGGGATTGATATTTTGACCCCATCAATCATAATGACACCACGTATTTGCCACCAAGAGACAACTATATGTCACGCACATTTGCCTACTGCCGAGTAAGCACTACAGGCCAGACCACCGAAAACCAAATTCAAGAAATCAAAGCTGCTGGATTCGAGCTTCAGTCTCAACGCGTAATCGAAGAAACAATCAGCGGGAGTACCAGCAGCAGCGCACGCGCGGGCTTCAACAAGCTATTGGAACGCATGGAAGCCGGTGACGTATTGGTCGTTACCAAATTAGATCGGCTTGGGCGCAACGCTATCGACGTGCAGTCAACCGTCGAAACTTTGGAAGCTAGAGGAATTCGCGTTCACTGCTTGGCCCTAGGTGGGGTCGACCTGACGAGCGCTGCCGGCAAGATGACAATGGGGGTCCTAGCCGCCGTTGCGCAGTTTGAACGTGATTTGCTGATTGAGCGCACTCAAGCAGGCTTACAACGGACGAAAGCTTCTGGAATAAAGCTAGGCCGTCCGGCGGCTGCTTCTGTGGAGGCTGTACAGAACCTAAAGGCCGAGGGATTGTCACAATCAGCTGTCGCAGCACGGCTGGATGTAAGCCTGTCTACCGTAAAACGGCTTTGGCAAAGCAACCCGCTATAGCGCCTGACCGGCATGTAATGGTGCTATTTTTCTGTTCAGGGCATCCTGTCGGGGGTATCGCAAACGGATCGATAATTATGCTTCCGGCTGCTCATCTAGACAAAACGAGGGGTAACGGGGCGCAACCCGAACCCGCGTCCGGGTAAGGAAAAATGATGGTACCTAGCCGGCAACTAGTGGAATGAGTACTTGACGCAACCGCCCTAGTTTCCAAAGACCAGAGCTACTATCGCCGTAAACGTCGTCGAAAGGTAAATCATTGCCGGTTCCGTCATAACGAAATACATGATATGGGCCAACAAAAGCCCTATCACGACAATGAAATCAACCGCCACAAAGGCTCTACGTTGGTTCCTAAGCCGCTTCTGTAGCTGCGGAAATATCCCACCAACCGCATCCTTGATTTCAGAATAATCGCTTTCTAGCTTTTTCTTCTTCCGCGAAATCTCATCAGCAATAGCATCCAGCGAATTTTGCTGATTACGCAAAACCAAATTGGTCAAAACCGCGAAAACCCAGACCCCAATCAAAATTGCAGTATTCACCCAAAATTCTACATCAATACTCGACGACGGTTTTAATTGGGTCGCAACAATAACTGTCGCTACGGGTATACCTAGAATCTGATTTTGTATATCAGAAAAGTTTTTATGAATCTTAGCTAACTCTTCGAGCTTAGCTGCTTCCATTTGATCCAAGACTTTCTCGTAGGAGAAATCGGCAACATAAATTCGATAACCTTCATCGATTTTTTTAAGAAGCTCTGAAATCTGTCCCAAGACATATGCGAACCTGCCTGACGGATGCAGCTGGCCACATATTTTTTGAATCCCTCTAGCCAATATCGTCAATTTCTGGTCGCGGTGCGTGTTATGACCAAAACGCTCCAGAAGCGCATTAGCACTGGCCAAATCAAGCTTGTTCAAATCATCAGAACTATAAACAACCGGCAGTAAAAATTTACCCTCATCGATGTACACAAGCTGCTGGTCTTCTTTATCCAAATATGCTGAGCTTTCCTCAAAAAGCTTGATCAAGGAAATAACGGTCCTGTAACGACTGACCAGTTCGGGCGGTGCGTTATCAGAGCACGCCCACATCGACGGCAGAAGAAAGAATCGAGGCTCCCTTATATATCCGCCCTGGAAGGTGAGCACCTCATCGAAACTGTCAGCTAGAATGCAGATACCGGTACGCGGTTCATCTAGTTCGACTTGATAAACCCCACCGACTTCCACTGCGTCTAAACTGGGATTCTCAGTAAGAAGAACCCCATACTCCCGCTCGCTCGAAGCCACAATCCTCAAGTCTTGAAGTAAATCTTCGTTTGAAATCGTCAAAGTGCCTTGACGACTTCCAGGCGTGACGGTTACTGATTTATATACTTTGACCAGCCTATTGAAGCGTTCTTGGCTCATTCTTCAATTTCTTCTAACAACTCATCTCGCAGCCCATCGGGGATTTGAGTAAGTATGATAGAGTTATTTTCTGGATTATAACGTAGATGCCCGGCCCGAATTGCACGACGATCGAATGTCAGCTTCCAGTGCTCGGATTTACCTTCGAACTTAACAAGGCCTTTAATCGCTCGCCGATCAGGTACAAAACCGTCAGACAGCTCCAAATCATCACTTGCAAGTTTCGTCTGAAGCACATCCGGCTCATCTGGCCACAAATGATTGGACAAAGCTTCTAGGCTAACTGGAACACCCTTACCCAGCGAAGTGAGATAATTATGAGCCTGCTCAAGAAATTCTTCTCGACGCGCAGCATCTAAGTCCTGCTCCGCAACAAATTGCTCAAGTCCCAGAACTAGCTTTTTACTTTCTTCCAGGGCCAAAACTAGATCGTTGCAGCCCAGAAACAGTCTGAAGTAGTTCGCAATATCCCCGCGCCCTTTCAGAAAGCTGATGTAACGATCCGCGCCAGCAAGCCAGGCGGTAATGTCGACTCGACCGGCCACCCTAAGCTGACTCATGTCCAAGTGAACGCTATCTACAACATCCAAGCCTTCAGTGATAGCGGTCCCAACCACTTCGGTGACAATGGCAACAAGCAAGTAATCGGTTTCGTCGTTCGTCATACGGACGATAAGAACGAAGCCACCCGTCGCGAACTGTTCAACGCTGGCTCTAGACTGAAGATGTGCCATCAGACGATTGGACATCTCAAGGAAATCAGTTTCGTTGGTTACTTCAAGCTGGTGAATATAACGCTGTGCAGGATACTCATCGGCATTGTCCTCGAAGCGACCATACCCCTTCCCGGCACGCTCTGAATAAAGCTTGTGAAGATGATCAACGAGACGCTGTACGGACTGATTGACTGGCAACTCAGCAGGCCGCAGGTCAATCTGAGTTTCCCGCTGATTCGCTTCCTTGAGCAGCTTATGAACGATGCAGTTTGTGATGTGAGGCATGTCTGATCCTTTGCGTGAGACGTCGTCCATGACCACCGCCACACGAGAGTGCGGTCCGAAGCTTGGTGGCTATCCCCATGAACAGAGCCTGGCCAATTTGCCATCATTCGGCATGGACCGGAAGTCCGCTTGGGCCAATCTTTGGTGGCTGAGGTCACACCCGTTACGCTGGGTAGAAAGCCTGGGTAGAGCTGAAAACGAAAAAGCCCCGCAAACTGTTGATTTGCGGGGCTTTTTTAATGGTGGCGGAGAGATAGGGATTTGAACCCTAGGAACAGTTGCCTGTTCAACGGATTTCGAATCCGTCCCGTTCGGCCACTCCGGCATCTCTCCAGCGGCGCGCATGATATCAGTTCATGCGCCTTTGTCGAACCCTGTAACCAGGATTTTTGCTTGTTTTTCAAGTATTCACGTCGACAAGGCTTGCGCCGGACAGCACTGGCCTCAGGCGGTCAGGCGAGTCAGGGCTTCGCGGTATTTGTCTGCAGTTTTCTGTGCCACTTCAGCCGGTACTGCAGGCGCGGGCGGTTCCTTGTTCCAGCCGGTGGATTCGAGCCAATCACGCACGAACTGTTTGTCGAAGCTGGGAGGGTTGCTGCCTTCACGGTAGCTGTCTGCCGGCCAGAAGCGGCTGGAGTCTGGAGTCAGGGCTTCGTCCATGAGCGTCAGGGTGCCGTCTTCATCGAGGCCGAACTCGAACTTGGTGTCGGCGATGATGATGCCGCGTGTAGCGGCGTATTCCACGGCGGCGCTGTAGAGCGCGATGGAGACTTCGCGCACCTGGGCAGCCAGCTCTTTGCCGATGACGGCTTCGCATTGCTCGAAGGAGATGTTCTCGTCGTGATCACCGACCGCCGCCTTGGTCGAGGGGGTGAAGATCGGCTGTGGCAGCTTGGCGGCTTCCTTGAGCCCGGCAGGCAATGGAATACCGCATACGGTGCCGCTCTTCTGGTACTCCTTCCAACCGGAGCCGACGATATAGCCGCGGACGATGGCTTCGACCGCCACTGGTTTGAGTCGCTTGGCGACTACCGCACGCCCTTCTACCAGCGGCAGCTCGGCGGCGCTTACGACATCCTCCACCTTGTCGCCGGTAAAGTGATTGGGCACCAGGTGCTTGAGCTTGTCGAACCAGAAGTTGGAGATGGCAGTGAGTATTTTGCCCTTCTCTGGAATCGGCTCAGCGAGAATTACATCGAATGCCGAGAGCCGGTCGGTAGCGACCATGAGCATGCGTCTGTCATCGATTTCGTAAAGGTCGCGAACCTTGCCGGAGTAGATTTTCTTCAGGCTAAGAGCACTTGGAGTCGTCATGTCGATTCTCTGGGTTCCGCTACGTTGCCGAAGCCGGCAGGTCATAGCAAAAAGGTCTGTCATCAAACGAAACAGGCGAAACCGATGGTTTCGCCTGTTTCGGTATACCGGGCTGCTGAGTCGATCAGCCCAGACTGTCCTTGAGCATATTCAATACGCGCCGTGCAACATCAGCCGGAGCCACTGTATCGAGGTCCTTGTCGAGGGTGACCTGAACGTTTCCGCTCACTTCAATCACGCGAACCTGATAGCGCTCGGCGCGGGCTTCGATTTCCTTGCGATCCGGCGCTCCGCCGAACAGCCTGGAGAAGAAGCCCGGTTTGTCGTCTGGATTCGCTGCGCCTTCGGCCAGGTTGATGTAATACACGCCCAGGCTTCGATCCAGGTCTTCGACAAGGATGTCACTGGCAGCCAATGCGCGACCCACGCTGGACCAGGCACGGTTGAAGTCAGTGTCGAGCTGCAGCACCGGACTGCCGCTGCCGGCTTCGCTGAGTGTTACCCGGCTCGGTGCATCAAATGCGCGCTCAGCCAGCAGCGAGGTAGAACCGCCCTGCTCCGCGCTACTGGTCAAACCGACCTGCAGCTCATCGAGAAGTACGCGATCAAGTTCGGCGTTGAGCGTTTTTTCAGGCCAGCCGACGTCAGCAGTGCTGCCGGCTGGACGCTGGACGCTGAGCAGAAAGATCTCACTGGTATCACGCTGGACTCCAGGCTCAACGCGTACCCGCACTCGGGTTTCGCCTTCGCCCAGGCCAAGATTACGAACCAGCGCCGGAGACAGCTGATCACGTGTCTGCCAGGCAGTGGTGAATTCACCGGTCTGCGGACGCTCTTCGGCAATCTGGAATCCGTTGTCAGTGAAGAACTGACGCGCCGCAGCCCAGACTTGTGTCGGTGCACGAAGCGCTACCAGCCAGCGGGCATCTTCAGATGTCTGCAGGCTGAATTCACTGGCTTCTTCGACAACGACCAGCCGTTGCGGTCGCGGCACTTCATATTCCCCGGTGGAGCGGGTGTCGGCGATATGCTGCGGAATGGGCAGCAGCGGCTCTACCGAACGCAGATCAGCACCGGCAGGAACCTGCATGGGTGCGATCTGATGCGCTTGCAGATAGTCGCTGCCGCGATCACGGAAATATCCGTCATCGCCCCACAGCCAGCCACAGCCGCTGGTACCAGAGATGATCAGGGCTAGGGTCGAGAGTCCGGCCAGTCGCTTCATGCATGTTCCTTCATTGTTAGAACCGGTACACCGGAATGGGTCAGGCCAGCACACCGGATTGGCGCATTGCCTGGCGCAGGGGATCATGGCAGCGCTGGCTGAGCCAGGTCAGCGGCAGGCGAATGCCGTTGGGTATCAGGCCCATTTCATGCAACGCCCACTTCACCGGGATCGGATTGGCTTCGATGAACAATGCCTGGTGCAGGGGCATCAATTGAGCATTGATCGCACGTGCCTTTTCCGCCTCCCCAGCGAGAGCGGCCCGGCACAGATCGCTCATGGCGCGTGGCGCGACATTGGCCGTAACCGAGATATTGCCCTTGCCGCCCATCAGCATCAGTTCCACGGCGGTGGCATCGTCACCGGAATAGACGAGGAAGTCCTTGGCGACCCGGTCGAGCACTTCCTGGCCGCGCTTGAGGTCGCCGGTCGCTTCCTTGATACCGATGATGTTCGATACCTTCGACAGCCGCTCTACAGTTTCCGGAAGCATGTCGCAGGCAGTGCGACCCGGAACGTTATAGAGGATCTGCGGAATCGCCACCGCTTCGGCAATGTGCCGAAAGTGCAGATACAGGCCTTCCTGGGTCGGTTTGTTGTAGTACGGAGTGACCAGCAGGCAGGCATCGGCACCCACGGCCTTGGCCTGTTCGGTCAGCTCCAGCGCCTCGCGGGTCGAGTTGGCGCCCGTGCCGGCGATTACCGGAATCCGGCCATTGACCTGATCCACCACGCGACGGATCACTTCAATGTTTTCGCTGTAATCGAGGGTCGCCGATTCACCCGAGGTACCGACAGCCACGATTGCATCGGTGCCTTCCTGCAAATGGAAGTCCACCAGTTTGCTCAGGCTGTCCCAATCGAGACCGCCCTGCGCATCCATGGGCGTGACCAGTGCCACCATACTGCCCGCAATCATGCAACCGCTCCTGCCGGAAAAAGAGAGGCGTAATGGTACAAGGCTCCTTTGCGCTTTGCGAGTACGCCGAAGGCATCCGTGACAATGAAAATACCGCTGTAATAGAGGTCATTCGACCTGCACCATCGCTGTAGATTTCCCTCTTGCAGCACTTTTCGCTAACCTAGCTGGTTTTCGGCTTGGCTGGCCGCCCGATTCATTACCGCCAGGAATGCTGCATGTCCACCCCCCCAGTACCCCGCGAACAGTTTCTCGTCATCAGCGCCATGGGCCGCAGTCCAATGGAGCTCACCAACGTGCTTTGCAGGGCCAGCAACGAAAATCGCTGCGCGGTAGTCAATACCCGACTGACCCGGCATGGCGAATACTGCGCATTGGTATTGGAAATCACCGGTACCTGGGACGCCCTTGCACGCATGGAAACGGTACTGCCAGGCTTGGCGAAGAAGCATGATTTCACCAGCCACGTAGTGCGCAGTGAAGCACTTGAAGTCCGTCCCCAGGCGTTGCCATATGTGGCTTATGTCAGCTCCGCTTACCGCCCGGACATTCTCAATGAGTTGTGTCAGTTCTTCATCGACCATCGCGTCGAGCTGGAGAGCCTGACCTGTGACACCTATCAGGCGCCACAAACCGGCGGCACCATGCTCAACGCCACACTGACCGTCACGCTGCCGGCAGGAACGCAGATCAGCTGGCTGCGCGACCAGTTCCTCGATTTCGCTGACGCGCTGAATCTGGATGCCCTGATCGAACCCTGGCGCCCGCAGACGCCTTCATAAGGAAACCAACAGATGCCCGTCGAAGTCGATCAGCCCCTCCCGCCCTTTCAAGCACTGGCAACCAGCAATACGCAGGTCACTCCGCAAGCATTGAAGGGCAAGCAGGTAGTCCTGTACTTCTATCCGAAGGACAACACGCCAGGCTGCACCACACAGGGGCAGGACTTTCGTGATCAGCATGAGGCCTTTGCCGCAGCCAACACCGTGATCTTCGGCATATCCCGGGATAGCCTGAAGACCCACGAAAACTTCAAGGCCAAGCAAGGATTTCCCTTCGAGCTCATTAGCGACAAGGATGAGCAGCTGTGTCAGCTGTTTGGTGTGATCAAGTTGAAGAAGCTCTACGGCAAAGAGTATCTGGGCATAGATCGAAGCACCTTTCTCATCGATAGCTCGGGCGTGCTTCGCCAGCAATGGCGCGGCGTCAAGGTACCGGGGCATGTTGATGCCGTATTGCAGGCCGCGCAGGCGCTGCAGCAGTAATATCCAGCGAAGTAAAGGAAGGCCGGCGAAATCGCCGGCCTCTTTTTGTCAGATATGATCCGGCGCCGTTGCCGAGCGACGCGGCCAAGCGTAAAGCACTGCCTTGAACAGAGTGGCTAGAGGGATCGCGAAAAACACCCCCCAGAAGCCCCACAGGCCGCCGAACAGCAATACTGCACAGATGATCGCAACCGGATGCAGGTTCACGGCCTCGGAGAATAACAGTGGCACTAACACATTGCCGTCCAGGGCCTGGATGATCGCGTAGGCCACCATCAGATAGATGAACTGGTCTCCCAGGCCCCACTGGAACAGGCCGATCAGCGCAATTGGAATAGTTACCAGAGTAGCGCCGATGTACGGCACCACGACCGAGATACCCACTAGCATCGCCAGCAGGGCGGCATAGTTGAGCCCTAGAGCAGCGAATACAATGTAGGCAACCACGCCGCAAATCAGGATCTCGATCGCCTTGCCTCGGATGTAATTGGCGATCTGCAGGTTCATTTCCTGGGAAACCTGGGTGATCAGCCCACGCTCACGCGGCAGGTAGCCTTTCAGCCAGTTGCTGATCAGCTGACTGTCCTTGAGAAAGAAAAAGACCAGGATCGGTACCAGAATCAGGTAGATCATCAGGCTCAACAACAGTGGCAGACTCGACAGCGACGATGTCAGGACGATATGCCCGTATCGCCCAAGCTCCCCACGCATTACGTCGATTCCGCGCAGTACCTGCTCTTCGGTAAACAATTGCGGATATCGCTCAGGAAGAAGCAACAGCAGCGACTGCCACTCGACCAGCATTCTCGGCAGCTCATTGAACAGCGTCAGCACCTGTTGCCACATTAAAGGTGCCAGAAACAGAATGCAGACAGTAAGCAGGCCGATAAACATCAGAAAAACCAGCCAGACCGCCACGATATGCGGCAGCTTGATGCGCTCCAATGCCCCCACCAGACCCTGCATCAAAAATGCCATCACCAAGCCGGCGAATACCGGCGCCAGCATATGTCCAAGGGTCAATATCGTCGCAAACGCGACGATCAGGAGTACCCCTAAAACAACCGCTTCTTCATCCGAAAAATAGCGATGGATCCAGCCCCGCAATACGTTGAGCATAAAACTTCCTTAACAGCATTCAGGCCTTTCGCAGCCAGTAGCGATAGAGTCCCTCATCGACTTCTTCATGTAGCAACGCATGGCCAGCCAACTGAGCAAAACTGCGAAAGTCACGACGAGAGCCAGGGTCCGTGGCAATCACCTTCAGAACCTGGCCTCCAGACAGGCTGTTGAGCGCCAATTTGGCCTTGAGCAAAGGCATTGGACAAGCAAGGCCGCTGGCATCGAGTTCGGCGTCATGGGCAATAGGGCACGCCCCCTGTTCAGTCATTGATGATCTCCTTGTAAAGGCGGCAGGATACCGAGCCGCAACCAACTCTGGCCAGCCACCCGAGCACAAGGCTACAGTAGCAATCCACCGAATTGATGAGTCCGCCTGGATGAAGCTGCTGCGCCCTACCCTGCTGACACTGGCCGTTCTGATAGGGCAGCCGGCAATAGCCAACGACCTGCCTTCCCTGGGCGACTCCAGCTCGGGCATCGTCTCGCCGGAGCAGGAATATCAGCTGGGCCGTGCCTGGCTCAGCCTGCTGCGCGGCCAGGTACCCCAGCTTTCCGATCCTCTGCTCAAGGACTACCTGGAACGCAGCGTCTATCGCCTGGCCGAAACCAGTCAATTGCAGGATCGGCGTCTGGAGTTCGTGCTACTGAGAAGCCCTCAACTCAACGCATTCGCTGCACCGGGCGGGATTATCGGCGTCAATGGTGGTCTTTTCATCCATGCCCAGACCGAGGCCGAATATGCCTCCGTAATGGCTCACGAACTGGCACACCTTTCCCAGCGCCACTTCGCCCGCGGGCTGGAAGCGCAGAAACGCATGCAGCTGCCGCTGATGGCAGCCATGCTCGCCGGTGTGGTAGCCGCAGCAGCAGGTGCTGGCGATGCAGGCATTGCCGCCATCGTTTCGACCCAGGCTGCCGCCATTCAGGCGCAGCGGCGCTTTTCACGGCAGAACGAACAAGAAGCTGATCGTATCGGCATCGTCAATCTTGAGCGGGCCGGTTATGACCCACGCGCAATGCCGGACATGTTCGGTCGTTTGATGCGCCAGTACCGCTACGACCAAAAACCACCAGAATTCTTGCTCACCCACCCCGTCAGCGAGTCGCGCATCGCCGACACCCGTAACCGCGCCGAGCAATATCCCCAGGGCGGCATACAGGACAGCCTGCGCTATCAGCTGATGCGCGCACGCGTTGACTTGCAGTTCGAGAGCACCCCAGGCCTGAGCGCCAAGCGCTTCCGGGCCATGCTCGAAGAAGACGAAAGCCTGGATTCTGCCCGCTACGGCCTGGCATTGGCGCAGATCAGGAGCGCTCAGCTTCAAGAGGCCGCAGCCACGCTGCAACCTCTGCTGCTGAAGGCGCCCAACGAAATCACTTACAACCTGGCACAGGTCGAGCTCGACATCACTGCAAACCGTATGGGCGAGGCGCAGAAACGAATCAAGCAGTTGCTCGAACTCTATCCCGACAGCTACCCGGTACGTCAGGCGCATATCGACCTGCTGATCAAGCAGAGCCGTCTGCAGGAGGCCGAACACGAGCTGGACCGACTGGTCGGGGCGCGCCCCAGAGACCCCGACGTCTGGTATCAGGTCTCGGAAGTTCGGGGCCTGAGTGGCAACATCCTCGGGCTGCATCAAGCACGCGCAGAGTTCTTCGCACTGGTTGGCGACTACACCCAGGCCATCGAACAGCTGGACTTTGCCAAGAATCGTTCCAGTACCTTCCAGACATCCGCTCGTATCGACGCGCGTCAGCAGCAACTTTCCGATGAAAAGCGCATGATCGAAGACATGCTGCGCTGACTGCTCAGCAGCATAGCTTCGCAGTCAAGCGTGCAATCAGGCGTTACCGGCCTGCCTGATGCGCGCTGCCCTGGTGAAATCCAGCATGCGCATTAGCGGCTTTACAGCCTTGGGAATCAAAGCGGGATCAACGAGTATTTCATTGCTTCCCGTACGCAGGCTTTGCAAGGTGCGCTCAAGGGTATTCATCGCCATCCAGGGACAATGGGCACAACTGCGGCAGGTTGCACCGCTGCCCGCTGTAGGCGCTTCGATAAAAGTCTTGTCCGGGCACAGCTGCTGCATCTTGTAGAAGATGCCCCGATCAGTCGCGACGATAAAGGTTGGGTTGGGCAAGGTCTGCGCCGCCTTGATCAACTGGCTGGTGGAGCCGACTGCATCTGCCAACGCAATCACCGCTTCCGGCGACTCGGGATGCACCAGCACGGCCGCCTCGGGGTACAGCGCCTTCATGTCCTCGAGCTGTTTCGCCTTGAACTCTTCATGGACGATACAGGCGCCATCCCAGAGCAACATGTCCACGCCCGTTTCGCGCTGCACATAACCGCCCAGATGTTTGTCTGGTGCCCAGATGATCGTCTCGCCGTTATCCATCAGGCTTTCGACGATCTCCAGCGCACAGCTGGACGTGACAACCCAGTCCGCCCGCGCCTTCACCGCAGCCGAGGTGTTGGCATACACCACCACCGTGCGCTCCGGATGCTGATCGCAGAAGGCCGAAAACTCTTCAACCGGGCAGCCGAGATCCAGCGAGCAGGTGGCCTCCAGAGTCGGCATCAGCACACGCTTTTCCGGGTTGAGAATCTTCGCGGTTTCACCCATGAACCTGACGCCGGCGACCAGCACGGTTTGCGCCGGATGTTCATTGCCAAAGCGCGCCATTTCCAGCGAGTCGGAGACACAGCCTCCGGTTTGCTCAGCCAGCGCCTGAATCACCGGGTCGGTGTAGTAATGCGCCACGAGAACCGCGTTCTGCCGTTTCAGTTCGGCAGCAATCTCGCTACACAGTTGCGCTTCTTGCTCGGGTGTAAGCGGCACAGTCTGCCTGGCCGCCAAGTGAGCCTGCACAAGAATGCGTTCGGGGATGTGCGTCATGTTCACAGGTCCTGCAAGCACGTTAATGCATGAAGCGCCGAGTATAACCCGACCAATAGAGTCGACCTTACTGGGCAGGGGAAAACAAGCGCCATGCGCCGCATGGCCTGCCCGGCCGAAGGGGCTGGAATACTAGCCGAAGCATTCGCAAAAGGGAAAGCAAGGAGGCTTTAAGCAGTGCGTCTTGGGGAGTTGTCAGGGCTGCACGTGACAAACAGGCAAGCCTGAGGAAACCTGAACAATAGAAAAAGCCGGACACCTTGCGGTATCCGGCTTTAGTTCTCACATGGAGAATATGGTGGGTCGTGTGGGACTCGAACCTACGACCAATTGGTTAAAAGCCAACTGCTC